>Ga0207648_10005580_pt1 | contig 12658 bp, 9 predicted proteins | sample KBSMisM32_FD_184310 | JGI IMG/M metagenome (GOLD analysis project Ga0207648, IMG submission 184310) | Miscanthus rhizosphere microbial communities from Kellogg Biological Station, Michigan, USA - KBS Miscanthus M3-2 (SPAdes) (version 2) | ecosystem: Host-associated > Plants > Roots > Rhizosphere...
CGAGCCGTCCTTGTGTGAATAACGGTAAGCTTGAGTCGTGTTGATAGCTCCCGGATTAATGGTAATCCAAGGTTCGTCGCTGCGCTTTCGGATACGCCCCGCTTGTTCGGGCGCAAGGATGACGTAACGCAGATCATGCTCAATCAGCAACGACATCGTTTCGTCGTTGCATGCGGTTTCTGACAGCCAAAGCGACTCGGGATCCCTTCCAAAGCGGACTCTAAAATCCTCAATACCCCAGCGAATCTGGGTCAGGCGATCTTTCTGGTTACAGAGTGGAAGGATTGCGTGGCCGTATGCCTGGGCGATGGCGTTTCCATGTCCACTATGAATCGCTGCACTCTCACGGTCTGCCGTAAGAATGCGATCGTAAGTTCGACGCTGATGTTTGGCTAACCACGAAAGCAGCGTCGGTCCAAAGTTAAAACTGATGTTGCGATAGTTGTTAACGACAGCCGTGTCGCTGCCTATGTGCGCGAAAGCATTGGGACCGTAGCATTCGCTATGAATGCGCTCGTTCCAGTCGTGGTATGGCGCTGCGGTCGGTTCGACGTCGACTTCGCCGGTCCAGGGATTCTCGCGTGGTGGTTGATAAAAATGTCCATGGATGATTAGTGCAGTCATGTTTTGAAAAAGGTAAGTGGCCACATGATACCAGCAAAAGCGTTGATGTGAGATTGAGACGGAGAGCGGCTTGATTGCAAGGCCATGAGGTCACCGGTGCATTGGATCAATCGCGAATCGAGAGTCCGCCATGACGGGTCGAGCGCCGCTACCGCGAAGCGGTTACGTCTCAAAGCACAGGGTTGCCTCAACCCTGGGAACTTTTGCCAAAGTATCGCCAACCCCAACGGGGCTGCGATGCGATCGAGATCTGCGGCCTCGATTGTGAATATGGGCGGTGGTCGCAACCCCGTTGGGGTTGGTGGCTGAAACATCCGTCTACCCAGGGTTGCCGCAAAACTCGGCAACCCTGGGCTTTGAGACGTAACCGCTTCGCGGTAATTCGAAATGCAGAGGGATAGACTGAATGTGGAGCGATGAATCTGAATTTGGCGGGATAATGGAATCAGGGCAGCAGCGACTAATTCAACCCGCGGTTCGTGAACGCCAACTGGGCAGCGCCAAGCAGACCCGCATTATCGCCGCACTCTGCAGGTTTGATCTTTACGTGTTGAGACAATGACGGAAACGCTCGACTACGAATCTGCTCAAGCATGTGACCCTCAAATAAGTCCCACGCGTTCGCTACTCCGCCACCTATCACAATCACTTCCGGTCCGAGTAGATTGATAAGGTTTGCGAGGCCAACACCAAGATAGTCACCGACCGTCTTAAACGTCTCAAGAGCAAGCTCGTCGCCTGCCTTACCAGCGTCATAGATCGTTTTAGCTGTCAAAGACTGACCCTGCAAAATCGAGTTCGGAAAGCGATCCAAACCCTCGCGCGTCATTCGCACCATGGCAGTCGCTGATGCGTACATCTCGAGGCAGCCAAAGTTTCCGCACTTGCACTTCGGGCCCCCGAACGGATCAACTGTTGTATGACCAATTTCGCCAGCACAACCATCGGTTCCGCGCCATAGCTTTCCGTCGAGGATGATGCCGCCACCGACTCCTGTTCCTAACGTGATGCAAATAATGTTGCGCGCCCCACGCGCCGCACCTAACCACATCTCGCCAACCGCAGCAGCATTCGCATCATTCTCTAAAAGAACCGGCAGTTGAAACTTCGCCTCGAGCGCCGCCTTCAAGGCGAAGTGATTAAGACTCTTTAGATTTGGCGCCTGAAGGACAATCTCGGCTTTAGGATCAAGCGTCCCGGGTACGAGAATCGACGAAGCGTTGATGAGATCTGTACCAAGTCGACGTTCACACTCCGAGGCAGCATCAACTAAAGCATCTACAACGTAATCAGGTGAGTCGCCCTGCGGTGTTTCGTGCTTAAGTTGCACGTGGATTTTGCCACGCTCATCAACTAGCGCACCACGTAGGTGCGTGCCGCCGAGGTCTGCGGCAAACACCAGTTTTGGGTTCGATCCGTTCTGTTTATTCACTACACTCCGGGGAGACAATGGTCAGATTGGTTAATCAGAAGGTGCTTCTCCAACTGTTTTCCATCCGACACGTGATAGGTTCCAAGATATCAGCACTCCGGCTGCAATCGCGATGACCAGGTATAGTAAACCCGGCAACCACTCCTTAAAGATCAATTTCCCAATGCCAAACAGTGCACCGTAAATCATTGCACAGCCGAGAAACCAGTTAAAAAACTGAGTAACGAGCTTTCCGTCAGCATGTGCACCGGCAAATCCTGTTACTGCGGCGACCTTGTTCCAACCAGGGCCTTCTGGCCTGACGCGCTTATAGAATGCGCTCAATTTCTCAATCGGCTCTGCCGGCGTAAGCATCGTTACAGTAACCCACACCACAGTGGTGATAGCGACTGTAACCAACATCAAATACGCAAAATCACGCGGTTTGTCACTGTCCCACTTTAAGACTAATTGCAGAAAAAGCGAGACGACAGCCGCAGTGATCATAGCCGAGACTTCCGACCAGGCATTTATTCGCCACCAGAACCACCTTAACAAGAGCACCGTTCCCGTCCCTGCTCCGGTTACGAGCAAGAGCTTCCACGCTCCGCCAATTGATTCGAGATAGAACGTAACAACGAGCGACGCAATCATCAGAATCACAGTCACAACCTGCGATGCGATTACGTAATGCTTCTCCCCGCTCGAACGAGATATAAACCGACGATAGAAGTCGTTAATCACGTACGACGCTCCCCAATTGAGTTGGGTGCCGATCGTAGACATATAGGCTGCTGCAAAAGCCGCCAGCATGAAGCCGCGCAGGTAGGGCGGAAAAACGTTTGGATCCAACAGTGTCTTGATGTAACCGGATTCTTTGTCGACCAGGTTGGGATAAAGGATGAGCGAGGCAAGCGCTGTCAAAATCCACGGCCACGGACGCAGCGCATAGTGAGCGACGTTGAACCAAAGAGTCGCGAACAGTCCGTTCTTTTCATCCTTGGCAGAAAAAATTCGCTGCGCGACGTATCCTCCGCCACCCGGTTCCGCTCCCGGATACCAACTGGCCCACCAGTTGACGCCAAGAAACACAAACAGCGTGATAGCGGGCATCCATACTGAGTCGTAATCCGGAAAGAATGCTAGTCGCGATCCTGCTTGTCCGCTCGCCGCATCCATCGCACTGATCTTTGTCTTGAGTGCGTCGATACCACCAACCGCATTCACCGCTAACACTGCGAGAACAATCACCATTCCCATCTTCAACACAAACTGGAAGAGGTCGGTCACCAACACTCCCCACAGTCCGGAGATTGCCGTGTAGAACGCTGTGAAGAGCAGCATTCCGATTACGACCAGGATGGCCCCGCGTTTGTCGAGACCGAGTGTAATCTCGATAATCTTCACCATCGCCAGGTTGACCCAACCGAGAATGATGCAATTGATTGGAAGACCAAGGTAAAGAGCACGAAATCCACGAAGGAAGGCGGCAGGCTTTCCTGAATAACGTAGCTCAGCGAACTCGATGTCGGTCATTACCCCAGCGCGACGCCAAAGCCGAGCGTAGAGAAACACTGTGAGCATCCCGCTCATCACGAAGTTCCACCACAACCAATTTCCGGCAATGCCGTTGCGTGCCACAAAACCTGTGACTGCCAGTGGCGTGTCAGCAGCAAATGTGGTTGCGACCATCGACGTGCCGGCGAGCCACCACGGCACATCGCGACCGGAAAGAAAAAACTCTGTGGTGCTCCCGCGAGCTCGACGTGAGTAATAAATGCCGATGCCTAAATTAAAAAGAAAATACGCGGCGATGACTGACCAATCGAGGAGTGAAAGTCTCATGGTTGATCTGTGCTGTTCAATTTAGCTTCTCAAACCAAAAATAAACTGGCACGGGAAAAATGGCAGGAGTCTCGATTTTGATTACCAAATAGATGGATTTCTCGGGCGCTACTCTCACGGCAACTGGCGATTCTGTCAAGTCGAATTTTTGTTTCGCTGTGCAAATTCTGATTTTCAACGTTACCATCGCCGTCACCGATTCTAAGAACCACGTCGAAGCGAAGCTTCGGTGGTGGTATGGTCAGTATCTGAATTGCGCCAGCTCCGACTAAGAAACTGCTACCGATGCGGATCATTGGACTACTTCTTGGTATCACACTCATCGCAACTATCCTTTGGGATACTTTCGAGACCATCATTCTTCCACGTCGGGTCACACGACGCGTACGACTAACAAGCTTGTTCTATCGTTCCGCCTGGGTGCCTTGTTACCTCATTGCTAAGCGCATCCGGAATGACCGACAAAGGGAAAAGGCACTGAGCCTCTTCGGCCCGTTATCGCTGTTTGTGCTTCTCGGTATCTGGGCCACCGTGCTAATCCTCGGCTACACGCTCATTTTCTGGGGTAGCCATTCACGCCTGATAATCGCCGGCGAGCAAATAACTTTTTGGACTTACCTGTACTTGAGCGGCGTTACGTTCTTCACCCTCGGATATGGAGACGTCGCTCCGGTTCTGCCATTTGGTCGATTAGTTTCGGTCATTGAAACAGCAAATGGCTTTGGACTCCTCGCAGTCGTCATCAGTTACCTGCCCGTCCTCTACCAGTCTTTTTCAAAACGAGAGGCCAGTATCTCGTTGCTGGATGCTCGCGCCGGTTCACCTTCAAGCGCTGTTGAACTACTGCGGCGTCACCACCCGGACGAGAACTTTGAAAATCTAAAAACATTGCTCGGAGAGTGGGAACGTTGGTCTGCCGAATTACTCGAGAGTCACCTGTCTTATCCGGTGCTCTGCTACTTTCGCTCGCAACATGACAATCAATCATGGTTGCGAGCGTTAACTACTGTGCTCGATACGTGCGCACTGGTGATGGTTGGTTTGAAGGACGGTCCAGCATGGCAGGCTCGAATGACCTTTGCGATGACCCGGCATGCCGTAGTCGATATTGCTCAAGTCCTCAAAAGAAAACCAAGCCGAAAGGAATTGTGTATTGATCGACTGAACGAAAATGAATTCAATAGAATGCAGGAGATTCTGGGCGAAAGAGGAATGGAGTTGCAAAGCGCCGATGCTGAGAAACGACTGCGAGAGCTTCGGGAAATGTACGAACCGTACGTGTTTGCTCTGTCGGACCAGTTGCTGATGCCGTTACCACCGTGGATCCTTCCGAAAGATGCAATCGACAATTGGAAGACCAGCGCCTGGGGCAGGATTCAATAAAAATATTCGATTCCCTTTAGTGACGCCCTAAATTGTTTGGGCGCCCTCTTATGGGACCGCAGGCGTCCTCGCCTGCATTTCGTCACAACCAAGTTTCGCTCGTGGCAACGTGTGCAGGCGAGGACGCCTGCGGTCCCAGAAGAGCAATGTTGTGGAAATGGAAGGCGTCACTAAAGGGTACCGATGATGAAACCCAGTCTTAGTCTGAAGGTTTTGATCGGAATATTTCCAGTGTTAGCGATCTGTTTTGCTTCTCAACCAAAACTTCAAATGGCCAGTAGTCAAAACCAGTCAACTCCGCCGTCGACACGTCAACGCGCTCGCGAACTTGGAATCAAAATCGGCATTCTTCCAACCGGCGAACTAAACGCAATCACTGATGTAGCCGGCGTTTTGGTTGGGCACACAACCCTCAATCGAGGCGACAACATCCGCACCGGCGTAACCGCAGTACTGCCCCACAATGGAAACATCTTTCGCGAAAAGGTTCCGGGCGCAGTTTTCGTTGGCAATGGATTTGGAAAACTCGCGGGCTCAACTCAAGTAGACGAACTCGGCGAAATCGAAACTCCTATACTTCTTACTTCCACCCTCAACGTTCCCCGCGTCGCCGACGCGCTGCTCGACTACATGCTGGCGCTTCCAGGTAACGAGGATGTTCAGTCGATTAATCCGTTGGTCGGCGAGACAAACGACGGTTACCTAAACGACATTCGGGGCCGGAATGTCACTCGCGACGACGTTCTCTCTGCGATAAAGAACGCGAAAGCCGGGATTGTAGAAGAAGGTTCGGTCGGGGCTGGCACCGGCACTGTGGCCTTTGGCTTCAAAGGTGGGATTGGAACTTCGTCACGAAAGCTGCCCCCTAATTTGGGTGGTTTCAGCGTAGGCGTTCTTGTTCAAACAAACTTCGGCGGTGTTTTGACAATAAACGGAGCACCCGTTGGCGTGGAACTAAACCGCTATTATCTAAAGGACGAACTCACAAAACCTGGATCACAAGGGTCAAAGTCGAGATTAAACAAGGAAAACGATGCTGACGGGTCAGTAATGATCGTCATTGCGACCGACGCTCCGATAGATGCCCGAAATCTCAAACGACTGGCAAGTCGCGCAATGCTGGGTCTTGCTCGAACCGGTGCAGCAGGAAGTAATGGAAGCGGTGACTACGCAATAGCTTTTTCAACTTCTCCTGACGTTCGCATCAAAACACTGAGCCAAGCGGAAAGAAACCAGCCACGTGCGATTAAGTCGTTGCCCAACGACGCAATGTCGCCGCTATTCCTCGCGGTAGTGGAATCGACCGAAGAAGCCATCTACAACTCGCTCTTCAAAGCAACAACTACAACCGGTAAGGGCCATACAGTCGAAGCGCTCCCCTTGGATCAGACCATCAACATCCTGCGCAGACATGGCCTAATATCGCAACCACCCAAGTAGTCGCTCTATCACGACAAGTTCACGGTGGTCTAACCTTTTCATATTCCGGCACCAAGGTGTTTGACACTCGAATTCCCGGTGATAGAATCGCAGTGGTCTCCCTACCAAGTTTTGACTCGCCCCCTGGTTCTTATCTTTATGCGAGGAGCAAAGACGTGAAACTAAATGTTCGTGTCAATCGAAAAAGTCCGGATTCGATGACCAGGCAGATTCGGGAGCAAATAAACACACAGATTGAGGCTGGCTTGCTTGCTGTTGGTACTCTTCTTCCGAGTGAACGCGAGCTCGCCAATACTTTGAAGGTGGCCCGTAACGTTGTCCGAGGTGCGTATGAACAATTAATGGACGCCGGAAGGTTACGTAGTGAAGGACGTAAAGGAAGAAGCGTTAAATCAGGAGGAGGGAGTAAGAAGAAGAAATCAACTACCAAGACAACCAAGACTAAGAAGGCCAGCAAAGCACGCAAGAAATAGCAATCCGACACTCGCCCAACATTCCCCCTGCTTTGCCATATCTAAGTTCCGTTAATAGCCCCATCTCTACCTAGTGAAAGCATCTCATTTCTGATTGCCTTCCGCTCGGCGAGTAACCGCACAAAAAACCTTCGTCTCATTAGGAAAAACATCAATACGCGCAATCCACCCAGGGACTTGTCTAGTTCTTCGAAAAACAAAACAGCGACGTACCCGCACAACGGAATCACGAGCAAGGCAACCAGCGCGGCAACCCAACCAAGCGCAAAGTAGACGACCATCGCGACTACGATCCATGTCAGGGGAAAAAGCAACATCGCAGAGATGATCTTGATCGTCGAGATAACGTCCTCATAATTCTGCGACAGCTTTGTCGAGAGATATCCGCCGAGCCTGTAGGCTGGGAAGTGCACAACTGTTCCGAGAATTGCAGGCCCCAGCATCAACAGAAACACGATCGCACGCTTTAGTATTCCCCAAAAGACACCGAGCGTTGACGAAGGCGGAGCTAGTTCTTCCGGATCAACTCCAGCCTGTCGCAACTCCTCATCGAAACGAATGATCCTGACTTCTAGCCGGCGCAGTCGTTCAGGCTGGCTCTGCTGCAAAACTGAATACGCCTTGATGAAAAGCTGCTGTAACTGCAGTTCGTCCGTCAGGGTGTCGTTGCTAGTTGGCGTGGTCTCCGACGAAAAGATGCGTTCGGCTCGTGAGATTGTTTGCAGCGCTTCGTTCTGTTCAGCATGAAGTATGACTTCGCGGAGAGCGCTTTCAATTCGGCTCGATAGTTCGCGGACCTCATCTCGTGGTGGACTGCCATCGGGTTCAAGTTCAACCGGTTCAACTTTGATCGGTTCACCAAAATACAACAGAGCGGAACTGCGAAAACTAGTCTTGGATGTGTAATAGAGTCCTGCTGGAACTATCTGTAAATTAGATACCTCGCCCGTAGAAACCGCTGCCAGCGAGATTCTCGCTGCACCTGTCTTGATCGGCTTTAGGCGTGGCTCGTCGTGTGAAACGCCTTCGGGACAAATGCCGATGGTCCCGCCTCGCGCCAACAGTTTGCGAGCTGCGATGAACGTCTCCTGGTTTTTTGAGACGTCTTCTCCTTCATCTTGACGTCGATAGACCGGTAAGGAGTCGAGCTCACGTACGAGGTAGCCAATCACGGGCATTCTGAATAGCGGCGCTTTGGCCAGAAATGAAACGCGACGAGGCGCAAGACACAGTAGGAAGACCGGATCTACAAGCGCGTTCGGATGGTTGAGAACAAATATGACAGGAGTGTCGAGCGGAACATGCTCGAGGCCAGTGACCTCGATGTTCTTGAAATAGATTCTAAGCGCGAGTCTAACCAGCGCAACTATGATTTGACGGACCATAGGGAAGGGTGTGTAAACGGCGGCAGTATACAGGAGGCAGTAGTCAGGAGGCAGGAGCAGTAGGCAGAACAGAAACGCGCATCGACCTGCGCCTGCCTCGTGCCTCCTGCCCCTGCTCCTGCCTGCTGTTTCGCTATCCGTGGGCGTTGATGTAATAATGACCAAGCTTTCCCAACTAGTTTCAAATCCACTATTCGAGGAATTTTCTATGAAGCGATTTGTTCTTCTTGTTTCTCTTCTTCTGCTCTGTTTGGCTCCCAGCGCAACGGCTCAAAAGCGCACGTATACGATTGAAGATTTGATGAAAGTACGACGCGTCGGCGACCCGCAGATTTCACCCGACGGAAATAGAGTGGCCTTCACAATCGGCGACGTTAACTACGACGCCAACCGTGTCGTCACCCAGATCTACGTCGTTTCACTCGAAGGCGGCAGCCCTAAGCAACTCACTAACGGACCTAGTTCGTCATCAGCGCCTCGCTGGTCACCGGACGGCAAGAAGATCGCTTTTGTCACAGGTAGTCAGGTCTGGACGATGGAGAGCGATGGCGACAACAAAGACCAGGTAACAAAAATATCGACAGGAGCGGCGGCACCTGTTTGGTCGCCAGATGGGAAGTGGATCGCGTTCTCATCAGAAGTCTATCCGGATTGCTCCAACGACGATTGCAATAAGAAGAAGGACGAAGAAGCCGAAGCCAACAAGGTCAAGGCACACATCACCAGTCGCCTGCTCTTCAAACATTGGGATGAATGGCGCGACGTGAAGCGCACGCACGTATTCGTCGTTTCTAGTAAAGGTGGCGCTGCTCGAGATCTGACGCCTGGTGATTTCGATTCACCACCCTACGCCGCGTCCTCTGGTGTCGACTACGCCTTCTCACCAGACTCCCAGGAAATTGCCTACCTGCGGAATCCCGATAAAGTCGAGGCTACCTCAACGAACAGCGACATCTATGTGATGCCACTTGCTGGTGGTCAACCAAAGAACATCACCGCCAACAATCATGGCTACGATGCCAGCCCAAAATACACCCGTGATGGTCGTGCGATCATCTATCGCTCACAAGCAACACCAGGTTTCGAAGCAGACCGCTGGCGTTTGATGTCTTACAACCGAGCAAGCGGTGTCAGCACGGAAATCACAAAGCGATTTGATCAGCAAGTTGAAGAAGTCGCACTTTCACCTGACGGTAACTATGCGTACTTCACCGCTGGCGATCGAGGGAAGTCGCCAATCTTCCGTCTACCTCTCGGCGGTGCAGAAGCGCAGAAAATCGTTCCAGATGTTTTCGCCAGTAGCCTTGGAATCACTTCAAACGGCAAGAAGCTGGTCTTCGTTGGTAGTTCGAATGCCTCGCCCGCCGAGATCTATACTGCAAATCTCGACGGCAGTGGTGTGACCGCGTTGACTTCAGCAAACATTCAGTTAATGAACCAGGCAAATCTGAAAGCTGCTGAGAATATCGAGTGGACTGGCGCTCTCGGCAGGAAGGTTCATGGTTTCATCGTCAAACCAAACAACTTCGACGCCAGCAAAAAGTATCCACTCGTTGTTCTTATTCATGGCGGTCCACAGAGCGCGTGGTATGACAACTGGGGCTATCGATGGAACCCACAAGTTTTCGCCAATGCGGGATACGTAGTGTTCACGCCGAACCCGCGTGGTTCAACCAGTTACGGACAGCAGTTTGTAAACGAGATTAGTGGCGACTGGGGCGGCAAAGCCTACGTGGACATCATGAATGGTGTTGCCGATGTGCTTAGGCGCAGTCCGTACATCGATCGCAATCGCATCGGTGCAGCGGGTGCAAGCTATGGCGGCTACATGATCAATTGGATTGAAGGTCACAACAACGACCCACGCTTCCATTTCAAAGTCCTTGTGTCACACGACGGAGTCTACAACCTGACGAGCATGTATGGCGCTACTGAAGAACTTTGGTTTCCTGAATGGGAATTCAAGGGCACTCCATGGAGTAATCCGGCGATGTACAGCCGCTGGTCGCCACATAACTTCGTCAACAACTTCAACACGCCAATTCTGATCATTCACAGTGATTTGGACTTTCGTGTACCGGTTGGTGAGGGGCTACAGTTGTACACAGCTGTGCAGCGAAAAGGAATTGATTCGAAGTTGCTGAGCTTTCCGGATGAAGGTCACTGGGTACTGAAGCCGCAGAATTCTAATCTGTGGTACCACACGGTGCTTGATTGGCTGGATAAGTATCTACAGTAGGCTGGAAGGATTATTGGTCATTTTCCATTTGACATTTTTCATTTGTCATTTGAGTAAGCGTCCGCCATTGTTCACGTCGCGATCTTGAAGTGAGTCTCGTTGAAGTCAGTCTTGCTAAAGTCAATGGCGTCGGGCCGGGTGGCGTTGACGTCAGTACCACTACGCGGTAGCGTGTGGCTCGGTCAAATGACAAATGAAAAATGTCAAATGATAGATGACCAATAATCCTGCGATCGACCGCCTCTCCATTCGTTCTCGTCCATCCGGACAGCCAATCATGCATCAGAAGTGGGGCAAACTTCTGTTTATGCATTGGCCGATCGACGCGAACCTGTTGCGGCCGCTTATTCCAGCCGGTCTTGAGATCGATACATTCGATGGTTCGGCGTGGATTGCAATCGTTCCGTTTACCATGTGGGACATTCGAGCGTTTCCGCCGTACGTTCCAGCAATGCCAGGTCTCAATGCGATGCACGAACTCAACGTGCGCACTTACGTTCACCTAAACGGAACACCGGGTGTCTGGTTCTTTTCACTCGACTGTAATAACGCCGCCGCCGTCTTCGGCGCTCGTACGTTTTATTACTTACCCTACTACAACGCCGAACTGACTCTTGAGCAAGCGGATTCAAAGGTCGACTATTCGCTCGACCGCACCGATAAACCCAAAGCAAACTTCCGGGCAACCTGGCACATAGGCACTTCCCTTCCCACCTCTGAACCTGGCTCCCTCGAATTTTTCCTGACTGAGCGCTACTGCTTGTTCAGTGAACACAAAGGTGAACTCTATCGTTCGCAGATTCATCACCAATCGTGGCCACTGCAAACTGCAACTCTCGATTCGCATACGTCGACAATGATCGATGCGCTAAAACTTCCTGAACCTACTGATCCACCGCTCGTTCACTACGCCGAAGAAATCGCCGTCGACATCTGGCCGCTCCATAAACAGTAGCCGGGGCCGTCGGTGCCGGGGCAGTAGCCCGACTGTGAAGGAGGGCTTAAGTGGTGGAACAACGAGCCCTCCTTGACAGTCGGGCTACTGCACCGGAGTGCGGGTCGTTAATACGGGGCTAGGTGGCACCGGCTCTAGAATTCGCCTCCTGCTTAGGTGGAAGGAAATCTTTATGCTTCGAATGCTCACCTCCTCATTTCTATTTGTTTTGCTCCTCAGCGCACACGCAGCCGGGCAGGACGCAGCAAAATTCAACCCAGCGCGAGTGCCGGCGCAAGGACAAAAGCCGCAGGACTTCATTCCTCCCGCTTTCAAAATTGGCGCGAGCGTCGAAGGTAATCTCAATGGCGATCGAATTCCGGATCACGTTCTTCAGATCGTACCAAACGATTACGATTCGTCAGGCGTTGTCGCTGCGCCGGAATCTCAAGCGTTACTCATACTCTTATCTGACAGCGATGGACTGAGGCGTTCCGTCGTTACTACAAAGCTGCTCGCAACGTTCGTCCCGCAATACATTCTCGACCTGTCAATTAAGAATGGCGTATTAGTTATTCATCAAAACTTCGGAATGACCGACGTCACGGATCTCACGCACCGGTTTCGACTAGAACCAGGCACGGAGCGTTTCTTACTAATCGGCAAAGACACGTTTCCATACCATCGACCCCAAGGTCCAATGTGGCCTGTAACAAAAGTCAGCGAAAACTACCTCACCGGTGTGAAGTTAACGACGACCGATCATTGGGTCGGCGATGACAACAGGCCAGTAACGAAGCGAGGCCGTATATCAAAGGTGCGACTGTTTCTGGAAGACATTGATGAGTCGACTGATAATTGAGCGTTGCAGTGCGCCCGCTTGGTTACTCATTCCGACGTGACCCGGCAGCGCGTGTTGTTCGA
>Ga0207648_10005581_pt1 | contig 12655 bp, 9 predicted proteins | sample KBSMisM32_FD_184310 | JGI IMG/M metagenome (GOLD analysis project Ga0207648, IMG submission 184310) | Miscanthus rhizosphere microbial communities from Kellogg Biological Station, Michigan, USA - KBS Miscanthus M3-2 (SPAdes) (version 2) | ecosystem: Host-associated > Plants > Roots > Rhizosphere...
GGGCGCTCGTCGCGCTGGACCTGGTCGACGGCCGCGAGACCGAGCGGACCCGGCTGCGGATGGTGCGCACGAAGCCGGTCCCGTTCCCGCCGGAACCGTTGCGGTGAACGTCGTCGGGACACCGACCTGCGTCGGGTTCGGCGCCGCGGTGAGCGTCACGCCGAGCGAGCTGACGATGACCGTCGTCGAGAGCGGGGACTCGCCCGCGCCCGATCCGTCAGTGGCCGTCGCCGTCGCCGTGAAGACACCCGAGGACGTGTACACCTTTGGGAGGGTTACGGCGGCGCTGATCGCACCGGTGTCGCGGACCTCACCGTCGCCGAAGTTGACTCTGACGTTCGAGACATTGGCCCCGGCGGTCGGCGTGACGGTGAAGACGACCGGAGAGCCGGCTGTCGTCGACGAGGGCGCCACGGTAAATGAGGCCAGGCTGCGCGCGTTGACGGTGACGGTCGCCGTACCGCTCTGCGCGCCGGCCGTCGCGGTGATCTTGGCGGTCGCCGTCGTCGTCAACGTCGTGGTGGCGACGCCGCTCGCGTCGGTGGCCGCCGTGGACGGCGAGATCGAGCCTTTGTCGGTGGAGAACGTGACCGGCACGCCGCCGACCGGGCCGCCGCCTTCGTCGGTGACCTGCGCCTGCACGGTGACGCTGCCGCCGTTCGCACCCAGTGCCTGCGGCGTCGTCGTCAGGATCACGCGGCCGGCCGCGGCGGTCCCCACCTTGAGCGTCAGCGACGACGAGGCGCCGCCCGAGAACGCGGTCACCGTCGCGCTGCCGCTCGCCGTGCCGGTCACCAGCCTGACCGTGGCCTGTCCGTCGTGCGTGCGGGCTTCCGACGGCTCAATCCGGCCCAGCGACGTCGTAAAGGTGATGACGGTGCCGTTCTGGACGGGCGTGCCGGCGCCGACGCGGCCGGTCACGGCGCCGCCGCTGCCGCTGCCTCCGAACTGCTGGCCGTTCTCCATCACCACGGCCGTGATCGTGACTTCGCTGTTCAGCGAGACCGACGTGGCCTGGGGAATGAGCGAGATCGCGGCCCCCGTCGGTGCCAACAGCGGGACTTTGTCGCAGCCGTAAGCAATCGCGAAGGGGAGCGCAATGAGACTGAACAGCAGGACCCGGCGTTGTGTTACCATAAATAGCGGTAAGGATAATAGTCTCATGAGTTTACGGGGTGGTCAAGGGACCGTGGACGGTTACGCCATGGCCGCGCTGCTCGTGGCGCTGGCGGTCATGTCGGTGCTGATGTCGGTTGCGCTGCCCGTGTGGCGCCACGACGTCCAGCGCGAGAAGGAAGAAGAGCTCATCTTCCGCGGGCAGCAGTACGTCCGCGCGATTCGCCTGTTCCAGGCGAAGAACCAGACGCTGCCGACCAGTGTCGACATGCTGGTCCAGGGCCGCTACATCCGCAAGAAGTTCAAGGACCCGGTTACCAACGACGACTTCGTTCCGATCGGCCCGGGCACGGCGCTTCCCGGGCAGAACCCCGCGATCCCTGGCGGCGCAGGCCGTGGGCAGCCCAGTGGTTCCTCGAGCATCCAGCCGGGCCCGACCAGCAGCACGCAGATGTCCAGCACGTTCAGCGGCGGCACCGTCGCCGGCGGCATGATGGGCGTCGTCAGCAAGAGCAAGGAAGAGTCGATCCGCCTGTACCAGGGACGCAATCACTACAACGAGTGGACCTTCCTGTTCGTCAACCAGGCGCCAGCCGGTGGCGGGCCCGGGGGGCGCAGTGGCGTGCCCGGCGGTCCGGGAGGACAGCCGTTCCCCGGCCGCGGCGGCACGGGGCCCGGCGGCACCGGGGGACCGGGACGCGGCACGAGCCCCTTCGGCGTTCCGCCGGGCGGCGGCCGAGGCGTCGGTCCGGGTGGTCAGCCATTCCCGCCGGGCGGGATCGGCCGCGGCAGACAGTAGCAGCATTGCCAGTTAGGACGCTTATCGGCTGTTCGCAGCCGGTAGCGAACGTACGACCGCATCGTGCACGGCGCGGCGCACCGGCTGGATCGCGTTGTTCTCGCGCGTCGGATGCACGCGGTTGGTGAGCAAGACGACGTAGAGGTCCTGCCCGGGATCGATCCAGAGCGACGTGCCCGTGAAGCCGGTGTGACCGATGGCGCGCGGCGACATCAGCGTGCCGCACGACGAGGTCGGCAGCATCGTGTCCCACGCGAGCGCGCGCGAGCTCCCCGGCACCGAAGATTTCCGCACGAACCGCGCGAGCGTGTCCGGGCGCGCCAGCGAACCGTCGAGGACGCGCTGCGCGAACGCGCCGACGCCGCGCGCGGTACCGAAGAGCCCCGCGTGTCCTGCGATCCCTCCGAGCGCCCACGTGTTCTCATCGTGGACTTCCCCCTGCAACAATCGCCCGCGCCACAGATCGAGCTCGGTGGGCGCGGTCCGCTCGCGCCATTCGCGCGGCGGGTTGAAGATTGGATCTTCCAACTGAAAAGGAGCTTCCACCTGAAGGTGGAAGCTACGTGTGGCTTCCGCCTTTAGGCGGAAGATCTGATCGAGCGGAAATTCGAGATCGTCGAGGATGAATCCCAGCAGCATGAAGCCGAGATCCGAGTAGATCGATTGCGTGCGCGGCGCGTACTCCAGCGGCAGCGTGCAGATTGCGCGCTCGAATTCGGCGCGTCCCTGGTGATCGCGGAAGAAGGGGAGATACGCGGTCAACCCCGACGCGTGCTCGAGCAGATCCGCGATCGTCACCGCATCGCGATCGGCCCCGCGCCAGCCGGGGAGGAAGTCGGCGACGCGCGCGTCGAGCGACAGACGCCCCGCGTCGACCGCGCGCATGGCCGTCGTCGCCGTCGCGATCACCTTGGTGAGCGACGCGAGATCGAAGACGGTGTCGTCGGTGACGGCCGGGGCATCCGCCTCGTAGGTGAGCGTGCCGAAGGGAGCCCGCCACAGCACGGACTCGCGCCGTCCCACTTCGATCGTCGCGGCAGGAAAGGCGCGTGAGCTGATCGCGCGCTCGATAATGCGCGCGACCGCTTCCACTAGCGGGGAGAGCTTTCCGTCGTCGAACGCGCGGCGGCGAACGCGGCGCGGCTCACGGTGGAGAGGTAGTCGGGCGCCGGCGGCTTCGGGCCCGTGAGGCTGTCGTACGAGAACAGGACGAACCCGCCCGCGCCGAGCCGGCGCGCCGCGAGGATGTTGGCGATCGTCTGCGCCGGGGTGAGCCGATAGGCGCCGATGCCGGCCCAGATCGCGCGGCCGTCGCCGGCGACGTCGCGCGCCGCGGCGATCTGCTCGACGAAGCGCGACGACTCCTGCGTGTAGGCCATCGGCGCGACCGCGTCGACGAGACGCCCGCTCAACCACCCGCGCCAGTCCTGCAGCCGCTCGTCGAAGGCTTCCTGCGCGTCGGGGAAGACGGCGGAGGTGACGAGCGCCTCGGGGCGCGCGGCGCGCACCGCCAGGCGGATGCGCGCGACCAGCGCGGTCAGCCGGGCGCGGCGGAACTCGCGCCAGTCGGAGGGGAAGCGATCGGGATACGCGAAAAGATCGGCCTGTTCCGCTTCGTCGAGCGCGCGGCGCACCTCGGGGGCGAGCCGCGGCTGCATCGCGGCGCGGAACTCCGCGATCGCGAAGCGGCTGTAATCGAATTGCTGGTTGGGGTAGCGCGCGTAGTCGAGATGGATGCCGTCGAGGTCGTAGCGCCGCGCCAGGTCGGCGACGACGCGCTCGGTATAGGCCGCCGCGTCGGGCACCACCGGCGACGCGTAGAGGCCTTCGATCCTGTCGTCCTCGCCGCGCGACCAGCGTGCGATCTTGCCGACGTAGCCGGGATTGGCGGGATCGAGCCGCGCCAGTTCCTGCGCGATCGGGCGCGGCACCATGATCCAGTCGGGATGGCGGTAGACGAGATGATCGGGCGACGCGGGCAGCTCCGCCGCGCTGGAGACGAGGTTGAGGCTGATCCACGCGTGTACGCGGATGCCGCTGGCATGCGCGGCGGCGAGCACCGCGGCGAGCGGATCGAAGGATGCCGGCTGCCGCGCCAGATCTGCGGCGCGCGGCTCGAGATCGCTCGTGTAGTAGGCGTCAGCGCGTCCGCGCACCTGCACCAGCAGGGCGTTGAAGCCTTCGGTGTGCGCCGTCGTGACGAGCGACGCGACGCTGGCGGGCGAGGTCAGCGAAGCCCGCGTGACCCAGAGCGCGCGGATTTCCGCGCCGTCCGCAGCTGCTCCGGAGATCCCGGCCGATTGAACGATCCACACCCCGCACAGGATCCCCAGCGCGGCTCCCCCGCGCCGGAGCCATGCCATGACCCCGCCGTGCCACATATGTTAAGCACTTGAATTTACCACAGTTAACGCCGTTTACAAGTTTGACATCCCGGCGCCGCGGCATTACCTTGCATCCGCCATTCATTCAGCGCGGCCTGCGCTGGATGTGTGTCTTTTACCGGAACGGGGAGGTCACGGTGAAATCGACATTCGCAGGATTCTGTACGCGCGCGCTCGCAGTGCTGCTGCTGGCGCTGGGCGTCGCGGCCGGGGCGGCCGCTCAGGAAACCACGGGCACCATCACGGGCGTGGCCAAGGACAGCTCGGGCGCGGTGCTGCCGGGCGTCACGGTCACGGTCAAGAACGTGCAGACGGGCGGGACGCAGGAGTTCGTCACCAACGAGAGCGGCATCTACATGGCGCCGCTCCTGCAGCCCGGTGAATACGAAGTCGCCTTCGCGCTGAGCGGCTTCCAGTCGCGCACCATCAAGGGCATCCAGCTCCACGTCAACGATCGCCTCGAAGTGAACGGACAGCTGGGCGTCACCGGCGTCAGCGAGACCGTCGAAGTCAGCGCCGCGTCGCAGTTCGTGCAGCCGTCGCCGTCGGTGCAGAACCTGATGGGCCCGACCCAGATCCAGGAGCTGCCGCTCAACAACCGCAACTTCGTGCAGCTGGCGACGCTCGTACCGGGTGTGTCGAGCGACCTGTCCGACGAGGTCGGCATCGGTCTCACGAGCACCGTCAGCATCTCGGTCGCCGGCGGCCGCCGCAACGCGGTCAACTGGCTGGTCGACGGCGTCTCGAACGTGGACGTCGGGTCGAACATTACGCTGCTGTCCACGCCGACCCTCGAATCGATCCAGGAGTTCAAGATCATCACCAGCAGCTACGCGGCGGAGTTCCCGCGCAGCGGCGGCGGCGTCGTCAACATCGTCACCAAGGGCGGCAGCCAGAAGTTCAACGGCACTGCTTACGACTTCGTTCGCAGCGACAAGCTGAACGCCAACTCCTTCTTCCGCAACCGCAGCACGGATGCGACGCTGCGAGCGAATCCGCCGGCCTTGAAGTATCAGAATCCCGGCTACACGGTGGGCGGGCCGCTGCTGCCGAGCCGCCAGAAGGCCTTCTTCTTCTGGTCGCAGGAGTGGCGCCGCATCACGCGTGCCCCGGCGTCGTCCACGGCGAACACGGTGGACCCGGCGTGGCTGAATGATCCGAACAATGCCAACTATGTCGCTCCGGCACTGCGCGATCCGAATGCGGTGAAGCTGCTGGCGCTGTACCCGGCGCCGAACTTCTTCACCAGCGCCGGCACCGCCCAGTTCCTCAACACCAACCCCGCGATCAACAACACGCGGCAGGAAGTGATCCGGACCGACGTTGACGTCAACAGCCGCTGGAAAGTCATCGGCCGCTACACCCACGACTTGAGCCAGACCGTCGAGCCCGGCGGGCTGTTCACGAACATCGCCGTGCCGAACGTGTCGATCACCCATACCGACGTCCCGGGGCAGGTCGCCGCGCTCGAGCTGCGCGGGACGTTCGGCCGGATGCTGAACGAGCTGAAGTACCAGTTCTCGAGCAATCGCATCGTGACCGCCGATGACGAGAAGAACGTCAATACCCGCAACCAGGTCGGCGTCTCGATCCCGGAGCTGTTTCCCGAGAACAACGCCGACCGCGTGCCGTCGCTGAGCGTGACCGGGCTGGCGGGCATCACCACCATCCAGCAGTTCAACATCGAGTACTTCAACAACACGATCGCCGACAACGTGACCTGGCAGCAGGGCAAGCACGCGTTGAAAGTCGGCGGCCTCGCCGCGTTCGAGCAGAAGAACGAGAACGCGAACAACCAGACGCAGGGGTCGTACGCGTTCGTCGCGACCTCCGGCGGCCGCACCGCGTTCCAGAATTTCATCTCCGGCAACCGCGACGGCCTGTGCGGCGCCGGCTGCACCTATTCGGAGGCGCAGATCGACGTCACCAACCATTTGCGCTTCCAGCGCTGGGAGCTCTTCGCGCAGGACACGTATCGCATCAAGCCGAACGTGACGCTCGATTACGGCGTGCGCTACGCGCTGTACCCGGCGATCAAGGACCAGAACAACCTGATGTCCACGTTCGACCCGACGCGCTACGACCCGGCCAAGGCGCCGACCTGCGCCAACGCGGCCTGCTCGACGGTAATTGCCGGGACCGGCGACCCGCTGAACGGCTTGATCGTCGCCGGCGCCAACTCGCCGTTCGGCGACGCGGTCTACGCCACCGAGAAGAACAACTGGCAGCCGCGCGCCGGCGTCTCCTGGGATCCGTCCGGTGACGGGCGCTCGATCATCCGCGGCGGCTACGGGCTCTACTTCGATCAGCCGCTGGTCGGCATCTTCGAGCAGAACGCCTTCACCAATCCCCCGTACGTCAACACGGTGACCTACACGAACGCGTCGCTCGCCGATCCGAGGGCGGGCGCCCTGCCGGGCACCGTCGGCCTGCGCAGCCTGATCGCGTCGAGCGTCCCCTTCCGCACGCCGCGCATGCAGCAGTGGAACCTCGGCTACCAGCGGCAGGTCTACCGCCGCGGATCGATCGACGTCAGCTACGTCGGCTCGCACGGCGATCACCAGATCCAGCCGGTGGACATCAACCGGCCCGACCCGGCGGCAGTGGTCGCGGCGGGCTCGCAGACGGCCGCGTCGCTCTACAGGGGCTACGCCGTGTCCACGTCGAACGTCGGCGCCGGCATCAACAACCGGCAGACGACGGCCTACAGCAACTACAAGGGGCTGCTGACGCAGTTCCGTCACGAGGGCGGCCGCAGCGGCACCTATACGCTGAACTACACGCTGAGCCGCGCGCAGACGACCGCGACCAACGACCGCGATTCGGCGGACTTCCCGCAGAACCCGCGCGATCTCGATCGCGAGTACGCGGACGCGCGGACCGATCGCCGGCACATCTTCAACGCCACCTACATCATCGAGCTGCCGTTCTACAAGGACGGCAACGCCGCGTTGAAGGCGGTGCTGGGCGGCTGGCAGCTCTCCGGCTACACCACGCTGCAGTCCGGTCCGCCGATCTCGCGCATCCTCCAGAGCACCAACAACGACCGGCGCGGCATCTTCGCCGACCAGGTCGGCGATCCGCGGGCGGGAAAGATGGATTTCCCGTTCTGGTTCGATCCGGCGGCGTTCGCGCCGTCGGCCGACGGCACCTACGGCAACTCGCGCCGGGCGATCTTCAAGCTGCCGGGACGCAACCAGACCGACCTGGCGCTGTCCAAGAACTTCTATCCGCTGGACAAGCGCCTGCAGTTCCGCGCCGACTTCCTCAACGCCTTCAACCACACGCAGTGGGTGGGCGTGGACAACACCTGCGACACCAGCCTGGTCAGCTGCACGGTGACCAACGACACGTTCGGGCAGATCACGTCGGCGCGCAACCCGCGCGAGATTCAGCTCAGCCTGAAGCTGTTCTGGTAAGCTGAAGACGGATCGCGACTGAACCGACGGCCGGCAGGGTCCACCTTGCCGGCCGTTTTCACGTGAGGGACATGACGTTCGTTCTTGGGATTGACGCAGGCGGCACGAAGACCGTCTGCCACCTTGCCGACGACACCGGCGCCGTCCTCGCCGAGGCGCGGCGCGGCGGCGCCAACCTCCAGGCCTCCGGCGAGCTCGAAGTGGAGAAGGTCCTCCACGACGTGATGGAAGAGGCGCTCGGCGATCGCGCCGGACTCGTGCCCGCCGCCATCTGCCTGGGGATCGCCGGCGTCGATCGCGACGACGACGCGCGGGTCGTGCGCGAGCTGATGAAGCGCATCGGCTACAAGGCCAGGATCCTCGTCGTCAACGACGCGCTGATCGCGCTCGAGGCCGGCGCCCCCGAACAGCCGGGCGTGGTCGTCATCGCCGGCACCGGGTCGATCGCCTACGGGCGCAACGACCGGGACCAGGCGGCGCGCGCCGGCGGCTGGGGCTACATGCTCGGCGACGAGGGCAGCGGCTTCTGGATCGGCCGCGCCGCGCTGCGCGCGGTGTTGCGCGAAGCCGACCGCCGCGGCCCGGCCACGCGGCTCACGGGCCTGCTGCTGCGCTACTACGGCGTGGCGCGGCCGCAGGATCTCATCGCGGAGGTCTATCACGGCACGCTGCGGCCGTCGGCCATCGCGTCGCTCGCGCAGTGCGTGCAGGGGGCGTTCAGCGACGGCGATCAGGTCGCCATCGGCATCCTGCGCGCCGCCGCCGATCAGCTCGAATCGTCCGGGATGTCGGTCGCGCGGCGCCTGGATCTGGTCGGCAGCGAAATTCCGTTCGTCCTCTCCGGCGGCATCTTCCGGGCGGTGCCGTGGCTGGAAGAAGAGCTGTCGCGCCGGCTGCCGCTGGCCGCGCCGCGCAGCCGGATCGTCCCGTTGACCGTCGAGCCCGCGTCGGGCGCCGTGCGTCTCGCGCTGGCGGAAGCCCGCGGGGGTTATCACATCCCCGCCTACAAGACCGATTGACGATCACCCTGTTCAAGGACGAGCGCGCGCTGGCCAGGGCGCTCGCGCTGCAGATCGCCGCGGCGCTCGAGGCGAGGCCCGAGGCCGTCCTCGGTCTGCCGACCGGACGCACGCCGATCCGCCTCTACCACGAGCTCGGCACGCTCCACGCGCACCGCCAGCTCGATTTCTCGCGCGCCACCACGTTCAACCTCGACGAGTTTCTCGGCATTGGCCCCGACCACCCCGGCAGCTACCGCGCGTTCATGGAGCAGCACCTGTTCTCGCGGGTGAACCTGTCGGCGGATCGCATCAACGTGCTCAACGGGGCGGCGCCCGATCCCGAGCGCGAGTGCGAGCGCTACGAGACCGCCATTGCCGCCGCCGGCGGGATCGATCTGCAGCTGCTCGGCATCGGCACCAACGGCCACATCGGCTTCAACGAACCGGCGCGCGAGCTCGCCGGCCGCACGCACAGGGTGACGCTGACGCGCTCCACGCGCCGCAGCAACGCCGCGCTCTTCGGCGGCGAGGCCGATCGCGTCCCGCGCGAAGCGCTGTCGATGGGCATGGCGACGATTCTCCACGCGCGCCACATCATCCTGATCGCGACGGGGAAGTCGAAGGCGAAGTGCATCGAGCGGATGGTGCACGGCCCGATCACGACGAAGATGCCCGCGTCGTTCCTGCAGGTGCACGCGAACGTGGAATTGATGCTCGACGACGCCGCCGCCAGCGCGATCCGCCGTTGACCCCCAGCGGTTGCGTTGCGATCAGGTCGTCTGCCGCGCCTCGAGGAGCTTGCGCAGGCGCGGCTCGATGTCTTCGCCGATCGCCTCGCGCACCAGGTTGTCGGCGCTGCGCAGCCGCTTCATCGCCTGCGGCAGTGTCAGGTTGGCCTTCTGCATGACGATGGCGGCCTTCACGTTCCAGCGGGCGCGCTTGAGCAGCGCTTCGGCCTCGTCGGGCTCGAGTCCGGTGACGACGCCGAGAATGCGCTTGGCGCGATCCTTCAGCTTCTCGGAGCCGGTGCGCACGTCCACCATCAGGTTGCCGTAGGTCTTGCCCCACTTGATCATCGCGATGGTGGTCAGCATGTTGAGCACCATCTTCGTCGCGGTGCCCGCCTTCAGCCGCGTGGATCCGGCGATGATCTCGGGGCCGACCGCCGGCGCGATCAGGAGATCGACGAAGGTCTGCAGCTCCGAGCCCGGCCAGCAGGTGACGAAGATGATCTTCGCCCCCGCCTTGCGCCCGCGCGTCAGGGCGCCGCGGACGAACGGGGTGATGCCGCTGGCGGAGACGCCGATGACGACGTCGCGGGCCGACAGGCGCAGGCGCGCGATGCTGCGCCCGCCTTCCTCGTAGTTGTCCTCGACCCCTTCCTTGGCCTGGAACACCGCCGTCTGCCCGCCGGCCATGATCCCCTGGACGATGCGCGGCGGCGTGCCGAAGGTTGGCGGCATCTCCGCGGCTTCCACCACGCCCAGGCGGCCACTCGTCCCTGCGCCGACGAAGATCACGCGCCCGCCCCGGCGCAGCGACTGCGTGATGATCTCGACGCCGTGCGCGATCTTCTCCTTCTCTTTGTGCACCGCCGCCACCACCTTGCGGTCCTCGTTCACCACCATGTCGATGATGTCGCGGACCGCCGTCTTGTCGATGGCGAGGCTATTGGGGTTGATCTGCTCGGTGGGAAGCGATTGCCACTTGGACGTCGTCGACACAGCCAACCGCTAGTATAGACTCAGCTTCAGATGGAAGCCGACATTTCCATAGACCGCGTGGCCGAGGTGGCCGGGCGGCTCGAGCGCGAGCTGGCCAAGGCCATCGTCGGCCAGCAGCGCGTGGTGCGCGAGATCCTGATCGCGTTCCTGGCTGGCGGCCACTGTCTCCTGCGCGGCGTCCCCGGGCTGGCCAAGACCCTCCTGATCAAGAAGCTCGCCGAAGCGGTCCATCTCCGGTTCAACCGCATCCAGTTCACGCCCGACTTGATGCCGTCCGATATTCTCGGCGCCGAGGTCATCGAAGAAGATCGCGCGACGGGGAAGCGCGTCATCCGCTTCATCCGCGGACCGATCTTCGCCAACATCATCCTCGCCGACGAGATCAACCGCACGCCGCCCAAGACGCAGGCGGCGCTGCTCGAGGCGATGCAGGAATACCAGGTCACCGTGACCGGCGTGCGCCACGACCTCGAGCGCCCGCTCTTCGTGCTCGCGACGCAGAACCCGATCGAGCAGGAAGGCACCTATCCGCTGCCCGAGGCGCAGCTCGATCGCTTCATGTTCAACGTGGTGATCGAGTATCCGTCGGCGGAAGAGGAGCGGCGCATTCTGTCGATGACGACCGGCACGGCCGAGCCGCGGATCAATCCGGTGGCGAGCGGCGAAGAGATCGAGCGGCTGCACGGCCTGGTGCGCGACGTGCCGGCCGCCGACAACGTGATCGATTTCGCGGCGCGCCTGGTGCGCGCGACCCGGCCCGCCGGCGACGAGGCGCCGGACTTCGTGCGCAAGTGGGTCCGCTGGGGCGCCGGACCGCGCGCGGGTCAGGCGCTGCTGCTCGGCGGCAAGGCGCGCGCGCTGCTCGAAGGACGCACGGTGGTGGACTTCGAAGACATCCGCGCCGTCGCCCTGCCGGTGCTGCGCCATCGCGTGCTGGTGAACTTCCAGGCGGAAGCGGACGGCATCGACGCCGACGAGATCGTCCGCCGCCTCATGCCGTAATCCGCCGCGCGGCGATCTTCCATGGCGTTCTCGCTCGACCCGGTGGCGCTCGCGGCGATTGCCGATCTCGAGCTCGTCTCCCGGCGGATCGTGGACGGCACGATCTCAGGGCTGCATCGCAGCCCGTTCCACGGCTACAGCGCCGAGTTCAGCCAGTACCGCCACTACCGGCCCGGCGACGACCTGAAGTACGTCGACTGGAAGCTGTTCGCGCGCACCGACCGCCTGTACACCAAGCAGTTCATCGAAACGACCAACCTGTGGTGCCAGATCGCGCTCGACGCGAGTGCGTCGATGAATTACGCGGGCGGCGCAGGCGTCACGAAGTTCGAATACGCGCGGCTGCTCGCCGCCTCGTTCGCGCATCTGGTCTCGCGACAGGGTGATGCCGTTGGCCTGGTCACCTATGCCGACCGCCTGACGCACTACCTGCCCAGCCGCGGCGGCCAGGCGCACCTGCGTTCGCTGCTGCTGGCGCTGCAGCGAACCGAGCCAGGCGGCCAGACCGATGCCGCGTCGGCGCTCGCGCGGACGCTCGATCTGTTGAAGCGGCGCGGGCTGCTCGTCCTCATCTCGGATCTCTACGACGAGGACGAACGGGTGGATCAGGCGCTGAAGCAGGCCGCGCACATCGGCCACGAGATCATCCTCTTTCACATCCTGACGCGCGAAGAAGTCGAACTGCCGTTTCGCGATGACGTGGAGCTCGAGGATCCCGAGACGGGACGGCTCGTCCTGGCCAACGGCGCGTCGGCGGCGCGTCCGTATCGCGAGGCGATCAGCGCGTTCCTCGAGCGCTGGCGCGCCCGCGGCGCGGCGAGCGGCGCCGATTACGTGCGCGTCTTCACCGACACGCCGCTGGATGCGGCGCTGCGCGCCTACGTGCGGCGCCGGGTGCTCGGAGGAGCGGCGTGATCGCGTGGCTGACGCCTGGCGCGTTGGCCGCGTTCGCGCTGCTCGCGGCCCCGGTGATCGTGCATCTGCTGGCGCGCCGGAATGCGCGGCGGCTGGTGTTCCCGGCGACGGCGTTCGTGCGCGCGACGCAGGCGGCGGCGGTGCGGCTGAGGCGTCCCACCGATCTCGGGCTGTTGTCGGTCCGCCTGGGAGCCCTCGCGCTGGCCGTCCTGGCCGGGGCCCACCCGGTCGTTGTTACACGCTGGCGCCAGGCGGCGTGGAATGCGCGCGTCTCGCGGGCGGTCATTATCGATTC
>Ga0207648_10005582_pt1 | contig 12655 bp, 12 predicted proteins | sample KBSMisM32_FD_184310 | JGI IMG/M metagenome (GOLD analysis project Ga0207648, IMG submission 184310) | Miscanthus rhizosphere microbial communities from Kellogg Biological Station, Michigan, USA - KBS Miscanthus M3-2 (SPAdes) (version 2) | ecosystem: Host-associated > Plants > Roots >...
GGGCGCCATCATGGCCGTCCCCGCCCACGACGAGCGCGACTTCGCGTTCGCGCGGCAGTTCGGGCTGCCGATCCGGCGAGTGGTCGCCGCCCCCGGGACCGCCGCGGACGACGAGATGGACGACGCGTACATCGCCCACAGCGCCGACGAGCGGCTGGTCAACTCCGGCCGATTCGACGGGATGTCCGCCGACGAAGGTGGCCGGGCGATCGTCGAGATGCTGGCGAAGGACGGCAAGGCCGAGGCGAAGGTGACCTACCGCTTGCGCGACTGGCTGATCAGCCGGCAGCGCTACTGGGGCACGCCGATCCCGATCATCTATTGCGAGCGCGACGGCATCGTCCCGGTCCCATACGAGGACCTGCCGGTCCGTCTGCCCGAGAACGTCGACTACCGAGGGCGCGGCGACAACCCGTTGAACAACGACCAGTCGTTCCTGAACGTCACCTGCCCGGTGTGCGGAGAGCAGGCGAGGCGCGAGACCGACACGATGGACACGTTCGTCGACTCGTCCTGGTACTGGTATCGGTATCTGTCCCCCGACAAGGACGACGGTGCGGTCGATCGAGCGCTGACCGATGTGTGGACGCCGGTCGACCAGTACACGGGTGGCGCCGAGCATGCCGTCATGCACCTGCTGTACAGCCGGTTCTGGACGAAGGCGATGCGAGACATCGGCCTGATCGGGGACGACGAACCGTTCAAGCGGCTGTTCAACCAGGGCCAGATCCTGGGCGCCGACGGCGAACGCATGTCGAAGTCGCGCGGCAACGTCGAGGATCCCGATGACCTGGTCCGCCAATACGGGGCGGACACCGTCCGACTGTTCCTGATGTTCATGGGTCCGTGGGACCAGGGCGGTCCATGGAGTCCCAGCGGGATCGGTGGGGTCTATCGATTCCTGAACCGGGTGTGGACCGTGACGCTCGATCCGAACGGGCGCGAGGCCGGCGACCCCGATTCTGGGAACCTGCCCGTCGGCGAGAGCGCCGCGGATGCCGCGGCGGCCATCCGAGCGGCGGCGCATCGCACCCTCCGCGACGTCACCGAGGATTACGAGGGCTTCCGCTTCAACACCATGGTCGCGAAGCTGATGGAGCTGTCGAACACCCTGTACCGCTATCGCGGGACCGAGGTCGCCGGTGACACCGAATGGGATGAAGCCGTCCGCCTGCTGCTGCTGATGCTGGCGCCGGCCGCGCCCCACATCACCGAGGAGATCTGGGCGCGCCAGGCCGAAGCCGCCGGGCGTGAGTGGGCATCGATCCACACGGCGGCGTGGCCCGAGCTCGACGAGTCGGCGATCAAGGTCTCGGTCCGAGAGGTGCCGGTCCAGGTCAACGGCAAGTTGCGAGCCCGGATCGTCGTCGGCGCCGACGCGTCGGAGGACGAGATCAAGGCTGAAGCCCTGACCGACACGAAGATCGTGGCGATCCTGGACGGACGCACGCCGGATCGGGTCGTCGTCGCCGGTGGTGGAAAGCTCGTCAACATCGTCAGTCGCGACTGACGCAACGCGTCGATGCAGTGACCGGGCGCCACCGGGACCGGGAACTGACACGCCGCTGATGGGGGTGACATCCGGCAGGACTGGGCGTACCGTCCCCATCAATCGGAGGTCGCTCCTCGGCCGGCCGGGCGAACCCAGGCGATCCGCCGGACGGGGTCATCGGGAGGGACGCCCATGACGGCCGTCCAGGAACGGACGCTCGAGCAGGACGCCGGTCAGCATCGGCCGGTCCACGAGCATCGATATGCGGTCGAGCGCGCCAAATGGGACGCGCACGCCGCTGCCGGCGAGGAGCAGATCGAGCTGCCTCCGCCCGGCGTGGATTTCGGTTCGCATGCCCCGACGCAGATCCTGCTCGCCGGCATGGCCGAATTCCTTGGGCCACTCCAGGGAAAGCGCGTGATCGAGTACGGCTGCGGACTCGGGAAGCTCACTATGCTGCTGGCTCGAAGCGGCGCCGACGTGACGGCGTTCGACCTCTCGGCTGAAAGCGTCGCAACGGCCCGACGGCGGCTAGAGCTGGACGGCCTCGAGGACCGCGTCACGTTCGCCGTGGCCGCCGGTGAGGAGCTGCCGTTCGAGGACGGCACCTTCGACGTCGCTGTCGGCAAGGCCGTCCTGCACCACCTCGACCCGGTGTCCGGCTCCCGTGAGCTCGCTCGGATCCTGCGACCGGGCGGTCGGGCAGCATTCTCCGAGCCACTCGGGACGAACCCCCTCGTCGTGTTCGCCCGCGAACACGTTCCCTACGCTTTCAAGCACGAACGTGGGGCCGATATCCCGCTCCGGCGAGCCGATGTCGAGGCGTGGATGGCGCCGTTCTCCGAAGGACACATCAGGGGTGTCCACCTGTTCGGCATGGTCGAGCGCCTCTTCGGGTTCGACAACCCGATCGCGCCCCTGCGCGAATACGACCGGCTTCTGTTGAAGCGCTGGCCCGGTCTCTGGCCGCTCTGTCGCTACGCGGTACTGACGCTCAGGCGTTGAGGGCGGGCGTCGTGGCGCTGTCGCCCGACGAACCCGCCTTCGACTTCGCGCGGTGGCGCGCCGCCTTGGCGCGATTGCCGCACGTCGCCATGTCGCACCAGCGACGACGCCCCGTTCGCGAGGTGTCATAGAAGACCCACCGGCAGCGGTCGTTGTCGCAGATCCGGATCCGCTCGGGCGTACCACCGGTGAGCTCGGTGACGAGCGGGTCGCACAAGCGAGCAAGCGCATCGTCGATCGGGTCGCCGACGTGTCGATGGTCGACCGCGACACAGCCGTCGGAGGACGGTACGAGCTCGATGACCTGACGTGCGTGCAGGGCGCGGTTGACGGTGTCGAGGGCGCCGGCCTGCGGCGGCCGATGATCGACGATCGCGTCGGACACCTCGCGCAGTGCACCGCGAACGGCATGGATGCGCGCGAGGTCTCTGGCCGCTGCACCCGGATCCTGCTCGGTCTGTAGACCGAGCCGCTGCGCGCCCTCGGCGTGGATGACGCCGCGGTCGACGAACCAGGACAGCGCGTCACCCAGGGTCGGCAGGCGCTCGAGTGGGAAACCATTTTCGAGGTCATCGGTGTTCACGAAATCGAAGGTGTCCTCGAGGTCGACGTCGTGCGCGTGATGGCCTCGAGGAGTCGGATCGGAGATCGCGATCGGGGGCAGTGATTCCATTTCGTTAACCACTTTATAGCTGTTGACAGGTTACGCGCAAGGGGCTAAAGTACGACATGTAACCGATAAGTGAGTTGAAACAGGTTACGAGTAACTGGAAAGGACGGATCATGGAAGCCATCGTCATGTTCGTCGTCCTGGTCATCGGCTTCGCCGCCTTCGACCTCAGCTCCGTCCGCTTCGGTGCGGACTCGCGGGATCAGCTGCCCGACACGCACGCTCGGTAAGCGACTACCCGCAGACATCACCTGGAGGCACTGTGAATTCCTACTACGCCATGCTAGCCCTTGATCTCGCCGACGATCGTGCGCGCGAGGCTCGAGAGCAGCGGCTGGCGCGGCTGGCCCACGACGGCCAGAGGGATCAGCCCTCCGTCATCCGACGGGGGCTTGCCCGAGCCACCGCAGCCGTCAGTCTCGGAGCCGCGTCGATGACGCGCCGGCTCGATGAATGCGTCGCCGACGATCTCGGCCGGACGCTGGCTGTCGCCGACTGACGTCCACCACCACATCACCCAGCGCAGAGAGCGCCTGCCCCTCCCGGCAGGCGCTCTTCGATTCTCCGACGGTGGGCGCGTACCCTGCGCGCATGTCCGATCATCAGCTCGGTCCGGTCACCGCCGCGGTCTCGTGGGGCGCCGACCGCATCGACCTCTTCACCGTCGCCGACGATCGGTCCCTTGTGCATCGCTCGTTCGACGGTCGGTCGTGGTCCGAGCCGACATCGCTCGGCGGTCGGCTGGCCTCGACACCAGCGGCGACAGCCTGGGCGGTCGATGAGCTGCAGGTCTTCGCGATCTTCGACGACGGTCAGCTCTGGAACCGCTACTGGGACGGCACGTCCTGGCACGACTGGGAGTCGTTGGGCGGTGAGCTGACCGGGACGCCGGCGGCGTCATCCTGGAGCGCCGACCGCATCGACGTCTTCGCACCCGGTCTCGACGGAAGCGTCTGGCACCGCTGGTGGGACGGTTCGAGGTGGGTGCCATGGGAACAGCTCTGACGAGATAGGTCGCACGATCGGAAGCCGGCACCATCCCGTGTCCAAGGCGATCCCTGGCGAGCGTCGCCGAGGATTGAAGGTCGCGCCGGTGGCTCCAGCACATACCGTGTGAGCGCTGCAACTCATCGCGGCGACACAGACTGGCGTGGAGCGTGGAGACCGACGTCGTGAAACGGGCCCAGCGTGGCGATCGCGCAGCCTTCGGGTTGCTCGCCGCCGAGATCGCGACGCGCTTCCTCGCCATCTCCCGAAGGATCCTTCGGGACGTCGATCTCGCCGAGGATGCGACGCAGCAAACGCTGGTCGCGATCTGGCGGGATCTGCCACGGCTCCGCGACCCGGCGCGCTTCGACGCCTGGTCGTACCGGCTCCTCGTGCGTGCCTGCTACGCCGAGGGGCGACGGAGCCGCCAGTGGTCGCCAGACCTCCGGATCCTGCCGGCTGACGAGCCGTCGGAGTCCGGAGGGCTCGATGCGATCGTCTACCACGACCAGCTCGAACGGGCGATGCGACGGCTATCGGTCGACCATCGGACCGTGCTGGTCCTGCACCACTACGCCGATATGCCCGTCGACCGGGTCGCACAGATCCTGGAGATCCCGGTCGGCACGGTCCACTCTCGACTCCACCACGCGATGAGAGCGATGCGGGCGGCACTCGATGCCGACGAACGCCCGGCGGCAGCGGAGGCGACCCGATGACGACCGAAGGCGATCCGCGCACGCGCATCGTCATGTCCTGGCTTCACGAGGACGCCCACGAGGACGCCGAGCGCGTCCTGCTGCGCGCCCTCGACGAGGTCGACGCCACATCACAGCGCGGGCGCTCATGGTCCGGGCGGAGGCTTGCCGATAGGAACTCCTTCGCCAAGCTGGCGATCGCCGCTGCGGCCGTCGTCGTGGTCGTCGTCGCCGGTATCCAGTTCCTGCCACGCTCCGGAACGTCGGGTGGGCAACCCAGTCCCGCGCAACCCAGTCCCACGCCAACCCCGACAGCCACACCGGCCTTTCCGCAGCTCACCAAGGGCCCGCTCGCGCCCGGTCGCTATGCCCTGTACGACGGTCTGGTGACATCGATCGAGGTGCCCGCCGGTTGGATCGGCAAGCCACCATTCGTCCGCAAGATCGGTGCCGATGGGGCCGGCCTGTGGTGGGGTCCGGGCCCGTCGGACGCGCAGGTCTTCGCTGACGCTTGCAAGGGCCCGAAGCTCAAGCCGGTCGGCGGGACGGTCCGGGGTCTCGTGGACGCCCTCGACGCGCAGGTCGGATCGGATGCCACGATCAGCGAGGTCACGCTCGGCGGTCTCCCGGCCACCCGGGTCGATCTCATGAAGGATCTGGCCTCGTGCTCGGGAGGCGCCGACAGCGGGCTCAATCTCTTCTCGACCCCGGCGGGCATGACCGGGTTGTCCCCGGGGGCACGCGGCATCGTGTACGTCCTCGAGAAGGACGGCGAGCTCGTGGTCTTCATCGGTATCGACTACAAGGCTACGGCGAGCGACGTGGCGGAGCTCGAGGGGGTCATCGCGTCCACGCAGTTCGGCCCGTAGGAGACGCCGGCGGCGGGCCGTCCTCGATGCTCCAGCGACACGGCCCCGCCAACGTCGCAGCTAACTGGCAGATAAGCGGCCCTGGCTCATGTCTCGACGACCCTGAACAGACGCCAACGGTCGGGAACGCCCTTCAGCTCGTGTTCGCCCCTGTCTTCGAACTGCAGACCCGACCCTGCTACGAGATCCTTTACGGTCTGAGAGACCACAACCTCTCCAGGCCCAGCGAGCGATGCAACGCGAGCGCCGATGTTCACAGCGATCCCGCCGACCTTGTTGTCGATGACCTCGCACTCCCCGGTGTGAATGCCCGCACGGATCTCGATTCCGAGATTGCTGACCGCGCGGGTAGCCGAGAGTGCGCACCGGATCGCGCGCGCCGGGCCGTCAAACGAGGCGAAGAAGCCGTCCCCGGCGGTATCGATCTCGACGCCGCGGTAGCGGGCTAACTGGCCTCGGATGCGCTCGTGGTGGTGCTCGACAAGCTCCTTCCACCTTGCGTTTCCAACCTTGGCTGCGTGCTCCGTCGACCCGACGATATCGGTGAATAGGACGGTGGCCAGAACGCGATCGAACTCCGCCTCCTCCCGTCGCAGCTCAGTCAGGAACTGCGCGACCACGTCGAGCACCTCGTCCTGGTTCGGCTCGGCCCATCCATGATTCCGGCCGGGGAGCTCGACCAGCCGCGCGCCGGGAATTCGTCCTGCCATATACCGCGACTGTTCCACGGGCTCCATCTCATCCCCGGTACGGTGGATCAGCAGAGTCGGCGCCTGGATCCGCGGCAGGATGTCGCGGATGTCGAGGTCACGATACGTACGTTCGATGGCCGCGGCGTCTCCCGGGCCGGCGGCCATCCTCATCCACCGCGCATACCGGTTGACCCATTCCGGGTCCGCGCCGAAATCGGGCCAGGCGATCCGAGCCTCTTCCTCCGCGAACGCGTAGGTCCCCCATCCTCGGTCTACCCGCTCCAGGTACTCGGCCCAGCCTTCCTCGGACCAGGCCCACGGATAGTCGGCTGCCCAGAGCCCGCGAGCCGACGACGCGTATGCGACAAGCCCGATCACACGGTCGGGGTAGGTCGCGCCGAACAGTGCGCACACGGCGGTGCCGTCCTGCGCGCCGAAGAGCACGCTGCTTCGAGAGCTGGCGTCGTCCATCACAGCGCGGAGATCGTCTACCCGGGCCTCTACCGTCAATTGGTACTCGCCCTGCACGAGATGGTCTGACAGTCCGGTTCCGCGACGATCAAAGATGAGGACGCGCGAGAACGTGGCAAGCCGCCGCAGATAGGCGGCGGCGACCGGCCACTGCCAGACTGCCTCGAGATTCGTCACGAATCCCGGCATGAACACCAGGTCCATAGGACCGGACCCCAATACCTGGTACGCGATGTGGACGCCGTCCACCGTCTTCGCGTAATGGGTCTCGGGGATCACGCCGATAGTCTCCGCCGGAGCCGTCGTGCGCCGCAAGCACTTCTCGACGCTCCAGAGTTGGCGGTCAGGCTTGAGCCATCACGGATGATCGGCAACACAGCAGCACGCGACTCACCATACCGGGCCCGCCGCCGCCGATGCGAACTCGCAGCTAATCGCCAGATAAGCGGGCCCTGCTAGGGTCCGGAGAGACGCCCGTCGACGCCGGAAGTGCCCCCGACGCCGGCGGGCGTCGTGATATCGAGACCCGCCCACCGCCCGCCGCGGAGCGCGAACGTTGGAGCCGAGCTCGACCCCGCCGTGGCGCGTCCTTGAGACGCCTCCTGTCGACGATGCAGCTCGTCCCACGACCATGGCGCCGGCCAGGGTCGGGTCGTCGGTCCCGATCAAGGTCGTCGCGGGTGTCGTCGGCGCCATCGCGTGCGCGGCGATAGCCGTCGTCGTCGCCGTCAACGGAGGCGGCGGCGACGTCCGCATCGAGGGTGGGTCTCCGCTACCGGGTGCCGAGGCGTCCGGCGACCAACGTCAGGCGGATCCTGGCGTGGCGGCCGCGTCCTCCGGTGGCGAGGTCGTCGTCGAGATCGTCGGTGCGGTCCAAGCACCCGGCGTCTATCGATCGCCGGCGGGTTCGCGGGTCGGGGATCTGGTCGCGCGCGCCGGCGGCTACAGCCCTCGCATCGACACGGCTCGTGCCGAACAGGAGCTGAATCTCGCTGCTCCCGTCAAAGACGGAGAGCACATCCGGGTACCGTCCCGCGACGACCCGGCGATCCGACCGAGCGGCGGCGCCATGACGCCAGGGAGCGAGCAAGGCGGCGCGGCCCCCGTCGATCTCAACTCGGCCACGCAAGCCCAGCTCGAGGAGCTGCCGGGCGTCGGGCCGGCGACCGCGCAGAAGATCATGGCGGCCCGCGAGGAGGCTCCGTTCGCGACCGTCGACGAGCTCCGGTCACGGGGCGTCCTCGGCGAGAAGACCTTCGAGAAGCTCCGTCCGCTCATCACCGTCGGCTGACATGCCACGCGCCGGCTGGATCGCAACGGGCGCGGCGGTCGCGTCGATCGCCATCGTCGCTGCGGATCGACGACTTGCTGCGCTCGTCGTGGCCGGTGCGGCCCTGGCTCTCCTGCTCGGCGCGATCGTCGATCGACGGCGGATCGCCTTCCTCGGCCTGGCCCTCGGCGCCGCCGTGATCGTGATCCGGGGTGTCTCGCTCCCCGTCGCGTCCGGGCTGGCCGGTGCGCCGGCCGATGGACCATGGAGGATGGTCGTCGAGTCGATCGGGTCGCCGCGCGAGGGTCAGCAAGTCGCGACACTCCGGACGCTCGACGAGGGCCCCGCCGGATTCCGTCTCGCGGCGACCATCCCGCGCTACCCGGCCGTCGAACCCGGCGACCGTGTCGAGGTCGATGGCCGGGTGCGGGCCCGGTCTGATGGGCCGTACGGCGACTACCTCGCTCGGATCGGAGCGTGGGGAACGCTGGACGCACGGACGCTTGGGCTCCTCGACCGTCCGGTCGACCCAGCAACGACGCTCGAGTCGCTTCGGCGCGAGGCCGGCGATCTCCTGACGCGGGTCCTCCCGGAGCCAGAGGCGGGGCTGGCGGCCGGGATCCTCATCGGTCTGCGCGACCGGGTCGATCGGACCGTCGCGGCCGCCTTCACGACCGCCGGCGTAAGCCACGTCGTCGCGATCTCCGGCTGGAACGTCGCCATCGTCGCAGCGGCGATCGCAGCTGTCGCAGGTCGAGTCGGCCGTCGGCGACGAGCGATCGTCACGGCCGTCGCCATCCTTGCCTACATCCTGTTCGCAGGTGCCTCCGCGTCGGTGCTTCGGGCAGGCGTCATGGCCGGCGTCGTGCTGCTGGCCCGCGAGACCGGTCGAGCAGGCCGAGCGGCGGCCGCGCTCGGCTGGGCCGTCGCGCTGCTCCTCCTCGCCGACCCACGACTCATCGGGGATGCGGGCTTCCAGCTGTCGACGCTCGCGACTGCTGGGCTGATCGCCTGGGCGACCCCACTGACCGACCGTCTGGATCGGTGGAGCGGAGGCCGCCTGCCGCACTGGCTGAGCGAGAGCCTCGGCGTCTCCGTGGCTGCCCAGGCCGCGACCTTGCCGGTCGTCCTTGCCTCGTTCGGCCGGCTGGCGTTGATCGCCCCGGTCGTGAATCTCTTCGTCGTACCGCTCGTGGCGCCGGCGATGGCCGCCGGGATCGTTGCGTTGCTCGGCGGCGCGCTCGTCGCGGCGGGAGCGCCAAGCGCGATCGGCGCGGTCCTGGCGGCGCCGGGCTGGGTCGCGCTGCGGATGATCATCGGCATCGTCGATGTCGCCGCGGCCGTGCCCTTGGCGAGCGTGACGCTCGAACCGCCGATCGGGCCGATCGTCGGGCTGGTTTCCCTCGTCCTGACCGGGGTGGTCCTCGCTTGGCTGCGTCGCCGCCCGCCATATCTGACGCCGCGACCGTCCGCCTCGGACGTGGAGACACGAGGCCAGCATGGTGGGTCGGCCTCGCCATCGCGCTGGCCGCGGCTGGCGGCGACGGCTCTGGTCATCACAGGGACCATCGCGGGTGCGGTCGTGGTCACGCGGTCAGGCGGCGTCGCGCGCGTGACGGTGCTGGACGTCGGCCAGGGCGACGCGATCCTGGTCGAAGGCTCGCGTGGCGGTCGGCTGCTTGTCGACGGCGGCCCGGATCCCGACCGCCTGATCGTCGAGCTGGACAAGCGCATCCCGCCATGGGACCGGCGTATCGACGCGTTGATCCTGAGCCATCCGCACGAAGATCATGTCGCCGGTCTCGCGTTGCTCCTCGATCGATACGCCGTCGCCCGCGTCTTCGAGCCGGGGATGCGCGGTCCGGGACCCGGGTATGCGGCCTGGCTGCAACGGGTCGGCGGAGCTGGAAGCCATCCCCGTCTTTCGATCGCCGCCGGCGACCACCTGGCGGTCGACGAGATCGGCCTTCGCGTCCTGTGGCCGATCCGCGGCCAGGTGCCGGCCGAGCCGCCGGATACCGGAACGGGGATCAACAACGTGTCCGTCGTCCTCTTGGGCACGGTCGGCGCTCGCCGGTTCCTTCTCGCCGGTGACGTCGAGCAGGAGATCGATCCGAGTCTCCTCGCCGAGGGTCTGCCGACCGTCGACTTCCTCAAGGTCGCGCATCACGGCAGCCGGACCGCGACCACGCAGGCGTTCGTCTCGACCGTGCGCCCACGCGTGGCGGTCGCTTCAGCGGGAGTGGGCAATCCTTATGGGCACCCGGCGCGGTCGACGCTCGAGCGCCTGGCAGCCGCTGGCGCTCGCGTGTACCGGACCGATCGGGACGGCACCGTCAGCGTCACGTTCGACTCGGTCGGTATGGGGGTGCGCACGACGCCGCGCCGGAGCCAGGCGGTGATCACGAAAACGACGGCGGTCTCGGTTGCCGCCCGCCGCTCGTTCCTGTGCGACGTGCCGATGCAGCCGTTCGTCCGCGCCGCGCAGCCGGTTCCCCCGCCGCTGGCCGCCGGACCGCTGCCGACGCTCGGCTACCATCGGCCGGATGACGCCCCGACCCTTACCGATCGCTGCTCAATCGTGGCCGCCACAGACGAACGCCGACGACTCGCGGCGTGACAGCTTCGCGGCGTGATCGCGCCGCTGCTCTACATCTGGGGCGACGACGAGCTCCTGGCGGAACGGCTCGTGACGCGCTTCGCGGCAAGGCTCGGCGAGGAGCTCGGGTCGCCGCTCGAACGGTGGGACCTGCGCGCGGACCCAAACTCGGCTGCGACCGATGCTGCCCAGCTGCACGAACGGCTCGCCACACCCTCCATGTTCGGCGGCGGCACGTTGGCGGTCGTCGCGAACCCTGGCGCCCTCGTCAAGCGGAATGACACGCGCGATCGGGTCGTGGAGACGATCGGGCTCATGGCACCCGGTCACGCGCTCGCCGTCGTCGAAGCGGCACGGTCCAATGCCAAGGGGCCCGGGATCCGGCGGTTGGCAGATCCGATCAAGGCGGGCGGCGGGACGATCGCGTCGGCCATGGCGCCGCGGCCGACGGCTCTCGCCGCGTGGATCACGGATGAAGCCCGCGACCGCGGCCTGGTCCTGGCCGGCGGGGCTGCGCGTGAGCTGGCGGACCGACTCGGCGCCCGGGTGACGGAGGGAGACGTCGATCGGCGGTACTTGAGCCGAACCGCCTCTGGCGAGCTCGACAAGCTCGAGCTTCGCCATGCGATCGACGAAGGACCGGTGACGCCCGAGGACGTGCGCGCACTCGTGGCCGAGACGACGCCTGCGTCGGTCTGGGCGCTCAGCGACGCCGTCGGCGAGCGGAAGGCCGACGTCGCGACCGCGACGCTCGATCGTCTCCTCGACTCGACACCTGAGCCGGTGATCCTTGCGGTCCTCCACCGGCGGATCGTCGAACTGCTCGAGATCGGCGACCGGCTGAGCGGGGGACTCAACCTACCCGAGGCGGCTCGGGCCATGGGCATCAATAGCGAGTTCCGGGCCAGGACGCTGGCGAGCCAGGCCCGCGCCTGGAACATCCGCGACCTCACTGCCGCTCTCGAAGGTCTCGTGACGCTCGACGCGATGGTGAAGAACGTCGCGGGCTACGAGGCGGACACGGCGCAACGCCGGTTGGCGTTCCTGCTATGGATCCGCGATCACGTCACGCCGGCGCAACACCCGTCCGCGTGAGGATCGAGGAGCGGCCGGAACGGTCCCGTCTGACCCCGGGACCGACCGACGCTCAGGCCGTCAGTCGGCGGACGACCAGGCCTGCTCCTGGACCACGAGGTCACTTTCGATCGCAAAGACGCATCGGCCTTCGGCGAGATCGAGCAACTCGATGAGGTCAGGATCGATATAGAGCTGCGAGCAGTCCTCGCAGAGCCCGCCCGGGATACCGAAGCACAGCCGCTCGCTCCGGTCCGGCAGCCGGAACGTCGTGTCGAACCGGGTCGTGATGAGCCGGTGACCACATGCGGGGCATCGATCGCGGGAAGACATGGCCCGATGCTGGCATCACGACCACGCACGTCCCCATGACCCGTCAGTACCCGAGGCGTTGGTACCGGTGAGTGGGCGACGAACTACCGAGCGCGCGTTTGGGCTCCGCGCGCTACTGGACCCGGAGGATCGTCTTGGCCTCGGACCAGTGCTTCTCGAGACCGTAATAGTCGCGCTCGGGCGGCGTGAAGATGTGGACGATGACCGACCCGTAGTCGAGCAGCACCCAGTGCGACGCGGCGGTGCCCTCACGCCCGATCGGCCGGACCTTCTCGTCCCGGAGGCCCTCGACGATGCCGTCGGCGATCGCGTCGAGCTGTCGTTCCGACCCGCCTGACGCGATGACGAAGTAGTCGGCGAGCGTTGTCAGCGGCGCGAGCTCGAGGAGGACCATGTCGGCTGCCTTCTTGTCCTCGGCAAGCTCGACGATGCGCCGCGCGAGATCGAGCGGCTCACGTTCGGCGCCCTTGGCGGCTGCCTTCCTGGTTCGCCTCG
>Ga0207648_10005583_pt1 | contig 12652 bp, 9 predicted proteins | sample KBSMisM32_FD_184310 | JGI IMG/M metagenome (GOLD analysis project Ga0207648, IMG submission 184310) | Miscanthus rhizosphere microbial communities from Kellogg Biological Station, Michigan, USA - KBS Miscanthus M3-2 (SPAdes) (version 2) | ecosystem: Host-associated > Plants > Roots > Rhizosphere...
GACGTCCAGCCGCCCCAGGTGAGCTACCAAACGTCCTCGGCCACGGCAGGCAACTACGACCCGACCAACAGAACCTGGACGATCCGAACCGTGGCCGTCGGCGTGACCGAGACCCTGACCATCACCGCCCAGGTGAACAGCCCCAACCTGCAGGTCAACACGGCAACCATCAGCACGTCGGCGGCATAGGCCTGCGCATTTGGAACCATCGTGGAGTCCCCCAGCTCGAACATATTTTCCTGAAAGAGAATATCAAAACCACCCGAAACGTAAGCCGAGTTACAGCTATTCGAAACGTAATTATGAAGGAACCGATTGGACCTCCCTCCGGAGATGAATCCACCTGAACCTTCCGAGCTTATGCGGCAGGTCAGATTATAAACCAAGCTGTTTTGCACGGTATTGTTGTTAGACAATCCAAGTATCCCGATCGGAAGGAAAGTATTTCCCTTGCGAAGAATCGGTCCATCGCGAACGGCAACGGCGTCAATCAGAGAATTAGTGACGTCCACGAAGATGATTCCGTACGAGCCATTGGGCGGAGACGATTGCTTACTGAATTTAATCGACAGGCCAGTGACAGTGATGGCCGAATGTCCGGGCGCGCCGACGATAACAGTACCACTGGGATATAGACCGAACTGCCAAGGAGCGCTATTTTTGAACTCGTTTCGCGGAACTAGTAGAGTCGTTTTGTCAACTCCCAGGCCGCGCAGGGTAATGCTGGAAGTGAGAGTAATGCGGGAGTGCATTTCAAAGGTACCTGGACCAACAAGAACCTCTCCGCCTGCGGGGCCCAAAACCGCGACGGCCTCCTGAATGCCGGCGGTCGATGTCGCCGCCGTCCATTTTCCGAGGTGGACCTGATGGGTTGCGATTGTAACAGTGCCCCGCTTTCCGGGCGGACAGGAAGCTGATTTAATGACAGCCGACTCGGCCCTGCCGAATCCTCGAGAAATGTATACGAGGTTTCCCGCTACAGTACCAGAAGGACAGGCGTCGAACGTTAGCGTTTTCGCGTTCCCCTTAAGGAAGAGGTTTCCGGAGACGCCAGAGCCGTTAGTACGTGACCAAACGTAAGACCCAGCATCAATGGAGCTAGACTGCAGCGAGGTCACCGCCAAAGTAAAACAGATTAGAAAACGAAAACAAAGCGCCATTTGACAAGAACCCTTCTCCGTTCTGACGATAGGCTTCCGGTTACTGGTTCGGACATACCCGAATGGCGTTCTGCAAGGCGCCAAATAGGCAAACTCGTCGGAGGCGCAATTTCGTCCCTGGAGCATTGGCCGCGCTCGCTGTTCAATTGACTGGACTGGGGTGTGCCTCCCAGCAAACACACTGCGTGCTCTCTCTCGTTCAAGCCTCCGGCTGGCCCATGTGGACTCTTGGATTACTGCCGTCCTCGCGGTGTGGTTTAGCCCGACGCGGGGCTGCAAGTAGCAGCCGTTCGGCGATCGAGTTCTTTGCCGGATCGACGCGAGCGCAGTAACGATGAAAAAGACAATCATTTTCCTAGTTGCAATAGCCGCCTTGGCAGTGGGTTTCAGTGCTTACAATGAAAATGCAAAGGAGCTTGAATCTACACGTAATTTGTCGATTTCCAGTATTCACCCCGAAGTCCGCTATCGGAAGCATTCGCAGAATCGGACGCTCTGCCAGTCACCGGTCAATCTCCCTCTAACAGTCTAAAGCCATTCCAAGCCGCTCTGTCCTTGCCTGGTAGGAGGTTGTGACTCTTTGGAGATTTACCGATATGCGTCGCTGGCTTCCCGTATTGAAGAGGCTGAACTCATCGCTGTCCGCATAGCTGCACTGCTACTGCTTCTAATCGCATTGTTCAAGTCAGTTGCGACCGAGCTACCGCACCCTGAGCCGAAAGCACAGCCGCCACCTATTCAAGCGCGCCCACTGAGGAGATGTCTCAAAACGAAATAATCCGCACACTTCGACGACGTGCTTGACCAGCGCCATGACGCAGGGCCTCAACGGGACTATGGATGCCGTTCGTGCGGACACCGAAAAGACCGCGGCCGCACGAAAATACAAAGTCGAAGGCTACAAGTTCGACGGCACTACGCTATCCTATACTGCCGTGGGCGCCGAGAGAAGCTTCGTAAATACCGCCAGCTATCACGGCGACACGTACGAGAGCCTCATTATTACCAAGGCCGATGGCAAAGAATACACGACACGCCAGAAGGGCCGGCGGCTCGGCGATTGTAAATAGCAGTCACTTTTTTTCCCAAGCGGGCTGGGCTGCGTCGGTTCCGGCAACGGAATAGAGGGCACCCGGCGCATTGCGGGTTTTCTGAAACTCCTCCAGAGTTTCACCCCGCATGGCGGCGTAGATGTGCAAGTTCGAAACCCCCACTACCGCGCCCAGTTTTTCCAGGACGAAGAAAATAGCACCATAGTGGATCAGGGCGCGCCAGTCGCGGCGCCGCACCATGTCGCGCTCTTCTTCGGTAAGCTGGCTCTCTGCAAACGCCGTCTCCGGGTCGGCTAGAAACTGCTTGCGGTGGGCAGGCTCGATCATGCGATGGAGGAATTTGTTTAGGCGGTACGCCTGTACGCTGCGGCCCAAGGTGAACGGATAGGTCCCGGGCAGTTTCTCCACCCCGGCCAGTTGCCGTTCCACGTGACTGGTATAGGCGCGTTCGGTTTCAGGCATGGGCGCGGCGGCTTCGTTTTCGTAGATCACGGTTGCTAAACCCGTCATGGTGGGCAGGTAGTAACTCTGATGGATCTTCTTGATGTTTGCCGATAACGCTCCGCGCATAATCAGCCACATGATAATTTCGGTGCCTTCCATGCCGCCCTTTTGGGCGTACTCGGCATGCGTCAGATCCGCGAGAGTTTCAGGATCCTTTTCGATCAGGTCCAGGAACTGCATGTCCCAAGGGGTGTTGTTGAACCCCGCCCGTTCGCCGTGCACCTGGTGCGAAAGTCCGCCCGTGCCCAGAATGACCACCGAAAGATCTTCCGGATAACTTTCAATCGCTTTACGCAGCGACTGGCCCAGCCTATAGCAGCGCCGGGCGGAAGGAATGGGAAATAGAAGCACACCCACTTGCAGAGGAACGATGGCTCCCGGCCATTGCGGTTCATGGGGCCACAGCATGGATAGCGGAGAGAAGCATCCGTGATCCAACGCGCGATCTTGAAAGAAAGACAAGTCGAATTCGTCCGCGACCAAAGACGCGCCGACGTGATGGGCCAAGCCGGCGTGGCCTTGGATAGGAGGCAGCGCTCGCGGGCCGCCGCCTTCGTCGGCTACTGCATACGAGTTTCCAATGCCGAGTGCGAAGTGCGAGTAATGGTCGAAGAAAAACGATGTGACGTGGTCGTTATGAATAACGAACAAGACGTCGGGTTTTTTCTCGGCTAGCCAGCGCCGCAAGGGCTCAAATGCTTCGAAGACGGGCGCCCACACGGGGTCGTCCTGCTTTTGCCGGTCAAGCGCAAACCCGATGGTGGGGGAGTGTGAGCAACCGATCGCTCCCAGAATTTTCGCCATAAACTTCCTCCTCGAAGCGCAAATTTGGCTGGAGTACCTAAGCCACCATGGTACATGTGCTTCGCGCACGCTGTTTGGACTACTTCGCTAACGCGGGCAGTGTTGTAAACGTGTGTGCGACGGGGATGCGGATGCCCAGCGCGCCGATCTGGGCGCTAGCAGGCGCGTCAAACTCGATGGTGCCGCGAAGCCCCACGGTAGCGGGGTATCTGTCGACCCCGAGCGTGAACGCCAAGTGCCCGTTGGCGGCCAAAGAGATGGTATCGGTGGCGATTGGTGCGCCGGTGGCGTCGCGAACCACTACCGGGATATTCACGGCTTGCGCGGATACGCTGTTAATCGCGACACCCGTGGCGGTCTGACTGGTGTTGTCGAACGCCAGCACATAGGCCATGGCGTTGCGGCTTTCGAGCGGCACTACCGCCTCCTGGCCGTTAGGATTGTAGCGGAAGATCACGAACCCTCCGACGTGGCCATTGGTGATGAGTTGGGCCGAGCCAACCGTCGGCGCGGCATCGGAAAGCGGTGCCGCGCTTTCGACGATCAGGGACGCTCCGGCGGCGATCACTTGATTCACCACGGGAAGCGTGGTGGTGGTCCCGCTGCCGGATTGTGGGAAGCTCAGCGGCAGCGACAGAGCAGTGCCGCTATCGGCAAAGAAGCTCAGGTTGGCCTGTGCCGCGCTAGTGCCGGTGTTGACCAGAACAAAGGTGGTCTGCCAGCCGTTGCCGGTGGCGATGTGGGCGATGGAGCCTCCGCCGGTCCCGACATTCGCTAGTGCAGGAATGGTGGTGAGCGTAGTCGTAGTTCCCAAGGGAGTGGTGCGGATACCCAGCACGCTGATCCGGCCGCCGGCAGGCGTATCGAACTCGATGGTCCCGCGTTTGCCGCCCGTCACCGGGAATTGAGTCGACAAGACGAAGGAATAGTGGCCATTGCCCGCGAGAAAAAGAGTGGCGCCGGGGGTGCCGATCACGGTTCCATTGTCATCGCGAATCACCACGGGAATGCTGGCGGGCTGCGACGAGACGTTCTCCACGGCCACGCCGAGCACCACGCCTCCGGTGTTGTCGAAGGCCAATAGGTAGGAACTGGCGTTGCGGGTTTCCATTGGCACGACGGCTTCCTGCGCGCCGGGAATCAGGTGAAAGATCGCGAAGCCGTCGATCGCGCCAGTGGCCGAGAGTTGCGCCGAGCCCACTTGCACTGGCGGAGTCTGCGTGCCCGCGGTCATGATCACCAACGATGCATTCGCGGCGATCGTCCGGTCGAGCGACGCTGCGAGAATCGGCGCGGCTGCCGCGTTTTGTGGAAATGTCAGGGGCAGGGTGAGCACACCGCTGGGGTCTCCGAACAAGCTCAAGCGCGCCGTCGCCGGGGATGCACCTTTATCGACCAGCGTGAATGTAGTGGTCCAGTTCTCCTCCGCCGCCATATGCGGCATCGAGCCGACGAAGCCTAAGCCAGGGATCGCGAAGGCTGCCTGTTCAATGGCGAAAGCGACACCTCCGATGGCCACGTTCGCGACGCGGGCTGCGCCCGCATTGGGCAGCACTTGAAAACTGAAAGTACCGTTGCCGGTGCCGCTGCCAGTCCCCGCCACTATCCAGGAAGGGGCGCCGATGGCGCTCCAGGGACAACCGAAAGAAGTGGTAACCGCAATCGCTCCGCTCCCGCCCGCGGCGCCAAACGCCTCGCCTCCATCGCCCAGCGCATAGCTGCAGTTAGCGGGCGACAGGATGAAATTTATTACAAACAATGGCGCAGCGGATTGGTTCCAAGTCACGCGAACACTCCAAGTTCCCGGGAACGAGGCCGCGGAAGTTCCATTGATGTTGAGGGCCTGTGAAAGACAACCGGAGGCTGTCGTAACCGAGGTCGTGGTGCTCGCCTGCACTACACCATTGGGGCGTACAAACTCAAATTTCGCCGAGTCTCCGGGATTCGCTCCGCTGTACTCGAAGAACACAAACGCCTGCGGAGACTGAGTGGTAAAGGTCGAGACTAGCGGCGGCGGAGTGCACACACCGCTCACGCCGCCGCCGCTGGTAGAGGTGACTTGGTTGCTGACCGAAACGGGGACCGGGGCGCTTCCATTGAGCGAATAGCCGATGACGTCGAGGACCAGGATCTCCGCCGTGGGAGAAATATCCACATTCCCGATACCGGAACAGATGGACCCTTGCACCAGCTCCGGGTTGCAACTCGGCACCCAATCGCCGGGGTCATAGCCATCATTGACGTTGTAGTAGTGCTGCAGCATGTGCACACCGTCAATGGAAAAGCAGGCATTCCCGGCGTTCGGGACGGTACACGAGCTGTTGTTGCCCGCAGCGAAACTACGCGCGCCGTTGCTTTGATAGCGAAACAAGTCCGCCGGAGCGATATGGCTGCTGCCGCAGGTGCTGAAAGCGCACGAGGACGTGCCGATAATTTCGTCGGTCTCATGCTCAACCGTGGTGAAGAAATCGTATTGCGATGGCCCGATCGATCCGCTACGGAAGTAGAAGTTTCCAGCGCTCTGAATGGTGCTGCTCATGGTGATAATGCCGTCGTAGCAGCCGGCCGTGCCGCCCGTACAGGAGGCACCCGTGGACGTCATTCCGCCGAAAGGCGTCAACCCCAACGCCCGCATGTTGGGCAGCGTGACGTAGACGTTATCGGCGCTATTGATGGGATTGGTGGACGGAACACTGCTGTTGAACGCCGTAGTATCGTTCGAGCTGCTGAGGTGGTTCTGCAGTGCGCTGCGGAAGGTAGTATAGGGGACGTCGTCAAACAAAAACCTGCTTTGGCCCACGTCCCCTGCGCCGGTGTTGCCAAATGCAATATAAATGCTGGCTGACGCGTTCGAAAATATGCTGGCATAGAGCCCCGCGATGGTTGTATTGAGGGTGTTACAAACTGCAGCGGGAATTCCGGGATCACAGGTATAGGTAATCCCATTGGCGCCGGCACTGGTGCGGGGCGCGACTGCAAGGCCGGCCAGCGAGATGGTGTAGCTTTCGGGCGGACTCCGCTGGGTCTGGCCGGCGATGGCCATGCCTGTGGAAACGACCCTCGTTTCCATGGAAGCCGTCTGGGCATTGACGAGCGCGGCGCAGATAAATATAAGTGTGGTTACCCAGGCAAGCATGATAAATTCCCCTCCGCGGGTAAGAAGTATTGAACAAGCGGGATCTCAGAATATCCGCTCTTTCCACATTTTGCAATGAGTGATTCTCGCTAGTCATACGCGAATAAGCGCCCAAACACCTGAGCCGGGGGCCAGCTACACTGAGAGAATCCTGAAGGCTCCTCATGATGACACTGAACCGTTGCATGACTGACTTGACCTCGGTGGCCGCGGTGGCTTTAATGGCTGGCGGAGTGTCTTTCGCCCAAGTGATGGCTCCGGCCGAGATCAAGGATCCGAAATTGCGCGCTTTGCAGAGCAAGCATCAGGCGGAACTGACTGCGGCCGCTGCGGAAATGGCGGCGCCCCAGTATCCGGCGAAATTTTATCTCACCAGGGAGTTGGATCTGAGAAGCGACGCGCTGATTTCGGCGGACCGGCGCTCCATCGTATTTTCGATCTTTGGAACGCAGACCGTGTTGCGGGTGAAAGTCAACTATGCTGCCGTCTATCCCACGGAAACGCCGTCGAAGGACCGCGTGAGCCGGACCTACCTGGACGTTGTAGTGCCCGTTCTCACTGCGGCGACGAAGGGTGTCCAGGATGAGTCGGAGATGGACGCGGTGGACATAGAAATTTCCCGTTACGTTCGCAAGGTAGCCGCGACGGTTTATATAGACGGCAAGGGTGTGCCGTTCGACGGACAAGCTCCGGCTACGGTCTCGCAACGGCCTGCCGCGCGCACGCCGGCCCCCGTTGCAGCACCACTTCCGCCACCGAGTAAGGAAGCTCTCGATCAACGGCAGACGGGGCTGCAACCGGTTCTGGATAGGATGGTTCAGGAACTGGGTCCGCAAGCGCATTTTGATCCGTTGGCGAAGCCCGCGCTCACCGCTTTCCGCGGCGGGACTTATCTGAAAGTTCCAGTAGTGACCACGCTGACGGCTGCTAATGTGGGTTCGCAATATCGTCTGGCCGCACTGGCGTTTGACCGGCACGTCGCGCATCTGGTGCGATTGCCGTATTTCAAAAGCGCTTCGGGATTCGAGGGCATCACGTTTCGCACCACGGTGAGCGCCGGCGCGAGCCCCGCGGAGTCGGTCGAGTTCCTATTTCCGCTCGCTGAGTTGCGCCGTTACGAAAACGACGACTGCTGAGACTGTGAAACCATAATTCAGGAGGCTGTATGGAAGCGATCATTTCGGATCTGTTGAACCGTTTCGAGAAGGGGGCGCTCTCGCGGCGCGGGTTGATCCAAGGACTGGCGATGTTGACGGCGGCGGGCGCGCAGGCGCAGGAGACTGCGATTAAGCCCGCCAAGATCGATCACGTGAGTATTCAGGTGACGGACCTGCCGCGGTCGATTGCTTTTTACCAGAAGATATTCGGATTCACCATCGTGAGCGAGGACAAGCCTAACGAGATCGTGCGGCTGGGCCCGGCGGGGAAGGTGTTGGTCTCGCTGCATCACAAGAGTCCCACGGGGTTGGTGGATCACTACGCGATCGGCGTCGAGAAGTTCAACAAAGAAGCCGTGACGCGCGAGTTGAAGGAGCGCGGAGTTACTCCGGAAGAGAATCTGGATGCCGGTTTTCATATCAAAGATCCGGAAGGAATGCGGGTTCAGATTGTCGGGCCGGCTTAACTCTTCAGTGGTTCAGCATCGGAATGCTTTTCGACGCCGGCGGGGCGGGGATGCTCTGCAGGAACGCGTAGATGTCGGCTAGTTCCTGGTCTTTAACCACTTTGCTGGTGTACGGAGGCATTTCACCCTTGGGGTTACGCACGTAACGCGAGAATGCCGCGAAGGGAATGGGATTCGGCGCTAACCGCGCGCCCGCGCCACCCTTCCCGTCGTGATCGTGGCATTGATAGCAGCCATACGTGTCGAAGATCTTCTTGCCGTTGGCGGCGTTGCCTGCGGGAGTCTGCGCGTTTAACACACAGACCATTGCGAGAAGGATGAAGTAACGCATGGTGATCCCTTAGCGCGGCTGCGTCACAACGTCTACTAGAGCGGGCCCCCCGCTGCGTTCGACTGCATCGAGGGCGCGACGGATCGCTGGGCCCAGGTCTTTGGCTTCGGTGATGGGGCCTTCGCCATGCACACCCAGGCCGCGGACCATGGTGGCGAAATCGATGTTCGGGTCCGTGATGGTGGTGCCGATTCCTGCATTCTCGATTCCACGCTGATGGCGGTTGGCCATGCGCTGGATGTGCATCACTTCCTGATGGTATGCGCGATTGTTGTGCATCACGCTGAGCAGAGGGATGCGGTGATGGGCAGCAGTCCACAGGGCTCCAGGAGCATACATGAGGTCGCCGTCGGTTTGGATCGCTACTGAAAGGCGCCCATGCTTGCGGTTGGCGAGTGCGCCGCCGACCGAGCCGGGCGCGGTGTAGCCGACGCCTGCCGCGCCGCCGCCGCCTGCCGTGCGATAGGTCTTGTCGATGTTCCATAGGCGGGAAGCGCCGCCGCCTACTAGCGACCAATCTTTCGTGCGGATGATTTCATACAACTCGGCTTGCAGGCGGGCGAGGCTAATGGGGCTCGAATCCCATCCATAGGTTGCTTCGTCGCGCGCGCGCTGCATGCCTTGTTCGTGCGCCGCCGCGAGCTTCTTGCCGCGGTCTTCAAAGGCTCGCTTGCGATCGGCCGTGATGAGGCGTTTGCATGCTTCGATCAAATAGGGCAGTGTGGCTTCGGCGTCGGCCACGATGGAGATTTCGGTTTCCGGGTAGCGCTGGAAATATTGGTAATTGCTCTTCATGCCGAGTTCCAGGGCGGAGATGCTGACTACCTTGGTGGTGGGCTTGATGAAGGTTTGCGTGGAGCGATGCAATTGGTCGCGTACGGTGTTGACGGTTCCCCAAAGGTCGGGCACTTCGAGGCCGACGATGAGGTCGGCGTTGGCGATCAACGCGCGACCGCCCGCTTGGCTCAATGGGTGATGGTTGGGAAACTTTCCTCCGACTACGGGCGCCTGTAGTGTTTCCGCGAGTTCGACCAACAGCGCCTGCCCGGCTTCGGTACGCACGCAGCGATCGGCGAAGATTACCGGGTTTTCGGCATTGACCATTAGCTTGGCCACGGCGGCTACGGAAGCGGAATCGCCCGCGGGCGGTCCGGATGCCGTGTATTTAGGGATGTGCAGTTTAAGATTTGCTTCGACTGGTGTTTCCTGCAGATCGCTATCGGCGACCAGAATCACCGGGCCCATCGGCGGAGTTACAGCCAGCTTGTACGCGCGCACGGCGGACTCGGCAAAGTGCGGCAGCGAGATCGGCAGGTCGTCCCATTTGGAGTAATCGCGCACCATGGCGACGGCGTCTTGAGCGCTGTGATACCACTCGATCAGCGGGCGGCGTGCGGTGGCGTCAATGGTGTTGCCCAAGATGATGAAGGCTGGCGAGCGGCCGGCGTAGGCGTTGTAGATCGCCATCGCGGCGTGCTGCAAGCCGACGGTGCTGTGCGCCATCACGGCCAGCGGCTTGCCTTCCATCTTGGCGTAGCCATCGGCCATCGCGACCGACTGCTCCTCGTGGCAGCAGGTGATCAGCTCCGGAGCTTTATTGCCACCGTAGTTGATAAGCGACTCGTGCAGAGCGCGGAAGCTCGAGCCTGGGTTGGCGCAGACATACTCGAAGCCGAGTGACTTCAGCACATCGACCATAAAGTCTGACCCAGGGCGGTCCGCCGTTAATACTTCGACGTCGGTCGCGACTGGTTCGGTCTCCTTGGCCAGCGCCGTGGCGGAGGGCACCGCCACATTGCGGCGCGTCTCTGGGGCTTGCGCTTTCACAGGCGACTGGCCCACCAGCGCCGCCGCGCTAGCCGCTGCCGCGCCCTTCAAAAAGCCGCGCCGTCCTGAAGGATTTTTCGATTTCGCCATGTTAACCGCCGCCTCCTACCTGCAGATATTTACTGTGAACGATGGTCTTGGGATCTACATCCTTGCCGACCACCACTCCATAGAACGGGTTCATCATTTCTTCCCACGTCATGGTTCCGTAGTATACCGTTTTGTTCGGATTCGGATTGAACTTGTTGTTTGCGGAGTTGTCGAAATGGGCGTCGACGTGGAGGACGGTTCCTTTGGGAACCTTGATGGACGTGTCGTAGCCGAGTTGCCAGTTGAAGTCGTAATGCGGGACGCTCAGGATGGTTTTCTTGGTCCCGTCGGGGAACTGCAGAATGTAGGTCATGTCCTTGCCGCGGAAATGCATGTGCGGCATCAGGTACACCAGTTCGGCGTCCTGCAGGAACGTGACCTCCGCGGGCGGACTCAGCCAGTTGGGATCGTTGGGCGGAATCGCGAAACGCTTGGCGTCCGTGGGCGAACTCGTCAGGAACGAAACGTAGCGGCGCTCCGGTGCTTTGTCGAGAACCGTGAAGCCCACCTTGACGTGATCGGTCACTGCGGTTCCGTTGGGCGTGTAGTGCAAATTGAACGTAATATCCGATCCGGCGGGGATCAGCTTGGCGGCGTTGATCGCACGATAATCGGCCGCGAAGTTGCCGGGAAGGTAGCAATCTTCGGCGCCTCCGGGAGGCTGCGAACTTGCGTTGGGGCGCAGCCCACGAGGACCGCCCGCGACGGGAGTGGGATTGCCGTCGTTGCTGCGCGGTGTTCCACCACCGAGGAAGGTCGGGCCCTTGTCAGGGAGCGCGGAGCCTTCCTGGTCGCGCTCTTTGTCGGCCCAGTAGGCCACTCCATATTTGTAGTCCGGATTGTGGGGTAAATAGCCGATGCAGATGTGATGCGTGACTGCGGGGAATTCGGGTTTGATCTGTACCGAGGTCACCCAGGTGTCTTTGGTGAAACCCGTGGGCATGATCACGGTGATCCATTCGACCACATTGTTCTTGGGGCTTGCGGGCACCTCGGTGACGGGTCCATCTACGATGACATCAGGCTTGATGGCCCAACCCTCCGGCCATGTGACGGCGACGGGTGCATCCTTGGCGTCGCCTTCGGGCGCGCCGGCGTCGGCCCATTTCGCGATGGTATCGATGTCGTTTTGCTTGAGCGAACGGTCGTTCAAATACGGGCCATGCTGGGGATCGGCGAACCACGGCGGCATCTTGCGCGCGACCACCGCGGCTTTCATCGCCTTAGCCCAGGGGCGGACGTTTTGATACGTCAGGAAGGACATGGGCGCGACTTGCCCGGGGCGGTGGCAGGTCTGGCAATTACGCTGCAAAATCGGCTCGACGTCCTTGTGAAAGGTAACGGAGGCGTCGGCGGCGAGAATCACGGACCCGGCTATCAATAGCGTTAAGCCAAGGCGCATGCTATTTTTCTCCGCCTGACGCTACTTTGGCGCGGTCGGGATGGAGCGTCACTTTCTGCACTCGCCAATTATTCATGTCGGCGATGAAGAGGGAGTTCTCGGCGGGACACGCCATGCCGTGGATCCAACTGAACTGGCCCACGTCGTGGCCGGATTCGCCGAACATTCCTAGAATCTTGCCGTCAAGCGTCAGCTTGTAGACGCGGCCGGGTTCGTTGTCGGAAGTGTAGAGATACTGCGTGGCGCCTTGCGTGATGCAGATGGTCCAGGGAGCGGTTTCGTCGGGTGGATTCGCCGGCGCGTTCCCTAGCACCGGATGGCGCTTCTTGTCGTACGGAACGTTCAGGAAAATGAAGCGCTTGAAATTTCCGTCGCGGTCGAAGACTTGGATGCGGCGGTTGCCGCGGTCCGCCACATAGACATTGTTTTGCCGGTCGATGCCGATGTTATGCGGCGTATTGAACATGCCTGGGTTCTCGTTGGCATGCACTCCGCCCAGGCCGCGTTCACCCCAGGACTTGATCCAGTTCCCGTGCTTGTCGAACTTGGCGACGCGGGAGTTGATGTAGCCGTCGCTGATATAAATGTTATCGTCGGAATCGAAGGCGACGTCGGTGGGGGCGCGGAAGTTGCCGTCTATGTGCGGTAGTGCCGGGAACACTGATGTCGCGGCGCCGCCGCGGCCCAGGCCGTTGCCCTTGTAGTAATCCGGTTCATCGGGG
>Ga0207648_10005585_pt1 | contig 12648 bp, 12 predicted proteins | sample KBSMisM32_FD_184310 | JGI IMG/M metagenome (GOLD analysis project Ga0207648, IMG submission 184310) | Miscanthus rhizosphere microbial communities from Kellogg Biological Station, Michigan, USA - KBS Miscanthus M3-2 (SPAdes) (version 2) | ecosystem: Host-associated > Plants > Roots >...
GACCGGCCTTGCCGATGTGAACACTCCAGGAATCTCGTGAATCAGCCCAAAACCCGATTGTAGAATAGGCCTGTATTTCTACCAGTGTATTTCCTCTATAGCGTCCTCACGCTGCTCGTGCTGGTGGCCTGCACGCCGTACTTCCTGTACCAGGCGATCCGCCACAACAAGTACGTCGGGAGTCTCCGCCAGCGGCTGGGATACCTGCCGGTGTCGTTCAATCTCGACGGCGAGGACTCGATCTGGGTGCACGCGGTGTCGGTGGGCGAGGTGCTGGCGGCCCGGCCGGTGTTGGCAGAACTGCGCAAGCGCTATCCCCAGCTGCGTCTCTTTCTCTCGACCACCACCCTCTCGGGGCAGCAGCTCGCGCGCCAGAGCGTGCCCGACGTGGACGGCACGTTCTACTTCCCGTTCGACTGGGCGTTCACGGTGCGGCGCACGCTGCGCGTGGTGCGGCCGCGGCTGTTCCTGACGGTCGAGACCGAGATCTGGCCGAACCTGCTGCGCGAGTGCCGCAAGCGCGGCGTGGCCACGATGGTGATCAACGGGCGCATGTCGCCGCGGTCGTTCGGGCGCTACCGCCTGGTGGCGCCCTGGTTCCGGCGCGTGCTCGCCGACGTCAGCCGCTTCTGCGTGCAGGGGGAAGAGGCCGCGCGGCGGCTGGCGGCCCTCGGCGTGGACCCCACGAAGATCATCATCACCGGCAGCCTCAAGTTCGACGCGCTGCAGAGCGCACCGATTCCGAAGCGTGGGCCCGAGCGGGTGCTGCGCTTCTTCCGCGTGGCGCTCAATCGCCCGGTGCTGGTGGCCGGCAGCACGCTGCGCGGAGAAGAAGAGCCGGTGATTCGCGCCTTCAACCGGCTGCGCTCGTCGCCGGGCGGCCAGGGGGCGCTGCTCATCATCGCGGCCCGCCATCCGGATCGCTTCGCGGAAGTCGAGCGGCTGTGCCGTCACGAAGGGCTGGCGACGGTGCGGCGCACCGAGCTGCCGATCGACGCCGAGCCGAAGGCCGACGCGGTGGTGCTCGACACCATCGGCGAGCTGGCGCAGCTCTATCAGATTGCCACCGCGGCGTTCGTCGGCGGCAGCCTCGTGCCGGCCGGCGGCCACAACATCCTGGAGCCGGCGGCGCACGGCAAGGCCATCATGTTCGGCCCCTACATGCACAATTTTCAGGAGATCGCCGACACGTTCCTGGCCAACGGCGCCGCGATCAAGGTGCAGAACGAACGCGAGCTCGAAGACACGGTGCTCAGCCTGATGGCCGACCCGGTGCGTCGCGCGCGCCTGGGCGCGGCCGCCCGCGCCCTGGTGCTGGCCAACCGCGGCGCCAAGGACAAGACGATGGCCGCGATTGCCAACGTGCTGCCGCCGGACTCGCCACGGTCGGCCGTCGTGCGGCCGTTCCGCGTGGTGCATTGAACCTGCTCAGCGCCGCCTACGGTCAGATTGCCCAGGCCCGCCGCGCCTGGTTTGCGCGGCGCCCGCACACGCGCCGGCGCCTGGGTGTCCCCGTCGTCAGCGTCGGCAACCTGTCGGTAGGCGGCAGCGGCAAGACGCCGGCGGTGGCCGCGCTGGCGAGGCTGCTCCTGGCGGCGGGTGCCCGTCCGGTGATCCTGAGCCGCGGCTACGCGCGCCGCCACCCCGTGGACGGCGTGCTGGTGGTGAGCGACGGGCGCCTGGTGTTCGAGCCGGTGGGGCGCTCGGGCGACGAGCCGCAGCAGCTGGCCCGCACGCTGCCCGGCGTGCCGGTGCTGGTGTGCCCGGATCGCTATCTGGCCGGCGTGCTGGCCGAGCGGCGCTTCGGCGCCTCGGTGATCCTGCTCGACGACGGCTTTCAGCACCTGGAATTGGCGCGCGACATCGACCTGCTGCTGGTGCGGCCCGAGGACATTCGCGACGACCTGCTGCCAGCCGGCCGGCTCCGCGAGCCGCTCGGAGCTGCCCGCGCCGCCGACGCCGTCATCGTCCCGGGCTCGTTCAGCGAGGCGGCGTCCGTGGCCGCGGTGCTCGGCGCCGGCCCGGTGTTCACCCTCGAACAGGAGTTCGGCACGCCGCGCCTGGTGCGCCCGTTCGGCGACGTGGTGCCGGAAGGCGCGTTCGGCACCAGCCGCCGGCTCGTCGCCGTGGCCGGCATCGCGCGCCCCGAACGGTTCTTCAAGACCGTCGAGGCGCTGGGCTGGGAGCTGGCGCAGCCGATGGTCTATCGCGACCATCACTGGTTCACGCGGAAGGACGTGGCCGCCATTCACGACACCGTGCAGACGCTGGGCGCCGGCGGCGTCATCACCACCGAGAAGGACGCGGTGCGCTTGACGTCGCTGGCGCTGCCGCACGACATCGCGTGGACCTACGTTCCGATGCGGGCGGCCATGGCGCCGGCGCGCGAGTTCAGCGACTGGTTCACGACGCGCCTCGCCGGGGCGCGGGCGGCACTGGCGCGCGAGGCTGGCGCGCGCTGATGGCCTCGGCACGGCTCGACGCCGCGCGGTATCCGGTGGAGGCGGCGCTCGTGCGCGCCGTCACCTGGGGCGTGTCGCTGCTGCCGATGTCGGCCGTGCGCGCGGGCGGGCACGGGTTCGGGCGCTTCATGTTCTGGGTGGATGGTTTTCACCGCCGCATCGCGCTCGAAAACCTGGCGCACGCGTTTCCCTCACGCGCCGCCGCCGAACGCCGCGCGCTGGCCAAGGCGATGTTCGCGCACTTCGGCGCCCTGGTGTTCGAGCTCCTGAAGTTCGGCACGCTGTCGCGCGCGGAGATCTCGGCGCTGATGGAGGTGGAAGGGCTGGAGCGCATTCACGCGGCGCACGCCAAAGGGAAGGGCGTCTTCTTCGTCACCGGCCATTTCGGCTACTGGGAGATGCAGGCCATCGCGCACCCGTTCCACTCGCCGACGATTGCCGTGATGGCGCGGCCGCTCGACAACCCGCGGCTGCACGCGCTGCTCGAACGGCTGCGCACCATGACCGGCAACCGCGTGCTCTATCGTCAGGGCGTGCTGCGCCGCGTCCTGCGGGAACTGACGTCGAACAATGGCGTGGCCATTCTGATCGACCAGCACCTGCACACGCCGGAAGCGGTGTACGTGGACTACTTCGGGCGCCCCGCGGCCACCACGTCCGCGATGGCGGCGCTGGCGCTGCGCACCGGCGCCGTGGTGATTCCCGTGTTCGCGCTGCCGCTGCCCGGCGGCCGCTACCGCTTCATCTACGAGCACCCCGTGGAGCCGCCGGCGGCCGACGCCGCGAACCCGGTGCTGGAGTACACGCAGCGCTGCACCGACGTGCTCGAGATGTACGTGCGACGGCATCCGGAGCTGTGGCTGTGGATGCACCGTCGCTGGCGCGAACGCGAACCCGCCCTTGCCGGTGACGAACCTCGACTCGATGAAGAAGTGAATGGCTGATCCCTCGAGGATCGTGGTGCTCGCCCCCAACTGGCTGGGCGACGCCGTGATGGCGCTGCCGGCTCTTGCCGACCTCCGGCGCCGGTTTCCCGCCGCGCACCTGGCCGTGGCCGCGCGCGCCAGCGTGGCACCGATGTTCGAGCTGGCGCACGGCCTCGACGCCGGTCTGACGTTGCGATGGAAGGGGCGCGCGCTCGATCGCGCGGGGCTGCGGGCCGACACCGCCGCGCTTCGCGACGCCGCCTTCGACGCCGCCGTGCTGCTGCCGAATTCGATGGCGTCGGCGTGGCTCGTACGCGGCGCCGGCGTGCCGGAACGGTGGGGGTACGCCGCCGACTGGCGCTCGCCGCTGCTCACGCGCGCCGTGCCAAAGCCGCGCGGCAGCCGCCATCAGGCCCGGTATTACCAGCACCTGACGGAGGCGCTCGGCGCCCCAGCGGGCCCGCTCGAACCGATGCTGACCGCGGCCACTGACGACGTGGCTGCCGGACGGGCGCTGCTCAACGCGCGCGGGTGGGATGGGCGGCGGCCGTTGGTCGCGCTGGCCCCTGGCGCCGCCTACGGCCACGCCAAGCGCTGGCCGCCCGAGCGTTACGCCGCGCTCGTTTCCACGCTCGTATCCGTTCACGGGGCGACTTGCGTGCTGGTTGGTGCGCCGGTGGACGCGAGCGCCACCGCGCTGGTGCAGGCACTGGCCACGGCCGGCGCGCGTCCCCACGTGCTCGACGTCGCCGGCGCAACGACGCTGCGTACGCTGGCTGGTGTGCTGACGTTGGCCGGCGCGTGCGTGTCGAACGACTCCGGCGCGATGCACCTGGCGGCGGCGCTCGGAGTTCGTGTGGTGGCGCTGTTCGGCCCGACGCGGGACAAGGAAACAGCGCCGCTGGCCCGCGCGGCACGCCCCGCGACCCTCCTCATCCACGATGTGTTCTGCCGTCCCTGTATGCTTCGAGAGTGCCCTATCGATCATCGCTGCATGACCGGCCTCGACGCGGGGCGCGTGGAGGCTGCCGTGGCTGAGGCCATGAGGCCCACGGCGTGAGCGGCCGGCCGGCCGTGTTTCTCGACCGTGACGGCACGCTGAGCGAGGAGCGCGGATTCATCGACCGGCTCGAGCTGATCGAGATCTTCCCGTGGACGTCCGATGCGATCCGGCTGCTCAATCGCGCCGGGTTCGCCGTGGTGGTCGTTACCAATCAGTCCGCGATCGGACGCGGGATCATCGACCTGCCGTTCCTGCAGACCGTGCACGACGCCTTCGATCGGCATCTCGTGCGGTCCGGAGCGAAGATCGATCGCTACTACTACTGTCCGCACCACCCAGACGCGCCGCTGCCGGAGTACCGCATGGCATGCCGGTGCCGCAAACCGGGTCCGGGGATGATCGAGCAGGCCACCACCGACCTCGGGCTCGATCCCTCGCGTTCGTTCATGGTGGGCGACCGGTTGATCGACGTCGCCTGCGGCCATGCGGCCGGTGTCCGGTCGCTGCTCGTGCGCTCGGGGCACAGCGCGCACAGAGGCGAGGCGCCGCCCGGCCTGTCGGAGCCGGATGCTATTCTCAACAACCTGATGGAGGCCGTTGGGTGGATTCTGCGCAGCTCCTCGCCCTTGTCGGCGCGCTGAGGGGCCGGTGCGTCGCCGTCGTCGGCGACGTCGTGGCGGACGAATTCGTGTACGGACGCGTCGCGCGGGTGTCGCGCGAGGCGCCGGTGCTCATTCTGGAATACGACTCCACCGAGATCGTGCCGGGCGGGGCGGGCAACGCGGCCAACAACGTAGCGTCGCTGGGCGGCACCGCCGCGCTGGCCGCCGTGGTCGGGCGTGACGAACCGGGGCAGCGGCTGCTGCGCGCGCTGCACAAGCGGGTCGATTCGCGACGCGTGGTGCGCGCGGCCGCGCGTCCCACGCCGGTGAAGACCCGCATTCTCGCCGGCGGTATCCACTCGGCGAAGCAGCAGGTGGTCCGCATTGACCGCGGCGTGGCCAATGGCTTCGACGATCGCGCGCGCGCGGCCTTCGAGCGCCAGGCGATGGCCGCGTGCGCCGGCGCGGACGCCGTGCTCGTGTCCGACTACGGCTCCGGGCTCGTGACGCCCGCGCTCGTCCGCCGCCTGCGCGCCGCTGTCGACGCCGGGGCGCCGGCGGTTCCGATGCTGATCGACACGCGGCACCGGCTGCTCGACTACCGCGGCCTCACCGCGTGCACGCCCAACGAATCCGAAGTGGAGCAGGCGCTCGGCGTCCGCATCAACGACAACCTGAAGGTGCTCGAGAAGGCGGGGCGCGAGCTGCTCGAGCGCACGCGCATGCGCGCGGTGCTCATCACCCGGGGCAGCCGCGGGATGGCGCTCTTCGTGAAGGGCGCGCCGACGCTCCACATCCCGATCTACGGCTCCGACGAGATTGCCGACGTGACCGGCGCCGGCGACACCGTGATGGCGACCATGGCGCTGGCGCTGGCCGCGGGCGCGACGTTCGAGCTGGCCGCCCGGCTGGCCAATTATGCCGGCGGCCTGGTGGTGATGAAACGCGGGACGGCCACCGTCAGTGCGGCCGAACTGACCGCGGCGGTGCGGCGTGGGTGAGGTGCTGACGCGCGCCGATCTCGTAGCGCGCGTGGCGGGCGAGCGCGACGCCAACCGCACAATTTCCTTTGCCAACGGCGCCTTCGACCTGCTGCACGTCGGGCACGTGCGCTATCTCCAAGGCGCGGCGCAGGAAGGCGACGTGCTGGTGGTGGCCGTCAACGACGACGCGTCCGTGCGCGCGCTCAAGGGCGACGGCCGGCCGGTGCTGGCCGCCGAAGCACGCGCCGAGCTCGTGGCCGCGCTCCGATGCGTGGACTACGTGGTGATCTTTCCCGAGCTCACCGTCGGCCCGCTGCTCGAGGCGTTGCGCCCCGACGTGCACTGCAAGGGCACCGACTACACCGTGGAGAGCGTGCCCGAGCGCGAGATCGTCAAGGCCTACGGAGGGCGCACCGCCATCGTGGGCGATCCGAAGGACCATTCCACGCGCGACCTGCTCGCGCGCGTCACGGGCGCACGACCGTGAGTGACGCGCCGCCGGCCGGCGCGAGCGGATCCCGCAAGGCCGCCCGCTTTCTCATCGTCCGTCTCGGGTCGCTCGGCGACATCATCCATGCGATTCCCGCCGCCGCAGCGTTGCGCGCCGCGCTGCCCAGCGCAAAGATCGACTGGGCCGTGGATCCGCGCTACGTCGATCTGATCAAGATGGTCACCGTGGTCGATCATCCTGTGCCGATCGATCCGCGCGCGGGCATGGTCCGCCTGTTTGCCACCATGAGCGAGCTGCGGCACCGGAAATACAAGGTGGCGATCGATTTTCAGGGGCTGATCAAGTCCGCCACTATTACGCGTTTTGCCGGGGCGGAGCGCGCGCTGGGCTTTCCGCAGGCGCATCTGCGCGAGCAGGCGGCCCGCGCGTTCTACACCGACTCACCCGACACCATCCGCGCGGCGCACGTCGTCTTCAAGAACCTCGAGCTCGTGGCGGCGCTCGGGATCGAGACGGGGGAGCCGGAGTTTCCACTGAACGTGCCGCGCACGGCGGCGGTAGAAGAGGTGGAGGCCCGCTTCGGCGGTGCACCGTTCGCGCTGATCAATCCGGGCGCCGCGTGGCCGAACAAGCGCTGGCCGCCCGATCGCTACGGTCGCGTGGCGGGCGCGATTCGCGAGCGCTTCGGCTGGCCGTCGCTCGTGCTGTGGGGGCCGAAGGAGCAGCCGCAGGCGAACGCCGTGGTCGAGGCGTCGAATGGCGCCGCGGTGCTCGCGCCGCCCACGTCGATCGTCGACCTTTTCGGCATCGCCAAAGCGGCGCGGATCGCGGTGTCCGGCGACACCGGCCCGCTGCACATCGCCGCGGCCGTGGGCACTCCCGTCGTGGCGCTCTTTGGTCCGACGAAGGCCGAACGCAACGGACCGTGGAGCGCCGGCGACGTGGTGGTGGCGCGGACCGCGCGTTGCGAGTGTCTCTACGAGCGCGTATGTCGCCGCGCGTCGCCGTGCATCGACGAGATCCCGATCGACGAGGCGGTGGCCGCCGTCGTGAAGCGCGTCGAGGTCAATGGCTGACGTCGTCGGATTTCTCGCCCGTCGCCGCGTCGCGCTGGGCGCGGTGATGGCGCTCGCGGCGCTGGTGCTGGCCCGGCCCACGTGGAATTCGTGGTACGCGGGGCTGGCCGTGGCGGTGATCGGCGAAGGTGTCCGCGTGTGGGCCGCCGGTCATCTCGAGAAGAGCAGGGAAGTCACGACGTCGGGGCCGTACCGCTGGATGCGCCACCCGCTCTACGTCGGGTCGAGCATTCTCGCGCTCGGCATCGTGATCGCCGCGCGGAGCTACGTGCTCGGTGCGCTCGCCGTGCTCTACATCGGCACGACGATCCCGGCCGCGATCCGCTCCGAGGAGGCGTTCCTGCGGCGCACCTTCGGCGACTCATACGACCGCTATGCCCGTGCCGAACATGCGGGCGTGGCGCGGCGTTTCAGTGTCGAGCGGGCCGTGCGAAACAAGGAATACCGGGCCGTTCTCGGCACTGTGGTGGGGTTTGCGCTCCTTGCCTTGCGGGTTGGGCTCCACCTATAATCGTGGTTTGCGTGGTCGCGCTGCGGCGCGGCCGGCGATGCCGGGCGGTTAGCTCAGTTGGTAGAGCTCCGGCTTTACACGCCGGCTGTCACAGGTTCGAGTCCTGTACCGCCCACCACTACGCAAGGCCTACCCATTGGGGTGGTAGTTCAGTTGGTTAGAACGCCGGCCTGTCACGCCGGAGGCCGCGGGTTCGAGTCCCGTCCACCCCGCCAACTTCACTCGCTGCGCTCGCTCGTTGGCTGGGTGTCCGGTCTCTAGTTCAAGCCGCGCGAAGCCTTCGGCTCCGCGCGAGCATGTGCGAGTCCCGTCCACCCCGCCAATCACCAGATCGCACCAGAAAGAAACCCTGACGACAACCGGTCCGCCCCGTATCATTGGAGTACGCATGCAACAGGTTTATGTCTCGTCAGGGTTCGCGCACTGCCAGTACTGCGGCGAACGAGTCGCCGTCAATCGCCTCTCGGCCCACATCGTCAAGGATCATCCCCGCCCCGCAGCCGGTGACATGTCGCCGAAGCTGGTTCGCAAGCCACTTCGATAGCAGGTGTCATGAAGCCGTGGGAGTCTCTCGAGACCATCACGGCTGACGGCATCACGCTGAAGCTGGCGCGGCACGATGGCGAGTTCCTGCTGCTCGCCGACGGTTTCCCCCTGATGTCGAGCCGCATGCACGGCTCGGAGGACGATCTTGCGACCATTGGCTGCCGGCGCGCCCGGTTGCTGCCGGCGCCGTGCGTGCTCGTCGGCGGCCTGGGCATGGGCTTCACGCTGCGGGCCGCGCTCGACCTCCTGCCCTCCGCCGCGACCGTCGTGGTCTCCGAACTGATACCCGCGGTCGTCGCATGGAATCGCGGGGTACTCGCGCCGCTCGCCGGCCGGCCGCTCGACGATCCGCGCGTGGGGTGGTCGAACGCGACGTCCTGGAGGTGCTTCGCGCGAATCGCACGGGCTTCGACGCCGCACTGCTGGATATCGACAACGGGCCCAGTGCGCTCACGTCGCACCGCAACGGCGCACTCTACACCGACCGGGGCATCGCCGTGGCCCGCGCTGCCCTCAAACCGGCGGGAATACTGGCCGTGTGGTCGTCGTTTCCTGATCAGCAGTACGCGCGGCGCCTGCGGAACGGCGGATTCGACGTGGTGATGGAACGGATGCGTGGACGGGCGAAGCGTGGGCCCAACCACTTGATCTACGTGGCGCAGCGCCAGACGCCGGCCTAGCCGGGGGGCTACAATGCGCCAACGCAATGATTAGCGCGCGCTCGTGAGATCCCTGTCGTGACCCTGGCGGCAGGCGATCATCTCGGGGCGTACGAAATCGTGGCCCCGCTCGGGGCCGGCGGCATGGGCGAGGTCTACCGGGCCAGAGACCACCGGCTCGGGCGCGACGTGGCCATCAAGGTGCTGCCGTCGTCGCTCACCGGCGACGCGGACCGGTTGCGGCGATTCGAGCTCGAGGCGCGGGCGGCAGCCGCGCTGAACAGCCCCTATCTGCTGGCGGTCTACGACATCGGGTCGCATCAAGACTCGCCCTACATCGTCTCGGAGCTGCTCGAAGGTGAGACGCTGGCGAGCAGGCTGCAGCACGGAGCGTTGCCGCCCCGCAAGGCGATCGATGTCGGCGTCCAGATCGCGCGCGGTCTGGCGGCCGCCCACGACAAAGGGATCGTGCACCGCGATCTCAAGCCGGCCAACATCTTCGTCACGACTGAAGGCCGGGCGAAGATTCTGGATTTCGGCCTCGCGAAGCTCGTCGAGCAGCAGCCGGTCGCGTCCAGCACGATGCTCGCGACGACGGTGCCAGACACCGTGCCGGGAACCGTGCTCGGCACCGTCGGGTACATGTCCCCTGAACAGGTGCGCGGCCAGGCGGCCGACCACCGCTCCGATCTCTTCGCATGTGGCGCCGTTCTCTACGAGATGCTCTCGGGCCGCCGGGCGTTCGAGGGCGCGACGGCCGCCGACACGATGACGGCGATCTTGAAGGAGGACCCAGCCGACCTTCCGCTCGCCGAGCGGCACATTCCCTCGACCCTGGCGCGCGTCGTAGACCGGTGTCTCGAGAAGTCGCCGTCGAGCCGTTTCCAGTCGGCCGGCGATCTTGGCTTCGCTCTGGACGCTCTGTCGACCCCGTCCTCGCCTTCCACGCAATCGGACGTCATGGCCGGCGCCCCGACGCCCCCAGCGACCGGAGGCCGCAGCCTCCCGTGGGTGATCGCCGGCCTGACCTCCACGGCTCTCGTGGCGGGCCTCGCCTTCTCCTTCTACTCACGCGCACCGGGCCCTGAGGCGAACGACGCGCGCACCATGAGGCTGTCAATCGAGCTTCCGGGCGACTGGCAGCTCGCGCTCGCCAACCAGCAGGGCGTGCCGACGTCGCTCGTCGTCTCGCCCGATGGTCGTCTACTGGCCATGGTCGGCAGGCGATCGGATGGCATCAACACGATTCTTCTGCGCCCGCTCGACGCCGTCGCGTCACAGTCGCTGCCCGGCACCGAGGGCGTGGCGCAGATGTTCTGGTCTCCCGACAGCCGTTCCCTCGGCTTCCTGGCCGACGGCAAACTCAAGAAGGTTGAGGTCGCGGGCGGCGTGCCGACGACGCTGTGCGACGTCCCGAGCACGTTCGGCGGCGGTACCTGGGGAACAGGTGGGACGATCGTGTTCTCGTCCCTCAGCCAGCAAGGCAGCTTCACCCTGAAACGAATGCCGTCCGCCGGCGGCGAGCCTGCCGAGGTGTGGTCGGGATTGGACGTCGGCGAGTCACGGATCCGGCCGTCGTTTCTTCCGGACGGACGCCACCTTCTGTATGCGTCGGTCGCCATCGGCCAGGTCGCTTCCCAGTCGGTCCCTATTTATCTCGGTGCGCTGGACTCGGCGAAGCGCGTGCAGGCCGTGGTATCGGGCTCCACCAACGTCCAGTACGCGCAGGGGCATCTGCTCTTCCTGCGCGAGGCCGCGCTGATGGCGCAGCCCTTCGATCTCGATCGCCTGACGACGACGGGCAGCGCGATCGTGGTCGCAGACAAGATCCAGCGGCAGGGTGTGCAGCCCCCGTATGGTCTGTTCTCCGCGTCTGCCAACGGCGTCCTCGTGTACCAGACGGGCACCAATGCCGGTGCCGGCGGCATGCAGCTGGCGTGGGTGGATCGCAAGGGCGTGCTGCTCGAGCGGGTCGGCGAACTGGCCAACTACAGCAGCGTGGCGCTCTCCCCGAACGGGACGCAGGCGGTGGTTGGAGAGACGGTGCCGCTGCCGGACCTGTGGACCTTCGACCTCAGACGGAGCGTCAAGACGCGGCTCACGTTCGGATCCGCGACGGTGCTCTTTCCAACATGGTCTCCGGATGGCAGCCGGATCGCCTTCGGCAGATCGAGCGCCGGGGTGAACATCCTCTTGAAAGCGGCCAATGGAAGTGGCGGGGAAGACCCAGCGCTTCCGCCGGGCCGCGAGGCACAGACGCCGAACGACTGGTCCCCCGACGGCAGGTATCTGCTGTACGAGAAGGGCGTCGGGAGCCGCGCCGACATCTGGATCCTCCCGATGGCGGGAGACAGAACGCCGGTGCCGTTCGTGGTGACCTCGTTCCGCGACGGCAGGGCGCGATTCTCACCGGATGGGCGCTGGGTCGCCTATGGGTCAGACGAATCCGGGCGCACAGAGGTCTACGTGACTCCGTTCACTGCGCCCGAGTCTGCGTCGGCCCCTGGCGGCGCCGAAGGCGCGGTGCGGCGAGCCAGACAGCAGGTGTCGCCCGGCGGCGGGGACTTCATCCGGTGGAGCCGGGATGGCCGCGAGATCTTTTACGTGTCCTCGCCGCCTAATCCGTCGCTCATGGTCGTCGAGGTCTCCGCTGGCGAAGGCGGCCTGATGATCGGGGCCGTGACGAAGATGTTCAGTCTCAGCTACCCGAGCAGCAATCAGGGATGGTTCTACGACGTGGCGCCCGACGGCCAGCGGTTCCTCATGGTCGTGCCACAGCAGCTCAAACTCGAGGGCCCACCCGCGATGCCGACGGTCGTGTTGAACTGGGCGCCGAGCCGGGCGCAATAAACTCGACCGAATTCTACGCGGCAGTCACCAACCAGTTGAGAAACTCGTCCCGTACGGCCCGCCAATCCCTCGCTGCGCTCGGTTTTGTCGGGATGTCCGGTCTCTAGTTCAAGCCGCTGCGACGCCTTCGGCGTCGCGCGAGCATGTGCGAGTCCCGTCCGATCGCTGTGCTGCCGTCTCCAAAATATCCACGCTCCAACAATGTGATCGCACCGTCGAGCGCCGCCGGCCCATGGCCGGCGCACAAAGATGGAACAGTTCATGCTCCTGGTCGTGTCACGGCAGGAGGCGAAGCCAATGTTCCCGATTGGTGACGACAATACCGGTGAGCGATCCGTGCCCGTCGTGACGTTCGCCTTGATTGCGTTGAACGTTTTGTTCTTCTTCCTTGAGCTCAGCGGTGGCGACGCATTCGTGAAAGAGTGGGCGTTTGTGCCGAGCCGATTTCTTGCTCAGCCGGCCGCCGACTTCCCCACGCTGTTCACCTCGATGTTCATGCACGCCGGATGGCTGCACCTCGGTGGGAACATGCTGTACTTGTGGATCTTCGGCGACAACGTCGAGGACCGCCTGGGCCAC
>Ga0207648_10005588_pt1 | contig 12644 bp, 14 predicted proteins | sample KBSMisM32_FD_184310 | JGI IMG/M metagenome (GOLD analysis project Ga0207648, IMG submission 184310) | Miscanthus rhizosphere microbial communities from Kellogg Biological Station, Michigan, USA - KBS Miscanthus M3-2 (SPAdes) (version 2) | ecosystem: Host-associated > Plants > Roots >...
ACTGCGCCCGGCGACCTTGAGTTCTATGGCCGCGACTGGACCCGGCGCTGGACGCCGGCGCCGCTCGCGGTTGCATTTCCGGCAACGATCGAAGAAGTACAAGTGATCGCGCGCTGGGCCAGTGCACATCGCCTCGCCCTGGTGCCGTCCGGCGGCCGCACCGGTTTGTCCGGTGGCGCCGTCGCGGCGCAAGGCGAACTGGTCGTCAGCTTCGAGCGCATGAATCGGGTGCTCGATTTCAATCCGATCGACCGCACGCTGACAGTGCAGCCCGGCATCGTGCTCGAAGCCGTGCAGAAGACCGCGCGCGAGCATGGGCTGATCTATCCGGTCGATTTTGCCTCGCGCGGTTCGTGCTCGATCGGCGGAAGCATCGCCACGAACGCCGGCGGCATCCGCGTCATCCGCTACGGCAACACGCGCGAGTGGATCGCCGGAATCAAGCTGGTGACCGCAAACGGCGAGTTGCTCGAGCTCAATCGCGGGTTGATCAAGAATTCTTCCGGTTATGACTTGCGTCATCTCGTTATCGGCGCCGAAGGCACGCTCGGTTTTGTCGTCGAGGCAACGTTGCGCCTGACCGACCCGCCGCCGGTCTCGCAGGTCATGCTGTTCGCCGTGCCGGAGATGGCGGCGCTGATGCAGGTCTACGCCGTGTGCCGCGCGCGCCTGACCCTGAGCGCATTCGAATTCTTCACCGACCGCGCCTTGCATCATGTCGTCGCGCACGGCGCGCAGCGGCCGTTCGCCGACGACTCGCCGTACTACGTGATCACCGAGTTCGACGCCGGCAACGAAACGCAGCAGCAAGCCGCGCTCGAGGTTTTCGAGCAGTGCATGAACGCCGGCTGGGTCACCGATGGTGTGATGAGCCAGAGCGACGCGCAAGCCGCGGCATTGTGGAAATTGCGCGAAGGCATAACGGAAAGTCTCGCGCCGCATCGTCCGTACAAGAACGACATCGCCGTGCGCATCTCGGCCGTGCCGGCGTTCATCGCCGAAATGCACTCGCTGTTGGCCCGCGAATATCCCGATTTCGACGTGGTGTGGTTCGGCCACATCGGCGATGGCAACCTGCACATCAATGTGCTGAAACCCGAATCGCTCGGCGATGGCGATTTCGTCGCCCAGTGCGACCGCGTGACGAAGCTGCTCGGCGAGACCCTGGCCCGCCACGGCGGCAGCATATCGGCCGAACACGGAATTGGCCTCGTCAAGAAGCCCTATCTGTCGAGCACGCGGAGCGCCGCTGAGATTGCGTTGATGCGCAGCGTGCGCGCGGCGTTCGACCCGCTCGGCCTGATGAACCCCGGCAAGCTGTTCGACTGACTAATCCCGAGCGCCGCCAAACGCATCCCTTCTCCCGCTGGCGGGAGAAGGTGGCCGTAGGCCGGATGAGGGTGGCGTATCCAGGCGCGAATGGCCCTGATCATGCGCCACCCTCACCCGCCGCGCTACGCGCGGCGACCTCTCCCGCTAGCGGGAGAGGTGAAGAACCCTACTTCTTCTCTTCGACTCGCACGTATTCGACCTTCCACTCGACCTGCCATGGCCCATCGCCGGTCTTGCGCTCGTTCAGCGCCTCATAGCGATCGTCGCCGATGCGCTTCCAGTGCGTGCGCATGATCAGATCCTTTGGTTTCGTCAGGTGGCGTTCGGGAAAGTTCAAACCGTCGGCGACGGGTTCGACGCTGCCGCTATCCATGTCGCCATCGCTGCTCCAATACCAGAACACGATGTGCTGCTGCTTTGGATCGAACGCGTAGACAGTCTCGCCGAGATAGTCGGGATTCTTGCCGCGCACGACATGCTTGTCGCGGATGAAATGGCTGCCGTACATCGCCTCGAAGCAATGCGTATCCCGACCCATCTCGCGCGGCAGGTCGCCGGCCCAGCAGTGGCCGACGAGGAATTGCAGGGGTTGCAGCGGGTCTTTCGCCGCGGTCGCCGGAGCAGCGCCGAGCGCGACGGCTCCCATCAGGATCAATGAATCTAGCATTGGAAATCTCCGGGTGAGGTCGAATAGAGCGTAGCGGATTGCCAGGCGCAAGGCTTGGAAAAAATTGACTTCAGGCGAACACGCCGATCGTCCCGGCCAGGGCGTCCTACTCGATGACGATGCTGGCCGCGTCGGGCCGCGCGTCTCGCAGCAGCGTGCCCGGCGCGCGGCCGGCGAAACGCTGGAAATCGCGAACCAGGTGGGATTGATCGTAGTAGCCGCACTCGTGGGCGATCTCGGCCCAACTCGACGCCGGTGCGCGCGCGAGTTCGAGCGCGCGGTTGAAGCGGACTATGTTGCCGTACGCCTTCGGCGTGAGGCCCACTTGCTCGCGAAAGCGACGGATCAGGTGCTCGCGGCTGAAACCGGTATGGCGACTCAGGGCGGGCAAAGCAATCTGGCCCTGCGTGCGAGCGATCGTCCGGCTCGCTTCGACGACGGCGGGGTGGACTTCGGGTCCTCCTTCTAGCAGACGCAGCAACCACTGTTCGAGCAGAACGAAGCGGGTCAGAGGCGACGCACTGTCGAGCAGGCGCTGACGCAGGCCGAGCACTTGGTCGCCGAGCAACGCTTCGAGTTCGATGACCCGGTCGCTGAGCTCGTGCTGGGCCAGACGCAGGAGCCGATACGCGCCATGGCTGTGGAACTGCGCGCCGAGCAGCACGGTGTCGCCGTGCGATCCGGTCTCGATGAAGCTCTCGCTCTGGCCGGCAAGCCAGCAGGTTGGAAACGATCGCGACGGCCCGCCGGTCTCGCGCGCGAACAGGGTTGGCGCCGCACCGAGGTTGAACAGCAGGTGTGCGTTGCCGGTCGGCAGGCGCCGGTCGCGCAGGTAGTTTGCGCGGCCGCTGACGTGCCAGAACAATTGCACGTGATCGGCCAGCGGCGGGTCGGGGAAATAGAACGCGCGCGTCCACCGTCCCAGTGGAGAATCGTGCTGGCTGATTGCGGTGCGCGCCATGCGGCATTCTGTCGCGGCCTTCGGCGCGCGGCAAGCCGCCGGCCCGTGATGTGACTTTTCCCGCGCCACAGCGGAGAATCCCGCGCAGTACATTTCGCAGGATCCAAGGAAGCATCATGAGCCCAGCCGATGGCCGCCGCGGCCTCTACCCCGAAATCGAGCCCTACGATTCCGGCCTTCTCAAGGTATCTGCCCTGCACACGCTTTACTTCGAGCAGTGCGGCAACCCGCGCGGCAAGCCGGTCGTGTTCCTGCACGGTGGCCCGGGGGCAGGCTGCAACGCGAAATCGCGGCGCTTCTTCGATCCAGCGCGCTATCGCATCATCCTTTTCGATCAACGCGGCTGCGGCCGCTCGACGCCGCACGCGGAACTGACCGACAACACGATCTGGCACCTGGTCGACGACATCGAACGCCTGCGCGCGCACCTCGGTCTGGAACGCTGGCAGGTATTTGGCGGTTCCTGGGGTTCGACGCTCGCATTGGCCTACGCTGAGAAGCATCCCGAACGCGTGACCGAACTCGTTCTGCGCGGCATCTTCATGCTGCGCCGGTCCGAACTCGAATGGTTCTATCAGAAAGGCTGCGACGCGATCTATCCGGACGCCTGGGAGCCGTACCTGGCAGCGATACCGGCGGTCGAGCGAGTGGACCTCATGGGCGCGTACTACCGGCGCCTGACGAGCCCCGACCCGGCGGTGCGCCTGGCCGCGGCCAAGGCGTGGTCGATGTGGGAAGGCGGCACGAGTTTCCTGCAACCGAGCGCGGATTACATCGCATCGACCGGCAGCGATGAGTTCGCGCTCGCGTTTGCGCGCATCGAATGCCACTACTTCGTCCATGGCGGGTTCTTCGACGTGGACGATCAGTTGCTGCGCGATGCGCCAAAATTAAAAAATATACCCGCGGTCATCGTGCAGGGGCGCTACGACGTCGTCTGTCCGCTGCGCAGCGCCTGGGACCTGCATCGCGCGTGGCCCGAAGCCGACCTGCGCATTGTCGGCGATGCCGGGCATTCGGCGCTCGAGCCGGGGATCACTCATGAGTTGATACTGGCTACGGATCGCTTTGCAAACTAGGGCAGAGGGCAGAGGGCTGAGGGCTGAGCGAGATCAAACGCGGCCAGGCCCTTGCTCTTCGGCCCTCGGCCCTCAGCCCTCAGCCCTAAAAAAACCGGGCACTTGGCCCGGTTTTTTTGTCACTCAATGTGACGCCGGCGCTCCCGAGCCGTCGCCCTTCAGACACTCGCTCATGAACGCCTTGCGGTCGTCGCCGGTCTTGCCGGTGGCCTTGGCGTTGCACGCGGTCATCTTTTCCTGCTGCGTCATCGGTTTCGCCGCTGTTGTCGAGTCGGCCTTCAGGCAGTTGCTCATGAATGCCTTGCGCTCGTCGCCGGTTTTGCCGGTTGCCTTGGCATTGCAGGCCGTCATCTTTTCCTGCTGGGTCATCGGCTTTTCCGTTGCCGCCGGGGTGGCCTTCAGGCAGTTGCTCATGAACGCGTTGCGCTCGTCGCCTTTTTTGTCGCTGGCCTGCGCATTGCAGTCCTTCATCTTCTGCTGCTGAGGCGTCAGCGTCGTGGCCGGCGGATCTGCGGCGAATGCCGTGCCAGCGCCAAGCGCCAGCGCCAACGCAGCAAGTGCGAACAGTCTCATGGCGGATCTCCTGATGGTTGGGGAGGAAAGCATCGGGAGTTTACGCCGGCGACATGAACGCTGTGAAACGCGGGCGCCGGCCCGGGCCAGCGGCCCGGGCTCGGCATTCCGCGGGACCCGTTCAGAGCTTGCCGGAGGCAGGATTGCTCTTCGACTTCGAGCCGGCGTGCTTGGGCGCCGCGGCTGCCGTCGACGGAGTGCCCGCCGTTGACGAGCCACCCTTGAGGCATGCGCTCATGAACGCCTTGCGCTCGTCGCCGTGCTTGCCGGTCGCCTGGGTGTTGCAGTCTTTCATGCGCTGTTGCTGTGGCGTCACCGCCTTGGCCGGCGCGTCGGCGGCAATGGTGGGGCCCGCGACGAGTGACAACACGAGGGCGAGTGCGGAAGTTGCTGCGTAGTTCATGACAGTCTCCTTGTCTTTGGTCTGTTGATGGGTAGTCTCAGCGACCGTTTGATCGCCGGACGCCATCCTGCCATTGCGCAAACCCGGCGCCTGTGCGAAATCGCTGACACGCACTGTAGGCCGACTCGGATTCGGCGCCGCCGCGCTGTGGTGGCATCCGGAAATTGCTCCTGCATTTCCGGCATGTCGGTCCAACCAAAGTGCCTTCGTTTTCAGGATGTGGTGCGGTCCAGGCACCCGCCGGAAATTGCTCCTGCATTTCCGGCCCACACCTCGGCATCTCGGCAGCGGGGCTTCGTTTTTTGGGATCGTGGGCAGATACGCACCCGCCGAAAATTGCATCCTGCATTTTCGGCATGTCGGTCCAACCAAAGTGCCTTCGTTTCAGGATGTTGTGCGGTCCGGGCACCCGCCGGAAATTGCTCCTGCATTTCCGGCAGGTCGGTCCAACCAAAGTGCCTTCGTTTTCGGGATGTGGTGCGGTCCAGGCACCCGCCGGAAATTGCTCCTGCATTTCCGGCATACCGGCCATCCATGGCCATAAAAAAACCGGGCCATGGCCCGGTTTCTTTGCAACCTGATTTTGCGGAAAGGCGTCAGGCGGCAGCGGCTTTCGCCGGCATCTCCACGCGCGGTCCATGCAGCAGCGCCTGGCGTACGCCGTCGATCAGCAGGTCGACTTCGTCGCCGGTGATTGCGAAGTGCGGCGTGAAGCGCAGCGAGTTGATGCCGCCATGGATCACACCGAAGCCGCGCTCGCGCATCCATTCCTCGGTGCTGCCGGCGCCGAAGCACTTGAACTGCGGGGTCAGTTCGCACGAGAACAGCAAGCCGGTGCCCTGAACCTTCGTGATCAGGCCAGGCAACTCGGCCTTCAGCTTGTTGAGCTTTTCGAGGAACTCGGCGCCGCGCCGGCGGATGTTCGCCCGCAGTTCCGGCGTCAGCAGCTTGAGCGCAGCGCAGGCCACGTCGAGCGCCCGCGGATTCGTGCTCATCGTGTTGCCGTAGATTCCCTTTTTATACAATGCGCCGGCCTTGTCGCCGACCGCAAGCACCGACAGAGGATACTGGCCGCCGTTGATCGCCTTGGAATAGGTTTCCATGTCCGGCGGGTCGAGCTTTTCGAAGCCGGGATAATCGACGATCGACAGCACGCCGTGCGCGCGCAAGCCGGCCTGGATCGAGTCGACCAGGAAAACCGAGCCGTGCGAACGCGTCAGTTCACGCGCGGCCGCGTAGAACTCCGGCGTCGTCGAACGCCCCGGATCGCCTTCGCCCATGACCGGCTCGAGGAACATCGCTTCGATGAACCAGCCGTTCTTGTCGGCATCGGCGAAGATCTGGTGCAACTGATCGACGTTGTATGGATCGACCGTCAGCAGGCTGCGCTCGTCGCGGAAGCTGGCGAGATGTTGCACGTAGGCCTTGCGCGACGAATCCGAATAGATTGCCGGGCGCTCGGTGCGGCCGTGGAATGCGCCCTTGACGGCCAGGCGCTTGATCGTGCGTCCGGCGTGACGCGCACCAGGCTCGGTCATCAGTTTGGCGTTGACGTCGGCAATGCGGCAGGCAAGCGAAACCGATTCGGAACCGGAGTTCAGGCACAGGAAGTGCGTAAACGGCGAACCGCCGCGCGTGTGTCCGATCTCGCGTTCCAGCGCTTGCGTGAAACGCAGCTGGCTGACGCTCGGCGTCATCACGTTGGCCATGACCTGGGGGCGAGCCAGCGCCGCCAGGAGCGCCTTCGGCGTGTGACCGAAGCCGAGCATGCCGTAGCCGCCGGAATCGTGGATCACGGCGCCCTTGAGCGTGATCACCCACGGACCGCGCGCCGCCAGGACGACGTACGGATTGACCGCGTCGTCCGGATAGAAATTGATGAAGTCGCCCTGCACGCGCTGCAGCTGCGCGCTTTCGTCGAGCTTGAGCAGATCGGGCAATTCGGTGCGCAGCGCAATGTGCAGCGCATGCGCTTCGTCGACCGCTTCGCCGAGCTCGGGATACTTCGCGGCCAGGCGCGTGACGTCCGCATCGGCCAGGCCGTGCGTGCGGATGGCGCCGCCGTACTGGCGCAGTTCGGTGAGTTTGGCGATCAGCGACATGGTCGAATCCTCAGGTTTTTCGCCCGATGCGGAAGGCGTTTCGGGATGTGGACAACGCGGCCCGGAGGCCACAGGACGTCCAGCTTGGGCAAAAGCTTAGCACGGCAATTTGGTATTGGCTGGAGCCGGTTGTTTGGGCATTTGATAGGGCCACTTTGGCCTGACAGTCGTCATGCGCAAGTCGTGATGGGCGCGACTGAGAAGGCCTGTCGCGCAAGCGTAACTTGATCGCCATCGGTCCAGGAGGCAGGTGATGAATCAAGCAGGCGAGACGATTGCGCGGCTGCAGGGCGCCAGTAAAAATTATGGCGACGTGCTGGCCCTCGACCAAGTCGACCTCGAGGTACGCCGGGGCGAAGTGCAGGCGTTGCTCGGCCCGAACGGGGCCGGCAAGACCACGGCAATCTCCCTGCTGCTCGGACTGCTGCGGCCCGACGCCGGAACGGCAGTGCTGTTCGGGCAGTCGCCCCAGTCGCTCGCGGCGCGCAGCCGGCTCGGCGCGATGCTGCAGACCACCGGCGTGCCGGATACTCTGACGGTCGGCGAACTGATCACCCTGTTTCGCAGCTACTACGCGCAACCGCGCACCGTGGCCGATTGCGTGGCCCTGGCCGGCGTCGCCGACCTGTTGCGCAACCGCTATGGCCGCCTGTCCGGCGGCCAGCAGCGCCGCGTGCAGTTCGCCCTGGCAATCTGCGGCCGGCCGCAGATCCTTTTCCTCGACGAACCTACGACCGGCCTGGACCTCGACGCCCGCGAGACAATTTGGAAAACGATACGCCAGCTTGTTGCCGAGAACTGCGCTGTCGTGCTGACGACGCACTATCTCGAGGAAGCCGAAGCGCTCGCCGATCATGTATCCGTGCTTGCGCGCGGGCGCATTGTCGCCGCCGGCAGCGTGCAGCAGGTGCGTGCTCGCGTTGCGCAGCGGCGCATTCGCTGCGTCTCGCGCCTGTCGGAGCAAGCGATCGGAGCGTGGCCTGAAGTGCGCAGCGTCGTGCGCGACGGCGAACACATCGAGATCGTCACCGACCTTGCGGAAACAGTCGTCCGCCAATTGCTGTTCGAGGACTGCGAATTGCGCGAACTCGAAGTCCGGCGCGCGGGCCTGGCTGAAGCGTTCGTGGAAATCACCCGGGAGGCAGCGTGATGAATGCGCTGATCGCAACGAATGACATCCGTTCGGCGCCGAATCCGATGCTGGCCTACGCGCTCGAGTCGAAATACGAATTCCTGCGCGTCCTGCGCACGCCGGCGTTTGCGTTTCCGACGCTGCTGTTTCCGCCGATGTTCTACCTGCTGTTCGGGCTGTTGCTGAATCGCGGCAGCGACAACGCTGCGCATTACCTGTTTGCGACCTACAGCGTGTTCGGGGTCATGGCGCCGGCGTTGTTCGGCTTTGGCGTCGGCGTTGCGATCGAGCGTGAGCGTGGTTGGCTTGCGCTCAAGCGCGTTGCGCCGATGCCGCCGGGCGCCTACCTGCTGGCGAAGATGGCGATGGCGGCGCTGTTCGCATTGATCATCTATCTGGTGCTTGCAACGATGGCCGCCACGCTCGGCGGCGTGCGCCTCGCGGTCGGGCAATGGCTGTTGCTCGGAACGATCGCAACCTGCGGCGTGCTGCCGTTCTGCGCGCTCGGCCTGATGATCGGCAGCCGCGCCAATGCGTCTGGCGCTCCGGCGCTGGTCAACCTGATCTATCTGCCGATGGCGTTCCTGTCGGGTCTGTGGATGCCGCTGACGTTGCTGCCGGATTTCATCGCGCGCATCGCGCCGCTTTGGCCGGCCTATCACCTGGCGCAGCTCGCGCTCGCGACGATCGGCCGCGGCGATGGCAGTGCGTTGTTGCCGCACGTTGCCGCGCTGCTCGGCTTCAGCGCGATCTGCTTTGCGATCGCGCGGCGCTGGCTGGCGCGCGCGCTGTGAGGCAGGAGAGCATTGTGCGCGGCCTGTACCTGCGCTCGATTTTCCTGATGGCGTGGCTGGTCCTGGCCGCAGCAGCGGCGATGAGCGCCACTCACCCGGACTCGCCCCAGCGCCAATCGGCGTATCCTTCCGCTCCGCTGCCTTCCTGATTCCGGAACACGACGATGCTGCTGCTCGAGGCCTTCACCCCTTCGGACAATTCGCTGATCAGCCTGCGCGGAATGTTCGACGGCAAGAATCGCAGCGCGCACTGGTTCCCGTGGCTGATGCTGGTCTGGACCGTGTGGATTTTCATCACGCCGGTCTATGACACCGGCGACCACTTTCCGGATTGGATGTGGCCGACGCTGACCAGCTTCGGCGTATTCCTCTGGCTGTTCTATCGCGTCTATTACCGCGACCGCAGCCAGATTCTGTGGTGCGCTCTGGGAATCGCAGCGCTGGGGTTTCTCGTCACGCCCTACAATCCCGGCGCGCAGGGCTACCTGATTTACGCCTGCGCATTTCTCGGCATCTGCAATCAGACCCGCGTGGCGGTACGCAACATGCTGCTGGTGCTCGGTCTCTTCGTCGTCGAGTGGATGTGGCTGGGTTTTCCGTGGGTTTACCTGCTGAACGCTGTCGGCGTGGGCCTGGCTGTCGGACTGATGAATATCAGCTTCATGCGCAAGCACGAGCGCGAAGCCGAACTCAAGCTCAGTCACGATGAGGTGCGCCGGCTCGCGGCGCTGGCCGAGCGCGAACGCATCGGCCGCGACCTGCACGACCTTCTCGGCCACACGCTGTCGCTGATCACGCTGAAATCCGAACTGGCGAACCGGCTGTTCGAGCGCGATCCGGTTTCCGCGCGGCGCGAGATCGCCGAGGTCGAACGCGTTGCACGCGATGCCTTGACCCAGGTGCGGCGGGCGGTCACGGGAATACGCGCCGCCGGGCTGGCGGCTGAGATGGCATCGGCGAAGCTGCTGCTCGAATCCAACGGCGTGCGCCTGAACTACGATTTCGCCGACGTGCCGCTGCCGGTGGACATCGAAACCGTGCTTGCCATGACCGTGCGCGAGGCGGCCACGAACATCCAGCGCCATGCCCGGGCCAACTGCGCGCGTGTGACACTGGAGGTGCAAGGTGTTGAATTGGTGTTGCGCGTCGAAGACGACGGTCGCGGCGGCGCGATCGTGCCGGGCAACGGCCTGAGCGGCATGCGCGAGCGCCTCAGTGGAATCGGCGCCGAGTTGCGCGTCGAGTCGGCGCGGGGGCACGGGACGGTGTTGAAGGTGAGCTTGCCGTTGCCGGAACCGGCTCCAGCTGCCACGGGCGCGCATCTGCAGCAGGCGTAGTGGAAGAGCCGTTAACCGATAGCCGTTAGCCGGAGTGCACGAGCGCGACACCGGGAGTACTTGGCGCGCTCTTCCGGCTTCCGGCTTCCGGCTACCGGTTCCCGGCTATCGTCTTTCTGCAGATTGACATCCTCGCACCACATCCGCACCCTCGCCCAATGACCGGAAAGACCACACCATGATCCGCGTCCTGCTTGCCGAGGATCAGGCGATGGTGCGTGGCGCCTTGTCGGCGTTGCTGCGGCTGGAGTCGGACCTGGACGTCATCGGCAGCGCCGCGAACGGGGAGGAAGCGTGGACGCTGATCGAGCGCGACAAGCCCGATATCCTCGTGACCGATATCGAAATGCCGAAGCTCACCGGACTCGAACTGGCCCAGCGCATCCGCGATCGCGGCGTCGATTGCAAGGTCATCATCCTGACGACGTTCGCTCGGCCGGGATTCCTGCGCCGCGCGCTCGACGCCGGCGTCGGAGGCTACCTGCTCAAGGATGCGCCGGCCGATCAGCTCGCCGAAGCGTTGCGCAAGGTCCATCGCGGCGGACGCGCGATCGATCCGCAGCTCGCGCTCGAGGCCTGGTCCGGCGACGATCCACTCAACGATCGCGAGCGCCAGGTGCTGCGCCTGGCCGGCGAAGGCATGTCGGCCGTCGAGATCGCCGAGCAGTTGCACCTGTCCCAGGGCACGGTGCGCAATTATCTTTCCGAGGCGATCGGCAAGCTCGGCGTCGGCAACCGCATCGAGGCATATCGGCTGGCGCGGCAAAAGGGCTGGCTGTAGTTCGCATCCCGGCGCGCCGGCGCGATTATCGCAACCGGCTGAATATGGGACGCGGAAGACGCTTTTGCGCGACCGCCCCGATGTTTGACGCAAGAACATGTCGAGAACCCGCTGCGTGCTACGACTACCTGCTGAAGCGCCCGTTGGGCGCCGATGACCAAGAAGGAGCCGATCCCATGAAATACATACTGATGATGCAGTTCCCGCTGGGTGACTGGAAGACCAAGAGCATCGAAGCATGGCCGCCGCAGGACGTGAAGGCGCACATCGACTTCCTGCGCCGCTTCAACAAGGAACTCAACGACGCCGGCGAATTCGTTCGAACCGAAGGACTCGGCGGGCCGGAGCAGATGAAAATCGTGCGCGCGCAGAAAGACGGCACTCCGGCGATCACCGATGGTCCGTTTCCCGAGTCGAAAGAGGTTCTGGCCGGTTACTGGATCATCGACGTCGAAACACCGCAGCGCGCCTTCGAACTCGCAGCGCGCGCGTCCGCGGCACCCGGACCGGGGGGCGTGCCGCTGAACATGCCGATCGAGGTGCGTCCCGTGATGATGAGTTCGGTGAGCGGCGAAATATGACCGCGGCAGGCGTGCGTAGCGAAAAGCAGAACGCCAGTTGCGCGTTGACGATCAATGGGCCTGCGGCCAGGAGCCGATCATGAAATACATGCTGATGATGAACACACCGCGCGACGGCTACGCGAAGTACATGAGCTGGCCGAAACAGCTCATTGCGGCGAACACGGATTTCATGCGCGCATTCTCCAGGAAGCTCGCCGAGGCGGGCGAACTCGTGAGCGCCATGGGTCTTGAGTCGCCGGTGCAGGCAAGGCTCGTGCGTGCCGGCGACGATGGCAGGCCGATCACCGACGGCGTATTCCCCGAGACCAAGGAGTTCCTCGCCGGCTACTGGATCGTGCAGGTCGATAGTGCGGCGCGCGCCTACGAGATCGCGGCGGAGGCATCGACAGCCCCCGGCATGGGCGACTCGCCGCTGATGATCGAAGTGCGCGAGGTCATGAGCGGGCCGCCGCGGGATTCCGCGTGAGGGCCGGCTCGAACGGGCGGCGCTCGCAACACATTCGTTATTCGTGCCGGGCAATGTTGCATTCCACGAACCAGAACGAACGGAGGGGAAGGCGATGAAGTACATGTTGATGATGAATACGCCGCTCGGCGGCGACTACCAGGTCATGAGCTGGCCGAAGAAGGATCTCGAGGCGCATATCGCCTTTATGATCGGGTTCGCCAAGAAGCTCGGCGCCGCGGGCGAACTGCTCGGCGCCGAAGGCCTGGCCTCGCCATCGCAGGCGAAACTCGTGCGTGCCGGCAATGACGGCAGGCCGGTCACCGACGGTGTCTTTCCCGAGACCAAGGAATTCCTGGCGGGCTACTGGATCGTGCAGGTCGTCAGCGCCGAGCGCGCCTGGCAGATTGCCGCTGAAGCATCGGCGGCGCCGGGACTCGGCGGCGCGCCATTG
>Ga0207648_10005592_pt1 | contig 12641 bp, 8 predicted proteins | sample KBSMisM32_FD_184310 | JGI IMG/M metagenome (GOLD analysis project Ga0207648, IMG submission 184310) | Miscanthus rhizosphere microbial communities from Kellogg Biological Station, Michigan, USA - KBS Miscanthus M3-2 (SPAdes) (version 2) | ecosystem: Host-associated > Plants > Roots > Rhizosphere...
CCGCGAGGTGAAGGGCGAGAGCTCGGGCAGCGGCGTGATCATCTCCAGCGACGGGTACGTGGTCACGAACCACCACGTGGTGGACGACGCGCCTTCGAAGATGGTCGCGGTCTTTCGTGACGGCACGCGGCGCAGGGTGCTGGGCAGCCTCGCCCTGGATGAGGAGCACGACCTCGCGCTCATCCGAATCGAGAGCGGCGACTACCCGGCCCTCTCCCTGGCCGAGTCCGCCGCCATCAAGGTCGGCCAGCCCGTCTTTCTCATCGGGAGCAGCTCGGGCCTGGATCAGAGCCTCGGCGCCGGCGTGGTGGCGGCCCTGCGGCCGGACGGGTTCCCGGAGGAGTGGAAGAAGCGCTCCCGCGAGGACGGCGAGAAGATCGTGTCGGGTCCGCTGGTGCAGCACACCGCATCCTCATCGGCCGGCTCGAGCGGCTCACCGGTGGTCAACCTCGACGGGAAGGTGGTGGCCGTCCATCACAGCGGCATACGCGGCACTCCCATCTACTTCGGAGCGCACGCCGATGCCCTGCGCAGCCTGATCGCCAAGACCGACCTCGACGCCAAGCCGCGCCCGCTCGGGCCGGACGTGACCCGCAACCTGCTCATCTCGGTGGCCGTATTCGCCGCGCTGGCGGGCGTGATCTTCCTGCCGCGGCTGTGGGAGGGCTTTCGCGCGCGCTCCAGTGGACGGGGGTGGGCCCGCTAGAACGCGCGATCGTCCAATCGCGTGAACCCGAAGAGAAATGGGAACTTGCGGCGTTGCGCCCCCGTCTATGGGTGCAACACATGCTCGTCCAGGATCTGGGCCGTGACCTCCGCATCGGGCTGAGGATCCTCGTCAAGGAGAAGGCGTTCTCCATCCTCGCCGTGACCGCGCTGGCGCTGGGCATAGGCGGCGTCGCCACGATGTTCAGCGTCGTGAACGGCGTGATGCTGCGCGGCTTCTCCTTCCCCAACGCCGACCGTCTGGCCAGCGTCAACTTCATCGACCGCGGCAGCGCGACCTTCTTCGGGTTCAACGGGCGCGTGTCCGCGATGGACTTCGAGGAGCTGCGGCCGCAGCAGAAGTCGTTCGAGCTGCTCGCGGCCTACATCAGCGGCTCCACCGTCAACCTCACCGTCAACGGACAGCCGAAGCGGTACACCGGCGCCTACGTCACCGAGGACTTCCTGCGCGCGCTCGGGGTCGTGCCCATGATGGGCCGCGACCTGACCGCCGCCGACAACGCCGAGGGAACCGGAAAGGTCGCGCTCATCGGCTACGGGATCTGGCAGCGCGACTTCGGAGGCGCGGCTGACATCGTGGGCAAGGCCATCCGCCTCAACGGCAAGCCTGCCACCATCGTCGGCGTGATGCCGCAAGGGTTCGCGTTCCCCATCAACGAGGAGCTGTGGATCCCGCTCTACAGCGAGTTCCCGGTGCGGGCGCGGAGCGATCCGCGCGCCATCAGTCCCGCCGTCCTGGGTGTGGTGCGGCCCGGCGTTTCCATCGACCAGGCCAACGCGGAGCTGGGCACGTTCGCCAAGCGCTTCGCTGCCGCCTACCCCGACACCAACAAGGCGTTCGACACGGCCCAGGTGCAGCCGCTGATCGTGACCTTCACCCCGCGCCCGTTGCGCGGGACGCTGCTGACCATGCTCGGCTTCTGCGTGGGGGTGCTCCTGATCGCCTGCGTGAACGTGATGAACATGCAGTTCGCGCGGGCCGCGCTGCGCGCGCGGGAGCTGGCCGTGCGGTCCTCCCTCGGCGCGACCCGTGCCCGCCTCGTGCGGCAGATGCTCACCGAGAGCCTGCTCCTGGCCGCCATCGGCTGCGCCCTCGGCATCGGATTGGCCGCGGTGTCGGTGGACTGGCTGTCCGCGGTGATCCGCAACCTTCCGACTCCTCCGCCGGCCTGGATCCGCTTCGACCTCGACGGCCCCGTGCTCGCCTTCACGGTGGCGGCCATGCTCCTGGCCGCGGTGGGCTCGGGCCTGCTGCCGGCGTGGATGTCGTCGCGCGCGGGCGTCGTGGGCGCGCTCAAGGAAGGCGGCCGCGGCAACACGACCCGCAGCGTAGGGATGGTGACGCGCGGCCTGGTGGTGTTCCAGATCGGAGTGACGTGCGTGCTGCTGATCGGAGCGCTCATGCAGGGACGGTCGATCGTGAACCAGCAGGCGATCGACTACGGCTACGACACCGAGGGCATCCTTTCGGCTCGCATGGGCTTGATGGACGGCGACTATCCGACTCCGGCCGCGCGTCAGCAGTTCTACGACCGGGCCTTGCGCGAGCTGAGCGTCAATTCCGGCTTCGCGGCGGTGGCCTTGACCAGCCGCTTCCAGATGGTCTTCTCGGGCAGCGGCCCGGTCGAGATCGACGGCAAGGTCTACAAGGACAAGAAAGACCGGCCCAACGCCAACTTCGAGCAGGTCACGGGGTCTTTCTTTGCTGTCACGGGGCAGCGCATCCTCGACGGCCGAACCTTCACGGACGAGGATCTGGACTCCCGCCTGCCGGTGGCGATCGTGAACGCCGCCTTCGCCCGGAAGCACTTCGGGACCGAAAGCGCCGTCGGCCGGCGCTTCCGCACCGTGGACGGAAACACGGAGCAGCCTGGTCCCTGGCGCACGATCGTGGGAGTGGCCAGCACCATCCGCATGCTCGGCCCCTTCAACAACCCGAACGTCGACGAGAGCGGCTTCTACGTGCCGTTCTACTCGAACCCGGCCGGGCCCGTGCAAGCGGGGCCGTTCGCGAATCAGTTCGCCACGGTGGTGGTGAAGCCGAAGCCCGGCCTGCGCGCGGACATGCTGGCGCCCGTTCTCCAGCGCGAAGTGAGCAAGGTCGACCCGAACCTGCCTCTCTACTTCGTGGGCACGCCGAAGAAGAACCTCGACGGCTTCATCGCGCCCAGCCGGGTCATCGTGACGATGTTCTCGATCTTCGGTGTCATCGCGATCGTTCTCGCCGCCGTCGGTATCTACGGCGTGACCGCGTTCTCGGTGAGCCAGCGAACCCAGGAGTTCGGGGTGCGCATGGCCCTGGGGGCGGACCGGCGCCGGATCCTGCAGATGCTGCTGCGGCAGGGTGGCGCGCAGGTCGCGGTCGGGCTGTTCGCCGGCCTCGGGCTGGCCGTGCTGGCCACCTCGCTGGCGGGCAAGGCGATCGGCAACATCCTGTTCAGCGTCGACCCGCGCGATCCTGTCATCTTTACGGCCGTGGCCGCGCTGGTCACTTTCGTGGCGCTGGTGGCGACGCTCGTTCCCGCCCGCCGGGCCACGCGCGTCGACCCGATGACGGCGCTCCGCTCGGAGTAGCCGCCGGGCGGCTCGGATCGCGGCTAGAATCGGCGCCCTCGGACGACAGCACCTCATGAGCCAGAATCGCCTCCGCCTCGTGTTGGCGTTCCTCGCCGTCTACCTGATCTGGGGTTCGACGTACCTCGGCATCCGGTTCGCGATCGAGACGCTGCCGCCCTTCCTGATGGCCGGAACGCGCTTTCTCGTCGCGGGCTCGGTGCTCTACTTGTGGGCACGCCGTAAAGGCGCGGCCGCACCGAGCGGGGTGAACTGGATAACCGCGGGCGTAGTGGGCACGCTGCTGCTGATCGGCGGGAACGGCGGGGTGGTGTGGGCCGAAACGCGAGTGGCGTCGGGTCTCGCCGCGTTGCTCATCGCCACCGAGCCGTTCTGGATCGTCCTGCTCGACTGGCTCCGGCCCGGCGGACGGCGACCGGGTCTCGCGGTGGCCGCGGGCCTGCTCTTCGGATTCATCGGGGTCGGCTTGCTGGTGAGCCCGTTCGATCTGATCGGCGGCGGGCGGGTGGATGCCCTGGGTGCCGCCGCGGTGGTTCTCGCGTCGCTGTCCTGGGCGATCGGATCGTTGTACACGGCGCGCGGAGCCCGGCTGCCCGCGTCGCCGACGCTGGCCACCGGAATGGAGATGCTGATCGGCGGGGCGCTCTTCTTTCCCCTGAGCGCGGCCACGGGCGAGTGGGCGAAATTCTCGCTGGCCGCCGTCTCACTCAAGTCGGCCCTCGCGCTGCTCTATCTGATCGTCTTCGGCGCGATCGTCGCGTTCACCGCTTACGTCTACCTGCTCAAGAACACCACGCCGGCGCGCGCGTCCACCTACGCCTACGTGAATCCGGTGATCGCGGTCCTTCTCGGATGGGCGTTCGGCGGAGAAGCGGTCACGGGGCGAGTCGTGTTGGCGGCGGCGGCCATCATCGCCGCGGTGGCCGTCATCACCCGGCAGCAGGCGGGTGGCCAGTCACCGACGCGAGCTTCGAGACCCACCGGCGAGCTGGCAACGGATAGCCCAACGGCTCGCTGAATCCGCGGTCCTCCTCCTTTCGCCGAACCTGTGAGATCTTCCACCCATCGATGACGGGAATCGCCGGGGTATGGTCGCGCGAGATGACGGCTCTTCTCCTTCTGTGGAGCCAGGCCCTTCCGCCGTCGCCTCTGCCCGGGCGCGTGGCCGAAGTCGTGGGGTGTTACGAAATCAGCGTCTCCGGACGAGGCGGCGACGTGGTCCGGCGGAGGCTGCCCGCCCGGATGGAGCTCCTCGCCGAAGGCGTCTCCGGGCGGCCACCGGCCAAGGTCCCGGAGTTGGGCGACCGTGCGGTCCGCGGCATCTCCAGCGGCCGGGAAGTCCGCGTCGAGGAGATGAGATGGCGCCTCGTCAGTGGCGGCGGATGCGACATCGTCTGGGGATTTGGCATGGACGATGACGTGAGGCTGAAGCTCGTCCGTGAAGGGGACGCTCTCGTCGGCAGCGCGCGCCCGCCCGGGCAGGGCCCCGGCGGCAACCGCCCCGCCCTGACCATCCAGATGAAGCGCATTTCCTGCGACGAGCTGCCGAAGCGCGAGTAGCGGGGCGCGCCGCGCTCCGAGCAGCTCCGGCCGGTCAGCGCTCGCTGTCGAGCACGGCCATCTGCTCCTGGCCGTAGCGCGTGCCGGCGATCTGGCTCGCGGGCACCGCAGCTTCCAGCGCGGCCACCTCCGAAGCCTCGAGGGTGACGTCGACGCTCGCCAGCGCATCCCCGATCTGCTTGCGCGTGCGCGCGCCGATCGTCGGGACGATGGTCACTCCCTGGCTCGCCGCCTTCGCGCGCACCCAGGCGATGGCGAGCTGCGCGGCGGATACGCCCTTCGCCGCGGCCAGGCGCGCCAACGCGTCCACGAGCGGTCGGTTCTTCTCCGCGTTGCCGGCGGCGAAGCGCGGCAGGTGCGCGCGGAGGTCGCGCGGGCCGGACGGCTTCGCTCCCGTGAGCAAGCCGCGCGACAGAACGCCGTAAGCCGTCATCCCGATCCCGAGCTCGCGCAGGGCCGGGATGATGCGCGGCTCCACCCCGCGGCTGGCCAGGCCGTACTCGATCTGCAGGTCGGAGATCGGATGCACCGCGGCCGCGCGCCGGATCGTCTCCACGCCGACCTCGGACAGGCCGATGTAGCGGACGTGGCCCGCCTTCACCATCTCGGCGATCGCGCCCACCGTGTCCTCGATCGGCACCTGCGGGTCGAGGCGCGCCGGCCGGTAGATGTCGATGTGATCGACGCCGAGCCGCGACAGGCTGTGGGCCAGGAAGTTCTTGGTGGCCGCCGGGCGCGCGTCGAACCCGAAGAACGCGCCGTCGGGTCCGCGGAGCGCGCCGAACTTGACGCTCAGGAGCGCCTGGTCCCGGCGGCCCTGCAGCGCGCGGCCGACGAGCAGCTCGTTCTTCCCCATGCCGTAGAAGTCGCCGGTGTCGATGACGTTCACACCGCGCTCGAGGGCCTCTTGGATCGTCGCGATGCCCTCCGCCTCGTCGCTGGCGCCGTACCAGCTTCCCGCGCCCATCCCCATGCACCCGAGGGCGATGGGGAAGACCGAAGGTCCCGTCCGGCCCAGCGTCACTTCCGTGGTCGTCGGCATGTCGTCCTCTCGCTTTGCTCCCAGTATCCCGCGTGCGGAAGCAGGTTCGCTCCGGCGGGCCGCCGATCCAGTGACATAATCCGCGACCCATGCCGGATGCGCGAGACGTGCGTGTGACCTCGACCGCCCCGCGCGGCTTGATCGCCCTCGGCGGGGCGGGAGCGATCGTCGCGGCGGTGCTGCTCGTGCGCCTGGCCGTGTTCGCGGGCTACGTCGAGCCGCCCCGGGCCTGGAGCGCCGCGCCGTGGAGCGCATTCATGACCCAGCACGCCTGCTCGACCGCCTACTGGACGGCGGCCACGCGCATCAAGCAGGCGCCCGACGTCTGGGACATCGCGGTCTCCTCGCTGGGCCAGGATCCCGCCACGGGGCGGCTGATCCCGCGCACCATGGGGGCGTTCAACGTGGATCCCTACGAGTACCCGCCGACCTTCCTGCTGGGGCCACGCGCCCTCGCGGCCCTGACGCCCGACTACGTCGCCTTCCGCAACGTATGGCTGCTTCTGAATGCGCTCCTCGTCATCGCCGGCATGGCCGTCATCGCGCGCGAGCTGGATGCGGCGACCGGCCGGCGCACGTTGTGGCTGCTGCCCCTGGCCATCGTGCCCCTCACGACGATCTATCCGCTGCAGATGGGCAACGCGCAGCTCCTTTACATCGTGACGGCCATGCTCGCGATGGCCGCGTTCGCACGCGGGCGTCACGCTCTCGGTGGGCTGCTGCTGGCCTTCACCATCGTGGGCAAGATGTTCCCCGGGATTCTGATCGTCTACCTCGCGCTGCGTCGTGAGTGGCGTGCCGTCGCCGGGACCACTGCCTGGTCCGTCGTGTTCCTGCTGGCCACGCTCGCCGACGTGGGCTGGACGCCGTTCCCCTACTTCCTCCATCACCTGCCGCGGCTCCTCAGCGGTGAGGCGTTCCCGATGCTTCGCTCGGCGCCTGGCGTCATGAACAACCTGTCGATCCCGAGCCTGGTCCTGAAATCCCCGATCTTTGGAGGACCCGTCGTCCCGTTCGGCTCGATCCGGATCACCGGCTGGATCTACTCCATCGTCGTGCTCTGGGTGGTCTTCCGGCTGGCGCGGCGGCCGGTCGCTCCGGCGTACGAACCGCTGGCCTGGCTGGCCATCCTCGGCCTGACCGCGCTGCGGAGTCCCTTCCTGCCGACCTACGGCGGATTCCCCGGGGCCTGGCTCGGCGCGTTGCTGCTGGCCATCTGCTGGAGCGACGCGCGCCGCTGGTGGACCGCGCTGGCGCTCTGGGTGATCCTCGTGCCCACGACGATCGGGCCCACACCGATCGCGGTGTGGGCCGTGGCCACCTTCACGACGCTGCAGACGGCGGCCGTGGTGGGACTGGCGGCCATCGCGATCCGCGTCGCCCGCGAGGAGCGAGCGAGCTGGAAGGACGCGGAGCGGGAACGGCCCGAGACCGGGCACCCTGGAGACGCTCGGTCTCGGGCGGCGATGGCGCTCAGGGCCAGTAATGGATGATCGGCCGACGCGTGCTCACCCAGAGGTCACTGGTATCGGAGCCTATCGACCCTGGCCGGTTCGAGCTGAAGATGAGCATGCTTCCGTCTGCGGACACGGCCGGGAACTGCTCGTCGGAATCCGTATTGATCGGGGGTCCGACGCGCGACGGGGGTGACCAGAGCGAAGACAGGTCTGGACGGGTGGAGACCCAGATGTCATAACCCATCGATTCCGGCCGGTCCGAGTGGAAGAACAACTGGAGCCCATCGGCCCGAACGGTCGGACGCCAGTCGTTGGAGTCGGAGTGATTCAGCTCCGTGACCGGCGCCGCTTGTTGCAAATAACCATAGAAGTATCCACTCATGTAGATGTGGTTGTGCCCATCCACGCGGCGCCCGAAAAGAAGGCTGGAGAGTGTGCCATCGAGGTTCCCGATGAGGGCGGCGCCGTAGTCCGGGTTCGCCGTGTTGACCGCGTCACCCAGGTTATACGGGACCTCCCAACCGAAGTCGTTGCTCGTGTCTTCGCGGTAGGACACATACAGGTCCTGGCTGCCAAAAGCCCCCGGTACCTGACGGTCAGAAGAGAAGAACAGGTAGTGGCCGTCCGGGGATAGACACGGCCCACGCTCGTTGAAGCTCGTATTGATGTTGCGTCCGAGTCTCTTCGGCAGCCCCCACACGCCACCTTGACGGTGGGAAACGTAGATGTCGAAATCGGTCGTCGAGCCATTCCGCGGTCGATCCGAGATGAAGTAGAGGCTATTCCCATCCCTCGAGATGTGAGGGAGATCCTCGCTGTGTTCCGAATTGATGAGGTCCAGATTCACAGGCGTGGACCACAGGTATGGCTGCGTTGTCGGGAGACTCTGCGCGTGTCCGTCCCCGCCACCAAACGCAAGCGCCAGGACCACGGCCAATCCCGTTGCCCCGACCAGCCCTTTCCACCGACGACCGATCGACATGCAAGCCTCCTTGTCGTGACGTCCGACTTGCGGGAGGTTCGGCCGCGCACCGCCGGCGCGCCATCGAGCGGGCCTGAAGCGTGTCTGAAGGTTTGCTGAAGGGCGCTATCTCGTTGCGGCGTCGCGTATAATCCCCGCCTTTCTGTAAGCGCCGCATGGCCACAGGGGAACCCATCCCGACGGACTTCGAGCTCGACCTGGCGCGCTACGAGCTGCGTCGCGACGGCCGGGTGGAGCGGCTCGAAAAGCTGCCGATGGAGCTGCTCATCCTCCTCTCGGAGCGCCGGGGTCAGCTCGTGACGCGGGCGGAGATCCTCGAGCGGCTCTGGGGCCGGGAGGTGTCCCTCAGCGCGTACGCGGCGATCAACACCGCGGTGCGCAAGGTCCGGCGGGCGCTGGGGGACGATCCCGACGCACCACGGTTCCTCGAGACGGTCGTGGGCAAGGGGTATCGCTTCGTCGGTGACATCACGATCATCCCGGGGGCCGAGCCCGCGTCCCCCGTCGCCGACGCCGAGATGGCGCCCCCGTCGCGCGAGGAACCGGCAATCGCGGAACCGGCGGTGACGGGCGTGAGCGCGCCGCGCGTCTCACGCCGATCGAAGCTCGGCGTCATGGCCGTCGCGTCGTTGGGAGTTCTCCTGGCGGTGCTCGGCCTCATCCGCGCCAAGCGCGCCCCGTCCATGGACTCCGTCGCCGTGTTGCCTTTCGAGAACACGGGGGGAGACTCCGACGCCGACTACCTGAGCGACGGCATGACCGACACCCTCATCAATCGCCTCTCGCGGTTGCCCCATCTGAAGGTGATCGCGCGGGCTTCCGTCTTCCGATACAAGGGCCAACACCCGGACCTCGCGAAAGTGGCGCGCGAGCTGGGCGTCCGGGCCGTTGTCACGGGGCGGGTCTCGCCGCGTCCCGACGGCTTCGCCGTGGCCGTCGAGCTCATGGACGCGCAGGAGAACAAGCAGCTCTGGGGCGCCACCTTCGATCGCCGCGCTTCGGACCTGGTGGCCGCCCATCAGGAGGTCGCGGCGGAGGTGGCGCAGAAGCTCCGCGTCGAGCTGACGCCCGGCGAGCGGGAGCTGCTGGCCAAGCGCGACACCTCCGATCCCGAGGCCTACCGGCTCTACCTCCGGGGCCGATACCTCTCGAACGAGCGCACGGAGGCCGCCCTGCGCAAGGCGATCGAATACTTCCAGGAGGCGATCGCCCGAGACACGCGCTACGCCCTCGCGTATTCGGGCCTGGCGGACGCGCATTGCACGACGGCCTCGTCGTACAACAAGCGCGTGGCGCCGCGGGAAGCTTATGGCCACGCTCGTCCCGCGGCCCTGCGTGCGCTGGAGCTCGACCCCGCTCTCTCCGAGGCGCACGCTTCGCTCGGTCAGGTCCTCGTCCAGTTCGACTGGGACTGGGCGGGAGCGGAGAAGGAGTTCAGCCGAGCCCTGGAGCTCAATCCTTCGAACGGCGTCGCGCTGCACTGGCGCTCTCATGGCGCGCTGGCCAATGGCCGGTTCGACGACTCCGGCCGAGACGCGCTGCGCGCGCTGGACACCGATCCCGTGTCCGTCATGCTGAACATCCACCTCGGCGAGCACTACCACCTCGCCCGCGAGTACGACCGCTCGATCGAGCAGTATCGGAAGGCGATGGAGCTCAGCCCCAATCATCCGAACGCCCGCCCGCTGCTGGCCCTGGCCTACGAGGCGAAAGGCCTATACGCGCCGGCCATCGCCGCGCTGGAGGAGGCGGCGCCGTTCTGGTCCGGCACCAGCCGCGTGAGGGGCCCGCTCGGCCGCGTCTATGGCCTCGCCGGTCGAACGGCGGAGGCGCGGGCGGTGCTCCAGGAGCTGCTGCGCGATCGCGCGGGGCCGGGGTACATCGCGGCGGACGACGTCGCCGCGGTGTACGTCGGCCTCGGCGAGACGGACCGAGCCTTCGAATGGCTGGGCCGCGCGTGTGACGAGCGCGCGGCCGCGCTGATGAACCTCAAGGTCGAGCCGGCGTTCGACAGCATTCGCCGTGACCGGCGCTTCGCGGACCTTCTGAGCTGCGTCGGTTTGTCTTGAGCAGGTCGCGGCATGGCCGCGGACAAGGAGCGCACATGCGGCTTTTCCTCGCCATCGTTCTCGCCTGGGCCAGCGCCGTATCGGCGTCGGCGCAAGCGATCGACTCGGGGTTCGTCTTTGGACGCGACTACACGTTCGAGCGCCTGGAAGCGACGCGCACGGTCGACGACGCCCAGGACAAGGGCACGATCCGCCTCGTGACCTACGTGTACCGTCCCGTGAAGAACGAGCGACACGAGGTCGCGGTCTTCAGCCACGGCTCGACGGGCGGGCTCTCGCGCTCGCCCAAGGAGCCGGGCGGGGGGAATGCCATTCCGCCGTCGGTCGTGCAGTACCTGGTCACGCGCGGGTACACCCTGGTCGCGCCCATGCGGCGGGGACGCGGCGAGTCCACCGGTACCTACGTCGAAGAATGCTCTGTCTTCACCGGCGAGTGCACGGTCGGGGACCAGGTCAAGCTCGGAGAGCGCGGCATCCGCGAGGCACTGCTCGACACGAACGCCGTGATCGACCAGCTCGTTCTCGGACGACTCGCTCCGCGCGACGCAAAGGTCCTTCTCGTCGGGCATTCACGCGGCGGCTTCCTGTCGCTGATCCTGGCCGGCGAGCGGCCGGGCCTGGCCAAGGCCGTGATCAACTTCTCGGGCGGCTGGTACGGCGTGACCGAACGGCTCACCGCTGCGGAGAACCAGCAAAGGATGGACGACCACAAGGCGAGGTTGACGCGCGCAGCCGAGCGCGCCGGAGTGCCGACGCTCTGGTTCTACGCCGCCCGCGATCCCTTTTATAAAGACGGCGTGCCCCAGGAGCTGCGCCGATACTGGCAGGAGGCGGGCGGCCGTTCCGAGTTCGTCTTCATCGCCGAGCACTCTTTGCCCAACGCCCATCTCGCGTTGTCCGACCCGAAGCTGTGGGAGCCACAGGCGGACGCTCTTCTGAAGGACGCGGGTACGAGCAAGCGGTGAGACCGCGCGGTCGGCGCTTCCTCGCGAGTTGCGCGGCGGATCTGCCCTTCGCCGGCTGATCTCCGGAATCAATATCGGGCGCAACCATCCCACCAGCAGGGGGTGGTCTCGACGAAGCTCAGTATGGCGTCGAACTTGGGCGCTTCGGAGCGCGGCTGCGTCTGGTACTCCTTCGTGCCCAGGCTCCCGTCGTTGTTGGAGGGGCTGACGCTGTTGTAGATCGCGTTGAGCCGTCCGCCGTTGTCCTTCCACAGGTTCATGTAGCGGGCATACATGTCGCCCATGCGCGGGTCGCGGTTCGCCGCCCCGAAGAAGCCAGAAACGGCCGCGTTGTTGGCGACACTCCCCGTACCGATCAGATGCGCTCCGGCCTCGTAGGCAATGAGGTCGAGGCCGTAGGAGTTGGCGAGAGTCGTATTCCGCTGGATGAAGTCCGCGATCTGCGGCATCGCGACGTTCTCGATCTCCGCGAAAAGGCTGTTGAAGCCGCCGTCCGGCTCCTGCATCCAAGCCTGGAGAGTCGGGAGGAAGGGCGGGTTCCCCATGTAGCCCGCGAAATACGGAGCGATGGCCAGGGCGTCCATGTTCCCCGCGCAGTTGGCGCCCGTGGGATTCGCGGGGTCGCTCGCCCACAGCGGGCAGCTCAGCGACTGCTGGTTGATCCAGGGCGTCGCGGAGAAGCCGCCCATGACGCAGACCACGCGGTCGGCCTGGTCGCCGAAGACCTGCTTCCAGGTATTGCAGATCTGCTGGGACCGCATGCCGAACCAGCTCTGGCGCGTGACGTTCTGATCGAAGCCCGATCCCCAGCGGGCGCGCCCTTGCTGCAGCACCCACTGGTTGGCGTACGTGTAGGGCCAGGCGTTGTTCCAGATCTCGTTGCCGTACTCCACGTACACCTTCAACGGGGCATTCAGCGCCCAACGGGCCAGCCGGGCCGCGCTCAGGATGAACCCGTCGTCCGCCTTGGTCGGGATGTTGATCCACGCGTCGGCGTGGAGCCGGTTGGAGAGGCGGAAGGGCAGCTCCCACGGCGGGCTCGTGGCCTGGTCGCTCCAGAACGCGTGGTTCATCGTGGGAACCTGGCTCCAGCTCGTCAGCGTGTTGATGTTGTCGTTGGTGCGCAGGAGCTGCATGGACCGGATCGCCCGATATTGGCGCAGGTCCCGGAGGAAGAACGGGTGGAAGATCTGCGTGGCGTAGTTCTGCTCGAAGCTCGTGTAGGTCTGGCCCCGGGCCGCGCAGACCGCGGCGTTCTCCGCGTAG
>Ga0207648_10005593_pt1 | contig 12636 bp, 11 predicted proteins | sample KBSMisM32_FD_184310 | JGI IMG/M metagenome (GOLD analysis project Ga0207648, IMG submission 184310) | Miscanthus rhizosphere microbial communities from Kellogg Biological Station, Michigan, USA - KBS Miscanthus M3-2 (SPAdes) (version 2) | ecosystem: Host-associated > Plants > Roots >...
TCCGTCCGGTTGATAGTGAACGGCGACGTCGAAGAGCAGCGTCGGATTGCGGGCCAGCGCCGGGATCGCCACGAGAAGCGGCAACGCGAATCCAGCGACGAGCAAGCCGATGCGCGTCGCAGGTTCGCGACGCATCCACAACACGATACAGGTGAGCACGAGGTAGAGCGGCATCAACGCCACGGCGGCGATGTAACTGTACACGCCGGCGCCAAGGACGACGCCGGCTGCCAGCAACAGCTTGGGATCGGGACGTTTCAGGTACGTCGTCAGGCACAGCAGCCAACCGAGGATGAACGGCAGCGGCGCCTGGAAAAGATCTATGAGGGAGGTGGGAAAAAACCAGACAAACAGAAAGGAAAGAATAAATTAATGCCCCGGGAACGGATTGCCTATCTAACGGATCCGGGTAAGCCGTTTATCGAGATTGGAGCCTTTGCCGGATTCGATATGTATGAAGACTATGGTGGTTGTCCGGCTGGTGGTACGGTCGCCGGGATAGGTTATGTAAGCGGCCGTCAATGCGTGATCCTCGCAAATGACCAAACTGTAAAAGCTGGCGCCTGGTTTCCCATAACGGGTAAAAAAAATCTACGTCTCCAGGAAATTGCCATGGAAAATCATTTGCCGGTCATTTACCTGGTAGACAGTGCCGGCGTATTCCTTCCATTGCAGGATGAGATCTTTCCCGATAAAGAACATTTTGGACGGATATTCAGGAATAATGCGGTGATGAGTGCAATGGGCATTACCCAGATCGCAGCTGTTATGGGAGCCTGCGTTGCGGGAGGAGCCTATCTCCCCATTATGAGTGATGAAACCCTAATGGTAGAGAACAACGGTTCTATTTTCCTGGCCGGTCCATATCTTGTTAAAGCCGCAATTGGAGAAGATATTGATGTAGAAACACTGGGCGGCGCTATTACGCATACAGAGATATCAGGGATTGCGGATTACAAGTTTGATACGGAACAGCAATGCATGGACCATATCAAGAAACTGGTATCCCTGTTGGGCAAAAAAGAAGACGCAGGATTTGATCGCATAGCTCCTGCTCCGCCCAAAAAGAATCCGGAAGAGTTGATTGGCATTTTTCCTCTTGATGGTAAACCATATGATGTAATGGATATCATTGAACGGATTGTTGACAACTCAGAATTTGAACAATTCAAGGAAGATTATGGCAGGACAGTTGTATGTGGCTATGGTCGCATTGATGGATGGGCTGTAGGTATTGTAGCCAACCAGCGTAAGATCGTAAAAACAAAGAAAGGTGAAATGCAATTGGGCGGAGTATTATATAACGATAGCTCCGATAAAGCTGCACGCTTTATATTGAATTGTAATCAGAAAAAAATACCACTGATATTTCTGCAGGATGTAACGGGATTCATGGTTGGAAGTCGCAGCGAACACGCTGGTATTATAAAAGATGGAGCAAAGATGGTGAATGCTGTTGCCAACTCTGTTGTTCCCAAAATCACAATAGTAACAGGTAATTCATTCGGTGCAGGCAATTATGCCATGTGTGGAAAGGCTTATGATCCGCGTTTTATTTATGCATGGCCTACTGCAAAGATTGCTGTGATGGGGGGTGACCAGGCAGCCAAAACCTTATTGCAGATCCAGGTCGCCGGCATGAAAGCCAAAGGAGGTGAAGTAACACCTCAACAGGAAAAAGAAATACTGGATAAGATAAAAAGCCGCTATGAAAAACAGACCTCTCCTTATTATGCAGCAGCCCGTCTTTGGGTGGATGCAATTATTGATCCACGTGAGACAAGACGCGTGATCTCCGAAGGTATATTTGCTGCCAATCACAATCCTCATATTAATGAATTTAAAACGGGAGTGTTCCAGGTTTGAGTCAGAATATTACAATATACACAGACGGATCCTCCAGGGGTAATCCAGGCAGAGGTGGATACGGTGCTATCCTGTTAATGGGTGACCTGCGCAAGGAATTATCACGTGGATACCGGTTAACCACCAATAACCGGATGGAATTAATGGCAGTTATTGCTGCCCTGCAGGCACTGAAAAAAGAAGGATTGAACCTGACTATTTATTCCGATAGCCAGTATGTAGTGAAAGCTGTGCAGGAAGGATGGTTAAAGAACTGGATCGCTACCAATTTTAAAGGTGGTAAAAAGAACCCTGACCTTTGGATGAAATACCATGAACTTGCTAAAAAACATACTATCAGGTTCGTTTGGGTGAGAGGTCATGCAGATAACCCTTTTAATAATCGTTGTGATGAATTGGCTACTATGGCAGCTGATGGTGGCAACCTGATTGAAGATGAAGGTTATATTCCCGGTCAAATATAAATGCCCTCTTATAAAATTAAACTTCGAAAACTTACATGGTCAGTAATCCTTCCCTTTGTTCCTGGAGTGGTGGTAAAGACAGTTGTTTTGCACTGATGCAGGCGATCAAAAAAAATTATCATCCACAGGTATTATTGAATGTATTGAATGAGGAAGGAAAGATATCCCGGTCACATGGCATACCATCCGCCATCCTCAAACAGCAGGCAGAATTAGCTGGCCTGCCTGTTCATATGATCAGCAGTTCATGGGAAGAATATGAAAAGCATTTTACCGGGGCACTTTCAACTTTGAAGGCACAGTATTCGCTGGAATTTGCTGTTTTTGGAGATATTGATCTGCAGCCGCACAGGGATTGGGAAGAAAAAGTATGTGCCAATGCAGGACTCACAGCAGTATTACCGTTATGGCAACAGAACCGGAGAGAACTGGTATTGGCAATGCTGAATAGCGGAATTGAAACTATTATCATCAGTTGTAATGAAGTAATGGGTGAACAGTTTATCGGTAAAACCATAACACCTGAATTGGTTGATGAACTGGAATCAATTGGGATCGATGCCTGTGGGGAGAATGGAGAATATCATACGTTGGTACTGAATTGTCCCCTATTTAAAAACAGGCTGAGTAATATAACCGTAAAGCAGAAAGTTAACCACAAAGGTTACTGGTTTGGCATTCTCGAATAGTTCCAAAAAGAAAGGGAAGCTTTCGCTTCCCTGATAATATTTTATATCGATTCTTATTAGTTCGTAGCAGGTACAGTCTGCTTTGTAATTGCAAACTTGCTGACCAGGTAATAAGCTCCAAATAATACGAAACTGAAGAACAGGTCACCAATCAACTGGTTGCCATAGAATCCCGGGAAGAGGCCATAATCTCTGTGGAAGGCCAATGCATCTCCATAACATTGAATCAATCCGTCAAATGTTTTGGGTCTTTCAAATCCACCCCCACCGAGCCAAACACCGAAATTGGACAACAGGAAGAAAAGGACTGAACCACTTACTGTGAAACCAAGCACATTCCTGAAATTGATCTTCTTCATCAGCGTACCGAAGAGCGTAATTCCCACAAATAGCAGGTAATTGGCCCACTGGCCGCGATAAAAGCCCTTTATAGGGGTTAAATCATATGCATACAGAAGCTGATATAAAGCGTCCGAAATTAACAGGGAAAGTAGTGGTAAAATCAGGGCCAGGCGTTTATCCTTAATTACGGCACCTCCAAATAATGCCATTGCCACCTGTGGTGCAAAGCCAAAAGGCCGGCTGCTCCATACGCGGTAAAGCGAAGCGGTAAGTACCAGAATTACAAAGGCCCATACAGTAGATTTCGAAAATTTCATGATGTTGTGTTTCACCGCAAAAATAAGATAAAATAGGAGAAATCAGGGTTGTCTTTAAGCCCGGAGATTGGATGTTTGTTGCTGTATAGTTCGGAAATCGTTGCTGGAACCTTGCTGGAATCTTGCTGTTTTACGCTGAAAATGGCCTGTTTTCAGCAAGGTTCCAGCAAGGATACAGCAACACCGTAGCAGGAAATGCCCCCATTTCAGCAAGGTTGCAGCAATCCTCCAGCAAGAATAGAAATTGGAAGTAAGGAGTTATACTTACTAAATGACACCGGGAATTGAGAGATGTTCTGAGGTTTCCGGAGGGAATGATCATTACGTATTTAATGTGATAATGGCACTGTGGCTTTGAAAACCAAAGCCTCTTCCTGTGCTTTTATTTTCACATCATATCCTGCGAAAACAATCCCTGATGGCTGTCCGATCTTTAATTCAATGGAAGATTTACCGTCTTCCACATTCACAATACCTTTTACTAAAAGCAATATTTCCGTAGTGAAAGATTTAAAGTTGGCAGACTCACCCTCCTTGAGAGTAAAGGAACTTAATTCAAAATCAGGCGCTGGAGTTTTGTAGACAAGTTCTTTCCCCTTCTGTTTACCTTTCAGGATGTCCGGAATAGTAGGCTCGCACCGTGTATGCTTCAATAATTCCTGTACATCGATATGTTTGGTGGTCAGTCCCCCTCTTAATACATTGTCCGAACTGGCCATAATCTCAATATTCTGCCCTTCCAGATAAGCGTGCGGCACACCGGCATCCTGGAATACAGCTTCTCCCCTGTTTACATGCACAAGGTTAAAAAGATAGACAGAAAACAATCCTCTGTCTGTCTTACCAGGTTGAGAAAAGTTTACTGTTCCTTTTGCAGCCCAGTAATGTTCTTCTGATTTTTTTAGCTTACCGGTCTTGTACAGCGGTACTATTCTCTCAACCAGGGGTTCCAGTTTTGCATTCACTTCTTCCTGTGGCATTTCCATTACATACTTATAAAGACCAGTATATCCCGACTGTTCAAAAATGGGAACAAGGAAACTCAACTCCGGAACAGCTTTAAGCGTTTGCTTCAATATATCTGGCGATTTGAACCCATGTAATAACCAGAACTCCCCCATCGCTACCATTAATTCCGGCTTGTGATTAGTGTCTTTGTAATTGCGTTGTGGTGCATCCAGTGGAATACCGGCAGCAGTTTCCCTTGCAAAATCTTTCTCCGCTTCTGATTTGGATGGATGTACCTGTATGGATAACATTTTTCTTACATCCAGCGCTTTTAGGAGATACGGCAAATTGCCGAAACGTTTAAATACGTATTCCCCCAGTACTTCCTTACCTTCATCATTAATAATATCAGGCAATGAAACTTTTTTTCCTTTCTCAATTTCCACTTTACCCGCTGCCTGGGGATGTACTCCCATCCAGTATTCTGCAAATGGTTCCTGATTTGTATTTGAAACGTGTAATAAAGACGGAATGAAATCTGTTCCTCCCCAATCGTAATGTCTTACAGTGCCCGTCAATAATGCTGCTCCCTTCATAATTTTGTTATATTCATTCAAAGATAAGTATGGCCACGCATTTGGAAACAGGAAAGACCGGTGAGGACCTTGCTGCCGCCTGGCTGATAGCTAATCAGTATACTCTATTATATCGAAACTGGCGATATGCTCATTATGAGATCGATATTATTGCACTGAAAGAAAACATACTTTGTTTTATAGAAGTAAAATGCCTCCATTCTACAGAAAGAGGTTATCCGGAAGATAAGGTTACGCGTAAAAAATTCAGGAATATCCAGTTTGCAGCAGATCATTACCTCCGTTTGCATCCCGGGTATAAATGGATACAATACCATATCCTTTCTATTACGCTTTATAAAGATCGGGAGCCGGAGTATTTTTTACTGGAAGATGTATACTTATAGCCGGAATTTATTTCTTCTGAATCAAGTGCAGGATTTACACTGGGCTTTATTAACGCAATACTGTCATGCGAATATCTCCACTCTCCACCGCTTCCTTCATCCTCTCCACCATTCTATATGTTGCAGGACAGCATTCGATATTCTGTTTATGCACATGGCCAAATTCCTTTACCTTTTTCTGCAAATGAGGGAAGCCGGCACAATCAGCCGGACGAACATCATAGATACTGCATTTGTTATCTTTCAGGTTCAGGAACTGGCAGGGAGTTTTTTTGTTAAGCCAGTCACCATCACCACCTCTTTCCTTGTAAAGATATTTTTCTTTGAATTCGTCTGCAGTCTGACCAAGGTGAGCAGATATCCTTTTTATGTCAGTTGGAGTAAAAGTTGGCGTCATTGTTTTGCAGCAATTGGCGCAATGCAGGCAATCCACTTCTTTCCATACAGAAGGTTCAGTCAGGGCAGTATATGCGGAGAGATGCCGGGAAGGCTGTTTCTCCATTTTGGTAAGGAATCTCCTAAGGCTTCTTTTGTTTTTACTGGCTTTCCTGACAAAAGCTCTCAAATTCATTTTCGTCATAAATCGAAGATAAGAGTTATTAAAAAAGGATAGCATTAAATTTAAAGAGCTTCTGGACCTATTTGTTGCAATGTCGTTTTTTAACTTCGGAGTAAGGTCCAGATGCGTATGGCCAGCAGCTTAGCTGCGTACCCAATCATCAATTAAAAAATAATAAATTACATACTCCTGAATACCTATTTTTGACCACCGAAATCAGCAATTATGAAAGCACTATTATTTCTGTTCTTAATCTCGATACTCTTATGGACATTTTCTGCCTGTAAATCATCATCCGCTCCCCCCTCTTTTTGCGATACAGCTTGTCTTAAGGATACCATTAAGTTTTCAGATGAGGCCAACCCCCTGAAACCTTTTGTATATATAAGCCCCAAAAACTGTGCTGCAGATACCCTGATCTGGAATCACCTGGATATGGGTGTGAATCGTAAAATGGGTATCGTAGACCTGGTAGGTGCACCCGTTAAACTGAATCCGGCTGCAGTAGCCTGCTTTATAAAAGATACCAGTTATGCATGGTTAACCTTTAATGACTGCAGCAACGGCAGAGGTTACCTGCTGAAAATACCTTTTAATAAAAAAGAAAATATCAGTCGCAAGAGCAGCGCCATCAATAGCCTCGATCCCAAATTCTCAGTTGATCCTTCCCTGGTTGCCTATTCAGACCGTGGCAATCTCTTTGCTGAAGACAAGGCTACCGGCAAATCAGCCATGATGACCTTTGGTGAAAGGATCGAGATCGATTATGATGCCATTCATGATTATATCGATTCCGTCAATATCACTCCCACCCGTTTCTGGGCAAAAGTGAAAATCGGCGGCGAATGGAAAGAGATCGATAAGGCAGTGGAATTGAAGTAAGACTGATCACACCAAACGGGGAGGCAATTCATGTGGGATGCTTATAAAAAAGGGTTTAAAGCTTATCTCCAGCTGGAAAAATCACTTTCAGACAATTCTGTAGAAGCCTATATACGGGATATTGAAAAGCTTACGCAATACCTGCAGGAGGTTTCCCAATTAAAAAATCCCGATGCCATTGAGCTAAAAGACCTGCAGCAGTTCCTTAAATGGATCACCGAAATGGGAATGACCGCTGCCTCCCAGGCACGTATCATTTCCGGGATAAAATCATTTTACAGGTATTGCCTGCTGGAGAATATTACAAAGAATGACCCTACTACCCTTTTAGAGGCACCCAAGCTTAAAAGAGCACTTCCGGATGTATTAAGTTTCAACGAAATTGAAGCCATCATTAACCAGATTGACCTCAGCAAGCCGGAGGGTGGTCGTAATAAGGCCATCCTGGAGACAATGTATAGTAGTGGATTAAGAGTAAGTGAATTGGTGGAACTAAAAATATCGCAATTATACCTGGATGTGGGCTTTATAAGAGTGATCGGGAAAGGAAATAAGGAACGATTAGTGCCAATTGGGAGTAGCGCCATTCATTTTATCCAGATCTATAAAGACAATATCCGTGTGCATGCCAGTCCAAAACCTGGTAATGAAGATATTCTCTTCCTCAATCAGCGCGGAACGAAACTCTCCAGGGTTATGATATTCCTGATCATTAAGGATCTGGTGAAAAAAGCGGGAATCAAGAAAACGGTATCGCCGCATACTTTCCGGCACTCCTTTGCCACGCATTTAGTGGAAGGTGGTGCGGATTTAAGAGCTGTGCAGGAAATGCTGGGACATGAAAGCATTACCACCACAGAAATTTACACCCACCTTGATCGTGAGTTCTTAAGAAAAACGCTGGAACAATATCATCCGGCATTTAAAGGATAATAATGGCCTTATTCCTGGATAACGATCTTATCTGTTAGCGACTTCCTGGTAGCCTTATTCGTGATCTTTAAATAATAAGTTCCTGATTTTACCATTGGGGTATTCAACTGTAGAGATTGCTTTTCATTTTCGATACGCAGCTCTTTGTATTGCACTATTTGTCCCGCCAGGTTTATCAATTCAAAGCTATAGTCACCCTTTGCCATTTTTTTGCATTGAATGGTCAATGGGTCTCCTGCAGTAACTGGGTTAGGAAATGATTTAACGTATTTGGAAGTGGAATCTGGCGCCAATTCTCCGATTAAAGGAATCTTTTTCTTTTTTAACTTTCTTGGAGAAATCATTCCTACAACAATTACTTCACCCATTGTTGCAGGCTCCAATTCCAATCTGACAGGTGGTAGATTATTTTGAGGATTAACATTTATTTTCTGCACTATATATCCAACGAATGAAACTATCAGGACGATATCATCTTTTGTACTCCCAGGTGTAATGCGGAAATTACCTTTCACATCAGTTGCAACCGCTTTATTAGTACCACTGATCATTACAGTAGCTCCGGCAATTGGCATTCCGGATTGATCCAGCACCGTTCCATGGATATTACCTTGAGCCAGCTCTGCAGGTCTCGGAGCTGCTATTTTACCCATTAGGACTGGCGATTTATCACAGCTAACAACTGCGGTTGTATCTCCTTTTATAGTAGGTTTTGTTTCCTGAGCCGCACTTCTTGAAACCAAAAATGCGGGAAGGGCAACTGTAAAGAAGTATTTGATCCAGGGAATACGTTTGCGCGGTATTTCGAAATCCCTTTCCAATTGATCCTGCATAAACCGGCCACATACAGAACCTGTAGAAGGCTTTTTGAAAAAAGAAGCTACCTGGGCATCTGACATATTGGTGAAATCAACCACCTGCTTCTGACATGATGCACAAAAGCGGCCTTTTTCGGAAGGCGACATATTATCCCAGTTCTCATGACAGGGATTATCTACTGCTAATTGAATTCGTTTTGCCATACTATTTTTTTAAGCTTGTTACCCAAACCCCTTCCCTTCGGAAGGGGCTGCATTTACTCCGTCCAGATACAGTTCTTTATTGAACAATTAATTTTTCTGAATATTTCTTCCCTGTTTTTTTGTTGAGTAACGTGACTGCATAAGTTCCCGGTGTTATCGCCGGAATTGAAAATGAGATAGCTCCCATTGTCTTTTCAATATTGACAATTTCCTGCCTGATCAATTGACCGGATAAGGTAAATAACTGAATGGAATATGATCCAGATTCAGGTTTTTCCGGTTTAACATAAATGGTTGAGTTAGGCCTGGCTGGATTTGAATATACTTTAAATGGAACGGTACCGGGAAATGGCTTTGGCAGAGGCCAAAACCATCTCATAACAGTCACTCCACCTGTAACACCACCCATCCTTCTATTACTATTCGCAGTTACTATAACATCATTCATTGTTATTTTTGGCTTGAGCCTGATTATTATTGGCTCCGTTGAAGCTTGCTGTTCTTTTGATAAATCAACTTCCCTGGATTCATAACCAACACTGGAAATTTTCAGCTTAATTCCATTTGGATGAGGAGCCAATACCAGCGAGAAGGCTCCAGTACTATCTGCTGCCGTACCAACAAGACCCTTCTCAATACTTGCAAATGGCACAGGTTGACCTTCTTCATTCAGGACAACTCCTTTTATCTGAATTCCCTGGTCAACCAAAATATCCATCAGATCTTCCTTTGATGTCACATTACCATAATTCCTCCTTTCACAGGTTTCCGTTTGTGCTGTCCTTACAATTACTGCACCTTGGGACTTTGCCTTAAGTGTAGTCAGAAACAAAGGCAGTGTAAACTGAAAGAAGTATTTCACCCAGGGTATACGTTTTTGCGGAACCGGGATATACCTGTCCAATTGGTCATCATTAAATCTACCGCAGACCGTTCCTGCTGTTTTCTTTCTAAAAAAGGCAACCACCTGGCTATCCGTCATCCCTGAGAAATCAGTCACCTGTTTCTGGCAGGAACCACAAAATTTTCCTTTCTCATTATCTGTCATATTATCCCAATCTTCATGGCAGGGATCCGCAATATTTAATTGTAAAAATTTTGCCATAGTCAGTTTTTAGGTTTATAAAGACAACTTTACCTTCCGGTTTGAATTCCCTTCGTGCATATCCATTCTTATTGAACAATTAATTTTTCTGTAGAACTCTTTCCTGTTTTTTTATTGAGAAGGACAACGAGGTAATTTCCCGAAGGGATCGCAGGTATAGAGAATTGTGTAATTCCCATTCCCTTCCCCATTCTCACCTGATCCTGTTTGATCAATTGTCCTGAAAGGTTCAGTAGCTGAATTGCATATAACCCTTCTTCAGATTTTTTGGCATCAATAAACACATTTGAATTGGCTCTCGCCGGATTTGCATACATTTTAAATCCGGGTTCTAAATCCTGAATTACTGGCGGTTCCGTTTCTTCTGATTCTTCACTATTAAATACCACATCAGAAATAGAATTATACTCAACTGTTAAACCTCCCAAAAAACCTATTAATTCCTGGTTCACGCGGGGGCCATTTATTTCATTACTAATAAGGAGCTTTGGCTCAACGGAAATATTGTCTGGCTTGTTAATAGTAAATCGCGCTTTGGGCAACAAGGAATCCGTAAAGAGACTATTGAATTTGATTTCTTCCTTATCAGCTATCTCTATCTTTGAAGAACATCGTGTAGTGTCTGGAGGTTCTATATAGGTTATACCATCTACCCATATTTCTCCTACAGTCTCGATTGGCGCAAGTTGAACTTCCTCATTATCTGGAAGCGATATCAATCCAGTGGTAGCTGTACATACTGTTTTATCTGATGTACTTTTTTTCTGACCGGTTTCTACCGCCACTTTTCCTTTTGTCCTGTTCCCGGTACATGATGCCAGGAACAACGGTATTGTGAATTGAAAAAAGTATTTGATCCATGGAATCTCTTTACGTGGCACCGTTATTTTTCTGTCAAGTTGATCTCCTAAAAAACGACCACATAGTGATCCTTTTGAAGGCTTTTTGAAATAAGCGGCAAGTTGCGTATCAGTCATCCTCGTAAAATCTATCACCTGTTTTTGACAGGATCCGCAAAATTTTCCTTTGTCGGAAGCAGTCATTTTATCCCAGTCCTCATGACAGGGATCTGCGATCTTTAACCGGAATTGTTTTGGCATGGCTATGATTTTGGTAATTGAATTGACAAACCAAAGTCTCGTAATAATTCCAAAATTTCCTGTTAAGCCTGTTCGCACTCAAACGAAACAGGCTCATACTAAAAATTTTTAACTTACCTGGTTGGCAGAATAGCCGCCTTACTCTCCTCATCTACGTTACTGTTATTGCCTTTAGCGAGCAATTGGGCGTTTTCTGCCAACCTGATAAATTCTGCACGATATCCTTCTTCATCAATTCCTTTTGCTTTACGCGCCATATCAATTACATTACCAAATGTTGCCTTTGACTTAAAGGAGGAGTTCCGTAACAACATACCGAACTCGGCCACGGCGGTAGCAAATCGGAAATTTTCAGAGGAACGGGCGACGGGTATTTGTTTATCCAGTACGGGATGCTCAATGAGTTTACTTACATCACCATCCGGTGCTTTATAACGAAATTTTACAGTAAGTATCTCATTCGTATGGGAAGAGGTGGTAGCTGAATTCTTATTCTTTTGATACTTTAAGTCATCTACTTTAGCCAGGAAACTATCCTCCACACCTACCGGGATGATCTCATACAATGCTGTCACAGTATGTCCGCTTCCCAATTCACCGGCATCCTTCTTATCATCATTGAAATCCTCCCTGGCCAGCATCCTGTTCTCATAACCAATAAGACGATACCCCTGTACTTTGGCAGGATTAAATTCCAATTGCAATTTCACATCCTTTGCAATAGTGAATAATGTTCCGCCAAACTCATTCACCAATACCTTTTTTGCTTCATTCATCCCATCAATATATGCATGGTTACCGTTTCCCTTATCAGCCAGCTTCTGCATCTTACTATCTTTGTAATTTCCCATTCCATAACCCAGCACAGTGAGAAACACGCCACTTTTACGCTCTTCTTCAATCAGTCGCTCCATGGCATCATCACTGCTTTCGCCAATATTGAAATCACCATCAGTACATAGTATCACGCGGTTGTTCCCGTCCTTTACAAAAAATTCTTTGGCTGTTTTATATGCCAGGCGAATTCCTGCTCCACCGGCGGTTGATCCACCAGCCGACAGATTATCAATTGCATCTTTGATCTTTGTTTTATCAGCTCCACTGGTTGGAGGTAATACCAATCCTGCCGCACCGGCATATACAACCATTGCTACCTTATCCTCTTCCCTTAATTGATCAACCAGCATTTTCATGGAAGCTTTTACCAATGGTAATTTATTTGGCATGTTCATGGAACCGGATACATCTACAAGAAATACCAGGTTGGAAGGAGGAAGTCCTGCTACAGGTATCTTCTTTCCCTGCAATCCGATCAACACCAGCTTATGATCCTTATTCCAGGGTGCATCAGAAATTTCTGTATTGATGGAAAAAGGATCAGCATTCTCAGGCTGAGGATAATCATAATGGAAATAATTGATCATTTC
>Ga0207648_10005596_pt1 | contig 12636 bp, 16 predicted proteins | sample KBSMisM32_FD_184310 | JGI IMG/M metagenome (GOLD analysis project Ga0207648, IMG submission 184310) | Miscanthus rhizosphere microbial communities from Kellogg Biological Station, Michigan, USA - KBS Miscanthus M3-2 (SPAdes) (version 2) | ecosystem: Host-associated > Plants > Roots >...
ATCATAGGCAAGTCCGATCTCGTCGCCACCGTTCCGCATGCCGTGGGCATGTTCTTCTCTGGCTCGTGGGCCAACATCAGGGCCGTGCTGCCGCCTTTCCGCGACGCGCCGCGCATCGAGCTCAAGCAGCACTGGCACCGCAAGGCGAACCACGATCCGCGCAGCCGCTGGCTGCGCAAGCTCGTGTCGGAGCTCTTCACCGAGGAGTCGGACGAGTGGACGACGAAGCGTCTCCGCTAAATCGCTTTTGGGCATGCTTCGACACCACTTTCGTACGAAACGGCGGCTGCGTACGGCAACGTACGGATCGTTTCGGCGCCAGCCCTTACTCTTCGCTCTTGCGGACAACGCGCAGCAGTCGTCAATCTGGTAAGCGATAGCAACCGTCCCCAACCGTGGGGCGTCCGCACAACCTGCAAAGGACATTCACATGAAGTTCCGCAAATCACTACTGGTTGCGCTGTGCGTTGCGTCAATGGGCGGCCTGTTGGCCCCGACGACGGCAAGCGCCGCCGTCGCCGTTTACCTCAACGTGGCGCCCCCGCCGCCACGCTACGAAGCAGTGCCTGCGGCGCGCCACGGTTACGTATGGGCGCCGGGCTATTGGAATGCGAGGAACAATCACCACTATTGGCAAGCGGGCCATTGGGAACGCGCGCGCAAGGGGTACCACTACAATCAGTCCACCTGGGTCGAGCACGACAACCGATGGCAACTGGAGCGCGGACACTGGAACAAGGGCGACCGCGATGGTGACGGCGTGCCCAACAAGGCCGACCACGCTCCGGACAATCCCCAGCGGAACTAGTCAGCGCATCGATTCGGAATCAGCCCGGCGCGGAATCCTCCTGCGCCGGGCTTCGTGCTTTGACGCGCCATCCCCTCGACTGTAGGGAATTCCCGACACCGTTTTCATCCGGCGCCGAACAGAAATTTTCGGCGCGGTCGAGCATCCTGTCGGCATGCGGGCTATGCGCACTGGGTTCGTGTAACGTCCCGGCGCCTCCCGCGCAACCTATGAGGGTATCGACATGAGATTCCGCAAATCGCTTCTGGTTGGATTGTGCGCGGCCTCGCTCGGCGGCGTCATGGCGCCGATGACCGCGAACGCCACCGTCGAGGTCTATCTCAACACGGCGCCGCCGCCGTTGCGGGTCGAAGCCGTGCCCGCCCCGCGCCATGGCTACATCTGGGTCCCGGGGTATTGGGACGCCAGGGGCCACAGCCACTACTGGCGAGCCGGCCACTGGGAACGCGAGCGCCACGGTTACACTTACGTGGAACCGCGGTGGGTCGAGCGCGACAACCGTTGGTATCTCGAGCGCGGCCGTTGGGCAAGGGGCGACGCCGACCACGACGGCATCCGCAACTCGGCAGACCGCGCGCCGTACAATCCGCACAAGGGGTAGTAGCGGATAACGAAGCGCCGCACGCGCGGCACGCGTTACGAAGGGGCTCGGCGGAAGATCGCCGGGCCCTTTCCTTACGGGTTGCCGGCGCTTATGACCCAGAGGGCACCGCGCCCGGGCATAATTCGGCCAAGGCCACCTCTATCATTCCCGTCGCAGCGCGTGGCGCAGAAGCGACCCATCTCTGCGCCAGTCCAACCAAAGCGATAAGCCACCAGGCACGGCCAACCGCCCCTTGAGGGCGGCTCCCTACGCCCCCACCTTCCGCGCATGCCTCCAGGCACCACCGCCCTAATCACCGCCAACGTGGCGATGTTCCTCCTGCAGCAAGTCGCTCCGGGAGCAATCGACGCGCTTGCGCTATGGCCGTTAGGCGCCGAACAGGCGGGCGGCGCAAGCTTCGCCCCCTGGCAACTGGTGACGTACGCGTTCCTCCACGGCGGAATGCTGCACCTTGCCTTCAACATGTTCGCGCTCTACATGTTCGGCGGCGCGATCGAGCAGGTGTTCGGCACGCGGCGCTACGTCACGTATTACTTCGTGTGCGCAATCACTGCTGCGCTCACCCAGTTGATCTTCTCGGCCGTTTCCGGCAGCCCCTATCCGTCCGTGGGCGCTTCCGGCGCGGTCTTCGGATTGCTGCTCGCGTACGGGATGTACTTCCCGAATCACCGCGTGATGCTGCTCTTTCCACCGATCCCGATGGCGGCGCGCACTTTCGTGTTCGTCTACGCCGCCATCGAGTTGTTCCTCGGCGTCACGGGCACACAACAGGGCGTTGCGCACTTCGCGCATCTCGGCGGGATGATCGGTGGCTACGCGCTGCTGCGCTACTGGCGCGGCGGACCACGGCGCGTCATTCGCTGACGACGACTCTCTGGTATCGCTTCGGGCGAATCATTGCACTCGCCTGAAATCCATGATCCAGTTTGTTTCCCACGTCACTCCGGCGTCCGTCGAGAACGCCTGCTCCCAATGACATGACGTCGGCGTGATGTGGGACCAGGTGAAGCGCACGCGGATCGGTATCCCGTTGAAGGTTTCGTCGGCAAGAAAGGTTCCCGTTCCGTCCTGAAAGCCCCCTCTGACCGGAGGCTCCAGCGGGCCGAGCGGCGTCCGGCCATCGAGCCACCAGATCGACCACTGCCCAGACCTTGAATCAAAGGCGCGAAGGCCCGCCGCTCGATATGCGCCCGGAGGAAACTCGAGCACGTTATCGTCGACGAGCGCTGCGCCCCCCATGATCTTCTGGCTGACGGAGGTGCCCTCGAATTCCATCCATTCGCGACTGTTCGCCAGCCGTTCCTTCAGTCGCCGATGATGGACCTGCCAACTCCCAACGAGGAAGTCGAAATCGTGGAGGCCGGGGATTGCGGATTCCGATGTCGTCATTTTCTCTCCAGTGCGTTGCAAGGGTTGCGCGACGGTGATGCGCGGCTGGCACGCCTCAAGCATGCACGCCGTCGCGAGAAGGGCCGTCAGTCGATTGAAGGTCATGGGGTGCTCCTGATCGTCGACATGCCGATTCTGCGACCGCATACATGACAACGTATGTCATGTTTTGTGGTACGGTGTCGAAATGCACGCGAGCCGCCTGCTTTCGATCCTGCTGCGCCTGCAGGCCCGCGGCCCATTGACTGCCTCCGAGATGGCAGAGGCGCTCGAGGTGTCGGTCCGCACGATCCACCGCGATATCGACCAGCTGAGCGCGGCGGGCATCCCGGTCATCGCAGACCGCGGCCGTTCCGGCGGCTTCAAGCTCGCCGACGGCTTTCACACGCAGTTGACCGGGCTCACCGAAAGCGAAGCGGAGACACTCTTTCTCGCCGGCTTGCCGGGACCCCTGACAGAGCTCGGTCTCGCCGACCCGATGTCGATGGCGCGCGCCAAGCTGATGGCCGCACTACCCGCGGGGGCGCGTCCGGAGCGCGTTGCGACACGATTCCATCTCGACGCGGCAGGGTGGTTTCGCGCGACCGAACCGGTCGCGGTGCTGCCGATGATCGCGCGCGCCGTCTGGGACGCGCGCTACCTGAAGTTCCGATACGGGGAAGGCGACGGCTCCCTGCCCAGAAAAGTCGGGCCGTTGGGGCTCGTACTGAAGGGCGGCGTCTGGTATCTGGTCGCGCAGAAGGGCAACGCCTTCCGGACATACCGTGTAGGACGGATGTCCGGAGCGGAGGCACTGAGCGAGAACTATCCCAGGCCCCCGAAGTTCGACCTGGGAGCGTGGTGGGCCAAATCCTCGCGGGAGTACGAAATGAGCACCTATCGCGAGAGCGCCGCGATTCGCTTGTCGCCGCGTGGCCGCGCTCTTGTAGGGATGCTCGGCCCGTATGTCGTGGAGGCGGTCGTGAAGACAGCTACCGAGCCCGACGCATACGGTTGGATACGTTGCACGATCCCGCTGGAGTCCGGGGATCTAGGCATTCGCGAGCTGCTTCGCCTGGGCGCGGACGTGGAGGTTGTTTCGCCGGCGACTGTCCGGGCGAGCGTTGCCCGAGCGTTGCGCGAGGCATTGCGGCACTATGCGTCGCACTCATCGCATCGCGCGCGAGGCTGATCCATAAGTGACGCGAGCGGCGCGTTGCATTTCCTCGCGATATGCGAAAAGATGCGTCACGATGAAAAAATTGGCGCGCTTCCTTGCGATGTGCGTGCTTGCGTTGGCTACCACTCCGGCGCTCGCTCAGTATCCGTCGCGCCCGATCAAGCTGATCGTGCCCATCCCGGCAGGTGGCGCTCCCGACATCGCCGCGCGCGTCGTCGGACAGAAGCTCTCCGAATTGCTGGGCCAGGCATTCGTCATCGAAAACCACGCGGGCTCGAACGGCAATATCGCCGGCGACCTGGTCGCGAAAGCTCCGCCCGACGGCTACACGCTGCTCCTCGGCCAGGACAGCCTGGTCGCGATCAATCCGCACCTCTACGCCAAGATGCCGTTCGACCCGCTGAAGGATCTCGCGCCGGTCGCGACCCTCGTGTCAAATCAGTTCGTCCTTGCCGTCAATCCATCACTGCCCGTGCGCAATTTCCAGGAGTTCATCGAGTACGCGCGCCGCACGACACCTCCCCTGCCCTACGCGTCCGGCGGCAACGGGAGCCAGCACCACCTGTCGATGGAAATCCTGAAGCAACGCGCCGGCATCGATCTCCTGCACGTGCCTTTCAAGGGCGGAGCGCCGGCGACAGTGGCGACCGTCGCGGGCGACACTGCGGCAATGTTCGCCGGCACGTCGACGAAACCCCAGATCAAGGCCGGCAAACTGCGTGCGCTCGCGGCAACAGGCGCGCAGCGCTCGCCCGAGTTTCCCGACCTGCCGACGATCGGCGAATTCTATCCGGGCTACGAAGTCACGATCTGGCTCGCACTGTTTGCGCCGGCCGGCACGCCGGATGCGGTGCTGGCCCGCCTGCGCACCGCAGTCGACAAGGCACTGGGAGCACCCGACGTCAAGGAGAAGCTCAATGCGGCCGGCGGGGTCGAGCCTTTCGTGACGACGCCGGAAGAATTCGTCGCCCTCATCCGGCGCGATTACGACAAGTACGGCAAGATCGTGAAGTCGATCGGCGTCAAGGTCGATTGATCCCAGACCTCTCCCCGTAATGTCGAAAGTCCCCCTCACGCTCGCCATCGGCGCGTACGACCACGTGCGCGACCTCATCGACGGAACGGTACCGGTTGCCGGCGTCGACCTCAATGTGCTGCGGCTGCCCATCGAGGAAATGTTCTATCGCTTTCTGCTGCATGGCGAGTTCGACGTTTCCGAAGTGTCGTTCGCCAAGATCGTCGCACTGGCGGCGCAGGACGACCGGCGTTTCGTTCCGCTCCCCGTGTTTCCGTCCCGCGTATTCCGCCACTCGTCGATCTATGTCCACAGCGATGGCGGCATCACCCTGCCGTCGCAACTTCACGGGAAGCGCGTCGGCGTGCCCGAATGGGCGCAGACGGCGGCAATCTATTCGCGAGGACTGCTCGCCCACGAATACGGCGTCGACCTCGCCTCGATCCACTGGCACCAGGCAGGCGTCAACGAACCGGGGCGGCGCGAGAAGGTCGCGCTCGAGCTGCCTTCCGGCTTCCGCCTCACGGTGGTTGCCGACCGCTCGCTTTCGGAGATGCTGTTAGCCGGCGACCTCGACGCGATCCTCTCCGCACGGCCGCCGGCGCCGGTGACTGCCGGCGACCCGCGCGTGCGGCGCCTCTTCGATGACTACCGCGACGTCGAGCTCGCATACGCGCGCAAGACCGGCATTTTCCCGATCATGCACGTGCTTGCGATGCGCCGCGAAGTCTTCGATCGCGACCGCTGGCTGGCGATGAATCTGTTCAAGGCGTTCGACGAAGCAAGGCGGCGGAGCCTCGAGCGCGCGGCGGACATCACCGCGTCGTTCTTTCCGCTGCCGTGGATCCCCGACGAGCTGCAGCGCGCACGCGGGCTCTTCGGCGGCGATCCGTGGCCCTATGGCATCGAAGCCAATCGCACCACGCTCGAAGCGTTCCTGACCTACTCGTTCGAGCAGGGTGTCTGCCGGCGCCTGCTCTCGGTCGAAACGCTCTTCCCCGGAGAGGTGCAGGAGACGTTCAGGATCTGATCGCGGCGGGCCTCACCAATCGAGCGGCTTGCCGGCGAGCCATGTCTTGCCGGTCGCATAGAGCCGCTCGACCTCGGTGCCTTTCAGGCCAGGCATGTCGCGCTTGACCGTGTAGCCGATCCTGGTCTGCAGGTAGGCAAGGTGACGATAGCCCTCCGGGAATGCCGCCAACAAGGCCGCATCGAGCTGCAGCGTCGCTGCGGGATCGACCGGATCGAGCCGGTCTTTTTCGTAAATCGGCTGCCGCAGCACGATGCCCCACACGTCGCCGCGGCGCTCGAAGAAGTCGTAGAAACGTCCGGTGCACACGACATCGCAGACGACATTGTCGACCGTCGCGCGCTGCGAGATCGTCATCTTGGTCTGCGCAATCGCCCGCGTTCCCGCGATGTCGATCGCGGAGCCGCCAAGGAAATGGAGGATGCTGACGCCCTTGTCCCAGCCCTCGCGGCTCACTTCGATGAATCGCTCCGCAGAGCCCTGGAACCAGGTCGCCATCATTCGCGCCCCGGGGTGCCACACGCTCCGGAAGCGCTCCCAATCGCCGGCGTCTCGCCACACCGCCCAGTTTTGCACGACCTCGCGGATGCGCAGCTGGTCGATCACTGCCGCTTCCATTTCGTTCATCCGGGAGAGCCCTAGTTCTGTTTGCCCGGATCCTTGACGTCGGGGTACTTGTCGAACTCGATGTTGTAGAGCACACCGTCGACTTTTTCGACGCGGCGGATGTACACCGTCTGCACGATGTCACGGGTCTCCGGGTCGATCATGATCGGTCCGCGCGGGCTCATGAGGCGCATTCCCTTCAGCGCCGCCACGAACTTCTCCGCGTCGACGGACCCGCCAGTCTTCTTCAGCGCCTCGGCGATCGCCGCCATGCCGTCGTAGCCCGCGCAGGCCATGAAGTTCGGGCGCAGCTTGGTGCCGTTCGTCTCGACGTACGCCTTGAGAAACGCCTTGTTCTCGGGCGAATCGTGCGCCGCCGAGTAATGGAAGCTGTTGATGACCCCGAGCGTCGGATCGCCCATTGCCTGCAGCACGCCGTCGTCCGTCAGGTCGCCGGTCGCAATGATGCGGATGCCGGCCTGCTTGAGACCACGCTCTTCGTATCCCTTGATGAAGCCGATCGTCTGGCTGCCGGGTGGAAGGAAGACGAAAACCGCTTCCGGGCGGCTATCCTTGATTCGCTGCAGAAAGGGCGCGAAATCGTTGTTCGAGAGCGGCGAGCGCACGCTGTCGACGATCTCCCCGCCCGCCGCCTTGAACGCCTTGACGAAGGTCGTTTCCGCGTCGATGCCGGGACCGAAGTCAGAGACCAGGGTGAACACCCGCTTGATGCCGTTCTTCGCTGCCCACTGCGCCATCGGCTGCGTGTCCTGCGGCAGCGTGTGCGAAACACGCACGATGTAGGGCGAGCGCGTCGTAATCACCGACGTGGCCGCATTCATGATCACCATCGGCTTCTTCGCCTCGGCGGAAATGGGCGCCGCCGCGAGTGCGTTCGGGGTGAGCCCGAACCCGGCAAGGATGTCCACGTTGTCGCGCGTCACGAGCTCCTGCGCGAGGCGCTTCGCGATCTCGGGGGACGGGCCGGTCGTGTCCCGGGTGAGGATCTCGATCTTTTTTCCGCCGTAGACGTCGCCGTTCAGCTTGAGGTACGTCTTCATGCCCGCGACGATCTGCGCGCCGTAATCGGCGAACGGGCCGGAGAATTCGGCGATCACGCCGATGCGCACCGCTTCCTGGCAGATGGCCGGGGCGGATGCCAGCACGCCGAGCGGAATCAGCGCTGCGCGGATGAATCGTTTCGCTCGAATCATCACGGTTCCTCTTCGACTGCGTGGTGAGGGCTTTCTAGCCCGCTTCCCTGTCCGCAAGACTGCCGACCTCACGCTGGTCAGGTGCTACCCGCTCGACGCGATCAAACCCCGGCGGACCGCTCCGGCACGTCGTCGTCGCCGAGGCGACGTGAACGGGATCAGTTGCCGCCCATGGTCTTTGACGGAGTCCCAGCGGCGCGGGGCATCGGCGGCGGCGGCCCCGACGTGACAGCCGTGCTGCTGCTGGAACTCTTGTCCTTCACCGGCAGGCGGCTTCCGGTGACGTAGCTCTTATCCTCCGCGGCCGTCTGGTCCGTGCTGGGAGTCGGGGTAGCACAGGCGGCGAGCAGCAGGGTGGCAGTCGCAACGATGATTTTTTTCATTCGGTTTCTTTCTCGTAACAGTGAGGCCCTGACGGACGGAAAGCGCTCCGGCGGGACGTAAATCATACCCCGCGGCGCAAGAAGCGACGAGGCACTTGACCAGGATATTGGCCACGGCCCGGGACCGGCGGAACCCGCGCCGGCCGGCCCACTTACGTTTTCATGCCGGTAATGTTGAATACCGGCACCGGATGGGCGAGGCCCTTCAGCGTGAGCTCGCCCAGTGGTACGACCTCAACAAGAGCGGTTTGCCCTCAACCAAGACCCGCATAACCCGAATTCGTCGGTCGCGACCCCGTAGCATCCTTGGCGCACTTCTTTACGTAGCTGGTTTTGGCGCTTCCCGCGACCTGCTTTTCCGCAGCCTGCCTGTTGCAGCGTTCGGTCGCGACCAGAGTCGCCTCCTTCTGGCATTTATTGACGAAGCTCGCTTTGGCGGTAAGGGATAGCTTCTTATCCGCGGCTTGAGCCTCGCAAGATGGCGTTGCCGCCGAAGCGGATTCGCTTGCACACAGCGCCATAGCAGCGACAGCCAGTACGACTTTCATCAACTATCTCTCCCGATGTGATTAGGCCTTTCCAGCGAGGCAGGTTGCCGTCTTCGCTTTGGTGATTGGGGCAGCCCATGTGCTTGACCACCCGTGGCACAGACCAGTGTCGCCCATGATGGGGCATGCGATATATTCGCGGTGCTGAAGATATCGCATCTGTCATATGCACCATGCTCAACTGCTCTCGGACTTTATCCCCGCAGCATTTTGCAAAACGCGTTCAAACATCGCCGCGGCAGTGGCAATCACCACTGAACCGAAGGTGATGAGGATCCCCATGAAAATTCCCCCTGCCCGATCGTCACTATTGCCCAGCACAATGAAAATTTCTCCTACCGCGACAAAACCAATAATAGCCATCGCGCAGTATTTTATTGTCCGCAAGGCTTTCACAGCCGCTTCCGAGAACACCTTGTTTTGTCCGGCATATCCCACCACCTTGAATGCCTGATGGAGCGCTGCGAAAAATGGAACGGACGCCACATACGCATACGCGAGAAACGGATCTTTGAAGTACACCTCAAAGAGCGTGGCGTGAGCGTTCCTACCCTCGATGTTGGGCTCCCAAAGGATGACGACAAGAGCGCCGATGCCAATGAGCACAATGACTGCCTGAAGGAATATCGTCGAACTTCTTTTCAATGGCATATTTTTTAAAGAAAGATTTCCTTTAGCTCCCGGGACGCCGTCCAGGCGCTCGCAGCCTTGGATGGACCCGGTGCGGGGTAAGCGATCGGCGTACGACGGCACAATTGATATAGTTCTCAGGATTCGAGAACCCAAGGCACACCATGACCGATACCCTCCAGCACCCGCCGCTGCCAGACCGCCTGTCCACGGACACGCGCAGCCCCCACTACGTAGCCGCCGTATTCGAGCACGAGATCGGCATCCGCCTGAACGACAACGAACGCAAGGACGTGGAGGAGTACTGCATTAGCGAAGGGTGGGTCAAGGTGCCCGCCGGTAAGACGGTTGATCGCACGGGCCATCCGGTACTGATCAAGCTCAAGGGCAAGGTGGAGGCCTATTACCGGTAAGCGTCGCGCCTGGTCGCAGGTTTGAGACTCCCCCAAGGGCTCGTTTGTTCAAGTGCCCCGAGGGGATCACCCCTCTTCCATCACACTGCTTGATCAAAAAGCCGCGAATCGCCATCGTGCAATGCGATCGCGCTCACTACGGTCTCTTGATCACGCCGGAAGCGATCAACCATTCTTCGGCAAGCGTCGTCCAGGCGGCGACCGGCAGCCCTTTGGCATTCCGGATCGCAACGCCATGCGGACCGTCCCTGAAGATGTGCAACTCCGCAGGGATGCCGGCTTCTTTCAATGCCATGTAGAAGCGGACGCTGTTGCGCGGATCGACGCGGTTGTCCTCGTCGGTATGCATCAGGAAGGCCGGCGGCGTATCTTTGGTCACCTGCCGGTCGGTCGGATACTCGTCGTAGAGCGCCTGCTTCTGGGGTGGAGGCACCGGCGCCTGCGCCGGATTGAGCAGATATTTGCGGGCGTTGCTCGAGTGCGGACCATACGCCAGGATCATGAAGTCCGGACGGGCGCTGTTTGCATCGCCGGCATCGACCGGCTCATAGACTTTCCGGCCGTAGCTGGTGCCGATCATCGACGCCATGTGGCCTCCGGAAGAGAGGCCGACGATGCCGATCCGCTTCGGGTCGATCCCCCATTCGGCCGCGTTGCTGCGCACGAGGCGGATCGCGCGCTGCCCGTCCTGCAGCGGCACGTTGCTGCCGTCGGCGTGGCCTTCGCCCGGCAGCCGGTTCTTCAGCACGAACGCAGTGATGCCGATGCCGTTGAGCCACTTCGCGATATCGGTCCCCTCCTTGTCGATGACGAGCGACGTGTAGCCTCCGCCGGCCGTGATCACGGCTGCGGCACCGTTGGGCCTGGCCGGAATGAACGCACGGATCGTGGGCGTCGCGATGCCGCTGATGATTCGCTGCGGATCGTTGACCGGATCCTTGCCGTCGTCCTTGACCGTTTCAGTCAGGCTCACGCCAACCGAGCCGGGTGGGGTGGATGGCCAGAGCGCGTATTCGGTGCCGTTGGAGATCGGGAACGACATGGCCGGTGGCGCTGCACAGAGTAGCAAGGTCACCGCCAGCGGGATGCCTGGCCACAACATTCGGGCGGACACGAAGCGACGATCGAGCTTTCGCGGCATGGGGACCTTCATCTTCATCCTCCCGGTTATGTAGCAGTCCCTCTGGAATAAGGAATCGCATTTTGCGCACGCGCAGCAGCGCCCGATTCACCGGTTCGGCGTGGGGCGGGCGCGAGCATGCTGCAGCACGGCTGGGTTAACCACGTTGATCGGCGTGCCGGCAGCGTAAGCCGTGATCTGCGCGAAGATGTCGGTAAACTGAATTTCATACTCGTCACGTGTAACGTAGCCGACGTGGGGCGTGCAGACAACATTGGACATCGCGAGCAACGGGTGCGTGGGATCGCGCACCGGCTCCTGCTCGAAGACGTCCACGGCCGCCATTCCCGGGCGTCCCGCGCGCAGCGCCTCGACGAGCGCGCCAGGTTCGATCAAGGGAGCGCGGCTCGTATTGACGAGCAGGGCCGAGGGCTTCATGCGAGCGAGGTCCGCGGCACTCACGATTCCGCGCGTCGCATCGACGAGGCGCATGTGCAGCGACAGGACGTCGCATTCCGCGAACAACTGTACCTTGCTCGATGCGGTGGCATAGCCATCGGCACGCGCGTGCTCGAGCGACTCTTTCCTTGCCCAGACCAGCACGTTCATCCCGAACGCCTCGCCGTACCCTGCCACCACCGCACCGATCCTGCCGTAGCCGAAGATGCCCAGCGTCTTGCCGCGGAGCGTGTGCCCGACGCCCGTCTGCCACACTCCGGTCTTCAGCGCCGCCACTTCCCGCGGAATCTGTCGCATTGCAGCGAGGACGAGCCCCCAGGTAAGCTCGGCCGCCGCGTACGACGGCGTGTCGGAGTGCTGGTTCGACGAAACGATGATGCCGTGTCGGGTGCAGGCGTCGATATCGATGTGCGGGTAGACGCTGCGTTGGCTAATCAGCCTCAGCTTGGGTAGGCGCTCCACCAGCGGCGCGCGTATTTGCGTGCGCTCGCGGATCAGCACCAGCGCGTCCGCATCTGCGAGCCGCTGCGCAAGTCTGTCGATGTCTTGGACGTGGTCGTTCCAGATCGTGACATCGTGTCCGCCGAGCTCGCCGAAGCATGCGAGCGTGCGCAACGTATCGAAGTAGTCATCCAGAATCGTGATTCTCATTGCTGGGCCGTCCCTTCCGCGCCACCATCACGGCGAATTATCGTGCCGACTCATCCCGCGCCTCGGCCACCGATGCGGCGTGTGCCGTCTGGCGATTGTGTGCCTATAATAAAGCTCCGTTCAAAGGAGCTGAGCATGGAACCCAAAGGCGATTCGCGCGATGACTCGGTTCGCACGACCGTCCAGAACCTCATGTCGGAATGCGACCATCTGCTCGCAGAGCTTGGTGACGAGGGTGCGCGCCGTTACCGCGAGGCGGTGACGGGCCTGCAGCGTCAGATGCGCCGGACGCGCGACGACCTCGACGACTTGCAGTACTCGGCGGTGCGTCGAGCGACAAAGTCGATTCGCCGCGCCGATGCGTACGTGCACGACAATCCCTGGCAGTCCGCGGGGGCCGCAGCCGCGGTAGGCGCACTGATAGGCGCTGCCGTGGCGATTCTGCTGACGCGAAGATAGGGCGATGATTGGATCACCTCGCCGAATCGGCAATCCAAGAGCCGACTCACTACTGAATCACCTCATCAGCGCGCAACAGAATGTCCTTCGGAATCGTGATTCCGAGCGACTTCGCGGTCTTGAGGTTGATCACCAGGTCGAACTTGGT
>Ga0207648_10005599_pt1 | contig 12631 bp, 16 predicted proteins | sample KBSMisM32_FD_184310 | JGI IMG/M metagenome (GOLD analysis project Ga0207648, IMG submission 184310) | Miscanthus rhizosphere microbial communities from Kellogg Biological Station, Michigan, USA - KBS Miscanthus M3-2 (SPAdes) (version 2) | ecosystem: Host-associated > Plants > Roots >...
CTGACGAGGCCGCCCGACGATCGCATCACCATCGGCGCCGGCAGCCCGGAGTCTTGGCAGGCCGCGACGAGGCGCCCGAGGTAGCGGTCGAGCAAGGGGGAGAGGTAGGCGTCGATCGCCGTCGTCGAGCTGCGCTCGTACTCGCGAAAGTGGGGCAGGACCTCATGGGACGTCGAGACGTGCACGCCGGGGAGCGCACGGCGGAGGTGCTCGGCGATGCGGCGCTCGTGGCGCGAGTCCACGTAGGAGAAGAGCAGGCAGACCGCGACCGACTCGGCCTCGCTGGCGCGTATCAGCGCCTCGAGCCTCTCGGTCTCCCCGTCCGCGAGCGGCTCCAGCACGCCCTGCGGACCGACTCGCTCCTGAGCCTCGAACCGCATCTCCGGATCGACGAGCGGGGTCGGCTTGGGCGCGCAGAGCCGGTAGAGCTGGGGGCGGTCCTGGCGTCCGATCTCGAGCACGTCGGCGAAGCCGCGAGTCGCAACCAGGGCGGTGCGCGCCCCGCGTTCCTCGAGCAGCGCGTTCGTGCCGACGGTCATGCCATGGGCGAAGGAGGCGATGTCGGCTCCGCTCGCCCCGGCCCGCTCGTCGAGGACGGCCTCGATGGCGGCCAGGACGGCAACCGATTGGTCCTCCGGCGTCGTCGGCCGCTTGGCAGTGTGGACCTCGGCGCCGTCGAAGAGCACCGCATCGGTGAAGGTCCCGCCCACGTCGACGCCGAGCAGCATGATGGCGACGCTAGCGCTTCAGGCCCAGCGTTCGCGCCTGATTCCGCCCTCGGCGTCGCGCACGAGGTGGATTCCGTCGAGGCTGGGGTCGATATGTGGGAAGTCGCTGCGCAGGTGGCCGCCACGCGACTCGCGGCGTGCGAGCGCGCAGGCCGCGATCGCCGACGCGAGCGGGTAGGGGTCGTCGAGCAGGCGCTCGAGCCGCTCGGGGCGGCGGCGCGGCCCGGCCAGGCTCCAGACCGCGTCGCGCGTCGTCTCGGTCGGCGGCTGGAAGCGCCAGGGGCGCGGCTCGGGTCGGCCGGAGGCGGCGGTCTCGGCCGCCGCCGCCAGCGCCGCACGCCGACCGAAGACGAAGCACTCGCTGAGCGAGTTGGAGGCCAGGCGGTTTGCTCCGTGCAGGCCGGTGCACGAGCACTCGCCGACCGCGTAGAGGCCGGGGAGAGAGGAGCGTCCGTCGAGATCCACGACCACCCCGCCCATCGTGTAGTGGGCCGCCGGAGCGACCGGGACGGGTTCGCCTGCCGGTTGCACCCCGGCTTCGGCAAGCGAGTCGAACACGTTTGGGAAGCGGCTGGGATCGAGATGGCGCAGGTCGAGTCCGACCGACTCCGTGCCGTCCGCCTCGAGCCGGTCGAGGATGGCGGCCGTGACAGCGTCTCGTGGCGCCAGCTCGTCGGTGAATCGCCGGCCCGACGTGTCGAGCAGGGCGGCCCCCTCGCCGCGGACCGCCTCGGTGATCAGCATGCCGTCAAAACGGGTCCCCGGGAGGAACAGCGCCGTCGGGTGGAACTGACAGAACTCGAGGTCGGCGAGGTCGGCCCCGGCCGCTGCCGTCATCGTCGGCCCGGCGCCGATCGCGCCCCAGGGGTTCGAGGTGCGCCGCCAGAGCGCGGCGGCCCCGCCCGTCGCGAGCACCGTTGCCGCGGCCGCAATCCGGCCGTCACCGGTCAGCAGCCCATAGCAGCGCTCGCCGTCGCTCCACAACGCCGTCATCGAGGCCCGCTCGCGGACGGCGATGCGCGACTCCGCGGCGACCATCGCGGCGAGCTTCGAGGTGAGCTCGTGTCCGGTCGCGCTGCCGCCCGAGTGGACGATGCGCCGCCGTGTGTGCCCGCCCTCGAGCCCGAGCGAGAGCTCGCCGTCGGCGTCGAGGTCGAAGCTGACTCCCCGTTCGCGGAGCTCCCCGACCGCGGCGGGCGCCTCGTCGACCAGCGCCTGCACGGCCGCCGGCCGGCAGAGGCCGCGGCCGGCGGCGATCGTGTCGAGGGCATGCTGCGCAGGCGAATCGCCGCGCTCGAGTGCGGCGGCGAGACCGCCCTGCGCCCAGAAGCTGGCGCTCTCGGAGAGCGGCGTGCGAGAAACGAGGCACACGGAGCCTCCCGTCTCCGCCGCGATCAGCGCTGTCCAAAGGCCCGCGGCGCCGCCGCCGACGACGGCGACGTCGAACTCGGCGTCCGCCGTTATCTCGGTCCTGCCTCTCGCCGGATCGTCTCTACCTGTCCGCGAAGCCAGGCGGCGGCGGCTTCGCGGGCCCGCGCCCGCTCGTCCTCGATCGCCGCCTCCGCCTCCGCGGCACGCCGCCCAGCCGCCTCGATCCGGCGCTCGGCCTCCTCGGTCTGGGCTTCGATCTCGCCGAGGCGCGCCTCCGCCTCCGCGATCACTCGGTCCTTTGCCTCGCGCTCACGGCGCAGCTCCTCGGCGTGGGCCTCGCGCAGCTCCTCGAGGGCCCGCGACGCCTTCGCCCTCTCTGTCTCCAGGTCCGTCTCGAGTGCCTCGATCTCGGCGGCGACGCGCTTCTCGGCCGTGCTCGCGGCCGCTGTCGCTTCCTCGAGCCGTCGCTTCGCCATCTCGACTTGAGCGCTCAGCTCCTCGCCCCCTGACTGCCCGGTCGCCTCAGCCATCGGCGTCCAATCTATTACTCGCCGTCGAGGACGGCACGGTAGGCGATCGCGGTCCGTTCAGCCATGCGCATCGCCGACAGCAGCGAGGCACGGTCACGGGATTCGAGTCGCAATCCGGGGTGCGCGAAAAGAGCCCGGGCCGCCTCTGCCCATGCACCGAGGTCGAACGGGGCGCAGTGGGTGTGCTCGAGGCCGGTGAGCGCGTAGGGGGCGATGCCGACCGGGGTCGAGAGGACCGGAACGCCGCAGGCGAGGGACTCGATGCAGGTGAGGCCGAATCCCTCGTAGTCGGAGGTGACGACGATCGCGTCCGCGGCGTTGACCCATGCGGGCATTCGCTCGGGATCGATCGAGCCTCCGGTCAGCAGCTGGGCGCCGCTGGCGTCGGCCAGCTCCGCGGCCAAGTCGTGTCGCTTCTCGGGCCGCTCGGGGTTCGCCGGGAAGAGCAGGTAGCGGCCGTCGGGGTCGAGGCCGAGCCGCCGCCGAGCCTCGGCGCGCGATCTTGGTTGGAAGCGATCGAGATCCGCCCCGCACGGTAGAACCGCGGCGCCATGCACGGCCGGCAGGCCTGACCGGCCCGACTCCGCCTCGAAGAGCGCCCGCGACACCGCGGCGACACGAGTGACGCGCGGGGCCAGGCGCCGCGACAGCCAGCCGACGATCGGGTGCCGCACGTCGGTCCCGTGGAAGCTGACGAGGAGAGGTTCGGCGCCGGCAAGCCGGGCGCACCAGCCGACCAAACCGTAGTGTGCGTGCACGAGGGCGAACGACTTGCGCCGCAGCAGGCGCCGCAGGCGCAGGATCGCCGGCAGGTAGTGGCTCTTCCCAGGGGGGAAGACGAACAGTTCGACCTCGATCCCCATGCGGCGGATCGCTTCGACTTGATCCTCGATCCAGCGCCCCCGCTGCGGCGCGGAGGCGTCGGGGGCGAAGTTGGTCACGACCAGCACGCGCATCGGCATGAGCGTATCCGCGCCGCGAGACCGATCGACTGCGCGCCGATCGGCTCGAACTAGGCATCGATTCGGCACATTCGCGTCTTGTTCGTTGCGCGGCGACTGACCAGCATCGGGCGCATACCCGAACTAGGAGGAGCTCGATGCTCTACGCGCTGATGGGATACGTACACACCGCGATCGAGGTGCGGCTGCGGGCCATCCGTTCGCTCGCGTCCGGCGAACGCGGGCAGGGGACGGTCGAGTACGTCGGCTTGATCCTGCTCGTCTCGCTGCTGATGGTGGGGATGGTGGCAGCGATGAAGGGATTCAACGGCAAGCAGGGCACCGAGCTGGCCGACGTGATCGTCAACAAGATCAAGGAGGCGGTCGACAAGGTGACGTTCAAATGAGGCTCCAGCAGGGGCGGCCGTCGCTGGCCGCCCCGCCGGCGCTGCCGCGGGCGGGACGGGTGGATTCGTTGCAACCCCGAGCGGAGGAGATTCCGTCGGCTCCGGTGCGTACGCTGTATTACAGCATGAGGCATCGAACACAGCTCTATCTCGACGAGGGCCAGTACCGCTGGCTCAAGCAGCGTGCCGGCGAGGCAGGCAGCATCGCGGCGGTCGTGCGCGAGCTGATCGACGCCGAGCGAGCGCGCAGGCTCGATCCCAGCGACGATCCGCTCCTGCGTTTTCTGGTCAGCGAGCCCGCGGCGAAGGGGAAAGGCCAGACCAGCGTCGAGAGCCTCGATCGCGACCTCTATGGCCGATGAGGTCTGTCTTCGTCGACACCAGCGCCTTCGTCGCGTTGCGCAACCGGTCAGAGGCCGAGCACGAGGCTGCGCGCGAGGCGCTCGTCGGTCTGCTCGCGGAAGGCGCCGCCCTCTTCACCTCCAACTACGTGTTCGCGGAGACCTACACGGCATTGATGGTGCGCGTCGACCGCCGCGAGGCGATCGAGTGGGGGAATCGTTTCCGCAACGGCGGTGCTATCGACCTGGTGCGGCTCGACCGGCCAGCTGAGGAACGTGCGTGGGAAATCCTCGAGCGGCATGACGACAAGCGATGGAGCTATGTCGATGCAACTTCGTTTGCGCTGATCGAGCGAGACGGCGCCGCCGCCTTTGCCTTCGATTCGCACTTCGCGCAACGAGGTCTGCAGGTCATACCAGAGAAAAACTCTTGACTGCTCAATATGAAACTCCCTATTGTGCGGGCCAGGCTCGAGCGTCGGTTCCAGGCCTAGACGCCAGAGCTACCCCAGTGGGACGGAAGGGCCGCGCTCGACGCGGCCCTTCCGTGTAAGTGGCAGACTCGCCGGCGAGATGCCCGCATCGCGTAGCTACGACCGCGCTCCGGCCGACATCAGGCCAATTACGATCGACCCCGGTTTCGTCGAGACGGCGGACGGCTCGGCGCTGATCAGCCTCGGCCGCACCCGCGTGATCTGCACCGCGTCCGTGGATCGCTCGGTGCCGCGCTGGCTTCAGGGCAGGGGGAGGGGATGGGTCACCGCGGAGTACTCGATGCTGCCCGCCTCGACCGGCGACCGCAAGACTCGCGACGTCACCAGGGGCAAGCAGGATGGCCGGGGCGTGGAGATCCAGCGCCTGATCGGCCGCTCGCTGCGCGTCGTCGTCGACTTCCAAGCGCTGGGCGAACGCAGCGTCTACGTCGACTGCGACGTGCTACAGGCCGATGGCGGTACGCGCTGTGCGGCGATCACCGGCGGCTACGTCGCGCTGCGCCTCGCCTGCCGGAAGCTGCTCGACGAGGGGGCGATCGAGACGATGCCGCTGACCGGGTCGGTGGCGGCCGTGAGCGTCGGAGTCGTGAACGGCAGGGCGCTCTGCGACCTCGACTACGGCGAGGACTCGAACGCCGAGGTCGACGCCAACGTGGTGATGACCGGCGAGGGCGGCTTGGTCGAGGTGCAGGCCACGGCGGAGCGCACGCCGCTTTCCCGTGCCTCGCTCGACGAGCTCCTCGGTCTCGCCGAGATGGGGATCTCGCGGCTGCGGCAGGTGCAGGAACGCGCTGCCGGAGGGTAGCCGGCGTTGATCTTCGCGACCGCGAACAAGCACAAGCTGCGCGAGATGCGCGAACTGCTGCCGGAGCTGGATCTCGAAGGCCTCCCGGCCGGGGTCGAGCTTCCGCCTGAGGCAGGAGACTCGTTCGCCGAGATCGCGCTCGAGAAGGCTCGGGTCACGCATCTCGCCACGGGCAAGCCCGCGATCGGCGACGACTCCGGCGTCGAAGCCGCGGGACTCGACGGCCGCCCGGGCATCTACTCGGCTCGCTACGGGGGTCCCGATGCCACCGACGAGGAGAACCTCGACAAGCTGCTGCGCGAGGTGTCCGCGGCGGGGGAGGATCGGCGAGCCGCGTACCACTGCGCCCTCGCCCTGGTCGAGGCGGACGGCACGGAGCAGGTGTTCGAGGCCCGTTGCGAGGGGCGCCTGATCGAGGCTCCGCGCGGGGATGGCGGTTTCGGCTACGACCCGGCCTTTGTGCCCGACGCGACCGGCGCCGGCGACCAGCGGACGATGTCCGAGCTGAGCCAGGCCGAGAAGAACGCGATCAGCCACCGGGGAGGGGCCGCCCGGATGCTGGCGGCGTATCTGCGGAGCGGCGAGGTGGCGCGGAGCGAGCGATGATCCGGACCAAGAGCGGCGCCGCTGCCCTTTCGATCGCGTCGAACACGCTGTTGATCGCGATCAAGCTGGTCGCGGGGGTGCTCACCGGCTCGATCGCGATCCTCACCGAGGCGGTCCACTCGCTTGTCGACCTGGTCGCATCGATCGTCGCCTTCGTTTCGGTGCGCAAGGCGGAGGAGCCGGCAGACGCCGACCACCCCTACGGCCACCAGAAGGTCGAGAGCCTGGCGGCGACGATCGAGGGACTGCTCATCCTCGTCGGGGCCGGCATCATCATCTACGAGGCGGTCCGCCGCCTCGCGGTCGGCGCCACGGTGGAACTTGTCGGCGTCGGCATAGCGGTGATGGCCGTCTCGATGTCGAGCAACCTTGCCGTCTCGGCGGTCCTCATGCGCCAGGCGCGGCGTCATGACTCGCCCGCCCTCGAAGGCGACGCCGCGCATCTGCGCACCGACGCGATGACATCGGCGGGAGTCCTGCTCGGGCTCGGCGTCGTCCAGGTCACCGGCAACTCCGCGTACGACTCGATCACGGCGCTGATCGTCTCCGGCGCGATCGTCGCCGCCGGGTTGCGGATCGTCCGCCGCTCGTCGGGCGTGCTCGTCGACGAAGCTCTACCGGCTGAGGAGATGGACCGGATCGAGGCGGCGATAGCCGCTGCCCGGACCGGTGAGGTGGCGGGGTACCACAAGCTCCGCGCCCGCCGAGCCGGCAGTCGCCGTTACATCGACCTCCATGTCCAGTACCGGGCGGGAACGACCCTGGAGCGCGCCCACGACCTCGCCCACACGATGCGCGCCTCGATCGAGGCCGCGATCCCGAACGCCGAAGTGCTCATCCACGTCGAGCCGGAGAGCTCGCTGCGCGACCCGACGGGGGCTCGCGGCGGCCCGTTCCGGGCGGGGTGATTAGAGGAGTCCGGCCGGACTCCTCTCAACACGCTTCCCAGAACCGCCCAGGCTGCGAAATCGGTGCCAGGGTCCCCCAAGCTCGTAGCGGAGCTGTCGGGGCGTCGGTGCTTCGAGATCCCGCTGAAGCTCGCTGAGCTTCGGAAGGGACGCCGGCATCCCCTACGGACTGGGCAGCAGATTCACCGCTGCGGCGAGGCCGACGGCGACGATGGTGACGGCGTAGCCCGTGTAGTCGCTCAGGGCGAAGGCGACTGCGGCGATCGCGCAGACTGAGACGACGACGATCCAGGAGGCTCGGGCCAGGGACACCGGCCGGTATTTTGGCCGAGATGGCCGACGGCGAGACGAGCACGACGATCGACGGCGAGTCAGCCGCCGCGGCGCTCGCCTTCCTGACCGAGATGTCGCCGGACCTGCGGGGCGGCGCGATCCTGTCTGCCGACGGTGCGGTCTTGTCGGCCAGCGGCGATCCGGGTCGCTGGCGAGACGACGTCGCCGAGCTGCTGGATGTCGCCGATCGCGCCGAGGGCGAGCCGGTCGAGCAGGTGCATATCGCGACGGAGCAGGGCGAGGTCTTCGTGCTGCGGCACGCCGGCTTGACGGCGGTCACCGTGACCGAGCGCCTTGCGCTCGCTTCGCTGCTGTTCTTCGACATGCGCTCCGTCCTTCGCGACCTGGCAGCCGGCGGCGACGGGAGGACAGGCGCGTGAACCGAGGGCGCGGCACAGCGTCGTGTCCGCCGCCGTCAGGCGTGCGCGGGGGGTTTCCGAATGCCGCCTAAGCCGCACCGGATCCTGCTCGACCGCGTCTCCGGCTACGCCGACGAGGCGGCCGCGTACATGCGCCGCCGCCGGGTCGCTCGACGCCCGTTCGCCCGCCTCTACTACGCCGGTGGACGCGCCAACGACCACGCTGTCGACTCGCAGGTCGGGGGCGAGCTCTTCGTCGCGGCCGGTCGCCTGATCGAGCTCGCCGGAAAGCGAGCGAAGCCGTGAGCGAGGCAGAGCGCCTGATCGACGCGGACGTCGCCGCCCGCGTGCTTTCGCGGGCGCTCGGAAACGGCGGTGAGTTCGCCGAGATCTTCGCCGAGCGCACGGCGGGCCTGACGATGGCGATCGACGAGTCGCGAGTGGAAGCGGTGCAGTCGGGGAGCGGCGAAGGCGCCGGCATACGAGTGCTGAGCGAGGGCACGACCTACTTCGCCCACGTCGACGGGCTCGACCCCGGCGATCTGGACCGGGCCGCGGGCGAAGCCGCCGCGGCGCTCCGTTCGCAACGCGCGGAGCCGCGACCGCTAGAGGCGACGCCGACCGCCCCACAGTCGATCGAGCGCCCCCCCGCCGACGTGCCCGCCGAGCGCAAGGCGGCATTGCTGCGCGAGCTCGACGAGCGCGGGCGCGACGCCGGGCCGGAGGTATCGCAGTTCACGGCCTCCTATGCCGAGGCGCGCCGCCAGGTGACGGTGGCCAACTCGGACGGGCTGTTCGCCGCCGACGATCGCACCCGGGTGCGGATCGGCGCCCAGGCCGTGGCCCGCCGCGGGCAGTCGGTTGAGACCGGCTCCGAGACGCTCGGCGGCCATTGCGGCTTCGAGCTCCTCGACGACGACCCGGGACGTGTGGCGGCTTCGGCGGCGCGGAAAGCGCTCGTCCTTCTCGATGCGGGGCCGGCGCCGGCCGGGGCGATGCCGGTCGTCGTGGGGGCGGGCTTCGGCGGCGTCCTCTTCCACGAGATGACAGGTCACGGGCTCGAGGCCGACCACGTCCAGAAGGGCGCCAGCGTCTATGCCGGAAAGCTCGGCGAGAGCGTCGCGCAACCGTTGCTCACCGCATACGACGACGGCTGCATGGCCAACGAGTGGGGCACCGACTCGATCGACGACGAGGGAGCGGCGACGCAGAAGACGATGGTGATCGAGGAAGGTCGCCTCGCGTCGTTCCTCTACGACGGGCTCACCGCCCGACGGGACGGGGTTCGGTCGACGGGCAACGGACGCCGTGAGAGCTTCCGCCATCTGCCGGTGCCGCGGATGACGAACACGTACATCGCGCCCGGCGAGGCCACGCCCGCGGATCTGATCGCCGGCGTCGATCGGGGGTTCTACGCGGTGTCTTTCGCCGGCGGTCAGGTCGACCCGGCCACCGGCGACTTCGTCTTCGGCGTCTCCGAGGGGTATCTGATCGAGGACGGGAAAGTGACTCGGCCTTGTCGCGGCGCGACTCTGATCGGGAACTGCCTCGAGGCGCTGGCGGCGATCGACGCGGTCGGCGACGACTTCGAGATGAAGACCGGGATCTGCGGCAAGGCGGGGCAGAAAGTCCCGGTCGGCACCGGTCAGGGCCACGTCCGCATCCGTGAGATGACGGTGGGCGGGACCGACCTTTGACCGGCCGGGGCGGCAGGCGGGGAGCGGACTGGTGATCGACTGGGCGCGCCGCGCCGTGGAGTCCGCCCTGGCGGCTGGCGCCACGGACGCCGAGGGCTACCTCTCTGAGGACCGCGGCCGCGAGGTGCGCGTCCACGGCGGCGAGGTGGAGAGCCTCAGCGCGGCGACCAAGCGCGGCATCGGGGTGCGCGCCTGGATCGGCGCCCGCGTCGGCTACGCCTTCGACACGAATCTCTCCGAGGCGGGGGTCGACGCCCTCGCTCTTCGCGCCGTGGAGATGGCGCGCGCAGCTGACGAGGACGAGTTCGCCGGTCCACCGCGGTCTGCGGTGCGCCTTTCCTCCGATATCGGGGGGGAAGGCGCGGCGGAGCTGAGCGACCCTTCGGTTGCGAGCTGGTCGACCGCCGAGATCGCCGAGCTGACGCTCGCCATCGAGCGCACCGCGCTCGACGCCGATCGGCGCGTCGCCGGGGTCGAGCAGGCCGTGTACGCGGACTCCGCCGAGCGGGTTGCGATCGCCTCCTCGACCGGTATCGAAGGGGAGTACGAGAGCTCCCACTGCTACGGCTACGTGCTCGCGCTGGCCGAGGGCGAGGGCGCCCGCGAGACGGGGCTCGGCTTCGACCTCGGGCGCGGCCCTGTCGCGCTGGATCCGGTCGCGATCGGCCGCGAAGGCGCGGAGCGTGCGGTGTCGATGATCGGCGCCCGCAAGCCGCAGTCGCGCGCCTGGCCGGTCGTTCTCGACCCAACCGTGGCGGCAAGCTTCGTTGCGATCGTCGGACGCGGACTCTGCGCGAGCGCCGTGCAGAGGGGAAGGTCTCCCTTCGCCGAGCGCCTCGGCTCCGAGGTCGCGGCGGGGGCGTTCGTCCTCGACGACGACGGCCTCGATCCGGAGGGCTCGGCCTCATCGCCCTTCGACGGCGAGGGCGTCGCGCGCCGCCGCACGCCCTTGATAGAGGGCGGCCTTTTGCGCAACTACCTCCACGACACCTATACGGCCAGCCGTGCCGGAACCGCTTCGACCGGGAGCGCCGGCCGTGGTGGCTATCGCTCGCAGCCGGCGGTCGGCGCCTCGAACCTGCTGGTGGCGCCGGGGACGCTGACGCCCGAGGGGTTGCTGGACGAAGCCGGCGAGGGGGTCCTCGTCACCGATGTCGCCGGCCTGCACTCGGGTGTGAACCCGGTCACCGGCGCGTTCTCGGTGGGCGCATCGGGCAGGGCGATCCGCGACGGTGAGCTTGCCGAGCCGATCCGTGAGTTCACCATCGCCAGCGATCTCGTCTCGATGCTCGGCGCCGTGAGCGCCGTCGGCGCCGCTCCGCGCTGGGTCCCGTTCGGCGGCTCGGTGAGCACGCCGGCGCTGTTGATCGAGCAGATGACCGTGGCCGGTTCCTGAATGCGAAGCCGGTTACGCCGTGGCCGCTGTTAGATTCCGCCGCGATTTCAACCACCCCTGACCGAGGAGCTTCGAAGTGACAAAGGCTGAGTTTCTTGACCGACTTGCAAGCGACGAGCGGCTGGGCAGCAAGAAAGCCGCCGGCGACGCGGTTGACGCAGTGCTCGACGCGATCACCGACACGCTGAGTGGCGGCGGCGAAGTGAGCTTCACCGGCTTCGGCAAGTTCCACGTCGCCGAGCGCGGCCCGCGCCAGGGCGTCAACCCGCGCACGGGCGAGCGAATCACCATCCCGGGCGGCAAGGTCCCCCGCTTCTCTGCCGGCTCGGCGCTGAAGACCAAGGTCAAGGGCTGAGTCCTCTGAGCCCGGCCTCGCGAGCGTCACAGTCTGACTCTTCGCGAAGCGAGGCCGGGCGAAGCCTAGGTGCCTAAGTCCTTCGCGGATCGGCTGACGGCGCTCGTCGAGGAGCGCCGCAGCCAGGTCTGCCTCGGTCTCGACCCGGATCCGGCCCAGCTCTCGGCAGCCGGCACGTCGGATTCGAGCGCCTCGCCCGCGGAGCGGGCGGCCGACGCGATCGCCGCCGACTGCCGGCGCCTGATCGCGTCGGCCGGTGGCGCCTGCGTCGCGGTCAAGCCGCAGCTTGCCTGCTTCGAGCGGCTCGGCGCCCCGGGCTGGGCGGCTCTTGCGGAGGTGTGCGGGGCCGCCGGCGAGGCCGGACTGCTCGTCGTCGCCGACGGCAAGCGCGGCGACGTCCCGGTCTCGGCGGCCGCCTATGCGCAGGCGCTCGTCGGCGTCACCTCCACGCCCTGGGGGGATGTGCCCGGCCTCGGCGTGGACGCCTTCACGGTCAATCCACTGCTCGGAGTCGACGCCTTGGAGCCACTGGTAGCCGCCGCGGAGGCGAGCGGCGCCGGCGTCTTTGCCCTGGTGCGGACCAGCAACCCCGGAGCAGCCGACGTCGAGGATCTGGAGACGGCGGAGGGCCCCGTGCACGAGCGGCTCGCCGGGATCGTCGACGGGCTGGCCGGGCGCCTGCTCGGCGAATGCGGGCTGAGCGGCATGGGCGCCGTGGTCGGGACGACGGCGCCGGAGCACATCGCCCGCCTGCGCGCATTGATGCCGCGTTCGGTCTTCCTCATGCCGGGGGTCGGCGCCCAGGGGGGGAGGCCGGAGCTGCTCGGGGCTGCTTTCGCAGCCGGTCCCAGCTCGGCGATCGTCGCCGCGTCGCGCGGAATCGCGGCGGCCGACGATCCCGCCGCTGCGGCAGAGAAATTGCGCGAAGAGGTGTGGAGGGTGGCCACCGAATAAAAAGGCCCTGAGCGGAGATACGATCCTTCGCCCCATCCCTTCGCTCGCCGGCCCCAATGGACAAGCGCTCATCAGCTACCGCTCGCATCGTCGCGGTCACCGCGCTCGCGGTCGGCGCGCTCGTGGTGATCGTCGCGGTCGGCGCCGCCCTCAGCGACGGCGGATCGAGATCGAGCGGCCGCGGCCACAGCTCCAAGGTCCACAAGACGGTGGAGAGAAAGCAGGTTCCCGCCACATACGAAGTGCAGAGCGGCGACACTCTGGTCTCGATAGCCCACCACGCCGGCGTTTCCGTGCGGACGATCGAAGAACTGAACCCGCAGGTAGATCCCCAGATCCTGATCGCCGGCGAAACGCTCAAGCTGCGCTAGTCGCCTTCCTTGCGCTGCTGGCCGTGTCTCTCGGC
>Ga0207648_10005600_pt1 | contig 12630 bp, 10 predicted proteins | sample KBSMisM32_FD_184310 | JGI IMG/M metagenome (GOLD analysis project Ga0207648, IMG submission 184310) | Miscanthus rhizosphere microbial communities from Kellogg Biological Station, Michigan, USA - KBS Miscanthus M3-2 (SPAdes) (version 2) | ecosystem: Host-associated > Plants > Roots >...
TGACCGCCACGACGATCGGATACCACAGGCCGTAGTAGATGTCCCCCGTCGCGGCGACCATCGCCGTCGCGGTCAGCGGCAGCATTCCGCCGAACCAGCCGTTGCCGATGTGGTACGGCAGCGACATCGACGTGTAGCGGATCTTGGTCGGGAACAGCTCGACCAGGAACGCCGCGATCGGTCCGTACACCATCGTCACGTAGATGACCATGACGAACAGGATCAGGAGCGTCATTCCCCAGTTCACCTGGGCCTTGTCGGCGGTCGCAGGGGCGCCAGCCGCCTTCAGCGTCGCGGCGAGCTTCGCCTGATCCCAGCCTTCGACTTTCTCCGTGCCGATCGTCGCCACGACCTTGCCGGGCTCTCCCGCCACGGATTTGAACGACAGGCCCTGCTTGGTGAGGAAGTCCTTCACCCGGTCGCAATCGGAGAACTTGCTCCATGGCCCGACGAAGATGTGAAACTTGCAATCGGCTTCGTTGGCCGCGACCGTGATCGGAGTCTTCGCCGAGAACGCCTCGAGCTGCGGGTTGACGTAGTGGGTCAGGCCCTGGAATAGCGGGAAGTAGGTCACAGCCGCGATGAGGCATCCCGCGAGGATGATCTTGAGCCGCCCGATCTTGTCCGAGAGCCAGCCGAAGAAAATGAAGAACGGCGTGCCGAGGAGCAGCGATGCCCCGATCAACGTATACGCCGACACGTAGTCGAGCTTCAGCGTGATGGTGAGGAAGAACAGCGCGTAGAACTGCCCCGTGTACCAGACGACGCCCTGGCCGGCCGTGGCGCCGAGGAGCGCGAGCAGCACGTACTTGTTGTTCGGATACTTCATGAAACTGTCGGTCAGCGGCGACGTCGAGCCTTTGCCTTCCGCCTTCATCTTCTGGAAGATCGGCGATTCGTGCAGCTTGAGCCGGATGTAGATGGAGAAGACCAGCAGGACGAGCGACAGCCAGAACGGGATCCGCCAGCCCCACTCCGCGAAGGCCTTCGCGTCCATGTTGCTGCGGCACAGGTAGATGATGAGCAGCGCAAGGAACAGCCCCAGCGTTGCCGTGGTCTGGATCCATGACGTGTCGTAGCCGCGCTTGCCGTGCGGCGCGTGCTCCGCCACGTAGGTCGCTGCACCGCCATACTCGCCGCCCAGTGCCAGGCCCTGGACCAGGCGCAGCGTCACCATCAGGATCGGGGCGCCCCAGCCGATCGCCTCATACGTCGGCAGCAAGCCCACGAGGAACGTCGCCCCGCCCATGAAGACGATGGTGACGAGGAACGTGTACTTGCGTCCCACGAGGTCGCCGATCCGGCCGAACACCAGCGCGCCGAAGGGGCGTACGAGGAAACCGGCTGCATACGCGGCGAAAGCCGACAAGAGCGCGGCCGTCTGGTTCCCGGGGGGAAAGAAGAGTGCGGCGAAGAAGGGCGCCAGCACTGCGTAGAGGTAGAAGTCGTACCATTCGAACACCGTGCCGAGCGACGACGCGAAGATGACTTTCTTCTCCTCGGTCCCGATGCTCTGGATCGACTCCTCCCGCATCATTCCACTTGCTCTTGCCTCCGCCATGCTTTCCTCCCTGGGTTCAAAATCCGACAGGTACCTCTAATGAAAAAATGGTGCCGCAACGTTTGATGAACCGGCGGCGTGGTGCCATTTCGCGCTTTCTGAAACCTTGCGCCGCGCCATAGTATCCCAGTGCGCGCTTACATCAAACTTACACGGACCTCATTTGCCATCGCCGCGCGCGATGTTGCATTGCAACATCGTTGTTCCCGCGCGAAGCCGTATGGAATTCTCCGACTCTCACGACGGCGCGGACTCGTGAGCGGCGGGCGGCTCGAGCAAGCCCTCGATCCGGGACATGAGGTCGCGAGTGGAAAAGGGCTTGGTCACGTAGAAGTCCGCGCCCAGCGTGAGCCCGCGCACGACCTCCGAATCGCGGCCCTTGGCGGAAAGCATGATGACCTTGATGTGGCGCCATTCCGGGTGCCGCCGGATGTTCTGACAGACCTCGTAGCCGCTCGCCTGCGGCATCATGACGTCGAGCAGCACGAGATCCGGAACGATGCGCTCGACGATGGAGAGCGCCTCGGCGCCGTCCGTTGCCGTGTAGACGTCGTGACCGCGCTGCTTCAACAGGAACTCGATCGCGGCGACGATGTTGGGCTCGTCGTCGGCGATCAGGATCTTCTTGCTCATTCGGAGGCTCCAATCGGGGACGGGACGCTCGTGTAGCCCGCTCGAGCCGACACGCGGGTCGGGACCGTGAACGAAAAGCACGCGCCGCAGCCCAGATCGCTCTCGACCCAGAGCCTGCCGCCGAAATGCTCGATGATCTGCCGGCTGATGTGAAGCCCGAGCCCGCTGCCGTGCGGCTTGTCGGTGAGCGTGTCGCCCACCTGGTGGAACTTGCTGAAGATCTCGGTCTGGTGCTCGGGACTGATCCCGCGCCCGTTGTCCCGGACGTCGACCTGAAGACTCGCCCCTCGCTCGACCAGAGAGATCTCGACGCGCCCGTTGCCCGCGTCGCAGAACTTCGCCGCGTTCGAAAGGAGATTCAGCATCACCTGGATCATCCGGTCGAGGTCGGCGGTCACGAGGGCGACCTTGTCCGGCAGGTGCGCGGCGACTTCGATGTTCCGCTCCTTGAACACCTGGCCCATCGCGCCAAGCGTGTCGGAGATGACGTCCTTCAGGTCGACGTCGGTCTCGGCCCATTCGGCGTTCCCGGATTCGATCTTGGCGAGGTCGAGGACCTGATTGATGAGCCGCGTGAGCCGCTCGGTCTCCTTCGTGATGATGCCCAGGAACTTCTTGCGCTGCCCGAGCTCGACTTCGGGGTCGTCGAGGAGGATCTCGGTGAACGCGCGTATCGACGTGAGCGGCGTGCGCAGCTCGTGCGTCACCGTCGAGACGAAGTCGTCCTTCAGCCGGTCGAGCTCCTTCAGCCGTTCGTTCGCCTCGCGCAGCTCGGCAGTCGCGGCCTCGAGCTCGTGCGACTTCTGCTCGAGCCGGTGGCTGTAGACGACGACCTGCGACGCCTCGTCGAGGATGTCGCGCACTTCCTCGATGGTGAGAGTCTCTTCCTTCACCACGGAAGCGACCATGATGCGCGCCGACGCGCCGCCGATCGCGCCGGCAAGCTGGACTTCGACGTAGTGCACGAGCCCCGCATCGGCGAGGAGCGCCGGGTCGGGCCACGCGAGTCCCTTGGCGCTCGCGTACTCGACGAATGCGCCGTCCGCGGCCGCCGTGCCGAGAAACCGCGCGAGCAGGCTGTAGAGATCGGGGACTGAGGCGGTGCCGCGCCAGAAACGCGCCCCGCCGGCTTCACCCGTGTGCCGGAAGACGTCGACGAATACGCTGGCCTGCCGGTGCTCGTCGGCATTCGGCGATGCCGACAGCGACACGAGGATGTAGGCGCCGACGTTCGCGATCATGCTCCAGATCATCGCGTGGCTTATCGAGTCGAGGCCGGCGAGCCCGAAGAGCTGCAGCGGTCGCAAGAGCGCGATGCCGAACGGTCCGTCGTCGAGCAGGCTCCCCGGCAGCCACCCCGATCGGGCGATTGCGGGAAGGAGCAGCGTGTAAAGCCAGATGCCGAAACCGGCGGAAAGGCCCCAGAGCGCGCCGGCGCGCGTCCCGCCTTTCCAGAAAATTCCGCCGAGGATCGCCGGCGCGAACTGCGCGACGGCTGCGAACGAGATGAGGCCGATCGAGACGAGCGCATAAGCCTCGCCCGCGAGGCGGAAATACAGGTAGCCCAGTATCAGGATCAGCACGATCGCGCCGCGCCGGATCCCGAGGAGGAGCCTCGTCAAGTCGGGGCGCTCGTTGAGGCGCAGGCCACGGAGCCGCAGGAGCACCGGCATGACGAGGTCGTTGCACACCATGGTCGACAAGGCGATCGTCTCGACGATGATCATCCCGGTGGCCGCCGACAGCCCCCCGATGAACACGAGCAACGCGAGGAGCTCGTGCTTCTCCGCCATCGGCAGCGTGAGCACGAATGTGTCGGCATCGACCGTGCCGTCGGGAAAGCGCAGCAGGCCGCCGAAGGCGATGGGAAGGACGAAGATGTTGATCGCGAGCATGTACACCGGAAACAGCCAGATGGCCTTCGAGAGGTGCTTCTCGTCGACGTTCTCGACCACGGCGACCTGGAATTGCCGCGGCAGGAACATGATCGCCATCATCGACAGCACGGTGAGCCAGGCCCAGTTCGAGTAGCCGCCCGCCACGCCTTCGAGCGGCGTCATCATGGCTGCCAGCTTGGGTTCCGCCGATGCGCGTGCGAAGACGTCGCCGAACCCGTCGTAGATGCCAAACGTGACGAAGATGCCCACCGCGAGGAACGCGAGGAGCTTCACCAGCGATTCGAACGCGATCGCGGCGACCATGCCCTGATGGTGCTCCGCGGCGTCGAGATGGCGCGTGCCGAAGGCGATGGTGAATGCGGCCAGGATCAGCGCCATCCACAGCGCCGCGTCCTCGCGGATCGACGATGCGCCCGCCTTCGACGGCATCGTGATCTCGGGGTACTGCACCAGGATCGCGAAGCTGTTCGAGACCGCCTTCAACTGCAGCGAGATGTACGGCAGGATGCCGATGACGGCGATGACGGTGACGAGACCGCCCAGGAGCGCGCTCTTGCCGTAGCGCGACGCGATGAAGTCGGCGAGCGACGTGATGCGGTTCTGTTTCGAGATGCGCAGGATCTTGCGCAGCACCACCCACCACAGCGCGATCATCAGCGTCGGCCCGATGTAGATCGGCAGAAACCCGACGCCGTCGCTCGCTGCCCGCCCAACGCTCCCGTAGAACGTCCATGCCGTCGCATAGACGGCGAGCGACAGGCTGTAGACGTACGGGCTCGCGATGACCGACCGGCCGGCGTCGGCACGCTCGTCGGCAAAATAAGCGATCGCGAACAGCAGTCCCAGGTATGCGAACGAGATGAGAATGATGGTCGTGCCGTGGAGCATGGCCCCGTCCCTCGTCGAAGCGCGTGCTAGCGCCCGGACTCCGCTATCCAGGCCATCAGCGCGATCAGCGCCGACCACGCGCCGAACATGTAGACGTAGAGCACCGGCACGCCGAGCACCGTCCCCGACACGTTGAAGAGCGCGAGGATCGGGTAGTTGAAGAGCAGCACGCCGAGCAGGCACAGCGCGACGAAGCGCTGCCCCTTGCTTTCGAAATCGCTCATCGAACCTCCTTCTTGTTCCCGCGCGGAGTTTAGCCTTCCGAACGCGGGCGAACCACCGTGACGGTGCAAGGCGCGCTGCCGACGACCTGCGCACCTGCGCCTCCGAACCGCCGCGGAAGCGTGCTGGCGGAAGGGGCGCCGATCACGATGTGCGCCACGTCGTTCATCCGGACGTAGTCGACGAGCGCCGCTCCCGGCTTGTCCGATTCCAGGACGTGATAGGTCACGCGCTCCTCGGGCAACTCCAGAGGCTTCGCCCAGCCGCGCAACTCGATCAGGCGATTGATGTGCCGGCCAGTCGCGGAATTTTCCTCGCCGACGCCCGAAAGCGTGGCCGCGGGAGGCACGACGGTGATGCACGCAATGCGGCAACCCGGATCCGCGGCGATCGCGCTGCGCGCCGCGTCGCGGAGGGCGACGCGAAGCGCCTCGTTGCCTTCCCGGGGCGAGATCGCGACGGCGACGACACGCATCACCTGCGGCTCTGTCGAAAGGGGCGGGCAGGGCGCGGGTGAGAATCGTGCGGCGCGTATCCGGCGTCGTGCAAGCGTGGGCAGGCCGGCGCGGCGCTCCCGCGAGCCGCGTTCCGTGAGGGGAATCTCGGCCGGCGTGGAGAGCGCGAGCGCGATCTCGCGAGCGGACGCATATCGATCGCGGGCGTCCACTTCGAGGCAGCGCAGCACGATCTCCTGCAGCCATGGCGGCGTCGAGGGCACCAGCGTGCGCGGCGGAACCGGATCGCGGTAGAAGCGCCGCTTCAACTCGGCCACGGTCGCGGGATGGCCGAACGGGAGGCGCCCCGTCGCGAGCTCGTAGAGGATGCCGCCCAAGGCGAAGATGTCCGATCTCGGATCGCAGCGCACGCCCAGCACCTGCTCGGGCGCCATGTAGACCCAGTTGCCGAGCGGAATTCGAAGCTCTTCGGCAAGGAGATCCGGAAAGTGCCCGTGATGGGCGAGCCCGAAGTCGATGAGAACGGCTTCGCCGTTCGACCGGAACAGCACGTTGGTGGGTTTGAGGTCGAGATGGACGACGTCCTGCCGGTGCAGGTCGGAGAGCGCAAGCGCCATCGCGGTGCCGAGGCGCGCGATCTCCTCGGGCGGCATCGGCGCACGGCCGAGCCAGTCGTCGAGCCGGACGCCGTCGATGTGCTCCATGACGAGGTAGGGCGTGGTTTCGACGTCACCATACGCGACGAGCGTCGGGTGATGACGACTCTGCGCAACCGCTCCAAGCACCGTGCGGCAGACCTCGAAGCCGATGACGTTGACCGCCCGCTCGCCCGGTCCGAGCCGAGGGATCTTCATGACGAGAGGAAGGGGGCCCTCGTCACCGGTCAGGCGGAAGATCGTCGCCATGCTTCCGGCGTGGATCATCTCGCCCAGGCGAAAGCCGTCGATCACGCTCCCGGTTTCCGGGAGTTTCGTCACAATCCGCGCTCCAGCCGCCGCGCGAGGCGGTCGGGGAGTCCTGCTGCGCGAATCTTCCGCATCGCGGCCCCGTGGTCGTACGGCACGCGGAAGAACGTCACGCGCTCGCGCTCGGTGTCGAAGAGCGCGTAGCACGCCGCGTTGTTGCCGTCCCTGGGCTGGCCTGCCGACCCGACGATGGCGAGCCAACGATGATGCTTCGAAGTCGGGATCGGTGTTCCCGGAACGGGCCGGAACAACATGGGCCTGCCGCTCGTGCCGGTGTAGTAGAGCTTCTGCTCGTGCACGTGGCCGCTGAAGACGTAGACTGCGCCTCCCGCATCGATGCTCTCCGCCGCTTCCCGGGGGCCGCTCACGTAAATCCACTGCCCTGGCGCTGCCGCGCTCGCGTGCACGAACAGGAAATCGTCTTCCTCCACGGTCAGCGGCAGCGAGGCGAGGAATTCACGTTGCCTTGGCCCGAGCTGCGCGCGGGTCCAGTCGACGGCCGCCAACGCGTTCCTGTTGAGCGCGTCGTCCGGACGCCCCATTGCCGCCGCATCGTGATTGCCGAGCACGACGACGGCGCCCTTCGATCCGTACTCCTCGACGAGATCGAGCACTGCGACCGGATCCGCGCCGTAGCCGACGAGGTCGCCGAGAAATGCATAGCGGTCCGCCCCCAGGGCCTCCGCATGCGCGAGGCAGGCGGTGATCGCTTCGAGATTGCTGTGGATGTCGGCGAACAGAGCGAGCTTCAGACCGAACCTGTCTTCTGGATGCGATAGCCCAATCCGCGCAGCGTGACGATTTCGACGCCGGCGGCCTCGAGCTTCCGGCGCAGCCGGTGGACGTAGACTTCGATGGCGTTCGTGCTGACCTCGTCGCCCCATTCGCACATGTGGTCGAGCAGCTGCGCCTTGCTCACCATCCGGTCCGCGCGCTGCAGCAGGAGATCGAGCAGTACGAGCTCCCGCGCCGAGAGGTCGAGCGATTCGCCGCGGACCTTGGCTACGCGGCCGGCCCGGTCGAAGGCGAGCGCGCCGAACTCGACGACCGCAGGCTTGCCGCCGGAGGCGCGCCGCGTGAGGGCGCGCACGCGCGCTTTCAGCTCTTCGAGCGCGAACGGCTTGGCAAGGTAATCGTCCGCGCCGAGATCGAGGCCTCGCACGCGCGCTTCAATGCCGTCCTGCGCGGTGAGGATGAGGACGGGCAAGTCGCGGCTGCGCCCGCGCAGGCGCTTCAGGACCTCGAAACCGTTCATCCGGGGAAGCCCGATGTCGAGGATCAGGAGGTCGAATTCGAAGCTCGCGATCGCGTAGTCGGCCTCGGCGCCGGTCGCGACGCAGTCGACCGAATGCCCGTCCTCGCGCAGGCTCACCGCGAGACCATCGGCCAGGATCGGGTCGTCTTCGGCGATCAGAATCCGCATCCGGCACGTCCTCCGTTCGCGGCCTCGATGGTCGCCTCACGTGCTCCCCTCGAGCGACCTTCAATCGAGTTTAGCAAAGTGACGACCACGGCGCACGTTCGCTGGCCTCCCGTTTTGGCTACAATCCCTGAACTCAGGCTCCGGCCGAGCTCGCGAATCGATGCGTCCCGGTCGATTGCGAACCTGAATGGGAAGGCGATGGCAGACGCGAGGCGGTACGCGAAGACGGAAAAGGGCACCGAAGAGATCCGTTCGCGCGGAAAGAACCTGCGCGGCCGATTGCGCACCATGCTGATCCTGATCGACCCGTCGAAGACCGGCGACGAGTTGCGGGCGAGTGCCGGCCAGATCGGCGTGGAACCGGAATTCCTGGACATGCTGCTGAAGGACGGCTACATCGTCGCGCTCGGCGGCGCCGAAAGCCCGGCCGCCGCCGAGGCCCCTCGCGAAGTGAGCCGGGACGAGCTCGCGCGCTTTCGCGCCGCGAAGTCGTTCATCAACGAAACGGTGGTCGATGCCCTCGGCGTTCGCGCTTTCCTGTTCACGCTGAAGCTCGAGCGCTGCTCGACGCGCGACGATCTCGCCGCGCTTCTGCCCGACTATGCGAAGGCGATCAGGAAGTTCCGCGGCGAGGCCGAAACCCGCCTTCTCGTCGATCGCGCCAACGAGCTCCTTTCCTAGCGCGTACGGGGTTTCTCGCGATCGCGCTGTGCTAGACTTCACGGGCACTTTGCGTCCTGTTGCCTGGGGACGCGCCCGCTCTGCAATGGCTGAATCCCACCCCGCCCTCACGGCGCTGTCGCCCCTGGACGGCCGCTACGGCGCGAAGGTCGCGCCGCTCGCCCGCATCTTCAGCGAATACGGTCTCATCCGCGCCCGGGTGCAGATCGAAGTCGCTTGGCTGATCGCGCTGTCCGACGAACCCGGGATTGCCGAAGTCCCCCCCTTTGGCGCGCAGGCTCGCGAGGCGCTGCAGGCCGGATCGACGTCGTTCTCGCCGGACGACGCGGCGCGCGTTAAGGCGATCGAGCGCACGACCAACCACGACGTCAAGGCGGTCGAGTATTGGTTGAAGGAGCGCTTCGCAGGCGTCCCCGAGATTGCGCGGGTCGGCGAATTCGTTCACTTCGCGTGCACGTCGGAGGACATCAACAATCTCGCGTACGGCGTGATGCTCGCGGAAGCGCGCGCACAGGTGCTCTTGCCCGCGCTTCGCGACATCGCCGCCGCTCTCAAATCGCTGGCGCATGCCCACGCCGCGTTGCCGATGCTGTCGCGCACGCACGGCCAGCCGGCGACGCCGACCACGCTTGGCAAGGAGATGGCCAACGTCTACGCGCGCCTCGAGCGCCAGATCGCGTCGATCGAGCGCGTGCCCCTCAAGGGGAAGGCGAACGGTGCCGTCGGCAATTACAACGCGCACGTCGTCGCTTATCCGGATGTCGAATGGGAGCACCTTGCTGCCAGGGTGGTGGCGGGCCTCGGGCTCGAGTTCAATCCCTACACGACGCAGATCGAGCCGCACGACTACATGGCCGAGCTGTTCGATGCGGTCGCGCGCGCCAACACGGTGCTCGTCGATCTCGATCGCGACATTTGGGGCTACGTCTCCCTCGGTTACTTCCGCCAACGCGTCAAGGAAGGCGAGGTCGGGTCGTCGACGATGCCGCACAAGGTCAATCCGATCGACTTCGAGAACTCCGAAGGCAACCTCGGTCTCGCCAACGCGCTGTTGCGGCACATGGCCGAAAAGCTGCCGGTTTCGCGCTGGCAGCGCGATCTCTCCGATTCGACGGTGCTGCGCAACATCGGCGTGGCGTTGGGACACGCGCTCCTGGGCTGGGTCTCGCTCTCTCAAGGGCTGTCGCGCCTCGCTGTCGACGAAGCGCGCCTCGGGGAGGATCTCGACGCCAACTGGGAAGTGCTGGCGGAGCCGATACAGACTGTGATGCGCCGCTACGGCGTGCCCAATCCTTACGAGCAATTGAAGGCGCTGACGCGAGGCGTCACCGGCATCACCCGGGAGACGCTGCACGCGTTCGTCGACGGGCTCGCGATCCCTGCCGACGCGAAGGCACGTTTGAAGGCGCTCACTCCCGCGACGTACGTCGGCAAGGCCGCCGATCTCGCGCACCGCATCTGACCCACGGCGGGCGCGCGGCCCGCGACCCCGCGATGCGATCGCAGGCGGTCTTCAGCGCGTGTGCGGCTTGTGCAGGCGCCGCTCGCGGAAGTACGTGGTCACCGCGGGGACCAGCGAGACGACGACGATCGCAATCACGATCAGCGACAGGTTGTCCTTCACCCAGGGGATGTTTCCGAACAGATACCCTGCGTAGACGAGCGACGTGATCCAGGCGACGCCTCCGACCACGTTGAACGCGAGGAACCGGCGGTACGTCATTCCCGCGACGCCGGCCAGGAACGGCGCGAACGTCCTGATGATCGGGACGAAGCGGGCGATGATGATCGTCGCTCCGCCGTAGCGGTCGTAGAAAGACTGCGTGCGGCGCAGGTGCTCCTGCTTGAACCAGCGCGAATCGGGCTTATCGAATACGCGGGGGCCGATGTAGTGGCCGATCGAGTAGTTCACCGTGTCCCCGAGAATCGCCGCGGCGATCAGCACGACGACCAGCACATGGACGTCGAGGCCGGCGCTCGCCACGACGGTACCGGAGATGAAGAGTATCGAATCGCCGGGGAGGAACGGGAACACGACCAGCCCCGTCTCGACGAAGATGATGAGGAACAGGAACAGGTAGAGCCAGTGGCCGTACTGGGCCGCGACCTGCGCGACCGTCTGGTCGAGCGCCAGCAACGAATAGATCAGCGTCGTGAGCATGTGGCGCGCAAGGGGAGGGCCGGTGCCAGGTCCCGGCGGCGGCGCGGGCTCCCCGGCGCGGGGGACCGTCGCGCTGTGCCGCCGGGTTTGCCGCCGGCCTACGGAAGGATCTTCTCGCCCTCCGGGCCTTCGCGCTTCTTCTCGGGCTTGACCAGGTCTTCGCGCGAGACGCCCATCCACATCACGAGCGGCGCCATGACGAGCACCGACGAGTAGATGCCGAAGCAGATGCCGATGGTCAGCGCCAGCGCGAAATAGTGAAGCGTCTCGCCGCCGAAGAACAGGATCGACAGCACCATCATCAGCGTCAGGCCGTGGGTGATGATCGTGCGCGAGATGGTCTTCGTGATGGCGTCGTCGATGACGTGCGTCACCGACGCCTTGCGCATCTTGCGGAAGTTCTCGCGGATCCGGTCGGCGATCACGACGGATTCGTTCACCGAGTAACCCAGCACCGCGAGCACCGCGGCCAGCACGGGCAGCGAAAACTCCCACTGAAAGAAGGCGAAAAACCCGAGAATGATGATCACGTCGTGCAGGTTGGCGATGATCGCCGCAACCGCGAATCGCCACTCGAACCGAAGCGCCAGGTAGCCGACGATGCCGAGGGAGACGAGCAGGAGGGCGAGGGCGCCGTTTTCGTAGAGCTCCTTGCCGACCTGCGGACCGACGAACTCGACGCGCTGCTGCCGTGCGCTGGGGTCGTCGGCGCGCAGCGCGCCCATGACGCGCTCGGAGAGCTGTGCGCTCGACACGCCAGGCTTGAGCGGGAGGCGGATGAGCGCCGTGTCGGAGCGGCCGAAGCTCTGCGCCGCGTAGTCGCCCAGATTGAGCGTGTCGATGGCCGCACGCACGCGATTGAAGTCGACGGCGTGGTCGTAGACCACCTCGATCACCGTGCCGCCGCGGAAATCGACGCCGAGATTGAGGCCCCGCACCGCGAGGAAGATCACGGCCAGGACGAACGTCACGAGCGAGATCACGTTGAAAGTGAGCGCGTGCCGCATGAACGGGATGTCGCGCTGGATGCGGAAGAATTCCATGTGCTGTCTCTGCGAGGGCTCTCGTGACGGTCGCGCGTCGCGCTACTTGGCGGGGACGCCGGCGGCAGGCGTGGGTTTCCAGACCTGCCCGATGGAGATGTTGGTGAGGTGCTTGCGGCCGCCATAGATCAGGTTGACGATCCCGCGCGAGACGAACACCGCCGAGAACATCGACGTCATGATCCCGAGACAGTGCACGACTGCGAAGCCGCGGACCGGTCCCGTGCCGAAGATCAGGAGCGCGATGCCCGCGATCAGCGTCGTCACGTTCGAGTCGAGAATCGTGCCGAAGGCCCGGTCGTATCCCGCCGTCAACGCCGCGTGCGGCGTCGCGCCCCAGCGCAGTTCCTCGCGGATGCGCTCGTTGATCAGGACGTTGGAGTCGATCGCCATCCCGAGCGTCAACGCGATGGCCGCGATGCCGGGAAGCGTGAGAGTTGCCTGCAGCATGGACAAGAGGGCGACGAGCAGCATCAGGTTGACCGACAGCGCGATCGCCGAGATGAGGCCCATCAGCAGGTAGTACGCGCACATGAAGATCGCCAGCACGATGAAGCCGTAGGCCACCGAGTTGAAGCCCTTGTCGATGTTCTCCTTGCCGAGCGACGGGCCGACGGTGCGCTCCTCGACGATCTCCATCGGCGCCGCGAGCGCGCCGGCGCGCATCAGCAGCGAGATGTCGTTCGCCTCGCGGGTGTTC
>Ga0207648_10005602_pt1 | contig 12627 bp, 14 predicted proteins | sample KBSMisM32_FD_184310 | JGI IMG/M metagenome (GOLD analysis project Ga0207648, IMG submission 184310) | Miscanthus rhizosphere microbial communities from Kellogg Biological Station, Michigan, USA - KBS Miscanthus M3-2 (SPAdes) (version 2) | ecosystem: Host-associated > Plants > Roots >...
GAAGCTGTTTGTGCAGGCACACTATGCATGGCCGTTATATCAAACATATGTCCTTTTATTACTGGAATATTTTTCTTTATCAGCTTTTGTATATCCGACAGAAAAATCTTTTCACTCCAATCGCAAAAAGAGATCGCAACACCTGCAGAGCCTGCGCGGCCCGTTCTGCCGATCCTGTGCACATAAGTTTCAGGCACATTGGGCAATTCATAATTGACAACATGCGTAAGCTCGTCAATATCGATTCCCCTTGCAGCAATATCGGTGGCTACCAGCACTCTCGTCCTCCTGCTTTTAAAATTGTTCAGAGCCGCCTGCCGTTGATTCTGCGATTTATTTCCGTGTATGGCTTCAGTTGTTATACCCGCTTTGCTCAAACTGCGGGCCAGCTTATCCGCCATATGCTTCATTTGTGTAAATACAAGCACCGATTCAATTTCACGATTTTTCAGTAAATGAATCAGCAGCGATAGCTTGTTTTGTTTCTCTGTAAAATATACAGATTGATCTATAATCTCCACCGTAGAAGAAACCGGCGTTACCTCTGCTTTCACGGGATTGTTCAACAAACTATCGGCAAGTTGCTTTATCTGCGCAGGCATTGTGGCCGAGAAAAAAAGCGTTTGTTTGCGCACAGGCAATTTTGCGATAATACGTTTTACATCATGCACGAAGCCCATATCCAGCATACGGTCAGCTTCATCGAGTACAAAGAACTCGATATTACGAAGGGATATATGTCCCTGCTTTACAAGATCCATTAAGCGGCCGGGCGTTGCAACAATAATATCTACACCGCGACGGACAGCCTGTACCTGGGTATATTGAGGAACACCTCCATAAATCACTACATGCTGCAACCGCAGGTACCTGCCATATGCTTCTATACTTTCACCGATCTGCACAGCGAGTTCCCTGGTAGGAGAAAGAATTAAAGTGTTTAAAGAACGAGATTGCCGGGACATATTCTGCTGGTGCATCAACTGCAACAGGGGAATGACAAACGCGGCCGTTTTACCGGTACCCGTTTGCGCACAGCCTAAGAGATCTCTTCTTTGCAATATGGCTGGAATTGCTTTTTCCTGAATAGGGGTTGGCGTAACGTAACCTTCATGAGTTAGCGCTTTGAGGACAGGCTCGATGAGCTGTAAATTGTTAAATGACACAAATAAGATTTTGATTAATAATGTGGTAAGGCTATCTGAATTAAGAGATACTTTACCTGCCTTACGTTAAGCCATCATGGCATTTGGGTGATTGGCAGCACTAAATGAGAGAGCAATAACATTAAGAACTGTAAAGCTAACACTATTTCCCGGTAAAAGCAATTCCCGGTGATTATAAGGGGAAAAAGGTCATACTGGCTGCTATTTAAAGTATAAAGCAGCAATACCGGCATGAAAGCTGCCTTTTAAACGTCTGTTCTGTATAAGATATTTATAATAAAGCATACATTGAACCTGCCAACAGAAATTGATTTCCTTTTTTGAGAATTGACCGCATTTACCAATATAGCTGACCTTATTTTTTGCTAAAAGAAATCTACACTGTTTTGATCCGGTAGTACAGGAACAGGTATTGTTTATGAAAAGGAGGAAAGTAAGGATCGTTTTTTGTTACAAACATCATGGCATTTGAAAAACTATGCCGGCGTTTTATGTCAACAGTACCAGAAAGTAAACATAATACTATGACCAGACGATACATCATCATGATAAAATCAGGAAAGAATGCACCGCAGATTGCCGATAATGTGCTGAAGGATTTCGGTTGCTCTGTTTCTGAACCTAGCGAATGGCTCCACCCGGGAACAACTATTGTACGGGGATTAACTTTCCTGGATAAAAAAGGAAAAACGTTAGAATCCTCCATATTTAAACACCAGGCTTATTTTAATCCGCAAAAAGACAACCTGGTGCCGGAAGAAACAGAAATTGAACAACTGGTGTATGATGCGATTGCTGAACACTATCGACTCGGCCCCGGAGATATTAACGTACAGGTTGCTGAAGCCGATAAATAAAAACGTTCTCTTCAAAGGAAAAGATTATCCTTAAAAAGAGAACATTGTGGTTTTAATTTTTACGCTATTTTTTTCACGTTCACTGCCGCAAGACCCCGGTTTCCTGATTCAGTTTCAAAATTCACCTTATCGGATTCTTTCAGCGGCTCAGCAAGATTACTGGTGTGAACAAAAATTTTCTCACGCGTATTATCATCAATGATGAATCCAAATCCTTTTTCCTGGTTGAAAAATTGAACCGTACCTGTCCGTGTAAAGTCTCTTTCATTTCCGACAGGAATATTTATCTGAATATCTTCAACCTTGAATATTTTTTTGTATCGCGGATCCGGAGGTGTGTCAGAAATATTACCATTCTCATCCACATAGGCCATCATGTCTTCAAGGCTCTTTCCTTTCTTTGTACTTGCCCTGCGCTCTTCCTTCTTTTGTTGCTTATCCTGTCTTTGTTTCAGTCTTCTTTGCTGCTTATCTTTTTTATTGAAAGTTTCTTTCGACTTGGCCATATTGAACGGTAATCATTTTAGTTTAATCGACAAATAATATTGCCTCACTATCCTGGCTGAATTAAACAGGTTGCGTGGCTGTATCACGTATCCAGTTAAAAACAGATACCTCGCTTTTGATTTCAACGGGTAAGTGATGCGCTATTTCCCATTCTATTATTCTTGCCTGCCTTATGGTAAAATCTTCCGACAAGGTGCCATAAAAATTGATCAGGAAAAGAACCTGGTCACCATTAAACCGGTTAAATGATCTTCGTGAGGGTTGACCGGCAAAAACACTACTCACCTTGTCGCGATTCTGATCCCACGTATAATGAGCACAACCCATATCCTGCCTGTTGAAATGCATAGTCAAATTTTATAAAAAATATCATCTAAATACCCTCTACTAAAATTTAAGGTCTCACTCCCGTCGTTTGCCCGCACGAAAATCAGAAGATCATAAACTTTATATTCAAATCAACCGGCGAAGATTACCATCTTCTCCTGTCGTTCGTCTTTTCTTTTTCCCTGGCCACTGTTACCGAGATGGCCCGGCCTTCAATTTCCTTATTATTCAAACTTGTCATCGCTTTGTTTGCCTGATCGTTGGATTTCATTTCTACAAAGCCAAATCCGCGGCTGCGACCTGTTTCCCTGTCAGTAATTACCTTTGCTGAAGATACTTCGCCGAAGGGTTCAAAAAGTTTCCTAAGATCTTCTTCGCTAACATGAAAACCCAGGTTTGAAACGTACATGTTCATTACAATTCGTTTTAAAATAAATAATTAATGATTTTGTGATTCAAAGCCCAACAAGGAGAAAAGAGGAGGAAAAATTTTTACTGGATAAAGTAAGAATTAAAACTGATCCTGACTGAATGATGAAGAATTTATAATCACTCGCCGAAGATAAGATATTATAATTGGTTTCCCGTATAAATAAGTTAAAGTTACCTAACCGCTTGTAAGACATGAAGAAACGTTTCCTATGAGGGTAACCGGAAGAAGTAAAATCAATTGAACATAACTATTTTATTCATGGATGGCGCTTTGAATGATATTGGTTCCTTTTTCAACTATAAATTAAAAGAAGGGTGATCTGATCTGAAATTGGGGCGGGTAATCTTTGCAAAGACGAAAAAACTGAAATTGTTACAAGCAATGGCTTAAGTAAATATATTGGTCCCCGGATTTTAATCAATGTAATCTATGTCTAAAGAGCCAATTGAATTCCGCTTCCGCTGTTCTTGATTTTCTCCTGAAAAGCACACTCCTGCTGTGTGTATTACACTGCATCTTCCCGCTCAAAATGTTATACCTTAACGGCGCTTAAATTCAAACCCATGTCGACGATGAAACGGTTTATTCAGTTTGTATCATTCGCATCTTTATTCCTGTCACCAGGTCTTTTCAGTATTGCACAACAAACAAATAATGCTCCCGTCCAGGAAAGCTGGACAAAAGATTACGAGCCTTTCCGCATCGCAGGTAATTTATATTATGTAGGCACTTACGATCTCGCCAGTTACCTTATTACAACACCGGATGGACACATATTGATCAATACCGGAGTTGGTGAGTCGGTACCGATGATCCGTTCGCATATAGAAGCACTTGGCTTTCATTTTTCAGATATCAAAATATTATTGGCTACACATGCGCACTATGATCATGTCGGCGGAATGGCTGAAATAAAAAAATTAACCGGTGCTAAAATGATGATCGGGGAAAAAGACGCACCTGTCTTAGCAGATGGCGGCAATTCCGATTATGCGATGGGTGGAAACGGCCGACTGTTTGAACCGGTAAAGGCTGACCGGTTGCTGCATGATAAAGACACGGTAACACTGGGTGATATGCATATCGTGGTTCTTCATCACCCGGGCCATACAAAAGGCGCCAGCAGTTTTTTATTTGATGTTAAAGATGAGCATCGGTCCTATCGTGTGCTGATCGCGAACATGCCAACGATTCTGTCGCAAACAAAACTATCCGGTATGCCCGGTTATCCAACTGTTGGAAAAGACTATGCGTATACGTTAGGAGCGTTGAAAAAATCGCAGTTCGATATCTGGCTTTCTTCGCATGCCGGCCAGTTTGGATTGCATGATAAACACAAGCCGGGCGACAAATACAATCCGCAGGCGTTTATCGACCGGAAAGGCTTTGATGAAGCAATAAATGATTTGCAAAATGCTTACCGGAAAAAGGCTGACGAAAAATAATTTTTTAACCACCTGAAACAACAAACGATGTGGTCCACCGATACACTCTGGTTTGAAGTAGCAATTGTAAGCATTATCTATGCTATTGGCAATATGACCTTCGGTCATTTTGAAGAACGAACACCCAAATGGCGGAGGGTTGGGAAATATTTTCTTACGATAGTTATTGTAATTATTCTTTCCGTCTATTTTGGAAGAACGACAGCAATGATCGTACTCAGCGCCTTTGCGATCCCGTTTTTATATATACATGCATATTACCTGCCCAGGAAAAAAGGGATCAATGGCTTTACCGGTGAGCCCAAAAGCAAATACTACGATTTCCGTAAATGGGATAAAGATATTTTTAAAGAGAAATAAATAGCGGCACCTATTTTAATTCCGCCCTTAATCCCGCAGCAAACGCCTTTATATCACTATATGAATGTGCCGGATTATTTGCTTTATTGAAATCTATTTTCAGCATTCCCGGATATTTCTTCATATAAAAAGTTGTTCTGTCATCAAGTGTCATTTGGCCGTCAATCCTCGTGTTGACAAACGACATGTTGTTTCTCCCGGTTAAATATTTATTAAGACAACGGTCCACTTTAATGGTTTGTTTCTCCTGGAAGTACGCAACTATCTTATACTTCGTGTCTGATTCACTTATGGCTAAGCTCACCCTATTGTGGTGCCTGCATCCGCAACAAAAAAGCAAAACGCTTAACAGGCAAATGGCGCTTGCTGAGAAAAATTGTTTCATAAAATTTCTGTTTGATAACCTTTAACTGCAATAACGATGTTGGTAAATAGTGGTTGAGGAGAGTCTTCGAAAAAGCGGGATATAAAGATAATTGAACTGCCCGGTTCCGGTATCTTTTTATTATGAATGGCAATTGTTGAGCACGAAAGGACAGAACGAAACAGAAATAAGAAAGCCACGAGTCATATAAACCCGTGGCTAACTTTTTCGCGCCCGTCCTTTATAATGAGATTATCATTTCAATGCTTATACCGGTTCACTGCATCGCTGATCATTTATTTTTCTGAATACAAATCCGGCTGAGATAACTGAGTTTTGCTATAGAGTACTTCCGAACGTTGGGTAGGATGTTACAAAAATAGAAAGTGTTTTACAACAATGCAATAAGGGTAAACTCTAATCGAAAACGTTAGATAACCCCATCGTCCTATCCATTAACCGTGTTTGTCCCCGTTACAACGTTAACCAATCCTTCTATTTGTAGGTTATTCCGTCCATTTTGTCCAATCGAGCTATAATTCCCCACCCGTAAAAATAGTTCGCGAGCCCGATCAGAATCTCATTTTTTCCTTCTTTCAGCGGCAATTGGAAAGAGCTGTTTTCTATCGTGCAGCGGCCGTCATTCTTCTGACTGGGCGTGCCGAAGTAGTTCTTGCCTTCATACAACAGTTGGCCATTGATAAATACCCATACTTCATCGCTAAACCCTAAATTCAACGTTCTTTCCTGTGCCTTGTTCGAATTAATAGTCGTTCTGAGCCAGCATAACCGGCGGGCGTCATTATCGATGGCACCGTACCTCCTGCTCACGTTTATGAACCCCCGGGATTCAGCACTTACCGGTGTCCATATCGTGCTGCTGTCCGGCAATTCCGAATTGTAAAGCTTGCCATGCATACTGGGCAGCGGCATAATGATGTCTTTGCCAAACGGAAAATCTTTTGACGGGCTAAGCTCCCAGCTTCGTATATAACGGGTATCGCTGTACGTAGCAATTGGCCCCGCCTGTGCCGATAAGCCTTCGGTGGCATTTGGCTTTAGTACTAAATTGGCATAGATCACATTTCCGCTCAATGCAATACTACCTGATTCTGTTTCAGCTTCCAGTTCGGGTACATATAATGCAGCCTTCGTCATATCATTTACATACACTTTCATTTGCTTACCCGATATGACCAGTTTAACATGATTCCACCCGGTTTGATTGATCGTGGCACCTGCCTGGTATTCATCCGCCATATCCCAAAGACTCATCCCGTCCACGATCGCGGCATACTGTAATGTTGTTCGCACCTCCGGCGTTACAGGTCCAAAGGAGCGGATATAAAAATTCTCCGCTTTCTTTTTGTCGGCCGACATCCGGAAACTGATACCGGGAAAACCTCTCCCGATCAGCTCAACATCAAATTCAATAGTGCCGTTTGAGAAATTGCGGTCTTTTAAAAAGACCTGGTAATAAGCTCCGTTCTTATTCTTTAGGGCCGCAACGTCACGATTTTTTACAAACTCAACCTTACTGCTGTCATACTCCCATGCGGAAGGTTGCATGGGAATTTTTATTTCCTGGCAGATTGCTGTAACAGTAATAAAGAAGCAGAGAGACAGTACTGTCTTTTTTCGATTAGTGCTAAGAGATACAATGGGAAAAAAATTCATGGCTATACTTTTAATCCGAAACTATAAAGCAGTCAACAACAGGATAAATTTTTTCGACAAAGAATGGATTTCACATGACGAATATGGTCCTTCATTGCCGTTTGCGTCCTGCACCTGGTGTTGCAACCGGCAATTCAATAATCCCGCATTTTACCGTTTAAAAAAAATGCTGGTGCTATTGTATGGAAATAAGCAGTCGCTGAATCTAACGTCGAAAACCAACCCATGTTTAAAAACTATCTGACGACTGCCCTTCGGACGATCAGCCGCCATAAACTATTTACAGCAATAAATATCCTCGGGCTTTCTTTAGGCATATGCACCTGCATTGTTATATACATTATCGTCAACTACGAATTGAGCTTTGATCGTTCTCACCCGGGTAACGAACGGATATATCGTGTGATGGGCGACGTTACAGAAAGTACCGGTGACAAGCTGCACTATGCAAGGATACCGTTGCCCGTATCGCAAACGGTACGGAAAGAAATACCGGGAATCGAAATGGTTGCTGCCATCATTCCTTACAACTTAAAAATAAGTGTGCCGCAGGGCAGTAATTCGTACAGGCAATTCAGCAGCAAAGCAGAAGACAGTTATTTTACAACTACCGCCATCGCAGAACCGCAATATTTTTCAATTTTCAATTATAACTGGCTGGCGGGAAATGCGACAACACTTGAATCGCCATTTACAGTTGTGCTAACGGCATCGCGGGCAAAAAAATATTTTGGTAATGAATCAATGGATAAACTAATCGGCAGGCAGGTTATCTATGACGATTCGCTGCGTGTTACTGTTTCAGGTATAATAAATGATCCCGTTGAAAACACCGATCTCGTCTTCACCGACTTTATTTCATTCCCTACTATACAAAGCAGTTTTTTAAAAAATAGTATCAGTACTTCCGGCTGGAGCCAGGGAGATATGACCACCTGGACGTTTGCAAAACTGTACAAGGATAAAAACACAAAAGACATCAGTACGCAACTGGCTTCTTTGATAAAAAAGAATGGCGATGCAAAAACAAAATTGTCGTTATGGCTGGAGCCATTAACCGATATCCACTTCAATAGTGATGTTATTGAAAACCCCATCAGAACAGCGCATAAGCCTACGCTTTATGGTTTGATAGCCATCGCCTCATTTATTCTTGCGCTCGCCGTTATTAATTTTATAAATCTTTCTACCGCACAATCTGCTCACCGCACAAAAGAAACCAGTGTCCGTAAAATATTAGGAAGCGGGAGCATCACGCTCATTTTCCGTTTTCTTACAGAAACATTTGTGGTCACCTTTTGTGCAGCATTGATTGCAATCGCTTTAATTAAACCGGTGCTTTACGGATTTAGTTCGTTTATTCCGAAAGCAATTTCTTTTCATATCCTCGCTCCCTCTACTATCTCCATTCTCATTACCGCCACATTCACAACAACTATACTTGCCGGTCTCTACCCGGCAAAAATGTTATCGTCATTTCTTCCTGTATCCATTTTAAATGGAAAAGGATCAGAAAGAGGCGGCAAACAATGGTTGTTACGAAAGTCGCTTATAGTTTTCCAGTTTACTGTAGCGATCGTTTTCATTATCGGCAGCTTTGTGATCGCGCAGCAACTTGACTATACCCGGAAAAAAGACCTCGGTTTTACTGCTGACGCCATCATTACTATTGAAACGCCGCGTGGTGACAGTCTTTCAAAAATCAATGTGTTTGCTGAGAAAGTAAAACAGGTTGCCGGTGTAAATAAAACTGCATTGCAGTGGCTTTCTCCTATGACAGAAAATTCGCGGGGAATGAAATTAAAATTTAAAAGTACCGATGAAAAAGAAGTAGGTGTAACGCAGGTTGCAGGTAATGAAGATTTCATTCCGCTTTATCAAATAAGATTATTGGCGGGCAGAAACCTGGTAAAGTCGGACACGGTAAATGAATTCGTGATCAATGAAAACTTAGCCCGTAAAATGGGAAATAAAACAGCCGCGGATGCGATTGGTAAAATTTTATATTGGAATGATAAACATTATCCTGTTGTGGGCGTAGTCGCAGATTTTCACAGCACTTCATTTCATGATCCTATCACTCCCCTGTGCATCATTAACCGCGCTAACCGCGAGGGTTCGGTTGCTGTTAAAATTGCATCCAAAGGAAAGAATGCGGGGATAGTAAAGAAAGCCATTTCACAAATAGAAAAAGCATGGAAGGAAGTATATCCTGCCGGAACATTTAGCTATAAGTTTTATGATGAATCGCTTGCGATGTTATATGAAAAAGACAGGCAAACAGCCACACTGATGAATGTGTCTATGGCAATAACCATTTTCATTTCCTGTATTGGTCTTTTCGGCCTCGCGCTATTTACAGCTGAAAAAAGAGCAAAGGAGATCAGCATCCGCAAAATACTGGGCGCTACGGTAACTGATATTGTATTTATGCTCAGTAAAGAGTTTGTTGTACTGATCTTTATTGCCTTCCTTATTGCATCACCGGTGGCCTGGTATTTCATGAATAAATGGTTGCAGGGGTTTGCTTACCGTATTGATATTTCTGTTTGGTTGTTTATAACGTCGGGGCTGATGGCAGTTTTGATAGCATTGATAACGGTAGGGTTGCAGGCTTTAAGGGCTGCTGTCGCAACACCGGTAAAATCATTACGTACAGAATGAACCGCAATACTTCGGGTCAACAGGCGGCTCACGACTATTAATGAACGACCGATTCAAACAATGAATGATATGTAGGATAAACCCTAATGAATAAAACGATTCTTTTCACGGATAAATACCTACAGGATTGATTTTGCAATAAATAGCTTTACGGGGGCGTTCAGATATTGTTACGCCCGATTTATAAGCTAAAATCCTAACCATGAAGAACCTGGTCTATTTTGCAATCGCTGCTATTCTCTTCAGTTCCTGCAGTTCCACAAATCTCGTATTTATCAGTGTAAAAGAACCGGCAGCGGTTACAGTTCCTAATTATGTAAAGTCTGTTGCCATTGTAAACCGCAGCAAACCTTCGGAGCAGAATAGAGTTATTGATGATATACATCGCGTACTTTCGATGGAAAGCAAGAGCCTTGTTGAAGAAGGCGGTAAAGCCTGTGTTAATGGATTGAACGATGAGATGATTGCCAACAACCGGTTCGAACGCATTGTTAAAGTAGACAACACCGACCTGCGCACGTTTGGCGCCGGCGTATTCCCGGCACAGTTAGATTGGTCGCAGGTGGAAAAGATTTGCCGCGATACAAATACGGATGCGCTCTTTGCACTCGAATTGTTTGATACGGATTCTAAAATAAATTATTCGGCTACACCCGCCAGCATTCATACCGGTTTTGGAAGTATACCCGCTATAAAGAGTCATGTCAACATGAATACACTTGTAAAAACAGGATGGAGAATGTATGATCCAAAAGGCAGGATTGTATTGGATCAATCGTCTATTGCAAAAGAATTACAGTTCTCCGGCGAGGGAATCAACCCTGTGGCTGCCGCTGCTGCTTTGATTGAAAAGAAAGAAGCCGTAAAACAAGCCGCCAATGCCGCCGGACATGTATATGCTACGAAAATCGATCCTTACTGGATCCGTGTAACGAGAGATTATTTTGTAAGAGGAAATGAAGCTTTTCATATTGCAAAAAGAAAAGCACAAACCGGCAACTGGGATGAAGCCGGTGACCTGTGGAAACAACAAACGGGCAGCTCCAGCCGAAAAGTGGCAGGCAGGGCCTGTTATAATATGGCGATCATCAATGAAATAAACGGGGACCTTGATAATGCGATACTATGGGCGCAAAAAGCGTATGAAAATTATCGCGTGCGCATCGCATTGAACTATGTAAATATTCTCCGCAACCGCAAGGCGAATAATGCGTTGCTGGCGATTCAAAATGGAGGAAACTGACTACACTAACGAACGCCAATGAACTGATAAACGCTACTGATACCTTCGTTGAATGCCGGTTTGAATTCCATTATACCTGAATGGTTGACGATTATCCTCATAGCAAACCGTCGTTGGTACAATTGAACAAAAAATGTCTATTACGTTTAATGAACGCTAAGGGCTACTCACAATCCCTAACGACACCTTGAAAGCCGTTGAACTCATTTTTACACTTTAATGGCGGACGATTATCTGTATCGCATAGACTTCGTTGTTGTCAGTGAATGACAAAGTCTGCACCTCTTCTTCCTGCTGCTTGCCTTTACAGCCAACTTTGAGATGATTTGGCCGAAGTATGATACGGTTTTTGAAATGAAATTTTTAAATATGTTCTTCCTTCAGCGTAGTGATGGAATGCTCAATTGAAACGCATTCAATCATAGCAGCCCGGGATTAACATCATAATTTACAGAAGTGAATTATAATGTAAGCATTGTTCAATTGGCAACAAATTAATTTACCATTAACCATCTATAAAAAAAATGAAAACAATAGCACTCATTTTGGTACTCGCCTCTGTAACAGCAGATGCCCAGCAATCCATGAAGCCATTATTTAATGGTAAAGATTTGAATGGCTGGTACAGTTTTTTAAAAACAAAGGGAAAAAATAACGATCCGGAAAAAATATTCGCAGTTGAAGATGGTTTGTTGCATATATCCGGAAAAGAATTTGGATATATCTGTACGGAGAAAGTTTATAAAAATTTTCATCTTGTGGCGGAGTTTAAGTGGGGCGTTAAAAAATATCCGCCGCGCGATGCTGATACAACAAAACGCGATAATGGAATCTGTTTTTATATTCCGTTAAATGAAAATGACTTCGTTTGGCCAAAATCTATTGAATTCCAGGTACAGGAAGGTGATGTCGGAGATTTTTGGCTCATTGACAGTACCACGATAAAAGTAAACGGCATACGTTCACAACCGGATGCTTATGCAAGAATTCAAAAGAAGGCTGACGGGGAAATGCCGACAGGTCAATGGAACAAGATCGAGATCATTGCGAATAAAGGCAAAATAACCTACATCGTTAATGGTAAATTGGTAAATGAAGGTGAAGATCCCAGTGAGCAACAAGGCAAGATCCTTATACAATCCGAGGGCGCTGAGATTTATTACCGCAAAATTGAAATCGCAGAATTATAATAGATGAATATTCGGGGAACGCTTTATCCGAAAGATTCTTTCGACCGGAAGATAACCATCGTCCAGGCATATGGCGCGAACGAAGCCATTCGTTACGGGTTGGCAAGTGATCACAAAAAAGTTGTCAAAATTTATTTTAGGTTAATACAGAAACGCTAACTTAGTACGACTTCTAAAATCCCGGTTTTGTTTCGGATTTTTTTATTGAACAGGTTCAATTATTCCTCCAAGGTTAAAATCAATGTTATGAACAAATTAAAACTTACCCAGGAAATGAATATTTTGTCAAGGGAAATTGAACGGGAGGAAGCTAAATATGTAAAAGTTCTGGAAAGCGATCATACTCCGGAGGAACGTAAACAGATTGACATGCGGATAAAGCAATTACGCGACC
>Ga0207648_10005611_pt1 | contig 12615 bp, 9 predicted proteins | sample KBSMisM32_FD_184310 | JGI IMG/M metagenome (GOLD analysis project Ga0207648, IMG submission 184310) | Miscanthus rhizosphere microbial communities from Kellogg Biological Station, Michigan, USA - KBS Miscanthus M3-2 (SPAdes) (version 2) | ecosystem: Host-associated > Plants > Roots > Rhizosphere...
GCGACGACGGCGAGCACGATCGTGGTTTCGCGCCCCCGCGCCTCGACCGCGTCGGCGGCATGCCGTGCAAACGTGCGCAGTTCGTTTTCTTTGAGATGATGCCGTTCGGTTCGCTTCATTGTGCCGCCCTGAACTTGTTATTGTTGGCGATTTCTCGCCCGATTTCAAACGCCGGCCCGTTCAGAGCCATCCTCCACCGCCGGCCGCAGCGTCGGGATCCACCGGCCGACCCGGCGCGTGTAGGCACCGTACGACGCGCCGAAGCGGCGGCGCAGGAACGGCTCTTCGTAGGCGATGACGAAGAGATTGGCGGCGCCGAAGAAGATCATCCAGTAGACGAGCAGCGCGGACGACCGTGTGAGCAGCGCCTCGCCGAGCACGATCGTCGTGACGCTGAGATACATCGGGTTGCGCACGTACCGGTACAGCCCGCGCACGACCAGCCGCCGCGGCGGATCGACCGGCGACAGCGTCCCGCGCCCGCTGCGCGCGAACTCGACAATGCAGGCGATGAGCAGCGCGGCGCCGAGCGCGATGCAGACGCAGGCGAGGAGCTGCACGGGACTCGACAGGTCCACGTGCGCGTCGCGAACGCCGAGGTAGCGCCACGGCAGATAACCGGCGACCATGCCGGGCATCGCCACGGTCCATGCCGCGCTGCGCAGCGCCAGCCCGACCGACCACAGGGCATTCCGGGCAACAGTCATCGGTCCTTCTTCAATCGTCCCGGCGGATAATACGCACAGTATGCGTCAGGAGCTGAAGTTTGCCTGCCGCGCGCTCGTTCGCAGTCCGACTTACGCGGCGGCGGTCATCGTCACTCTGGTTCTCGGCCTCGGCGTCAACATCGCCGTCGCCACCGTCGCGTGGTCGGTGCTGCTGCGCCCCCTTCCCGTCGCTGAGCCCGATCGCGTCGTCGTGATCTACGAAGGGAACTCGGGCCCAGAGTTGGTTCAACCAACCTCATTCGTAAAGTTCGGCGAATGGCGAGCACGCAACGCGGTGTTCGATGAGGTCGCGGTGACGACGCCGCTGGCGATTCAATTGTCGGACAAGCGCGGGGAGGAGATCGAGGCCGCAGCAGTCAGCGACAACTTCTTGCGCCTGCTGGGCGTGCGACCGTTGGCGGGACGGTTGCTCGACGCGGGCGATCGTTACGGCACCGAGGGCGCAGTCGCCTGTGTGATCAGCGCCCCGTTCGCGCGCAGGGTATCGGGGACCACGCCGCCGATCGGCCGGCGACTCGAGATCATCAGCCCGGACGAATCATCCAGCGGTCGGACCACGCTGCTCATCGTCGGTGTGATGCCCGACGGCTTCGAGCGCTGGCGAGGTTTCGTCAACGTCTGGATCCCGGCCGAGGCACCGCACATTCTTTGGCGCGAGCAGTTGTCGTCGGCCGGACACCTCACTTTCGATGCGATCGGCCGGCTGCGAACCCTGGTCACGATCGATCAGGCCCGCGCGGCGATGAATCAACTGGATCGTGACGTCGAGCGCGAGCTTGACGGGTTGGCGGTGCCGCCGCTGCCGCTGCGAATCGTGCCACTGCGCGACGATGTCGTTCCCCCGCAGCTGCAGCGCACCCTCGTGCTGTTTTCGATTGCCGCGGGACTCGTGCTCGCGATCACGATCGCCAACGCCGGCAGCCTCTGCCTGACACGTCTCGAAACGCGCCAGACAGAGGTCTTCATCCGGGCCGCAATCGGCGCCTCGAGTTCAGACCTGTCGCGCTACGTGATAGCAGAGACCTTCGTGCTGGCCGCGACAGGCGCTGCTGTGGGTATGCCGTTGGCTTACTGCAGCCTGCGCCTTCTTGGCGCGCTGGCTCCGGCCGGCATCTCCGGACAGGCCGTGGGCTTTAGCGGCGCAACCGCGATCTATAGCATCGCCCTGACCGTCGGCGTCACGATCGCCCTCGCCGCGATCCAGCGGGTCGCGATCGCCCGCGCCACCCGCGATCAGACGCTGCGGACCGGCACGCCGACGGCAGCGGCGCGTTCGAGCTGGCTGCTCGATGTGCTGGTGGCCGGTGAAGTCGCCGTTGCCGTAGTCGTGGTCGTCGCTGGCGGGCTGGTGGTGCGCAACTTCGTGCGCCTGCTTTATGTCGATCCGGGTTTTCAGCCGGCGCGCGTGCTGGCCGCGAAACTCGATGTCGACAGCGCGAGCGCCGAACTGGACAAAGTCGCGCGCGACCGCCAGGTCGGGGTGCTGATCCGGTTGATTCGGGAGCGGGCGCTCGCCCTCCCTGGCGTCGAGGGAGCGGCGGTCGCATGGCGTGCGCCGCTCGAGCCGGGCACACGGCGCACGTCGCTGCTGCTCGAGGATGGCAGGCGGTTCTTCAATGGATCCGGCGGCGACGTGGACAAGACGCCTGACGTGTTTCGCGTCGGCGCCGGCTACTTCGAGACGCTCGGCATCCCGCTGCGCGCCGGACGCGTGTTCACGGAGGACGACAACCGGCGGCGCGAACCGGTCGTCATCGTCAACGAGACGATGGCGCGGCTGCATTGGCCCGGCCAGAACCCGGTCGGCCGGCGGTTGAAGTTCACGCTGAGCCCCTCGGCTCCGTGGGCAGTGATCGTTGGCCTCGTCGGCGACGTGCGGACCAGAAGCCTGCACGACCCGCCGCGGCCACAACTCTACAGTCCTATCAGCGAGTCCTCGCAAATCGCCGGCGCATTGCGCCTGCTCGTGAAGACACATCAGGATCCCGCCGCGCTGGCGCGGCCGCTGGCGACCACGTTCGCCGCCGGCGACGCGCGCGTGCGATTGCTTGGCGCTCAGCCGATGACCGACATCCTCCGGCTGTCGCTCGTCGAGCAGGAGTACCAGTCCGACTTGATCGGATCGTTTGCCACGCTCGCGCTCATTCTCGCCGCCGCCGGCGTTTACGGCCTGCTCAACTATCGCGTCGCTCGCCGCCGGCGCGAGATGGCGATCCGGCGTGCGCTCGGCGCCACCGCGCCGGAGGTCGCGCGGCTGGTGTTGTGCCGCACCGCAGTCCTGGTCGTGCCGGCACTGGCCGTGGGCATCGCCATCGCGCTGGTCACGACGCGAGTCCTGCGCAGCATGTTGTTCGACATCAGCACGCGCGATCCGTTGACCTTCACCCTGGTCCCGCTGCTGTTCATCATCGTCGCCGCGCTGGCGAGCCTGGCGCCGGCGCGCCGCGCGGTCGCGGCAGATGTCGCGGTTGTGCTGCGCGAGGAATGAGAGGGCGCGGCTTCGGACTTGCATCCAGTGCCACTCATGGCCAAGAAGCAGTCGTCCCGAAAAAAAAGCTCGACCAGGAAGCGCGCGGCGAAGCGCGAGCGGATCGACACCGGCACGGACAAACGCCTGGTCCGGCGCGGCGCGGCCGGCCGGTTCCGTGAGTCCGACGACCTCGGGCGGTCGATGGCGAGAGATCCGCGCAAGAAAGCCAGACGGAAGGCGAAACGCGGGCAAGGCGATCGCGGCGATCGCTAACGCTCGAAGAGGTCGGGCAGGTCATGTGAGTACCGACTTACTCGACTCACCCGACCGTCCTGGCAGCCGCCGTCATCACGAGCGGCTGCAGATACGGCCACACCGTGTCTGCAATCCGTCGCGCGCCGGCCGCGTTGGGATGGACGCCGTCGCCGCCATTCAGCTCAGGATTGAGCGCGACGCCGTCGAGTAGAAACGGCACCAGCGGCAGCTGATAGCGAGCGGCCAGGCGCGGGAACACCCGGTGATACTCAACGGTGTACTCCCACCCGTGCAGCGGCGGCGTTTCCATCCCACAGAGAAGCAGCGCGATCCCTCGCGCGCGCGCGCGCTCGATGATTGCGGCCAGATTGGCCTCAATCGTTGCGATCGACACGCCGCGCAGGCCGTCGTTCGCGCCGAGTTCGAGAACGAGGATGCGCGTGTCGGCGGACAGCACGTCGTCGAGGCGGCGAAGACCGTCAGCAGTGGTGTCGCCGCCGACGCCCTCGTTGCTGACCGTCCACCCCGGATTCGCGCCATCGAGACGCTCCTGCAGCAGCGCCGGAAATGCGCTCGACTTGCTCGGCGACACAGCGAGGCTGTCGCCGAGAACCACGATGCGACGCGGCCCAAGGGTCTGCGAGGCGGCGACGCGAGCAACAGATGACGGTGTGGCAGGGGCTGCGACGGAGCCGCATGCGACGGCGGCCAAAACAGCGGCGACGGAGCAACAGAACCCGACGGCTTCGCCGGGAGAACTCGGCAGCATGATGTCATGTGAGCCGGGTCGCACTCGTCGTGGATGTGCTTCCGGCTGAACTCGTTGAGATTGACGAAGAGCGTCGCAATCCGGCGGGCGCGACGTGACGATTATACCAGCGCGGAAGAGAAGGTCTGCGGCTGCCGAACGGCGCTACGATTGGGCTCGACCGTTTGACGCCGCGTCAAGCGACTGGCCGAGCCGGAGATCACGCGGACGAATTTGACAGGTCACCCTCGAGGAGAGCGCCACGTCGTATGCCGAAACGCGAAGCCTTAAGGAACAAAAAGACTTCCAGAACACCGACGGGACGCGGCCAAATCGGACGGCAGCGAGCGGCCGGCCCGCGCAGCAAAGCCGGAGCGCGCGGCGCAACAGGAGCACGTGGCGCATCGGGCGCACGGGGCCCGACAGGAGTGCCGGGCGCGACGGGCGCAACCGGACCACCCGGTCCGCCCGGGCCCGACCATGCCGCCGACATCGCAGCGCTCGCCGCCCAAGTCGCGAGCGTCGTCAGCGAGCTTCAGGTGCAGTTGACCCGGATCGGACAGATTCAGGCGCAGCTCGACCGCCTCGCCGTGGCGGTGGCTGGGCCCGGGTCGCTTGCGGACCAACCGTAGCGAATCGCCGCAGTCGCGCCACGCCCGTGTGCTTCACCCGCGCGGTGATCACGTCAACGACCCCCGCTACGCATGGTCTCGCTCGCTGTGGAACCGCCCCACTGCCAGAGTAAACGCCTCCAGAGTTCGCCGGTATCGAACGACGAGCACGGTCGCAGCGATTGTGGGTCCAAGGGAGCACATGCCCAGCGCGATGCTCACATACCACAAGAACGTCGACACACCGGCGTCGGTCGCGGCCGATGAGGACCTGTAGGCGACAACGGCAAGACCGTTCAGCGTCAGCACCACGATCGCTGCGCAGACGCCCAGAACCAGCGGCGCAATCGAGGGAACAACTGGCGGACGCAAGCGGGTCACGCCGGCCATGGTTGCCGACAGCCAGCCGCTGGCGGCCGGGTTCCACGCGGTGAGCGGCGTGACGCCGTCGCAATGGCCGCACCTGGCGGTCTCAGCGACGACGTGACAGGCGGGACATTGTCCCGCACTGCCGGCCTCGGCAGAGCTCGTGCCCATGCCATCCGAGAGGCTCAGCGTGGTGACGGTCCCCGGCTCGATCTCGGCGCCGGCGCTCGCGTCGAACAGATCGATTGACGCGCCGCACCAGTCGCACCGCCAGTGTCGTCCGATCGGCGGCGACCGATGGCACGAAGGGCACGCGACGCCTGGCCGTCTGGGCGCGCTGCCCATGCCGATCAGCGCTCGCGCCCGTCGCATGCTCGCCAGGCATTGACGCGCGACGAAGAATCCGATCAGACCGAGCCACGGCGAAGAGCCGACGAGCGCCAGCCAGAAGATCGCCGCCACCCCGGCCAGACCGATGACCGCGGTCGCCAGCATGCTGCGGGCGCGGCCGATCACGAACCACAACAACGCGCCAAGAATCTGCCCGCCGTCCAGCGGAAAGATCGGCAGCAGGTTGAAGAACAGCATCCCCACGTTGATGACGGTGAGCGATCGAAGGAATGCGTGGATGTCCGGCGCCACCGCCCATGGGATCAACACCGTCAGCGCACCGAGGATCGGCGCCAGCGCGACGTTCACGAGCGGACCCGCGGCGATGCTCCAGAGCGTGGCTCCTGGCCGCGCCGGTGGGTCGACGATGGCGACGCCGCCGAGCGGCCACAGCAGGATCTCGTCGGCGCGTCCGCCAACGCTGCGGCAGGCAAACGCATGCCCGAATTCGTGCATCGTCACGATGACGAAGATCGCCAGGTACTCGAGCACGTTCCAGATGAACGACGAGTAGGTGCCGGTACGGCCGCTGATCTCGAAGACGGCGACGAGCAGCCAGCTCCAGTGGATGAAGACGGTGATGCCCTTGAACTGGAAGAGCCTGGTGGCGCCGGAACCGCTCAACATTCAGGGTTCCTCCGGTGCAGCTGCGGCGAACGCCGCCCAGGAAAATGGCGCGCCCGGCCAGAATTGAACTGGCGGCCCCCCGCTTAGGAGGCGGGTGCTCTATCCGCTGAGCTACGGGCGCGCGCGCCAGGAAGTCGTTAGTGTAACCGGTCGCGCTCGGAGATCGCCGTACACACGAAGGGCCCGGCGAACCGGGCCCTTCGCGTCGACTCCCGCTGGACGTCGCTTACTGGCTCTTCGCCGTCGTGCTGCTCCCGTTCAGCGGCTTGAACGACGCGTTTTGCGCCGTCATCCCGCTGGTGGTTCCCCACATGATCGTGTCGCCGCTCGACTGACCGACCGTGTTGTTGCCCCACACCACTGTGTTGGCCCACGACTCGGGCTGGGTCCAGACGACGTTGGTGCCCCACATGATCGTGCTGCCCCAGCTGGTCGCCGTGCCCCACATGATCGTCGAGCCCCAGGCGGTTTCGTTGTAGTTCACCGCCGTGCCCCACATGATCGTGGAGCCCCACATCACCGACTTGTTCCACGCCAGGGTGGCGCCGCCGATCGTGGTCCACGGGTACGGCGTCGACGTCAGCCAGTACTTGCCGGTCGGCCGCGACGTGTCGATGGTGCGCGCGAGATCGAGTGCGCCCTTCGTGTTCAGCGAGCCGGCGCCCTTGCGCAGCGGGTCGTACTCGATGCCGGCGTCGTCGTGAATCCCGAAGGACGTGTACTGCAGGATCGCCTTCATCGCGTTCGGCGACAGATCCGGATGCGGCGTGTAGTAATCGTCGTTCGCCGCGCGGTTGGCTTCGAGCAGCAGCGCGACCGACCCGGTGGTCACCGCCGTCGCCATGCTCGTGCCGCTCAGATACATGTAGTCGCCGTCTTCGCTCCTGAGCTGCGGGTAGGTCTGATAGAGGTAGCCCTTCTTGGCGGCCACCGAGACGATGTTGTGCCCCGGGCTGACGACATCGGGCTTCACGAACGCGTCGATCCAGGTCGGACCGGCGGAGCTGTAGTCGGGAATGCGGTCGTCGTCGCGCAGCACCGTGCCCTTGATCGCGACGGCGCCGGCGGTAATCGCGGACGGCGCGTTGCCGGGCGACGTGACGCCGGCGTATCCCGTCAGACCGGTCTCGGGGTTCTTGCCGTAGTTGCCCGCCGCGGCGACGACGATGACGCCCGCCTTCGTCGCGCGCTCCACAGCCTGCACCAGCGGATCGGTCGCCGCCGGCTCGAAGATCGGATGGCCGAGCGAGAGGTTGATGATGTCGATGCCGAACTTGACGCGGTTGGCGACGGCAAAGTCGATCGCCCGGATCACGTCGCTGGTATACCCGGCGCCGTTCTTGTCCAGCACCTTCAGGATCGTGAACTTCACCTTGGGGGCGAGGCCGCGATAGACGGCGTTGCTCGACAGCGCGCCGGAGCCGCCGATCGTGCCGGCGATGTGCGTGCCGTGGCCGTATTCGTCCGACGGCGGCCAGACCGACAGCGTCGCGCCGTTGCGGAGGTCGTAGGAGGCGACCACCCGGTTCGAGAACTCCGACGAATATTCGAGGCCCGAGTCGACGATCGCCACGCCGACGCCGCGTCCCGTCCAGCTGCTGTTGTCCACGCCAAGCGTCTGCCGCAGCACCGCCGGGAACGCGATCGGCCCCTGGGTGTCGGCGCCGTTCGGCAGCACGATGTTGACCAGCGAGTTCACCACGCCGACCAGCAGGTTGACGACGCCGCCGACGACGCCGCCGAGCAGTCCGTCCAGCAGGCCATGCGGCCGGACCACCGCGTCGGCTGAAACCGACAGCACGTCGTCGTTGGCGGCAAGCGCCGCGAGATCACGCGCCGGCACGACGGCCGACAACGCGTTGATCGACTCGTGCTCGCCGACGACGGCGTTGCCGTGCGCCGCGAGCCGGCTGCGGACGTCGCCGCGGCTGCCGGGACGGACGCGGATGATGACCCGCTGCGGCTCGGCCGCGTTGCCCGCAAGCGCCGCGCGCAGCTTCACGTCGAGGTGCGCCGCACCCGGCGCCGACGCCGTCGCGCGGTAGGCGGCCGCGTTGACCGGCGGGTTGACGCTCGCAATCACCGCCGTGACGATGGCGAGTCCGAGGGAAAGGTGACGAACTACTCGTGCCATGCGTTGAACCCCATCTGTCGCTAAGAGAAGGCCGTCCGCCGATGGAGCACGGACCTGCCAGATAGTCGAAACTGAGCAATTGCGACGCCAGATACTGTTGAGCTCCTGTAGGACATCCAACTACTAGAAACAAATGCCGGTTATCGTCGTGGTCCCGATCGCGGGACGCGTTCGCGTCCTGCTTCACTTCTGCACAGCCACTCGTTGCGACACGACGGAACTACAAACGACAGTGACGCTTAGCGGCCGAATCGATTTCGGGACACGCCGTGTGCCGAATCGACCCTGCGCTGACACGCTGATGCCCGGTTCTGCGCAGTTCTCCGCCGAGGCGGGCGCCGAACATTCAGCGCGCAACCAGCCGAAGCCCGGTGGTCGCGAGCTTGTCCGCGACAGGTCGCTGTTCAGGAGCAGCCGTCACGCCGCGAGAGGCCGCCGCCTGCATCGCCGACGCGATCTGCGGGGCGACCATCTGCACGAGCCGCCCGCGATCCTCATCGAACGTGTCGCTGCTCGACGCGTAGAGGCTGAGCACCGCCACCAGCGTGTCCCCGGCGATGATCGGAACGCTCATGCACGTCATCAGGCGCGGCGACACCGCGTCGACGCGGTCGCCGATATCGAGCGCGGCATCGGAGTTCAAGATCGCCTGCCGCTGCGCCGCGACCCAGCCGGTCAGCCGCTCGCCCATCCCGACCTGCATCGCGCGAAGCGTATTGGCGGCGGGACCGAACGCCTCGCTGACCACCAGTCGATCGCGGCCCGCTTCGGGCACGAACCAGGCGCCGGATACGCCGGGCACGATCTCCCCGAGCAGCCGCGATCCGAGCGCGAGCACGTCGGCGACGCCGCCTTCGCCCGACGAGAGTCGCGCCAGGCTGACGAACGCGAGCAGGCTGGTCGGCATCGCCTGCGGCTCGGGCCCGGCGGCCGCGGGCGGCGCCGGTTCGTGACGCGACTGGGTGATCCGCTGCAGCACCGCCCGCTGCTCCGGCGCGTCGTCGCCGTGCTCGACGACGACGTCGGCGTGGATGCGAATGAAGGTGTTGACCACGTGCGGGTCGTACATCCGGCCGCTGCGCTCGACCAGGATGGCAATCGCGTCCTCGTCGGTCATCCGCCGGCGGTAAGGACGATCCGAGGTCAGCGCGTCGAAGCAGTCGACCACCGAGAGAATGCGCGCGCCGATCGGGATGTCTTCGCCGCGCACGCCGCGCGGGTATCCGCTGCCGTCCCAGTTCTCGTGGTGGCAGCGGACGATCGGCACCACCGGGTACGGGAAATCGACCAGCGACAGGATGTCGGCACCGACATCCACGTGCAGTTTCATCTGCTCGAATTCCTCGGCGGTCAGCTTGCCCGGCTTGTTGAGGATGTGCTCGGGGACGGCGAGCTTGCCGGTGTCGTGCAGCAGCGCGGCCGCCTCGATCGCCTTGATCGTCAGCGGGTCGTCGACCTCGAGCGCGCGCGCCAGCGCGACGGCGTAGGCCTGCACGCGGCGCACATGGTTGTGCGTGACGTCGTCCTTGGCGTCGATCGCCATCGCCAGCGTCTCGACGGTGGAGAGGTACAGCCGATCGATGTCGCCGAGATGCCGGCGCGCGTCATCGAGCCGGCCGAACGTGGCGCGCAGCGTCAGGTGGAACACCGCGAGCAGCGGCAGAACCATCGCCGCGGCGGTGAGGCTTCCCTGCTGCAGCAGCAGAATCAGGAAGAACGCCGCCGACGCGGCGCCCAGGTAGCCGACCCACAGCCACCGGAAGTGATGGCTCCAGACATCGATTGGCGACTGCCGCGTGTCGAGGCCGACGGCGACCGCAGTCAGGCCCGAGTTCAGGAGATAGAAGACCGCCGTGAAGACCATCAGCGGGACGACGAGGCGCGCAACCGGCGCGTGTCCGACCGCCAGCGGCGCGACGTCGGCGAGCAGATAGAAGGTCTGCGCGCCACCCCAGATCGAGAGCGACAGCGCGGCGATGTTGAAGGCAATCTGACGCGCCGGCTTGCCGCGGCGCATCGAGAAGAGGAGGCCGCTTGCGGCGACGGCGAGCGTCGGCGGCGCCGGACCAAACAGCAGCGCGGTGGCGATGAGGAACGTATCCTCGATGCCGATGGTCGCGGAGACCGACGCGAAGTTCATCCTGAACCAACCGGCGAGGATGACGCCGCCGCTGAGCGCCATCCACCACAGCGGACTGGGCGTCCGCGCAGCCGCGGCCGCCGAGACCGCCAGCACCAAGGCGCCGACGGCCACGACGACCGATAGATAGACGGGTAGCGCGCGCGACGGCGGCGTCGGACGCGTCGCCTGCCCGCTCACTTCGGTCGCCGCCTGCGGCTGGATGCCGCGTTAGATGTGACAGTCACAATACGACACGAGAGTAATTAAAGGTAGAGCTGTGTCCCGTTCTAGCAATTCACCAGCCAGACCGTGACTTTAGCTAAATGGCTGTAATATCAGCGCTTATATGGCCGTCCACGAGCGGACGGCTGTGCTCTTCCGAGACATGGATCACAGACCCGTCGAGATAACTCGTTCGAACGCCGGGGGTTAAGACGGGGAAGGGCTGGTTTGAACAGGTGGGCCGAAACGGCGCACGTCAGGCCGGCGGCGGCGGCGCCGCCGACAGCGCCTGGAGGCCTTTGGCGACGCGGACATATTCGGAATAGCGCCGCTGATAGAGATCGAGCTTCTCCTGCTCGATCGCGTCGAGCCGGCTGCGAAGCGCCGGCGACGCGCCGGCCGCAGCGAGCTCCTGTTCGACCGCGGCGGCCTTCGACTTGTAGCTGGCGTCGTGCGCGCGCTCCCACGCGAGCCAGTCCGCGGTCCATTTCGCGTGCGCGGCCTGCAGCTCCGCGGCCGAGAACGGAAAGGTCGTGCCTGCCGCGCGATCGAGCGCGGCGCACTCACTCGGAAACAGCTGCCGCGCGACGCTCGCGCACGGCTGCCACGCGAGGAGCAACCGTGGGTCGGTCTGCGCATCGCGGAGCGCCGGCGCGAAGAGCTCGAGCAGCGCCAGCGTCCGCGCCCGCGCCGCCTCGTCGCGCGCCGCGCGCAGCTCGGCGGCGATCTGTTGCGCCGCCAGCCACAGCGCAGCCGCGACCAGCACGGCGCCCAACACCACCATCAGTACTGGAGGACGGCGTGAACCGGGTGGCCGGCGAGCTTGGTGCGTCCGTTCAACGCGACCAGCTCGATGAGGAAGGCGAGGGCGTGCACTTCCCCACCGAGGCCGGTCACCAGCTCGGTGGTCGCGCGCGCGGTGCCGCCCGTGGCCAGCAGGTCGTCGACGATCAGCACCCGCTGCCCCTTCTTCACCGCATCGTCGTGAATCTCGAGCGCATCGGTGCCGTACTCGAGGGCATAGGTCGCGGTGACGCGCTTCGACGGCAGCTTGCCCGGCTTGCGCACGGGCGAGAACCCCGCGCCGATGCGATCGGCGACGGCGGCGCCGAAGATGAACCCGCGGCTCTCGATGCCGACGACGAGATCGATCCCCTGGTTCCTGAACGGGAGCGAGAGGCCGTCGATGGCGGCGCGGAAGCCGGCCGCGTCCTGCATCAGCGTGGTGATGTCGTAGAAGAGGATGCCGGCCTTGGGGAAATCGGGGACGTGGCGAATCTTGCTTTTCAGATCATCCATGGTCAGGTCACGGAGAAGCCGGTATCGCGGCCGGCCGGGAGTCGATCTTCGACCTCGACGTGGTCGACGCGCGCGCCAGGCGGCCCGTGGCGCAGCGCGCGCTCGAAGCGCTCGATCGCTTCGGCGTCGCCTTCAGCCAGCGCTTCGACGCGGCGGTCCGGGAGATTGCGCACCCAGCCGTGCACGCCTTCGCGCTCGGCGGTCTCGAGAGCAAAGTACCTGAACCCGACGGCCTGGACGCGCCCAGTGATCAGAAATCGCCTCGCGACGCGCACGGGCGATGATAACAGAGAGGGCGATCGCGCAAGGCGGGACGGCTGGAAGGCTGGAAGGCTGGAAGGCGGAATGGCAAGGCTAAAGGGGCGGAAGGTCGGAAGCGTCCTCCGAGCCCTTTTCCTTTCCTCGCCGCCCGTCACGATTTCTCCTCTCGTTATCGCTCGCCGTTCGCGACGCCTTCGTAAAGATCGCGCGGAGCTGCATCGCTTCGTCCCGCAGGCGCGTCAAGGCGGCGCTCGTACTCATCTTCGAGTCGTCGATTACGTGCAGCGCCTCCTCGGCTTCGTCGGCTTCCTCGACGACCGTGCCGAGCTTTGCCGTGAACTCCTTGTGGGTACGCGCACGGCAGGCGGCTCGCCAATTGCCG
>Ga0207648_10005614_pt1 | contig 12608 bp, 13 predicted proteins | sample KBSMisM32_FD_184310 | JGI IMG/M metagenome (GOLD analysis project Ga0207648, IMG submission 184310) | Miscanthus rhizosphere microbial communities from Kellogg Biological Station, Michigan, USA - KBS Miscanthus M3-2 (SPAdes) (version 2) | ecosystem: Host-associated > Plants > Roots >...
TCCAGTCCTTGGGGACGGGGCCCCAGAATCTGCTGTCGTCGCTGGCTCCACGGTTGTCGCCCATCATGAAGTAATGATCGGGCGGGATCGTGATCTGCTTCGGGAGGTTGCACCCGCGGGCGTTGCCACAGGGCCTGATGAAGTCGTCCTCGATCCGCTCGCCGTTGACGATGGCATGGCCGTCGACGATCTTCAGGGTGTCGCCGGGGGTGGCGACGACCCGCTTGATGAAGTTGGTGTCGGCGGGCTCGTCGACCGGCTCGGGGCAGGCCTCGGTCGGGGGCAGCGGCTCGAGCCCGCAGGTCTCGGTCGTGTCGGCGCCCTTCGGCGGGTGGAAGACGACGATGTCGCCGATCTCGGGATCGCTGAAGTGGTAGCTGACCCGCTGGACGAGGACCCGCTGGCCGACCTGCAGCGTCGGGATCATCGAGCCGGTCGGGATCTGGTACGGCTTGACGACGAACGCCTGGATGACCAGCGCCAGGCCGATCGCGAAGGCGACGATGACGACGAGCTCGACGATCGCGCCGAACGTCGACTTCGGGCGCGGCATGCGCGTCATGGCGGTTCGCCGACCCGAACGCGCTAGGCGTCCTGCCGCGAAGCCTCATCGTCTGCGTCGGAGTCCTCGGACTCCGCGGCTTCTCCCTCCGGCTCCCCGTCCGGCTCGCTTGCTTCGCCCGCTTCCTGGTCGCCCCCGGCGTCGGCCTGAGCCTCGGGCTCGGCTTCGGCCTCGACGTCGGTCTGCGGCGCCTCGGCCTGGGCCTCCTCGTCCGCCTGGGCCTCCGTCTCGGGCGCTTCGGTCTGCTCGACCTCCTGAACCTCCTGGACGCCCTCCTCGCCGTCGCCTTCGACGGGAACCGCCTGCGGGGCTTCGACCTGTGTGGCTCCCTCGGCGTCGACGGCTTCGCCGTCGGCCGAGCCGAGGACCTCCTCGCCGATTCCCCAGCGGCGCTCGGCAACGCGGGCGGCCTTGCCGACGCGATCCCGGAGGTAGTAGAGCTTGGCGCGACGGACGTCGCCGCGGGCGGCGATCTCGAGCTGCTCGATCTTCGGCGAATGGAGCGGGAACGTCCGCTCGACACCGACGCCGAAGGACTGCTTGCGGACGGTGAACGTCTCGCGCACGCCGCTGCCCTGGCGCTTGATGACGACGCCCTCGAACACCTGGGTCCGGGTCCGGCTGCCCTCGATCACCTGGAAGTGCACGCGGACCCGATCGCCGGCGGCGAACCGCGGCCGTCGCTGCAGCTGCTCGTTCTCGAGGGTCTGGATGATCGTGCTCATAAGCTTCGGAGTCCGGCTCGTCGCGATGCCGCCGGGTCGATGCCCCCGGTCGGCGGCCCGGTTCGTCCGGCGGCGACCGGTCGGCGGTCGCGCGGCGGGGAATAGTAGCTAAGAGCCGGAGGAGCCCGCCCCGCCCCGCTCGCGACTGCGCTCCAATCGCCAGCGCCGCACGCGCTCGTGATCGCCGGAGAGGAGGACCTCCGGCACGTCCCACCCGCGGTAGCTCGCCGGACGGGTGTAGTGCGGATACTCGGGATGTCCCTCGAGGACGTCCGAGAACGACTCCTCCATCGCGCTGTCGGCGTGGCCCAGCGCCCCTGGCAGCTTCCTGAGGACGGCGTCGGCGACGACCATCGCCGCGAGCTCGCCGCCGGCGAGGACGTAGCGGCCGATCGAGACGGCGTCGGTGGCGAGGTGGGCGCGGACGCGGTCGTCGACGCCCTCGTAGCGGCCGCAGAGCAGGGTCAGCTCCGGCTCGGCGGCGAGCTCACTCGCAAGCTCCTCGTCGAACATCCGCCCCGACGGCGTCAGCAGCACGACCCGGCGACCCGCCCTGGAGTCGCCGTAGGCGGCGCGAAGGGCTGCGTCGACGACGTCGACCCGCATCACCATCCCGGCGCCGCCGCCATACGGCGAGTCGTCGACCTGCCCGGCGCCGAGCGGCGTCGTCTCGCGGTAGTCGATGAACCGCAGCTCCGATCCCTCGGCGACCACGTTGCGAACGTGGCGCTGGGTCACGAACCAGTCGAACCAGCCGGGGAACAGGGTGAAGATGTCGAGCCGCATCGCGCGCCGGAGCCTAGACGGCAGCGGCGGACGTCCCCTCCACTGCCAGCAGTGCCGCAACCTGTGCAACGACGACGTCCGCTGCACGCTCGATCCGCTCCCGCGTGAATCGCAGCACCTCCTCCCCGCGGACCTTCAGATCGGCGTCTCGCTCGAGGTCGCGCTGTCGCTGCGCCCACGAGCGATGGTAGGTGTAGGTGTCGATCTCGACCACGAGCCGCGCCTGCGGCCAGTAGAAGTCGACCTCGTAGCCGTGCAGCATCGAGTTGACGAGCGGCTCGGGAAGGCCGTGAGCCAGACAGAGGCGCAGGAAGGTGGTCTCCGGCGGCGACTTCGAGCGATTGGCAGCGCCGCGCTGCTCGAGCGCGATGCGACGAAGGACGCCGGCGCCCTTCTTGCCGGAGGAGGCGTCGCAGAGGGCGACCAGCCCCCTGACGTCGAGAAGCCCCATTCGATCGGCTGCCTCGACCGCATAGCGGAGCCGCCTGCGGGGAAGCACCGCTGCGCAGTCGAGCAGCGTCCGGTGCAGGCTGGTGACCGGGATACCGTCGACCTCGCCGCGGTGCTCGGGCGGCAGATGGCGGGTGCGATGGATGGCGAGTCCCGGACGGGAGCGGCTCCCGCCGTCGGCGGCGAGGACGTGGATCAGTTGGCCGGCGCAGTCGATGATGCCCCAGAGCAACGCCGCGCTGAGATGGCTGAGGACTGCGCCCTCGCCGGCGGCGAGCACGGCCGCCATCCAGCGCCCTCGCTCAGTCAGCGCCGAGTGGCCGAGGGCATAGACGCCGAGGTGGAGGGGATGAAGAAGCCCGGCGTCGACGAATCGGGCAACGAAGGAGGGGGTGACGCCGAGTGCGAGAACCTGCGCGCGAGAGACGACGCCGTGCTGGCGGGTAGCGATCCGCGCGAGCACCCGTCGAGGTGGTGCGGATCCGTACCGCATATAGGCATGGATGTCCGCCACCTTGATTATGGGGCCGAGGTTGGCGGCAGAGGGCGCGCCGTACTAGGCGACGGTGTGCCATTCGGTGCCGAATGCATGCCGAAATCGTCGCCGAGGGGCGCGAGGAGGCGCGGGGCCTCGAACGGCGCTCAGTCGAGGATGTCGACGATGACGCGGCGATCGTCGCGAGCGCCGGCGGCGCGAGCGACGGTGCGGATCGCGTTGGCGATCCGGCCGCCGCGGCCGATCACGCGGCCGAGGTCGTTCTCGGCGACGGAGACCTCGAGGACGAGGTCGCCGTCCTCTTCGAACTCCTCGACCTCGACCTTGTCCGGCTGCTCGACGAGAGCGCGAACGAGGAACTCGACGAGCTCGCGCACGGCGGGGATCCCGCTCAGGTTCCGGCCGGGCCGTCGACGCCCTGCGTGCGCAGCAGCTTGGCGACGGTCGGCGACGGCTGGGCGCCGTGGTCGAGCCAGTGACGGGCCCGCTCGGTGTCGATGGTCACCTGCGAGGGCTCGGTCTGCGGGTTGTAGCTGCCGATCGTCTCGATCGTGCGGCCATCGCGCGGCGAGCGCTTGTCGGCGACGACGATCCGCCAGATCGGGTTCTTCGAGGAGCCCGCTCGTCTCAGTCTGATTCGTACTGCCATGTGACGGCGGCGCAGGTTACAGACCGCGAAGGGCGGCCGTCATCGCCGTCGCGCCCCGAGTTGACCGCGGAGCATCGACTCCGGACTCGGCATCTTCCCCGAGGCCATCATCTTCATCATCTTCCGCATCTGGTCGAACTGCTTGGTGAGCTGCTTGACGGCCTGCACGTTCGTCCCCGAACCGGCGGCGATCCGACGGCGGCGCGAGCCCCGGATCACGTCCGGGTTGGCGCGCTCCTCGGGGGTCATCGAGAGGATCATCGCTTCGAGCCGGTCGAGCTCGCGATCGTCGAGGTTCGCGTTGCGGACCTCCTTCATCGCCTTCCCCATCCCCGGCATCATCCCGAGCACGCTCGACAGCGGCCCCATCTTCCGGACCTGCTTGAGCTGCTTGAGGAAGTCGTCGAGCGTGAACTGGTCCTGGCGCATCTTCCGCTCGAGCTCCTCGGCCTCGGACTGGTCGAGGTCCTGCTCGGCCTTCTCGATCAGCGAGAGGACGTCGCCCATCCCGAGGATCCGCTGCGCCATCCGGTCGGGGTGGAAACGCTCGAGCTGCTCGAGCTTCTCCCCCGTGGACGCGTAGAGGATCGGCTTGCCGGTCACCGCCTTGACGCTGAGCGCGGCGCCGCCGCGGGCGTCGCCGTCGAGCTTGCTCATCAGGACGCCGTCGAACTCGGTCACCTCGGCGAACTGCTCGGCGACGTTGACGGCATCCTGGCCGGTCATCGCATCGACGACGAGGAGAACGTCGTGCGGCTTCGTCCGCTTCTTGATGTCGGCGAGCTGCTCCATCAGCTCGGCGTCGATGTGGAGGCGGCCGGCGGTATCGATGATCAGCACGTCGAGGCCTTCGGAGCGCGCCTGGCCGAGCGCCCACTCGGCGATGTCGACGGGGTCGCGGTCGGTCCCCTGCGAATAGACGGTCGCGCCCGCCTGCGCGCCGAGCCGCTGCAACTGCTCGACGGCGGCCGGCCGCTGGGTGTCGCAGGCGGCGACGCCGACGCGCCTCTCCTCGCCGATCAGGTGCTTGGCGAGCTTCGCCGTCGCGGTCGTCTTGCCCGAGCCCTGCAGCCCCGCCATCAGGATCACCGTCGGCGCCTTCGTCGCGAAGACGAGCTCGCGGCCGGAGCCGCCCATCAGCTCCGCGAGCTGCTCGTTGACGACCTTGACGACCATCTGGCCGGGGTCGAGGCTCTCGAGCACGCCGGCCCCGATCGCCTGCTCGCGGACGTCGGCGACGAACTGCTTGGTGACCTTGAAGTTGACGTCGGCCTCGAGCAGCGCGAGGCGGATCTCGCGCATCGCCTTGTCGACGTCGGCCTCGCTCAGCTTCCCGCGCGAGCGCAGGTCCGAGAGCGTGCCCTGGAGGCGATCTGACAACTGATCGAACATCAGGCGTCAGCTTAGAGTGGACCGGCCCGGGGGCCTGGAAGCGGCGTCAACCGGTCGCCGACGGCGATCTCGCCGGGACGGACCACCGTGGCACCGACCGCGAGCAGGTTCTCGCGCTCGCGGGCGATCTCCCGGAGCACCCCTGAGTCGCTCTCGATCCCTCCCGGCTGTGCGCGGTTGACCATCACGCAACGACTGATCCGCTTGCCGACCGCGAGCTCGGCGGAGCCAAGCCTCACCCGGCTGCCCAGCAGAACATCCTCGGAGGCACCCTCGAAGACGACATTGGCACGGAAGCGGCGACGGTCCCATCCGTCGAGGGAGGCGGTCGAAACCAGGGAGACCCGTACCTCACCCGAGTCGTGGAAGGCTCCCGACGCCCCCCGGAACGACTCCCATGCTCCATCCTCGCGCGCTGGGTCGACCACGTTCTCGTAGAGGCGGTCGCTCGCCGCCTCCTCGCTCGCCGCGCGCAGCTCGACCGGGCGCCCCAGCCACTCGCCGACATCTTTGGCGGATTCCAGCGGCCCGCCGTCGGGGCCGAGGACCGCAACCGAGCCATCGGCCTGGAGTCGAGCCGATGCGAACAGCAGCTCCGGGACCCGCCGAGCCGTCAATCCGTAGCCCGTCGCGGGGTCGAAGAGCGCCCAGGCCCGATCGCCCTCGACCCCGTCCGCGGTGACCCGGCAGCGCTCCAGCGGCTCTCCCTGCAGCGACTTGACCGGGTAACGCCAGAGCTCGACGACGCGCACGCCGCTCGCCTCAGGCCCCGACCAGAGCCGCCGAGAATTCCTCGGCGTCGAAGGGGCGCAGGTCCTCGATGCCCTCGCCGATGCCGATCAGCTTGACCGGGATCCCGAGCTCGCCGGCGATCGCGAGCGCGATTCCACCCTTCGCGGTCCCGTCGAGCTTCGTCAGCGCGACCCCGGTCACGTCGACGGCCTCGCTGAAGACCTTCGCCTGGCGAAGCCCGTTCTGGCCGGTGGTGGAATCGACGACGATCAGCGTCTCCGAGGGACCGCGCCCGATCCGCTTCTCGATGACGCGGCCGACCTTGGCGAGCTCCTCCATCAGGTCGTTTCGGGTGTGGAGACGGCCGGCGGTGTCGATCAGGACGACGTCGCTGCCGCGCGCCTCGGCGGCCTCGATCGCGTCGAAGACGACCGCGCCGGAGTCCTGGCCGGTCTCGGCCTTGACGATGTCGCAGCCGGCCCGCTCCGCCCAGGCACCGAGCTGCTCGACGGCGGCGGCGCGGTAGGTGTCGGCGGCGGCGAGCATCACCTTCAGGCCGGCCTCCTTCTGAAGGTGCCAGGCGAGCTTGCCGACCGTGGTCGTCTTGCCGGTGCCGTTGACGCCGACGACGAGGACGACGGCCGGATCGGGCCGGAGGTCGATCGTCCCGCGCCCGGTCGACGCCAGCTCGGCGAGGAGCTCGACGAGCCGCGCCCGCGCCGCATCGCCTCCCTCGACCTTGCCCGCCTCGACCTCGGCCTCGAGCCGGCCGACGACCTCCGCGGTGGTGCGGGCGCCGACGTCGGCCATGATCAGCGCCTCCTCGAGGCGCTCCCAGGCCTCGGTGTCGAGCGTCTCGAACAGGCTCGAGCTGATCTCGGCGCTGAGCGCCTCGCGGCTGGTCGAGATGCTCGCGCGGAGCCGCCGGAAGAAGCCGCGCCGGGCCGGCGCCTCGTCCGCCTCCGCGGGCGCGCCGTCGCCGCCGACCGGCTCGCGGTCGCCGAGCTCGAGCAGCTCTGCCCAGGTCGTCGGCACGGGCCGGAGCCTACGCGGCGCGGTCGTCCGGCTCGGCCTCGGCCAGCGTCGGCTCGCGCGGCAGGCGCCGCGAGATCACCTTCGTCGCGCCGTCCTTCATGCTGACGCCGTAGAGGACGTCGGCGGCGTCCATCGTTCGCTTCTGGTGGGTGACGATCACGAACTGGGCGCGATCGGAGAAGCGCCGGACGAGCTGCAGGAAGCGGTCGATGTTGGCGTCGTCGAGGGCGGCTTCGACCTCGTCGAGGATGTAGAACGGCGACGGGCGGGCGAGGAAGACGCTGAACACGAACGCCAGCGCGACCAGCGACTTCTCCCCGCCGGAGAGAAGCGAGAGGCGCCGCGTCGCCTTCCCGGCCGGCGTCACCTCGATCTCGACCCCGGCGGTCTCGGCCGGATCGCGATCGTCGTCCTCGTCCTCCTCGGGCTCGGCCTCGCCGGAGTCCTCCGGCGCCGGGGCGCCGCCCGCCTCGACCGAGGCCGGGTCGGCGCCGCCGAGCACCCGCTCGGGCCGCGGCGCCTCGACCAGCCGCAGCCGGCCGCTGCCACCGGGGAACATGTGCTCGATCAGCTCGCTGAAGTTCTCGCCGGCCGCCTTGAACGTCTCCTCGAAGGCGGCAGTGATCTCGCGATCGGTCTGGCGGATCAGCTTCGCGAGCTCGTCGAGCGCCTGCTCGAGGTCCTCACGCTGCGACTCGAGCTCGCCGACGTGGCGCTTCGCATCCTCGTACTCGCCTTCGGCGAGCGGGTTCACGGGACCGAGCTGCTCGCGGCGGCGGATCAGCCGCTCGATCGAGGCTCCGACCGCGGCCCGCTCCTCCTCGTCGAGCGCCTCCGGCTCCGGCGCCGGCTCGAGATCGAGGCGAGCGAGGATCCGCTCCCACTCCGCCTCGGCCTCCTCGCGGCGATCGCGCAGGCTCGCTGCCCGGACCTCGGCCTCGGTGACGCGCTCGCCGATGAGCCGGAGCTCGCCGTGGAGCTCGGCCTCGACCCGCGAGCATTCGCGAAGCTCGAGCGCCAGCTCGTCACCGGCCTGAGCGCCGACGACGCGCTCCTCGACGGCCGCGGCGCGGGCGCCGACGGCGTCGCGGGCCGCAGCGAGGGCCGTACAGAGCCCGGCGAGCGTCTCCGCCAGCTCCCCTTCGGCCTCGATCCGCTGCTCGAGCGAGTCCTGGCGGCGGTGGCCGAGCATGTCCTCGGCCCGGCGCGCCGAGCGGGCGGCGCGCTCGGAGCCGCCGCGGACCCGGGCGAGCGCCTCGAGCCTGGCGCCGACATCGCCGGCCTCGGCTGCGGCGGCGATCGCGTCGCTCGCCTCCGCCAGAGCCGTTCGTGCCGTCTCGAGCTCCCGTGCGAGCGCCGCCTCCGCGTCACGCTCGGTGGCGCGGAGCTCGGTCGCGAGGGCGCCGAGCGACGCGCGACGCCGCTCGACCGCCGCGCGGAGCTCGGCCTCGCGGCCGGCGATCGCCTCGGTCCTGGCGCCGAGCCGCTCGTGGGAGGCGCGCAGCGAGGTCAACTCGCCCCAGACCGCGGTGCGCTCGCGGTCGCGCTCGGCGAGCCGCTCCTCGACGGCGTTCCGGCGCTTGCTCGCAGCATCGATCTTCGCCTCGATCGTGTCGCGCTCGCCGCGGGCGTCGCGGGTTGCCTTCTCGGCCGCCGCGAGGTCCCCGCCCCCGGCCGACAACCGATCGCCGAGCAGGCGCAGCTGCAGCTCCTGGGACTGACGCTCGAGGCGGGCGTGGGTCTCCGCGGCGTTCGCCTGCTGGCGCAGCGGCCGCAGCCGCGAGCGGGCCTCACGCTCGACGTCGAGCGCCCGGTCGAGGTTCGAGCGCGTCCGCTCGAGCTTGAGCTGGGCGCGGCGGCGGCGTTTGCGGTGCTTGCCTAGCCCGGCCGCCTCCTCGATCAGGAGCCGGCGCTCGCGCGGCTTCGAGAGGACGATCTCCTCGACCTTCCCCTGGCCGATCACCGAATGCATCTCGCGACCGAGGCTCGCGTCGGAGAGCGCCTCGGTGACGTCGGCGAGCCGGCAGCGGGCGCCGTTCAGGCGATAGCCGCCGTCGCCGTTGCGGTCGAGGCGGCGCGAAACCGAGATCTCGGCGAACTCGGAGCCGGCGGAGCCGTCGGAGTTGTCGATCACGACCTCGACCTCGGCGGCGTTGCGCGCCGAGCGGTCGCGGCCGCCGGCGAAGATCACGTCCTGCATCGACTGGCCGCGAACAGCGAGCGGGCTCTGCTCGCCGAGCGCCCAGAGGACGCCGTCGGTGATGTTCGACTTGCCGCAGCCGTTCGGCCCGACGATCACGCTCACCCCCGGAGAGAACTCCAGCTCGGTGCGCTCAGGGAAGGACTTGAAGCCCTTCAGGGTGATCGACTTCAGATGCATGCTCTCACTCTCCGGCCCGTCCCGGAAGCCTGCTGAGTCGACCGGACGGGATCGCGCCGGACCGCCGCCGGGGCGCTCAAAGGCTCGCTTCCTCGAGCGCCTCGGCTGCCGCTGCCTGCTCGGCGGCCTTCTTGCTCGAACCGGTCCCGCTGCCGAGCACCGCGTCGCCGTCACGCGCCTCGACGCGAAACGTCTTGTCGTGCGGAGGGCCGGACTCGGCGACGACGTGGTAGCGGACCCGGCGGCCGCGACGGGCGAGCTGTTCCTGAAGCGCCGACTTGAAGTCGAGCAGCGTTCCCGACGCGAGGTCGACCTGCGGCGCGAAGGCGGCGAGCAGCGCCTCCGCGGTGCGGTCGAGGCCGAACTGCAGATAGCAGGCGCCGATCAGCGACTCGACGATCGACGCCATCGCGCGCTCGCTGCCGACCAGCTCGGCCGGTGCAAGGCCGCCTTCGAAGTCGTCCGGGTAGGCCCGCTCGAGCATCCCCGGCACCCCGAGCGCGACCGCGATCTCGGCGCAGGCGCGTCCGCTGACGGCCTGGCCGTGGATCTTCGTGAGCCGACCGATGTCGGAGCGGGGAAACCGCTCGTAGAGGTGCTCGGCGACGGCGAGGCCGAGGACGCTGTCACCGAGGAAGGCGAGGCGTCCCCAGGAGGAGATCCGCCGGTCGGTCCAGGAGCTGTGGGTCAGCGCCTGCAGCCGCGCGTCGGCATCGAGCTCGCCGATCAGCTCGAGGAGCGGCTCGACCGCCGCTCCCTGCCCGGCTGCCTCGTCCTCGACGGACTCCGCGGGGCCCCCGTCAGTCACCTGGCAGCCGCGCGAATACGAAGTCGACAGCGGCCCCCACGGTCTCGATCTTCGCGGCCTCGTCCTCGCTCATCGCGATTCCGTAGGTGTCCTCGAGCTCCATGACCAGCTCGTAGAGGTCGAGCGAGTCCGCGTCGAGGTCCTCGCGGAAGCGGGTCTCGTCGCGGATCTCGTCGGCCGGCACCTCGAGCTCCGCGGTCAGGTGGTCGCGGACCATCGCGAAGATCGAGGCGCGGTCCTGCGCCTGAGTCTCCCCGGTCTCGCCGATCGCAGTCATGACGCCGGATTATGTATCAAGCGCCACCGTCGGCGCCGCCACGGATCGCGCTCCTTCCGACGCCGGAGCGCTCGATCAGCTCCTCGGTCCTGGCCACGGTCCGCTCCTCGACGGAGCGGGCGGCGAGTCGGATCTGGTTGGCGATCCCGAGCGCGCCGGAGGAGCCGTGGCCGACGACCGCGACGCCGCGGAGGCCGAGCAGGATCGCGCCCCCGGTCGAATCCGGGTCCATCTCCGCCCGCAGGCCGCCGAGCGCCGGGCGCAGGAGCAGCCCGCCCGCCGCCGCCACCGGCCCGGACCGGGCGGCGCGCCCGACCGCATCGGCGACGGCGCGGGCGGTGCCCTCGATCGTCTTCAGGACGACGTTGCCGGTGAACCCGTCGGTGACGACGACGTCGACCTCGGGATCGAGGAGCTCGCGGCCCTCGACGTTGCCGGCGAAGCTGATCCCCGGCGAGCCGGCGAGCGTCTCGTGCGCCTCGACGACAGCGGCGCTCCCCTTCTTGGCCTCGGCACCGACGCTGAGCAGGCCGACGCGCGGCTCGGGCAGGCCGAGGACGGCTTCGGCGAATGCCGCGCCGAGATATGCGAACTGGACGAGGTGGGACGAGCGCGCATCGGCATTGGCACCGACGTCGAGCATCAGCAGCGGGCGCTCCCGTCCCGGAGCCGGGATCTCGACCGCGAGCGCCGGCCGCTGGACGGAGCGGATCCGCTTCAGCGCGAACAGCGCCGCGGTCATCGTCGCACCCGTCGAACCGGGGCTGGCGAGCGCGTCGGAGCCGCCGGCGGCGACATCGGCGGCGGCGCGAACGATCGACGTCTCGGGCCGCGAGCGCACCGCACGGACCGGCTCCTCGTCGTTGCCGATCACCTCGCTGGTGTCGACGATCTCGACGCTTCCGGCCGCGAGGCCGGCGAACGCCGCGGCGGGCCCGAAGACGCGGACCGCGATCCCGTCGGCGGCGGCGAGGCGGACGCCCTCGGCGACGGCATCGATCCCGGCCTCGGCGCCGAGAGCGTCGAAGGCGACCGTGACCGGTCGTCCGCGGCGGTCCGGCGACGTCGCCGCCGGATCCCCCACCTACTGCTCCTCTGGACGTCCGCTCAGCTCGGGCTCGTCGGCGACGATGACCTCACGACCCGCATACGTCCCGCAGGTCGGGCAGACGCGGTGCGGCAGCCGCGGGCTGTGGCAGTGCGGGCACTCGTTGAGGCGCGGCGCCGCAACGGCGTCGTGAGCGCGACGCTTGTCGCGGCGGGCACTCGATTGGCGCTTCTTCGGGACGGCCATGAGGCGGGGAATCGTAGCGGTCGCGCTCAGTCGAGGAGCTCGCGGAGCTTCGCGAAGCGCGGATCGGGCTCGCGCTCGTGAACGTGCGTGGCCGGGTCGACATCGTTGAGCGAGATGCCGCAGACCGGGCAGAGACCGGCGCAGTCGGGCCGGCAGAGGACCCGCTCGGGAAGCGCGAGGACGACCGCGTCATGGAGCCAGCGGACCGGGTCGAGCAGGCCGTCGGCGACATAGGGGCTGCGCAGGTCGGAGTCCACAGAACCGTTCTGATCGACCTCTCGCGCGTCGATCGCGAGCTCGAGGCGCGCCGGCCCGAGGCAGCGGGCGCACGTCGCGAGGACAGCGGCGTCCGCCCGCAGCCGCAGCGCGTAGCCGGACGTGGTCCGCGAGACGTCGATCGTCGTCGCGATCGGGGTCGCCTCGATCGGCAGCTCCTCGCCGCCGAGCAGGGGCGCCTCGGCCACGAGGTCGATCTCGAGCCGCTCCGCCTCGCCGCTCCGCAGCGCGAGCGCTTCGAGGTCGATCCTCAGTGGTTCCGCCATCTAGTGTCCGAGGGTAGCGTGGCCGCCCAGTTCCACTGGAACCCCGACACCTACCTGGAGATGATCCGGGCCGAGGTGCCGAGCTTCGACGCCCTCCAGGCGGCCGCCGTCGCCTCCGTGCCCTTCCCGCCCGGGTCGGCGCTGGACCTCGGGATCGGCACCGGCGAGACGTCGCGGCGACTGCTGGAGGCCCACCCGGATGCCCGGATCACCGGCCTCGATTCGAGCCCCGAGATGGTCTTCCGGGCCCGGCGGATGGGCATCGAGGTGCGATTGGCGCGGATGGAGGACCCACTGCCGGACGGCCCCTGGGATCTCGTCATCGCGGTGCTCAGCGTCCACCACCTCAGCGCCGAGCAGAAGCGGGACCTCTTCCGCCGCGTCCGCGAGCAGGCACGCTCACTCGTGCTCGCCGACGTCGTCCGCGCCGAGCTCGCCGAGACCGTGACGCCGATCGAGCCGGAGCACGACTTCCCCGAA
>Ga0207648_10005617_pt1 | contig 12605 bp, 6 predicted proteins | sample KBSMisM32_FD_184310 | JGI IMG/M metagenome (GOLD analysis project Ga0207648, IMG submission 184310) | Miscanthus rhizosphere microbial communities from Kellogg Biological Station, Michigan, USA - KBS Miscanthus M3-2 (SPAdes) (version 2) | ecosystem: Host-associated > Plants > Roots > Rhizosphere...
TCGACAATTGATCGACGTGCGCAGGCTTGGCCACGCCACGCTGACCACGCCCGATCTCGATCGGCAGATCGCCTACTACACCGAGGTTGTCGGTCTCACCTTGCTCGAGCGCGACAGCAAGCGGGCGGTGCTGGCGAGCAAGCAGGGTTTCGAGGCGATCGCGCTCGAGCCCGGCGCCCCCAATGCCCTTTCGCGGCTGGCGTTTCAGGTCGCGCCCGGGAGTGATCTTGCCGATGTGACGCGCGAGCTGGCGAGGCACGGCGTCAAGAGCGAGCGCCGCAGCGGCATTTCGCCCGGTGTCGCCGAGGCCATCGTCTTCAAGGACCCGAAGCACACCTTGATCGAAGTCTTCTCCGAGTACGTCTTCGCCCGCGAGGATCCGGTGCAGGCAGGCATCATGCCGCTCAAGCTCGGGCACGTGGCCTATCGCGTGAACGACGTGCAGCGGGTGGTGAAATTCTATACCGACGTGCTCGGGTTTCGGGTGTCGGATTGGCATGGCGACACCTTCGCGTTCCTGCGTTGCGGGCCCGATCACCACACCGTCAACTTCGTCTTCGACGAGGTCCCGCAGCTCCACCACATCGCGTTCGAAGTGAAGGACTGGGCGGAAATCCAACGCGCCTGCGAATGGCTCGCCAAGAACAACATCCATTTGGTCTGGGGACCCGGGCGCCACATCATCGGCCACAACGTCGCGATCTATCATCGCAACGCCGACAAGGTCCGGGTCGAGTTCTTCTGCGAAATGGACCTGATGAAGGATGAAGCGCTCGGCTACTTCGATCCGCGCCCCTGGCACCAGGACCGGCCGCAGCGGCCGAAGGTGTGGGGGCCGGATACCCTGCGGAATTATTGGGGCTTCGGATCGGAGCGCATCATCCGCGGCTATCAGACCGTGGAATAAAGGCTCGGCGCCGGGATTCCAGGAATAATCCGCCGTTGCTATGATCCTCCCGATAATAATTCACACCGGGAGGAGATGATGCGTGCGCTGTTCGTCGTGGGTGCAATGTTCTTGGCGCAGCCTGTATTCGCCCAGAGCAATGAAAAATACACCGGCAGCAATGTCGACGTCCGCACGATCCTGAGCTTCAAGGCGTCGGACGCGGCGGTTCAGAAAATGCTCCCCGAAGGTTGGGAGGTGAATTCGCCTGCGGCCGGGCCGAGCAAGGGCGCCAATCTGGGTCTTAGCTTGATCGATCAAGTCACGGTGCAGGACGCCGAGGGAAAGCCCGCCACGACCTTCCGCGGTGCCGTTTTCACCATTCCGGCAAAGAAGAAGGGCACGGACACCGCGGGCACGATGGTATTCACCGGGCTCATGTCGCCAGGCGGCGCGCCGGGCGCCTATGGCGTCTACGTCCCGGCGAAGGCGAAGGTGGAACGCGAGGTCGAGACCGAAGCCGACGGCAAGTCGACCGCCGAGGAAAAGTGGGAATTCAAGGCGGACGACGGCAGCTCGATCGAGGTCAAGATCGAGTACGAGCGCGGCCCGGCCCTTCGAAGCAAGGTCGAGGCCAAGGTCTTTTCCGCGGCGAAGCCGGAATTCTACCGCATCTATCGCTTCGAGCAGGCCAGCGATGTGGCGCGCAGCACGGCGAACGGGGTCGATCGCGTGGGGAAGATTTCCGTGAAGGGTACCGGCGAGAAGCTCGCTCCGCTGTTCGACGGCGCGCAGCAATTGATCAGCGTGACCTCGATCCCCTGGTATTCCCGACAGGTCTACCTGCCGGGTTCATGATGCTCATGACCGGATCCCTTCCCGGCAGGCGGCCGGGAAGGGGAGGGTCGTCACAAGCGGCATTGACCGGGGCGACGCTCAGGTCAGGGTGAAGGTGAGGTCGCCGAGCTTCTCGATCGAGGTGACCAGCTTGTCGCCGGGCTTGAGCCACACCTGCTTGTCCTTCGGATAGCCGGAGATCACGCCCTCCGGCGTGCCGGTAAAGATGAGGTCGCCAGGCTTCAGCGTCATGTATTTCGAGATGTAGCTCACGAGCTGCTTGCAGTTGAACACCATGTCCGAGGTGTTCGAGGACTGGCGGATCTCGCCGTTGACGCGGCATTCGATCTTGAGATTGTCGCCGTCCACCTGGTCGGCGGTGACGAGCCACGGGCCGACGGGCGCCGATCCATCCAGAGTCTTGCCGAGCATCCATTGGGTCGATCGCGACTGCAGATCGCGCGCGGTGAAATCGTTGCCGGTGGCGTAGCCGAAGATGTAATTGAGAGCGTCGGCTTCCGAAACGTTGCGGGCACGCCGCCCGATCACGATCACCAGCTCGGCTTCATAGTCGAACTTCTGCGCGTCCTCCTCCGATACGCCGATGACGCCGCCATGGCAGTTGAGCGCGGTGTTGTATTTGTTGAACAGGATCGGCTGCTTGGGCACGGGATTGCCGGTCTCGGCCGCATGCTTGCGGTAGTTGAGCCCGATGCAGACGATCTTTTCCGGGTTCGTGACGCACGGGCCGAAAGCAGCCTGGTCGGCGGCGACGAAGTAGCGTTGGGCGGACGCGCTCGCACCCGCCTTGGCGGCGAGCCGCTTGAGCCCGCTGATGTCGCCCTGTCCCTTGAACACCGCGTCGATGCTGGTCGGCGCGCCCTCGCGGAAATCCTGCTCGGCGGCAACGACGTCGAGGATACCGCGCTCGGTGCGCAGCCCGAGTCCGAAACCGTCGCCCCGCCGCAGCGTGGCAAAGGTCATGCCCTTGGGCAGCTGTGCCGGTTCGGCCGTTCTCGCGCCACCTTGGGCGGCGGCCTTGGTCGCCAAGCTCGCACCCGTCATCGCGGCCATGCCGACGATGCTGCTGGTCTTGAGAAACGTTCTGCGGTCGTGATCCATGGGTCGCCTCCCGTGTCATCGCCGGCGTCGTTGATCGGCGCGGCTTACGCAGGCGGACAATAGCGCATTTCGCTGTCCGCTTCCGGCGGGGAACGGCGAACCTGTGCCGAGCATTCCGCAAAATTCCGGTAGCACAAAAGATCATTCCGGATCAGTCATTTAGACAGGGTTGTCCGGTCTGGTGACGGTTCGTGCGGCGATCGCATGCAGGTACTTCGGCCACGACCTCGACATGTTTTGACGTTCACCTTGGTAGTCCCGATCGGAATCCCCGGCCGACGGGAATGGAGGATCCCCCATGCTCGCGTTCGTTCGCGCTGCCTGCGCAGCCGCGCTCGTTCTGCTGTTGTCCATCCCCGCCATTGCCGCCGACAAATCGTTCAGGCGCGACGATCTCACCGATGCGGCGATCAAGCTGGAAGCCCAGATCAAGGGCGAAGCGGGTCAGGTGTCGAAACCCGCCGCGGCGCTGCGGCGCGAAGCGGATGCCGCCTTCCAGCGCAACGACTTCCGCAGCGGCATGCAGATCCTCGGACAGATCGTGACGGTCGCGCCCGACGACAGCGCGAACTGGCTCCGGCTGGCCAAGGCCGTTCTGCAGATCCGTCCAAGCAATGATCGCGAGAAGACCCTGCTGCTGGAGCGCGCCGCCACCGCCGCCTATATCGCCTATCAGCGCTCGAGCAACCCGAGCCAGGAGGCAGAAAGCCTCGTCGTGGTGGGGCGCAGCTTTGGTGATCGCTCGATCTGGCGGCCGGCGCTCGACGCGTTGCGGGTTTCGCTCGATCTGCGCGAGGTCGCCGAGGTGCGCCAGCAGTACGAGCGCATGCGCGAGGATCATGGCTTTCGCCTGCTCGACTACAGCGTCGACGCCGACGCGGCCTCGCCGCGTGCCTGTTTCCAGTTCTCCGAGGACCTGCCGGGCAAGCGCGCCGATTTCTCGCCGTTCGTCACCGTTGCCGGTCAGGACAAGCCCGCGCTCTCCGCGCAAGAGCGTCAGCTCTGTGTCGAAGGTCTCAAGCACGGCGAGCGTTACAGCATCACCCTGCGCGCCGGCATCCCTTCGCTGGTGAAGGAGACGCTGTCGAAATCCGCTGACTTCAACATCTATGTGCGCGACCGCAAACCGCTGGTGCGTTTCACCGGCAAGGCCTACGTGCTGCCGCGCAGCGGACAGCGCGGCATTCCCGTCGTCAGCGTCAATACCGCGGCGGTCGGGCTCGAAATCTACCGCATCGGCGATCGCAATTTGCTGGAAACAGTGGTGGGACGCGAATTCCAGCGCACCCTGGATCGCTATGACCTCAACCGTCTGACCGAGGAGCGCGGCTCCCAGGTCTGGAAGGGGGAGATGACGGTCGAGCAGACGCTCAATACCGACGTCAGCACGGCCTTCCCGGTCGATCAGGCTATCGGTGCGCTGGCGTCCGGTGTGTACGTCGTGGTGGCGCAGCCCGCCGGGACGCCCAAGGACGATTCCGATTCGCTTGCGACCCAGTGGTTCATCATCTCCGACTTGGGCCTCACCGCGTTGTCCGGCAACGACGGCATTCACGCGTTCGTGCATTCGCTCGATACCGCCCAGTCGAAGAGCGCGATCGAAGTCCGGCTGCTGTCGCGCGGCAACGAAGAGCTCGCGCGCAAACGCACCAGCGCCGCCGGCCACGTGCAGTTCGAGGCCAACCTGACGCGCGGCGAAGGGGCGTTGGCCCCGGCCATGCTGATCGCGACGGACAGCAACGGGGATTACGCGTTTCTGAGCCTCAAGACGCCGCCGTTCGACCTGAGCGATCGCGGCGTCTCCGGCCGCGTGGTTCCCGCCGGTCTCGATGCCTTCGTCTACACCGAGCGCGGCGTCTATCGTTCCGGCGAGACCGTTCAGGTGACGACGCTCCTGCGCGACGGCCAGGGGATTGCCGCGCTCAACGTGCCGCTCACGCTCGTGGTCGAGCGGCCGGATGGCGTCGAATACCGCCGCAGCGTCGTTCCCGATCAAGGCGTGGGCGGGCGGGCGCTCGCGGTAACGCTGGTATCAACGGCGCCGACCGGCACGTGGCGCGTGCGCGCCTTCGCCGATCCCAAGCGTCCGCCGGTCGGCGAAGCAACCTTCATGGTCGAGGATTATGTCCCCGACCGGCTCGAGTTCGAGCTCGCCTCGAACGCCAAGGGCATGTCCCGGAAGAGCCCGGCCGAGATCACCGTCGACGGGCGCTATCTCTACGGAGCGCCCGCCGGCAAGCTCGAGCTCGAAGGGGAGGTCGTTGTTTCGCCCGCGACCGAGCGGCCGGGGTTTGCTCGCTATCAGTTTGGGCTCGCAGATGAAGACGTCGAGACCGTGCGCCAGCCGCTCGACAACCTGCCGGACACCGATGAGAACGGCAAAGCGCGACTTGCGCTGACGCTTGAGAAACAGCCGGCGACGACGCGTCCGCTCGAGGCGCAAGTGATCGTTCGCATGGCCGAGCCCGGAGGGCGCGCGGTCGAGCGCAAGTTGACGCTGCCGGTGATCCCGGACGGGCCGATGATCGGCGTCAAGCCGTTGTTCTCCGGCCGCTCGCTTGGCGAGGGCGAGAACGCCGCATTCGATGTGATGATCGCGTCGCCGGACGGAACCTCGCTGGCTGGGAACGGCCTGCGCTACGAGTTGCTGAAGATCGAGACCAAGTATCAGTGGTACCGGCGCGATGGCGCGTGGGATTTCGAGCCGACCAAATCAACCAAACGCGTCGCAGATGGCCAGCTCGATGTTGCTGCGGACAAGCCCGGGCGCGTCTCGGTTCCGGTGCAATGGGGCCGCTATCGCCTGGAAGTGTCAACCGCGGACCGGAATGGCCCGGTGACCTCGATCGATTTCGATGCGGGCTGGTATGCGGAGGCGAGCGCCGATACGCCGGACCTGCTGGAAATCGCACTCGACAAGCCGGAATACGTGGCGGGTGACAACATGACCGTCGCGGTGACCGCGCGCACGGCCGGCAAGGTCACGCTGAACGTGATCGGCGACCGCCTGGTTTCGACGGTTACACAGGACGTGACGGCCGGTACGGCGCGGCTGCGCGTTCCGGTCGGCAACGACTGGGGCAGCGGCGCCTATGTCGTCGCCACGCTTCGGCGGCCGCTCGATGCAAGGGCGGAGCGCATGCCCGGCCGAGCCATCGGCGTGCAGTGGTTTTCGATCAATCGCAAGGCGCGCACGCTTGCGCTCGAAATGCCCTTGCCGGATCTGTTGCGGCCCAACAGCGCGCTGCGTATCCCGGTGAAGGTCGGCGGCCTCGCCCCCGGCGAGGAAGCACGGATCGTCGTTGCCGCGGTCGATGTCGGCATTCTCAACCTGACCAATTACAAGCCGCCAGCGCCGGACGACTATTACCTCGGTCAGCGCCGGCTCACCGCCGATATCCGCGACCTCTACGGGCAACTGATCGACGGCATGCAAGGCGCACGCGGCCAGATCAGGACCGGCGGCGACGCCGGCGGAGGCGAGCTCCAGGGCTCGCCGCCTACGCAAAAGCCGCTCGCGCTCTATTCCGGCATTGTCGCCGTCAAGCCCGACGGCACCGCCGAGGTTCTTTTCGACATACCTGATTTTGCCGGCACCGCGCGGGTGATGGCCGTCGCCTGGTCCAAGGACAAGGTCGGCCGCGCCGTCGGCGATGTCACCATTCGCGATCCGGTGGTCCTCACCGCGACGCTGCCGCGGTTCCTGCTCAGCGGCGATCGCGGCACCATGCATCTCGATCTCGACAATGTGGCGGGCCAAGCCGGCGATTACCGGCTCGAGATGAAGAGCGAGGGCGTCAACGTTGTCGGCAACGCCGCGCCGCAGACGCTCAAGCTCAACGCCAGGCAGCGCAGCTCGGTCACGGTGCCGCTGTCGGGCGCCGCCGCCGGCACTGCAGCGGTAACGGTGCGGGTCAGCGGGCCGGGCGGATTTGCGCTCGAACGCAGCTATGCGCTCGCAGTGCGGCCGGCCACGCAGATCCTTGCGCGGCGCACGGTCAAGCCGCTCGCGAAAGGCGAAAGCCTTACCGTCTCGAACGATCTGTTCGCCGATCTCGTGCCGGGGAGCGGAAGCGTCGCCCTGTCGGTCGGCGTCTCGACCGCGCTCGACGCCGCGGCATTGCTGGCGGCGCTCGATCGTTATCCGTTCGGGTGCTCCGAGCAGATCGCCAGTCGCGCGCTGCCGCTGCTGTATGTCAACGATCTTGCGACCTCGGCGCAGCTTGCACTCGATACGTCCGTCGATCAGCGCATCCGCGATTCGATCGAGCGGCTGCTTGCTCGTCAGGGCTCGAATGGCTCGTTCGGGCTGTGGTCCGCGGGCGGCGATGACGTGTGGCTCGACTCCTACGTCACCGACTTTCTGACGCGCGCGCGCGAGCGTGGATTTGCGGTGCCGGACATCGCCTTCAGGCTCGCGCTCGACCGCTTGCGCAATTTTGTCGGCACCGCCGAGGATCCGACCAAGGACGGAGGGCGTAACCTCGCTTATGCGCTCTACGTGCTGGCGCGGAACGGCGCCGCGCCAGTGGGAGATCTTCGGTATTTCGCCGACACCAAGCTCGACGCGATCGCAACCCCGATCGCCAAGGCTCAGATCGCCGCTGCTCTCGGCATGCTCGGTGACCGCGCCCGCGCGGAGCGCGTCTATGCGGCGGCCCTCGCGTCGCTCGCGCCGCGGCCCGTGCTCGATTACGGCCGCACCGACTATGGCTCGGTGCTGCGGGACGCAGCCGCGCTGGTCACGCTTGCGTCCGAGGGCGCCGCTCCGCGTGCGACCATCACCGGTGCCGTCGAGCGCGTGGAGGCCGCACGCGGTCTCACGCCATATACCTCGACGCAGGAGAACGCGTGGATGGTGCTTGCCGCCCGCGCCCTGGCGAAGGAGGCGCAGACCGTCGCGCTCGATGTCGGCGGAGAGAGGACGCAGGGCGCGCTCAATCGCAATTTGCGCCCGAACGAGCTCGCGCAACCGCTGAAGGTGACCAATACCGGCGACGGCGCGGTGCAGGTCGTCGTCACGGTATCGGGAGCCCCGGTGATGCCGGAACCGGCGGCGGAAAACGGCTTCAAGATCGAGCGCAAGTACTACACGCTCGCCGGCAAGCCCGCGGACCCGGCCAAAGCCAAGCAGAACGACCGCTTTGCGGTGGTTCTGAGGATCACGGAGCCGCAGCCACAGTTCGGGCGGCTCATCGTCGCCGATTATCTGCCCGCAGGCTTCGAGATCGACAATCCGCGGCTGGTGTCGTCGGGAGATACCGGCACGCTCGCCTGGATCGAAGATGCACAGGAGCCGGTCAATTCCGAATTCCGCGACGACCGCTTCAGCGCGGCATTCGAGCGCAAGAGCGGCGATCCGTCGGTGTTCACCGTCGCATATGTGGTGCGGGCCGTTTCGCCCGGCCGATATGTCCACCCGCAGGCCTTCGTGGAGGACATGTATCGGCCCGACCGCTTTGGCCGCACCACGACCGGGACGGTCGAGGTCACGGCGGCGAAATGAGAACGGGCGGAACGCGAGGCGTTCGGGGAGGCCGGCTTTGTCGAGTGGCACCTTGATCTCCGGCCGGAACGTCGCGCGGCCGAGCGCGTGCTGGCGATCGCGCTTGCGACGATGGCTGTGCTTGGGCCTGGTCACCGTGTTCATCGCGACCGCAGCGGTCCTGTCGGGCGGCGCCTGGTGGATTGCCTCGCTCGGGCCACCGCCGTTGGGTGAAGGGCTTGGGTTCTCCACCTTGGTGGTGGACCGCGATGGCAAGCTGCTGCGGCCCTACACGACGCTGGACGGCCGCTGGCGGCTGCCGGCCAGCCGCGAGCATGTCGATCCGCGATTCCTGCTGCTGCTGTTTGCATACGAGGACAAGCGCTTTGGCACGCATCACGGCGTCGACCCGTTCGCGCTTGGCCGTGCCCTGACGCAATTGGTCGGCCATGGCCACATCGTCTCCGGCGCGTCGACCATCACGATGCAGGTGGCGCGCCTGCTCGAACCGCGTACCGAGCGCAGCTTGACCGCGAAGCTGCGCCAGATCGTGCGGGCGTTTGAACTCGAGCACACGCTCTCCAAGGACGAAATTCTGGGGCTGTATCTGAGCCTCGCGCCGTATGGCGGCAATCTGGAAGGCGTGCGGGCGGCGTCGCTGGCCTACTTCGGCAAGGAGCCGCGCCGGCTGACCCTGGGCGAGGCTGCGCTGCTGGTGGCCTTGCCGCAGTCACCGGAGCAGCGTCGCCCCGATCGCTCCAAGGATGCCGCGCGCAACGCACGCGACCGGGTGCTCGATCGTCTCGCCGCCGCGGGCGTCATTCCGTCGGACGAGGTCGCCCGCGCGAAGCACGAGCCAGTGCCGGACGGGCGCAAGCCCATGCCGATGCTGGCGCCGCATGCCGCCGACGCAGCGATCGCAGCTGCACCGGATCGCAGTCTGCATCGCTTGACCATCGACTCGACCCTGCAGCGGAATCTCGAGGACCTGGCGCGTGAGCGCGCCCGTGCGCTCGGCTCCGACATCTCCGTCGCTATCGTTGCTGTCGATCATGGCAGCGGGGAGGTGCTCGCCCGCGTCGCCTCCGCCGACTACTTCGACATCCGTCGTGCGGGGCAAGTCGATATGACCGCGGCGTTGCGCTCGCCCGGCTCGACCCTCAAGCCTTTTATCTACGGGCTCGGTTTCGAGGATGGGCTTATTCATCCCGACACGTTGATCGAGGATCGGCCTATCCGCTTCGGCAGCTACGCGCCGGAGAACTTCGATCTCACGTTTCAGGGGACGGTCACGGTGCGGCGCGCCTTGCAGCTTTCACTCAACGTGCCGGCGGTGGCCGTCCTCGATAAGGTCGGGGCCAATCGCTTCGCCGCGCGACTCGAGCAGGCGGGTGGGTCGTTTGCGCTGCCCGAAGGAGAAGTCCCCGGCCTCGCCATTGGCCTGGGCGGGGTGGGGGTAAAGCTCACCGATCTGGTCGCGCTCTATGCCGGGTTGGCTCGCCTTGGCACGACGGTGCCGCTCCGAGAGCGAATCGGTGGCGAGGGAGACACGCCATCCGCGCGACGGCTGTTGGATCCGGTTGCCGCTTGGTATGTGGGCAATATCCTTCTCGGCACGCCGCCGCCGGAGAACGCCGCCGGCGGTCGCATCGCCTTCAAGACGGGGACCTCGTACGGCTACCGGGACGCCTGGGCCGTGGGGTTCGACGGCAGACACACGATCGGCGTATGGGTGGGCCGCCCCGACGGCGCGCCGGTGCCAGGTCTGATCGGAAGGGCGGCAGCGGCGCCAATCCTGTTCGATGCCTTTGCGCGCACCGGCAAGTTGCCGGCGGCGCTGCCGCGGCCGCCGAACGGTGCACTGGTTGCGGCAACGGCCAAGCTGCCGCCGCCCCTGCAGCGCTTCCGTCCCGGCGCCCTCGCCGGCGAGAGCACCGAGCCCCAGCTTCGCATCATGTTCCCGCCCAACGGCGCGCGGCTCGAGCTTGCGAGCGACAGCTCCGGCAAGGCTGACCCGATCGCGCTCAAGGTGACAGGGGGCGCCGGCCCACTGACGGTGCTCGTCAACGGGCTGCCGGTGCCCGCTTCGCGCGGGAGGCGAGCGCTGTTCTTCGAGCCGGAAGGGCCGGGTTTCGTGCGGCTCACGGTGATGGACGGCCGGGGCGCGATCGACAGCGTCGTGGTGCGGTTGCAATAGGTCGGGTCGTCGGCGGCAGGTGATTGGAAGATGGGTCTCGCCGCGGTAGCTATTCTCAGGTCCGCGCGACTGCATGATTTGAACCGAGGACCGGGCATAGTAGATTTTGCAAAGAAACGTTCCAACCCGACGAGGGTCACATGCTGCTCGATCACCGCACCTACACCGTTCGCGCAGGTTGCTTGCGCAAGCAGATAGCGCTCTATGAAAAGCATGGTCTTGCCGCCCAGAAGCGGCATTTCGGCGAGCCGTTGGCGTGGCTGATCGCCGAGACCGGAGACGTCAACAGCTACGTCCATATCTGGGTCTACGAGGATGCGGCCGATCGCAGCCGCCGCCGCGCGGCGATGATGGCCGATCCGGAATGGCAGGCGTATCTCGAAAAGAATGCCGAAGCCGGCTATCTGCTCAAGCAGGAATCCAAGCTGATGTCGCCGGCGTCGTTCGCGCCGCTGCGGCGCTGAACAATTGATCTCGCGAGCGTCGCCGGTTCGACCGCGGACGCTCGGCCTAAAAAAACACTGGGATCGACGGAGGAACGACCTTGCTCACAACTCGCATCATGGCGCTCGGCTGCTGCCTGGTCGCCATCGGCCTTTTGGCGACCGCGAACGCCCAGGATTATCCGGCGCGGCCGATCAAAATCGTCGTCGGCTTCGGTCCTGGCGGCCTCGGCGACATCACCGCGCGCGCCGTCGCGCAGAAGATGTCGGATTCGCTTGGCAAGCCGGTGGTGATCGAGAACATGCCGGGCGCCGGCGGAATGGGCGCTGCGGGGTCGGTCGCGCGGGCGGCGCCGGACGGCCACACGCTGCTCCTGGTCAGCGGCCAGAACGCCGCGAGCCCCTCGTTGTTCAAATCGATGCCGTACGAGTGGTCTACCGACTTCACGACGGTCTCGACGATCGGGCTGTTCGATTTCATCATCGTGGTCGGCAAGGACAGCCCGCTGAAGAATGTCAGCGATCTCATCGCGTCCGCCAAGCGCGATCCGGCACGCTTCAATATCGGCACGATCAGCGTGGGGAGCGTGCAGAACCTGTCCGCTCTCCTGTTTGCCTCGATGGCCGGTCTGCATGTGACCACGGTGCCGTTCCGGACCACCGGGGAGATTGTCACGGCGCTATTGTCCGACCAGGTGCAGGTCGGCTTCGAGACGACGCCCGGCGTGCTCGGCCAGGTTCAATCGGGAAACCTGCGTGCGCTCGGCGTATCGTCGGACAAGCCGCTACCGTTCCTGCCCGGCGTTCCGACCGTGGCCGCAAGCGGCGTCCCCGGCTTCACGCTGGTGTCCTGGAACGGCTTCGTCATGCCGGCCAAGACGCCGCGGGACATTGTGCTGCGGCTCAATCGGGAGATCGCCAAGGCGCTCGAGGCGCCGGAGGTGCGCGAACGATTCATCAGTCTCGGCATCACGCCGCGCGCCAGCACGCCGGAGGAGCTGCAGCGCATCTACGACGCGGATGTGGCGCGATGGCGTCAGGTGATCGCCGATGCTAAGATCAGCCAACAATGATGTGTCACGCGCCGATCGACGCGGAGGATTGATGAATACGGTTCCCAGGATCAAGCCGGCCGCCGTACAACCCGCGGGAGCGGATCGCATCGATCCCCTGGAGTGGGAAACACGCGTCGATCTCGCCGCCTGTTATCGGCTGGTCGACCTCTTCGGGATGTTGGATCTCCATCTCAACCACATCTCGGCGCGGGTGCCGGGTCGGGAGGAGCACTTTCTGATCAATCCCTTCGGCATGATGTACGAGGAGATCACCGCGTCGTCGCTGATCAAGATCGATCTCAAGGGAAACATCATCGCCAATGCGAATCCGGACTATTCGATCAATCTTCCCGGCTACGTGATCCACAGCGCGATTCACGCCGCACGTCCCGACGTGGCGTGTGTTCTGCACACCCACACCAATGCCGGCATGGCGGTGTCCACCCTCAAATGCGGATTGCTGCCGCTCACCCAGACCGCGATGCGCTGGTCGCGGATTGCGTATCATGATTTTGAGGGCGTGGTGGTCGACCTCGACGAGCAGAAACGGCTGGCCGAAAACCTCGGCGACAGTGAAGTC
>Ga0207648_10005618_pt1 | contig 12603 bp, 12 predicted proteins | sample KBSMisM32_FD_184310 | JGI IMG/M metagenome (GOLD analysis project Ga0207648, IMG submission 184310) | Miscanthus rhizosphere microbial communities from Kellogg Biological Station, Michigan, USA - KBS Miscanthus M3-2 (SPAdes) (version 2) | ecosystem: Host-associated > Plants > Roots >...
GCTCCTTCCGAACAGCAACTGATCGCCGCGCTCGACATCGGCTCGTCGAAGGTCAGTGCACTCATCGTCACGCCGGGCGTTGATGGTCGCCTGACCGTGCTCGGCACCGGCCAGCGCGAGAGCCGAGGCGTCAAGCGCGGCTACATCACGGACATGGCCGCGAGCGAGTTCGCGGTTCGCGAGGCAGTCGAATTGGCCGAGCGCATGTCCGGTGTCACCGTCGACGACGTTTGGGCCAGCTATGGCGCCGGCGGACTCGTTAGCGATCTCGCCAATGTCGAAGTCGAGCTAGGCGGTCATCAGGTCGAACCGTCGGATGTCGACGAGCTCCTGGCCGCCGGCAAGTCGGCAATCGACCGCAACGGTCAGGTCGTGCTTCATGCGCACCCGGCCCTTTACACCATCGATCGTGCGCAGGGCGTTCGGCAGCCGATCGGGCTTCATGCTCACCGCCTAGGCGTCGACATCCACGTGATCGCCGCGGACCCGTCGCCGCTGCGCAATATCGACACCGTGATCCGCTCCGCCCATCTCGGCGTGAAGGCCATCGTTGCCTCGCCTATCGCGGCAGCGCTCGCCTGCCTCAGCGATGAAGAGCGTGAGCTCGGCGTCGCGCTGGTCGAGCTGGGCGCGGACGTCACCAATGTCTCGGTACACTTCGGCGGAATGCTCGTCGGACTGCGGTCGATCCCGCTCGGCGCGCACGACATCACCAACGACATTGCCTGCGCCTTCGGCGTCCAGCGCCGCGATGCGGAGCGCCTGAAATGCTTTTACGGTTCTGCGATGACCAGCCCGCGCGACAATCATGAAATGGTAGAAGCGACGCAGATCGGCGCCGAGCAGGGCGCTGAACCGATGAAGATCACCCGCGCCCAGCTGATGATGGTCATCCGCCAGCGCGTCGAGGAACTGACCAGCCAGATCGAGACCGCCCTGAAGGAAATAGGCTTTACTGGCCCGGTCGGCCGCCAGGTCGTGCTGACCGGCGGCGGCGCCGACCTCAAGAATATCGCGGACTATATGCAGGGCGTGCTCGGCCGCGCGGTCCGGGTCGGCCGTCCGAAACAGATCACCGGCCTGCCCGATGCGCACAGCGGCCCGGCTTTCTCGACGCTGGTCGGTCTGGCGCTGCTCGCCGGGTCCGGCACCGGCGACATTCGCGACATCGCGCTCGGCAATGTAACTCAGCGCAAGCCGGCCAGGGGCGTGATCGGCCGGTTGGTGGAGGCGATGCGCGGCGGATTCTAGCCGTCAGGGGAGGGGCAAACATGGCGACGATTGTTCAGGGCCGAAGGAATCTCGGCACGACCTTCGTATTCCTGCTCGGTACTGCGGTCTTCCTGAACTACGTCGACCGCGGCGCGATCGGCATCGCCGCCCCGAAGATGAAGGACGAGCTCGGCCTGTCCGCCGAAGCTTACGGTCTCGCCTTCTCCGCTTTCTTCTGGATCTACGCGCCAGTCCAGTTCTTCGCCGGCTGGCTGTGCGACCGCTTCTCGGTCTACCGGTTGATGGCGCTCGGAATCATGGTCTGGGCGGGGGCGACCCTGCTCATGGGATTCGCCGGCGGGTTCGTATCGTTGCTGGTCCTTCGCATCATGCTCGGTGTCGGCGAGAGCATCTCATTCCCGGGCAGCTCGAAGATCATCGCCAAGCATGTCCCCGCTGAACGCCGTGGCATGGCCAATGCTGCAGTGGCGGCGGGCATCGCCCTTGGCCCGGCCGCGGGAACGCTTGCCGGCGGCATCATCCTTGGCACGCTCGGCTGGCGCTGGATCTTCTTCGCCTTCGGCATGGTCACGCTGTTCTGGCTGCTTCCATGGCAGCAGGCGATCCGCGACATTCCAGCGGCTGGCCACACTGACCGGCAATCTCGAGTGCCCGTCGCCAAACTCATGGCGAAATGGCCATTGTGGTCCACGTCCATTGGCCACGCGGTCAACAACTATGCCTTCTATTTCCTGCTCGCCTGGATCCCGCTGTTCCTGACGAAGTCACGAGGCTTTTCGATCGGTGAAATGACGCTGCTCGCGACGATCGGATACTTGGTGCAGGGAATCAGTGCCTTCGCCTGCGGGCACTTCTCGGACTGGTGGACGCGCTCGGGCCGCCCGGAGGCCTTCTGTCGGCGTTGGATGATGGTCGCGAGCCAGGCGCTGCCGGCGCTTGCTATCTTCGGTCTCGCCTTTGCCCGAAGTCCTGTCGAAATCGCCTTGCTACTGTCGATTGCGGGCGCTGGCTCTGCGCTCGGGTCAACAAATCTGTATGCCGTGGCGCAAATGTTTGCGGGTCCACGCGCTTCCGGAACCTGGGTCGGGGTGCAAAATGCGGTCGGCAATTTCTCCGGCATCATCGGCCCGATTGTGACCGGCATCATTGTGCAGAAGTCGGGTTACGACAGCGCGTTTTATCTGACGGCCGCAGTTGCCGGATTCGGCGCGATCTGGTGGGCAGTCGGCGTGCCGCGCATCACGCCAGTAGATTTGGATTAGTGCATAGGAAACAACCGTTCTCGTTCGGCGAGGGCAATGTTAGACTGTGTCCCGGGGAGTAGTTGAGTATGGACAATGACGCGGTACGCACCAGCGCTGATCGGACGCTGGTCGACATGTGGATCGACGGAAAGTCGCGGACGGTGTCGATATCGCGCGCAGCGATCGAAGCCCACCTTCGCCTGACTCCCGAGCGCGCCGCCGCCATGTCGGACGAAGACCGCCGCGAGTTCGTTCGGGCCAATCTCAAGCTTCTGGCCTCCGCCGCGACCGAGCTTGTTCGAGCGAACGACCCCAACGCCTCGACGGTTGACATTGATGTGGGCGAGTTCACCGGCAGCGCACCTCCGCCGCCTAGCGAGGACCGCCGGCAGGGCGACCGCCGTAGGGGCGGAGACCGCCGCAAGGTCAATCTCGGTCCTCCGCCGTCCGGTGAGCGTCGGCGCGGCAACCGCGACCAGCGCGGGTCGTAATTCCCCTGAAAACCTATCATTTCGACCGCTTCACGCTTGACCCCGCCGACCGCAGCCTGACCTGCGACGGCGCGCCAGTCGAGCTGAGCGCGCGCTATTTCGATGCCCTCGCGCTGCTTGTCGCCGAGCCCGGACGGCTGGTGTCCAAGGACCGTTTCATGGACGAGGTCTGGCGGGGAATTCCGGTCACGGACGAGGCGCTCACGCAATGCGTTAGAACCCTTCGCAAGCAGCTCGGTGACGATGCTGCCCGCCCGCGCTTCATCGAAACGGTTCCCAAGCACGGCTACCGCTTCGTCGCGCCCGTGAGCCCGGACGAAGCTGTCGCTTCCGCCAAGGTCTCGGTGTCGCGACCGTGGGGCGAGACGATGTTCCTCGCCGGCGCGGGAACGATCGGGGGCGGCATCGCCGGCTTCATCGGCGGCCTGATTTACGGTTTCGCCGCGGCCTCGCAGCCGCTCGCGCCGGGCATGGGAGCGGTGTCGGTGATGCTCGTGCTCCTGTGCATCACCATTCTCCTCGCCCTGCTGGGCGGGGCAGGGGTGGCGCTCGGGATCGCCATTTCGACTCGCTTCGGAGGCGGCTACCGGCCAATCGTCGGTGGGGCAGTTGGCGGGCTTATCACCGGAACGCTGGTCAAATTTCTTGGGCTCGACGCGTTCAATCTCCTGATCGGCCGCTCGCCGGGGGACATCACCGGTCCGCTCGAAGGCGCCGTCATCGGGTGCGCGGTCGGCATCGCATATGTCATCGCAGGCCACCTCGAAGATGGCCCGCGTTGGCGCCGCATCGCGGTCGCGGTGATTTGCGGAGCGGCCGGCGGCCTCGTGGTCGCGCTCGTCGGCGGGCACATGCTCGGCGGCAGCCTCGACCTCCTTGCCCACCAATTCCCGGACTCCCGCCTCCGTTTCGATCGTATCGAGGAGATGTTCGGCGAAACTGGCTTCGGTTCGGTCAGCCGAATCGTGACCTCGGCTCTGGAAGGCGGTCTTTTCGGCGGCGGCGTCGTGACCGCGATGCGCCTGGCGCAAAGAAACCTTCGATGAGAGCCTGGATCTTCGTCGTCCTGGGGTTCGTCCTCAAGTTCGTCAGCAAGCAGGTCGAGCTATTGGGCGACGCCCAGCCGGCGATGGCGGCTGATGCTTCGTCAGGACGCCTGGGTTATCACCTTATGGCGATGGTTTTGCTGGTTGCAGCCATCGGCTGCTTCATCGCGGCGATCGTCTCGTTCTTCCGCAACCGTACCGCCTGAGGTCTAGCTAGCGGCGAGCGCTCATCCTGCTATCACCAACGCTGTCAGTAATGCGTGTGGGGGTAAGTCTTTGCGTTCGATCCGCGTCTATCTGGTCGCGCTGGTCCTGGTCTGTCTGCTTGTCGCGGCGACGGCTTTTGCGGTCGTCGTTGCGCAGGTAAACGCCGCCAATCGCCAACAGGTCGAATCGCAAACTCGCGAAAACGCGCGAGCTTTGTCGCAAGCGGTGGATGCGAAGCTTGAACGCGCCGCGGGGCTGCTCGCCGCGCTCGGCATTTCTCGCGCTGCGACCGAGCACGATTGGGCACGTCTCGATAAGCAGGCGCGGGCCGCCTTGCCGGACAGCGATGCCTGGATCGTCGTCCAGGATCGCTCCGGCCGCCAGCTGGTCAATACCCGGCTCCCCGCCGGAGTAGCGCTTCCGTCCGGATCGCCGCCGCGCGAAATGTGGGATGCGATCAGTCGCGGCAAGCAGCACATCTGCAATCTCGCCACTGGGGTTGTCGAACCGCAAATCGTCTGCGTCGATGCGCCCATCGGCACCGGTCCATCGCCCGACTATTCCATCACCGCTGTCTTCCGCCCCAGCGCCTTCAGCTCGACCGTCACTCGCCAGGACATTGACGATGGCGACATCGCCACCCTCGTCGACCGCGACCAGAAGGTGATCTGGCGCAACATTAAGCCTGCTCAATTTATCGGCCACAGCGCCACTGGGCCGATCGCCCACGCGCTTCGGTCCGGGACCGGTGCCGGCGTCCTCGAGTCCACAAGCCTGGAGGGCATCCCCATGCTTTCGGCGTATCATCGCTCCAGCCTCTCGGGCTGGTCGGTCATCGTCGGATCGCCGCTGAAGAAGGTGCAGGCGGGGTCGAAGCGGACGATTGTGCAGGGTTCGGTACTGTTCCTCGTCGTTCTCCTGTTTGCCGCCGCGCTTGCCGCCGTCCTCGGGACCAAGCTGCATGCCGGCGTCAACGCACTCGTCGGCGCATCGAATTCCGGGGGGGACCCGTCCCCGATGAAGCGCAGCGGTATCGCTGAAATCGACCATGTCGGCGATGCCTTGAGCAAGGCCTTCACCGCCCGGGCGCAAAGCGAACGGCATCAGCAAATGCTGATCGGCGAACTCAACCACCGCGTGAAGAACACGCTCTCGGTCGTGCAGAGCCTTGCTTATCAGACGTTCCGCGGCAGCAGCTCCCCGCACGACGCGATCGCCGCGTTCGAGGCCCGCCTCCAGGCGCTGGCAGCCGCCCATAACCTGCTGACCGAGCAAAAGTGGGAATCGGCGTCCATGCGCAGGATCGTGCAGGTCGGACTGCGGCCATTCTGCGACTTGGCACGCTGCGAGATCGATGGCCCTGACGTGCAGGTATCGCCGCAAACCGCAGTCAGCCTGGCATTGGCGATCCACGAACTCGCGACCAACGCCACGAAATATGGCGCGCTCAGTACCGACACCGGACGCATCATCGCCAATTGGACTGCAGAAGACGGCACTTTCGTGTTGAACTGGCGGGAGGTTGGCGGTCCGCCGGTCAAGGCGCCCAAGGGAGAAGGCTTCGGCATGCGGCTGATCCGGCGCAGCCTTGCGGCCGAACTCCGCGGCAATGTCGAGGTCGACTTCAACGAGGCCGGCGTGAGCTACCGGATCGAAGGCAAGCTCGCCTAACGCCTATTCGAAGTCCTTGACCTGTTGCCTGATGATGGCGCGGTTGCGGCGTGCGCGCAACGCTCCCCGGATCAGGGCAGCGATGAGGAAGAAGGGAACGAGGGAGGCCCCGATAAGGATAAGCGCCGACAAGTCTCTCTCCTAACGGCTAAGCCTGTCCCAGCTCGCCCAGCAACTCCGTGAACCACGGCGCCGATGCGTCGAACTTCTTGCCGCCCTTGATTCGCTCGAATTCGATCGCGCGAAGCTCGCCGCCGCGTTCTTCGTCCTGGCCGACGACGCCAGACTCCCCACGCAGCGCCGCATCGACCGCATAATCCGTGCACTGCCGGATCAGCTTCAGGTCCGCCTCGTTCGCAGCGGCCGAGCGCGAGAAATACCCGCTCTTCTGGACCAGCACCTTGTCCGCTCCCAGCGCCGCCGCGAACTGCTTCGCGAACCACGCGCCCGGGTTGATCTTGTCGAGTTGCACGTGGCCGAACGGGTCGCGCGGAACCTCTTCGCCCGCGGCTTCCATGGCCGCAACGATCTCGCTCACGCCTGCGCCCTCGGAAATGAACAGGTTCACGCAATCCTGTTCGTCCATGATCGCCCGCAGCCGCTTCGCTTCCTGCTCGATGTCGAACGGGCGCTCCGGAATGAAGACGGCATGGACGTCCCAGCTGTCCGCGCTGTTGTCGAGCCACTCCGCAAACTTCGCCTGGCGCACCCATTGATGATGATTGAGCGCGGTCGCCGCCGTCAGCCACCCGCAATTGCGCCCCATCACCTCGTGCACGATCAGCATCCGCGGGTTGGACGAATGCTCCGCGATGATGTTGCGGGCATAAAGCGCGCCCTGCTCGGCGGCGGTCCAAGCACCGAGCGATTGGCGGATCGGGATTACGTCATTGTCGATGGTCTTGGGCAGCCCGACGACGGTCAGGTCGTAGCCATTGCCCTTCAGGTAAGCGGCAAGGTCTGCTGCCGTTCCGTTGGTGTCATCACCGCCGATCGTGTGCAGCACGTCGACCCCGTCGCGGCTCAGCTGCTCCGCCGCCACATGCAGCGGATCCTGCCGCTCCTTAACTAGCCCGCGCTTCGCGCAATCCGCGACGTTGGTCAGCTTCACCCGGCTATTGCCGATCGGCGTCCCGCCGAAATTATGCAGCAGGTGCGCCTTGGCCCTCACCTCCGCGGTCACCTCGACGCTGTCACCCATCAGCAGCCCGGCATAACCGTTCCTGTAAGCGATGATGCGGGCATCCGGCGCAAGCTCCGTATAACGCTCGATCAACCCGCCGACGGCGGAGGAAAGGCAGGGCGCGAGGCCCCCGGCGGTGAGCATGGCGACGGTGGAGACGGACATGCCGGCCTCTCTGCCAAAACGCCACCGTCACGGCCAGAGGGTCCGTGGGTTTGGTCAGTCGCTCGAATCGTTCGGGAACGCAGCGCGTCATCCGGCTTCTGGTGATCTTGTCGTCGCTGATCTGGAAGTAAGTATATTTGCTGTACGGGTCGCGGAAATTGGCCCGCGTGCCTCGCAGATCGTAGACACAAACCAGCCCGTTCTGGTTCTTGTCGAAGGACGCGGCCTCGATCACGCCGTGACCCGGGCGCTTCGTGTGCCTCCGCCTCGCAAATGCGCCTTGTTGCTCCTATATCCGACCTATCGCTGACATCGCTTTCGTAAGCGTCAGTGGCTGAGAGACCGTCGCGCTCCCGCTTACCGGACGGAGACGCATCGTGGATTTCAACTCATTGCTTCATCGCCATCGATTGGCTCTGATTCTCCAGGAAAAGTCCGCCAATGAGGAAGAGCAGCGGGCTTACCGGCAGTTCGCCCGCGATTATTGTGTCCAGATCCGAATGACGCGTTCGGAAGACGGAGATCCGAAAGCCGTTGGTGGATTTCGGAAGTGAGCGGCTCCGATCATTTCGCCGACGAGGGCGGGCGCATGAGCTCGCGATTCGGCCGCATCGTCCAGACTGCTGATGCTGAGCGCCCGTTCAAGGCCATCCTCACCCATGACGAATGCGCCGAGACGGAGTGCAGCTTTGCGACTATGCGCGAAGCGGAAGATTACATCCGCAGGAATACGCCCCGGCCAAGACCCAGAAGCACGTTTTGGGATCGCGACCCACCGATGAGCTAAGCATTTCGTCCCTTCTCACTTCCGGAGAGCCCGTACATGGAAAGCTGGACAGAGGAGCGAGCGAGACTGGCCCGGCTCATCAGGGCAATCGAGGCCGGCAACGTCACCCACATCGACAACGCCGACGCTCGTGAGCTCCAGGCTACGACCGAGGCCAATATAGCCGGTCTAAAGGCCCGTCTGGCCGAGCTGGATTCGCGCTTAGGCACGAACGACTAAGCGTTGCCAGCTTGGTCGTCCTCTGGCCTACCAGAGTGGGCTCCGCGGCCGGAAGCGCTCGCGCCGCACTTCACCCTCAAGGATATGCTTCTTGAGCTTTTGGCGGGCCTGCGCTGCGCCGTAGCTGCTCATGCATACCAGCCTGACCCCGCCGTCCGGCAGCGGTTCAAGGACCGAGATGTCGATCTTCTGCTCACGGCAATGAAGAAGTACCTGAGCCTCGCTCATCGACAGGTTCATGGCGCGGCTCATCGTGCCGCCCTTTTCGCCGCTGCGATAGCGTCCGAGGCATTGGAATAGCGATAGCCGCCCCATTCGTAGATTGCTGAAAGCACGACTGCGATATCGTAACGATCGAGATCCGTGCGCACGCCCGGCGAAACCGCGGCGGCGTATGGCTCGGGAGAGGGGGCGAACTGCTCCAGCAGCTCGATCGCGCGGCCCGGAAGGGGGTCTGCGAGAGGATGGCGGCGTTTCATAAATAGGCTCCCTTTGTGCAAGCGGGAGCGTGATCATGGACTCTCAGTCATCGGCGCCTGCTGGCGGAATGCCGATGATGGCCAATGCTTAGCACACGCAAAGGCCGAGCGTGCGTGAATTCTATCTTGAACCTGAAGGCAACAAACGGTCCAGCCGAGCCGTTGCGCGATTATGCCTCGCTATTTCTTCGATCTTCATAACGATATGGATGTTCGCGACGATGAAGGGGTGGAGCTCCCCAACCTGAACGCTGCGCTTCTGCACGCCCTGCACGAAGCCCGCACCATGATCCAAGCCAGCATTGCCGATACGGGCCGCATCGATTTGCGCCATCACATCGATTTGCGTGATGAGACGGATGAAGTTCTGCAAGTCCTGTACTTCGAAGATGCCGTGACGGTGCAGCGAGGCGGTGAACCTCTCACTCGCGCATCTGGGTTGCACTCGGTCTAGCCCGACTGTCCGGAATTGGGAGACTGTTCACTCGATCCCCTTGCGGTCTCCCTGTGCATCCGCCGCGGCAGCCCTTGTGGATAAGTGAGTCTTTCGGGCCACGTTTTCCCCAGTTTCGTCGCAAATGTTAACTTTTCCGCTTGTCCCGCGACTCGTGATGATTCAAAGATTCATCTTGAGCGTTCAACGCCTTGCTGCCCGAAGGGGGGATTTGAATCATGAGCCTTGATTTCATCCGGCCGGAAGTCGACGAGCTCCGCCCGCGGATCAGCGTGATCGGGGTCGGCGGCGCCGGCGGCAACGCCATCGCCAACATGATGCGCGCCGACGTCCAGGGCGTCGATTTCGTCGTCGCCAACACGGATGCCCAGGCGCTCAACAATTCCGAATCCGACCGCCGCATCCAGCTCGGCCTGAAGATCACCCAGGGCCTCGGCGCCGGCTCGCGGCCCGAGATTGGCCGCGCCGCTGCCGAAGAGTCGCTGGACGAGATCATCCAGTCGCTTGAAGGCGCGCACATGTGCTTCATCGCAGCCGGCATGGGCGGGGGCACCGGCACTGGTGCTGCTCCGGTCATCGCCAAGGCGGCGCGCGACAAGGGCATCCTGACGGTCGGCGTGGTCACCAAGCCGTTCGCGTTCGAAGGCTCGCGCCGAACCCGCTCCGCCGACGCCGGCATCGCCGAGCTTCAGCAGCACGTCGACACTTTGATCGTCATTCCGAACCAGAACCTGTTCCGCCTCGCCAATTCGGAAACGACCTTCAAGGAAGCGTTCGAAATGGCCGACGAGGTCCTCCAGCAGGGCGTCCGCGGCATCACCGACCTGATGGTCATGCCTGGCCTGATCAATCTCGACTTCGCCGACGTCCGCTCGGTGATGAGCGAGATGGGCAAGGCGATGATGGGCACCGGCGAGGCCGACGGCGACAACCGCGCTATCGAAGCCGCCGAAAAGGCAATTTCCAACCCGCTCCTCGACGGCGTGTCGATGAAGGGCGCCAAGGGCGTCATCATCTCGATCACCGGCGGCGAGGACATGCGCCTGATGGAAGTCGACGAGGCCGCCAGCCACATCAAGGAACTGGTTGACCCGGACGCCAACATCATCTGGGGCTCGGCGTTCAACAACGACCTCGGCGGCAAGATCCGCGTTTCCGTGGTCGCCACGGGCATCGAAGCCGACGCGCTTGCCCAGCCGACCCCGGGCAAAGTGTTCAGCTTCCCGGCTCGCACCGCAACGACGACGCCCGCGCCTGCGGCCAAGGTCGTCGAGGAAAGCGCGACCCAGGTCGTAAGCGAGGACGAGACTCCGCTCGAGCTACGCACCGATCCGGTCGAGGCGGCCGAGGATGAGGGCGACGAACTGCTGCTCGGCGATGACGACATCCTGACGACGCCGGTCGGCAAGCCGCCGATCGCTCCGCCGACGGACGAGGACACGGACGAGGCGCCGGCCGCGACCACTGGCGGTACCCTGTTCGAGCGCATGTCGAACATCGCCCGCGGCGCGCCCAAGGCGCAGATCGGCGAAGAAGACGATGTCGCGGAGCCGGGATTCAAGCAGCCGATCGACATTCCGCGCTTCTTGAACCGCCAGAACAACCAGTAAGTCGATCTCGCATCGACCCATGAAAGGGCGGCCTTTGGGTCGCCCTTTTTCGTTAGATTCTCACGCGTTTGCGCCCGCTCACCGCCGCTGAAGCACGACCTATCGTAAAGCCTCTAGGCAGAAAGCTTTAGGCAAGATTCAGTGGCCGACGGGGAGTTTGATGCGGGGAATGATCACCATACGACCGGTTGTCGCCTGTGCTGGCATGCTGCTCGCGGCTTGGTCTGCGCCTGCCTTGGCGCAGGCTCAATACGGCTATGGCTACCAGCAGGCGGAGAGCGCTTCTGACGCGCTGGAGCGCAACGTCCGCACCCTCGCTACCGACCCCAAGGACTTCAACGCCCTGATTGCCGCCGGCAAGGCCGCCATCCAGATCGGCGACCCGCAGGCCGCGGCCGGCTTCTTCGCCCGTGCCGACGAAGTGAACCCGCGCAGTCCGCTGCCTCAGGCCGGCATGGGTGCCGTCTCCGTCGCCAATGGCGAAGCATCGGCGGCGATGCCCTACTTCACTCGTGCCCTGCAGCTTGGGGCGACGCCGGCGCAGATCGGTTGCGACCGCGGCCTTGCTTACGACCTGATGGGTCAGCAGAAACTCGCCCAGGCAGACTATAACGCAGCGCTCATCGGTCCCGACGGTACCGAAGCCCGCCGCCGCCTGGCGCTCAGCCTTGCGATCAGCGGCGACAAGGCCGCCGCGCTGCAGGCATTGGCGCCGCTTGCTTCCCGGGGCGATGCCGCGGCGGGCCGCGTCCGCGCGTTCGTGCTTGCCCTTAGCGGCGATTCCCAAGGGGCAATGGTGGCGATCGACGCCGCCATGCCGGGGAGCTGGTCGCGAGTTTCGCCATGTCTCCAGAAGCTACCCGGCCTCGCCGCTGGCCAGAAGGCCGCTGCTGTAAACCTCGGCATCTTCCCTGGTGAGGGCGGCACCACGCAATATGCGTCGAATTCGGTGTCGTCGCCTTATGCTGCCTCAACCTCGTCTGCGAATGTGATCGATCGCCTTGCCGGCATCGAGCAGCAGTTGACCCAGGCCGCACCGCCGCCGCCGTCGGCGCAGCCGACCTGGCAGTCGGCGCCGACGCAGGTCGCCTATTCGGCTCCGATCCAGCGGCAGACCGCCGCCCCGCGCGCTACGGTCGTCCAACAGCGTGTGTGGCTGCAGCTCGCCAGCGGTCCCAACCCGCAAGCGCTTCCGGACCAATTCCGCCGCATCAAGTCTCGCAACCGCGAGCTGTTCGACGGAATCAGCGGCTATGTTGCGAAGGCTCCTGACAAATCGCGGCTCCTGATTGGACCGTTTCGCGGACCTTCGGATGCTGAAACGTTCGCCTCCGATCTCTCGGCCATCGGGATCGATGCGTTCAGCTGGACCAATTCCACTACGGATCAGATTGTGCCACTCGGCACGGAATGAGCCTTCCTTCCGGGCTGGCCGCCCGACCTGACCGGTCGTGTGGCCGCCTTCATCCCGAAGCTGACACTGCCCCGCGCGGCCCGCGCGACGGTTTCCAGCGTGACCGCGACCGCATCATCCACTCGGTCGCGTTTCGCCGGCTCCGGCACAAGACCCAGGTCTTTGTTGCTCCGGACGGCGACCATTTCCGCGTCCGGCTGACGCACAGCATCGAAGTCGCGCAGATCGGGCGAACCATCGCGCGAGCGCTTGGTCTCAATGAGGACCTGACGGAGGCACTGTGCCTCGCCCACGACCTCGGACATCCACCATTCGGTCACGCCGGTGAGACGGCACTCGACTCTGCGCTCGCCGATGCCGGCGGGTTCGACCACAACGCCCACAGCATCCGCCTCGTGAC
>Ga0207648_10005619_pt1 | contig 12603 bp, 10 predicted proteins | sample KBSMisM32_FD_184310 | JGI IMG/M metagenome (GOLD analysis project Ga0207648, IMG submission 184310) | Miscanthus rhizosphere microbial communities from Kellogg Biological Station, Michigan, USA - KBS Miscanthus M3-2 (SPAdes) (version 2) | ecosystem: Host-associated > Plants > Roots >...
GACGTCGCGAGCATCTCGCGGTCGTGGTTGCACTCGAGCAGCAGGGCATCGCAGCGCTGCAGATGCGCCAGCAGATGCGGCGTGATCGAGCCGACATCGGTGAGCACGCCGAGGTGGCGGGCACCGTCAGAGCAACGCAGCTGCAAGGGCTCCTGCGCATCGTGCGCGACCGTGAATGGTGTCAGCTGCAAGCCGCCGATGTCGATCGCCTGCCCGTCGCGGGCGAAGTGCAGCAGCCCGGGCAACTCGGGCTCGCCAATGGCACGCCAGGTGCCGCGGCTCATCCACAGCGGGACACCGTGCCGCCGCGCGAGCGTCGTCGCGCAGCCGACGTGATCGCCATGCTCGTGCGTGATGAAGACGGCGTGCAGATCGGTGCAGTCGAGCCCAACCCGTGCCAGCCGCAACGCGAGTTCGCGCAGCGAGAAGCCGCAATCGATCAGCAGGCGCCGCGTCGATGCGCCGTGGCCCGTCTCGACGACCGTGGCATTGCCGCCGCTGCCGCTGCCCAGACTGCAAAAGCGCATCGGGCGCCCCGGCGCGCGCCGCGCTACTTCAGGTCTTCGAGCAACAAGCTCGTAATGCGCTTGCCGGCATCGCCGTTCTCGGGGCCGCCCTGGTTGTTCAGCACGGTCACTGTGCTGCGATCGCCTTCGCCCTTGACGACGACACGGTAACGCGTCGGGCTGCCGGTATCGTCCTTCTTGCCGAAGCTGAACAGCTTCGAGAACAGGCCCGGCTCTTCCTTGCCCGCGAACTTCGGATCGATGTAGCGCACGAAATAGACGCCCTGTGTGCGGTCGCGGTCCTCGACCGTGAAGCCGCTGCGGTCGAGCGCCACGCCGACGCGCCGCCACGCGCGATCGAAGCCATCGTCGACCTGCAAGGTCGCGCTCGGCCGATCCGCCAGCAGACGCGCGCGCGCCGCCACGCTCGGGGCGCCCGTTGTGCCGGCGGCGGTGGTCGCAGTGGCCGGGCCGGCGGTCGCGGTCTTCGCCGCTTCGGCGCTCGCGCCGAGCTTCAGCATCAGTCGCGACAGCAGCTCGCCTTCGAGCTGCGGATCGGGCGCGCGCGGCTGCCAGACCGTGCTTTCCTTGCGCTCGCCGACGTAGACCTCGATCATGCCGCGGTGCGTGATGTAGACCTCGGTGCCGCCCTCGACGCGCTCGATGCGCGTTCGGAACTTGTCGAGTTCACCGGTCGAATAGGCGCCGTCGAAGACCTTGCCGACCGAGGCACGGATGAAGTCCAGCGGCAGCTTGCCGCGGTTCTCGGCCCAGTCGGTCTCCAGCACGCCGGTCGCCGGCTGATCCTGGGTGATGACGAAGCCGCGGTCTTTCCAGAAGGCCTGCAACTGCGGCCACAACTGCTCGGGTGTCAGGCTGGTGCGCAGCCAGCGCTCGTTGCCGAGGCGTTCGATGCGCATGTCGCCGACCGCTTGCGGAGCTACGGCCGTCGTCGCTGCAGCCGACGCGGCGGCCACCGGTGCGGGCGACTGGTACGCGGCCGCGCTGACCGAACCGCCCGGCGTCTGCTGGTAGCGCGAGTCGCGTGTCAGCTGTGTCAGGTCGGGAGGCACTTCGAGGCCCGTCACCTTGCCGCCGGTGCTGCTGGTCCGGTAGTCGATCTTGTCGCCCGACATGATGCTGTCGATCGTCGAGCAGCCACCGAGCGACAGGGCCGCGGCGGCGACCGCGGCCAGTGTGGTGAGCTTGGGGGAACGGGTCACGGGATGCGTCTCCAAAGAGGCGTCGTGCGCGGCGGCCTGCCACTGCACTGTCGCCCCGGTGATCGGGAAAGGGGAACGCCGGCCTGCCTTCAAAGCAGGCCCGCGTCGCGCATGGCCTGCTCGACGAGCGCCTGCCCGGCGGGCGACAGCGGCGTGATCGGCAGGCGCAGCGCGGGGCCGCACAGGCCCAGCTTGGCCATCGCCCATTTCGTCGGTGCCGGGCTGGCTTCGACGAAGAGTTGCTTGTGCAGCGGCATCAAGGTCAGATGCAGTTGGGCCGCGGCCTTCGCATCGCCCGCGATCGCCGCCATGCACAACGCGTGCATCGCTCGCGGCGCGACATTGGCCGTGACGCTGACATTGCCGTGACCGCCCAGCAGCATCAGTGCGACCGCGCTGCCGTCGTCGCCCGAATAGATCGAGAAGCCCGCGGGCGCGTACTTGATCAGCCACGAGGCGCGGTCGATCTCGCCGGTGGCCTCTTTGATGCCGACGATGCCGGGCACCTGCGCCAGGCGCAGCACGGTCTCGGCCTGCATGTCGGCCACCGTGCGGCTCGGCACGTTGTACAGCACCATCGGGATGTCGACCGCCTCGGCGATGGCCTTGAAGTGGCGGTAGATGCCTTCCTGCGAGGGCTTGTTGTAGTAGGGCACGACCGACAAGGTGCAGTCGGCGCCGACCTCGCGCGCGAAGCGCGACAGCTCGATCGCCTCGGCGGTGGAGTTGCCGCCGGCACCGGCCATCACCGGCACACGGCCTTTCGCATGCTCGACCGCGACGCGGATCACCGCGCAATGCTCTTCGACCGTGACCGTCGGCGACTCGCCGGTGGTGCCGACCACGCCGATGCAGTCGGTGCCTTCGGCGATGTGCCAGTCGACCAGCTTGCGCAAGGTGTCGAAGTCGACGCTGCCGTCATCGTGCATCGGCGTGACCAGCGCGACGATGCTGCCAACTATGGGTTTCATGGGGAATCCTCTGAATCGGAAGATTTTAGCTGCCTCGTCGACGCGTCCGGATCGGTCAGCGGATAGCGCGGGGCCGGCTGCGTCCCCGGGGCCTCGCGCGCCGCAACGATTCTTTGCACGAAGCGCGCGGCGGCGTCCGCGCGCGCCGCTTCGAAGCCGTCCTCAAAGGCGACGACGCGCAGACCCTGCGCCGCCTGCAGCAGCTCACCCGTGCGCAGCAGGAACGCCGGGTTCGATGGCTTGCCGAGCGTCTCGTTGCCGATCGCGAAGGTCTCGTAGATCAGCACGCCGCCGGGCGCGACGCTGCCGATCACCTCGGCGAGCCGTGCGCGCCACAGGTAGTTGGTGACGACGACCGCATCGAACTGGCGGCCGGCGAGCGGCCAGGGGCCGGCCTCGATATCGGCGACGATCACCTCGGCGGAACCGGCCAACGGCTGCAACGCCGCCTCATCGCGGTCGATGCCGGTGACGCGGCAGCCGCGCTGCGCGAACCAGCGCAGGTGCCGGCCCGACCCGCACGCGAGGTCGAGCACGCGCGCGCCTTCGCGGACCAGGTGCGACCAACGTTGCACCCATGCCGATGCGGCGCCGCCCGCGTGAGCCGGCGCCGGCGTCACGCCGCGCTGGCCTCGTTGAGCGTGCGCATCGCGTCGGCGTCGAGCGCGAGCTGCGCCGCGGCGACCAGGCCGGCGAGCTGCGCCGGCGAGGTCGCGCTCGCGATCGGTGCGGTGATGCTGGGCCGCGCGATCTGCCACGCCAGCGCGGCCTGCGCCGGCGTCGCGTGCAGGCGCTGGGCGACTGCGTCGAGCGCATCCAGCACCCGCAGCCCGCGCGGGTTCAGGTACTTCTTGACGCCCTGGCCGCGCGCGCTCTGGCCGAGGTCGGCCTCGCTGCGGTACTTGCCGCTCAGGAAGCCGCTGGCGAGCGCGTAGAACGGGATCACGCCGATGCCGTGCGCGACGCACACCGCCTCGAGCTCGGCCTCGAAGGCTGGGCGCTCGACCAGGTTGTAAAGCGGCTGCAGGCTCTCGTAGCGCGGCAGGCCGTGGGCGGCGCTGACCGCGAGCGCCTCGCCAAGGCGCGCCGCGCTGAAGTTCGATGCGCCGATGGCGCGCACCTTGCCGGCCTGGATCAGCTCCGCATAGGCGCCGAGCGTGTCGGCCAGCGGCACCTTGGGGTCGTCGTCGTGCGACTGGTACAGATCGATCACGTCGGTCTGCAGGCGCTGCAGCGAGGCCTCGACGGCGCTGCGGATGTAGGCTGGCGCGAGGCCGACCCGGCCGTCGCCCATGTCCTTGCCGACCTTCGTCGCGAGCACGATCCGGTCGCGCTTGCCGCTGCGCTTGAGCCATTTGCCGATGATCGTCTCCGACTCGCCGCCGCGGTGGCCGGGCGCCCAGCGCGAGTAGACGTCGGCGGTATCGATGAAGTTCATGCCGGCATCGACCCAGGCGTCGAGCAGCGCGAACGAGGTCGCTTCGTCGACCGTCCAGCCGAACACGTTGCCGCCGAGGCAGACCGGCGAGACCGCGAGGCCGCTGCGGCCGAGGGGGCGCTTGTTCATCGTTCACCACCTGTCCAGTGAAGAGGTCCCTGCATTCTTGCAGGCTCCTAGAATCCGCGCCCATGGCAACCAAGCAAAGCAGTTCGTCCAGTGGCGTCTACGGCGAAGCCTCGATTCGCGTGCTCAAGGGGCTGGAGCCCGTCAAGCAGCGGCCGGGCATGTACACGCGCACCGACACGCCGCTGCACATCATCCAGGAGGTGATCGACAACGCCGCCGACGAGGCGCTCGCCGGCCATGGCCAGCGCATCGACGTGACGGTGCACGCCGACGGCTCGGTCAGCGTCGAGGACGACGGCCGTGGCATCCCGGTCGGCTTGCATCCCGAAGAACGCGTGCCGGTGGTCGAGATCGTGTTCACGCGGCTGCACGCTGGCGGCAAGTTCGACAAGGGCGCCGGTGGCGCCTACAGCTTCTCGGGCGGCCTGCACGGCGTCGGCGTCAGCGTGACGAACGCGCTGTCGAAGCGGCTCGAGGTCACGGTGTGGCGCGAAGGGCGGGTCGCGAGCCTGGCCTTTGCCGGCGGCGACGTCGTGCAGCCGCTGGCGATGCGCAAGCCCGCGGCCGGCGACCGCAGGAGCGGGACGACCGCGCGCGCCTGGCCCGATCCGAAGTACTTCGAAAGCGCCGACCTGCCGAAGGCCGAGCTGTCGCATCTGCTGCGCAGCAAGGCGGTGCTGATGCCGGGCGTGACGGTCACGCTGAGCTACGAGAAGTCGGGCGACAAGCAGACCTGGCTCTACAAGGGCGGGCTGCGCGACTACCTGATGCAGACCTTGAACGCCGACCCGGTGATCCCGCTGTTCGAAGGCGCCCATTACGCCGACGGCGGCGAGACCGAGAACTTCGCCGAAGGCGAGGGCGCTGCCTGGTGCGTGGCCTTCACCGAAGACGGCGTCACGATGCGCGAGAGCTACGTGAACCTGATCCCGACAGTGGCCGGCGGCACGCATGAATCGGGATTGAAAGACGGCTTGTTCCAGGCCGTCAAAGGGTTCATCGACATGCACAGCCTGCTGCCCAAGGGCGTCAAGCTGATGCCCGAGGACGTGTTCTCGCGCGCCAGCTTCGTGCTCTCGGCGAAGGTGCTCGACCCGCAGTTCCAGGGCCAGATCAAGGAGCGGCTGAACTCGCGCGACGCGCTGCGGCTGGTCTCGACCTACGTGCGGCCGTCGTTCGAGCTGTGGCTGAACCAGCATGTCGATTTCGGCAAGAGGTTGGCCGAGCTCGTGATCCGCCAGGCGCAGACACGCCAGCGCGCGAGCCAGAAGGTCGAGAAGCGCAAGGGTTCGGGCGTGGCCGTGCTGCCGGGCAAGCTGACCGACTGCGAGAGCCGCGACCTGAACCTGAACGAGCTCTTCCTCGTCGAGGGCGACTCGGCCGGCGGCAGCGCGAAGATGGGCCGCGACAAGGAGACGCAGGCGATCCTGCCCTTGCGCGGCAAGGTCCTCAATGCCTGGGAGGTCGAGCGCGACCGGCTGTTCGCGAACAACGAGATCCACGACATCGCGGTCGCGATTGGCGTCGACCCGCACGGCGCCAACGACTCGCCCGACCTGAGCGGGCTGCGCTACGGCAAGATCTGCATCCTCAGCGATGCCGATGTCGACGGCTCGCACATCCAGGTGCTGCTGCTGACCTTGTTCTTCCGCCATTTCCCGAAGCTGATAGAGACCGGCCACATCTACATCGCGAAGCCGCCGCTGTTCCGCATCGACGCGCCAGCGCGCGGCAAGAAGCCGGCCGCGAAGATCTATGCGCTCGACGAGGGCGAGCTCAACGCCACGCTCGACAAGCTGCGCAAGGAAGGCGCGCGCGAGAACGCCTGGAGCATCAGCCGCTTCAAGGGCCTGGGCGAGATGAACGCCGAGCAGCTGTGGGACACGACCCTGAACCCCGACACGCGCCGCTTGCTGCAGACCGAGTTCGATGCGCTCGGCTTCGACGCGACCGTGTCGTCGCTGACCAAGCTGATGGGCAAGGGCGAGGCGCAGGCGCGCCGCGACCTGATGGAGCTGCATGGCGACGCGATCGAGGTCGACGTGTGAGCAGCGGTGTGAGCAGAGATCTGGCGGTGCGGCTGCGCCCGACGATGAGTTCCGATCTCGACTTCGTGCTCTCGGTCGAGCAGGATCCGGCGAACCTGCCATTCATCACGCCCTGGGACCGCACCCAGCACGAAGGCGCGATCCGCTTCCCGGACTTTCGCCACTTCATCGTCGAGGCCGGCGCGGGCTATCCGTCGGCCGGCTTCGCGATCCTGCAGGGCTGCCGCAACCCGCACCGCTCGGTCGAGCTCAAGCGCATGGTGCTGCAGCCGGCGCTGCAAGGGCAGGGCGCGGGTCGGCGCTGCCTGCGGCTGCTCGCGCAGCTGGCGTTTCGCGACCTTGGCGCGCACCGCTTCTGGCTCGACGTGAAGGGCCGCAACCTGCGCGCGCAGGCGCTTTACCGCAGCGAAGGCTTCGTCGAGGAAGGCCGGCTGCGCGAGAGCGTGCGCACCGACGACGGCTACGACGCGCTGATCGTGATGAGCATGCTCGAGCACGAGCATGCCGCGATGGTCCGGGCGCGCGGCTAAGGCGGGGGTCTGTGGCCCGCCCGGCCCTCAGGCTGGGTTGTTCAGCTTCAGCCCAGGCACCGGCCAGTCGTCGATCGCGATCAGGCGCCCGCTGCCCGACAAGGTCACAAACGCGGTGCGCCGTTCGCGGCCGCCGAAGCACAGGTTGGTCGTGAAGCGGTCCGGCAGCGGCACGTGGCTGGTCATGCTGCCGTCTGGCGAGACGATCGTGATGCCGCCATGCATCAGTGTGGCGACACACAGGTTGCCGAGCGCATCGACCGCCATCGAATCGAAGCGCTGCCAGTGGCCGCCGGGCGACGCGGTGATCAGGCGCGCGCCGTTCGGCGACGGCCAGGTCACCTTGCGGACCTGGCCGGGCGCCTCGACGTCATAGGCCCAGACGCGCGCGCCCGCGGTCTCGGCGTAGTAGAGCGTGTCGCCATCGGGCGAGAGCGCGATGCCGTTCGGCGTCAGCGCGGGGCGCGCGATCACCGTCGCGGCGCTGCCGTCGCCGCGGCCGTAGAACACGCCGCCGAGGTCCATCTCGTGGTCGCGCACCTTGCCGAGGTCGGTGAAGTAGAAGCCGCCGTGCGCGTCGAACACGATGTCGTTCGGGCCGCGCAGGGCCAGGCCGTCGACCGTGTCGAACAGGCGCTCGAAGCGGCCGGTGGCAAGATCGACGCGCTCGATGCGGCCGCCCGAGTAGTCGCTCGCCTGGCCGATCGGCCGGTGGGTGCCGTCGATCTCCGTGCCCCAGCGGAAGCCGCCGTTGTTGCACACATAGACCGCGCCGTCGGGCCCGATCGCCGCGCCGTTCGGCCCGCCGCCCAGGTCGGCGACCACGCTGATGCGCCCGTCCATCGTCACGCGGCTGAGCGTACCGCGCGCAATCTCGACCAGCAGCACCGACCCGTCGTCCATCGCGACCGGCCCCTCGGGGAACTGCAGGCCGGTGGCGATCTCGCGAATCTTCATGACGGGTCTCCTCGTGGGTCTCGGTTGCGCAGGTGGGCGCAGCGTGCACAGGCCGCAGAATAACGGGCATGACGTCCCGTTTCAGCGCGCGACTGTTCGGCCCCTGGGTGCGGCAGGTCGATCGCCGGACGGTGCGCGCCGATCTGATCGCCGGCATCCTCGGTGCGCTGCTGGTGCTGCCGCAGGGCATCGCGTTCGCGACCCTGGCCGGTCTGCCGCCCGAATACGGCCTGACCACCGCGATCGTGCCGTGCGTCGTCGCAGCGCTGTTCGGGTCCAGCTGGCATGTGCTGTCCGGGCCGACGAACGCGAACTCGCTGGCGCTGCTGGCGACGCTCGGGCCGCTCGCAGCGGTCGGTTCGCCGGCCTACATCCAGCTTGCGCTCGCGGTCACCGTGCTGGTCGGCGTGATGCAGTGGCTGATCGGCGCACTGCGGCTCGGCACGATCGCCAACTTCGTTTCGCCGTCGGCGCTGCGCGGCTTCATGAGCGGCGCGGCGGCGCTGATCGTCGTGCACGCGCTGACCGACCTGCTCGGGCTGGCGGCACCGGCAACGCACGAGACCGGCGCGTTGCTCGTGCATTTGGTGCGGCACCTCGGCGCATTCAATCCGGCCGCGCTGGTCGTCGCGGCCGCCACGCTCGCGGTGGTGCTGATCCTGCGGCAGCTGCTGCCGCGTTCGCCGACGATGCTGCTGGGGCTGGTGGCGGGCACCGCGCTGGCGGTCGCGCTGAATTCGGGGCGCGGCGCGACGCCCTGGCCTGCGGTCGCGGTGGTCGGCCCGATCCCGACGATCTGGCCGCGCTTCCACTGGCCGGCGGTGGCGTTGCAGAGCCTGCCCGAGCTGCTGTCGATCGCGTTCGCGCTGACCATCGTCGCGCTCGGCCAGTCGATTTCGATCGCCAAGGCGGTGGCGGCGCGCTCGGGCCAGCGGATCGATGCGAACCGCGAGTTTCGCGGCCAGGGTCTGTCCAACATCGTCGGCGGCTTCTTCTCGTCGTATGTGTCGTGCGGCTCGCTGAACCGCTCGCTGCCGAACCTCGAAGCCGGTGCACGCACGCCGCTCGCGGCCGTGTTCGCGGCCGCCTGGCTGATGGGGCTGCTGGCGTTCACGGCGCCGCTGCTGGCGCTGATCCCGATGGCGGCGATCGCGGCGCTGCTGATGGTGGTGGCCTGGGCGCTCTTCGACATCCCCGGCTGGCGCCATCTGTGGCGGCACGACCGGCAGGAGTTCGCGATCGCCGCGGTGACCGCGGTCGCGACCGTGACGATCCGCATCGAGATGGCGATCCTGCTCGGCACGATCCTGTCGCTCGTGACCTTCCTGTACCGCACCTCGAAGCCGTTCGTGCGCGTGATGGGCTTCGATGTGCCGGTCGTCAACGGCGTGCAGTCGGATCGGCCCTTCGTCGTGCGCGCCGACGTGCCGGCGCCGCTGCCCGAATGCCCGCAGCTGAAGATGATCCGCATGGAGGGCGAGGTCTACTTCGGCGCCGTGCCCCACGTGGCCGATCAGCTGCGCGAGCTGCGCTCGGCTGCCGACGCGCCGAAGCACCTGCTCGTGATGTGCAAGAGCATGAACTTCATCGATCTGCCGGCCGCCGAGCTGTGGCGCCGGGAGCTGACGACGCGGCGCGCGAACGGCGGCGATCTGTACTTTCACCGCCCGCGCGCGCCGGTGCTCGAGCTCTGGCGGAAGGTCCGCTTTCTCGACGAGCTTGGGGCCGACCACATCTTTCCCACCAAGCGGATCGCGATTGCGACGATCTTCGACCGGCTCGATCGCAGAGTCTGCGCGACTTGCACGATCCGGGTGTTCGAGGAGTGCAAAGGGCTGCCGCCGCCTCTGGCGTGATCGCCGGATCGGGCGGGCCAGGCAAGGGAAAACCCCGCACCTTCGACCCCCCGCCAGCACGGTTCACTGCGCTCTGGTACCGTCCGCGCCGGAACGACAGAGAGGGGACCGCATGGACAGCGGAATCGAACAACGCCTGCGCGACATGACGCAGGAGCGGCTGCTGGGCATGCGTCGCGGTGTGGAGAAGGAAAGCCTGCGTGCACTGCCCGACGGCGAACTGGCAATGACGCCACACCCGTCTGCCCTGGGCTCGGCGCTGACCCATCCGAACATCACCACCGACTTCAGCGAATCGCAACTCGAATTCGTCACCGGGGTGCACGCGAGCGTGCAGGGCGTGCTCGACGAGCTCACGCAGATCCACCAGTTCACGTATCGCGTGCTGCAGGAAGGACGCGACGAGTTGCTGTGGGTCTCGAGCATGCCGTGCGGGCTGCCGACCGATGAGACGATTCCGATCGGACGCTACGGCTCGTCGAACGTCGGGCGCGCGAAGAGCGTGTACCGGATGGGGCTCGGGCACCGCTACGGGCGCCGCATGCAGACGATCTCGGGCATCCACTACAACTGGTCGCTGCCCGGCGTCACGAGCGACGAGTATTTCGGGCTGATCCGCAACTTCCGCCGCCATTCGTTCCTGCTGCTGTACCTGTTCGGCGCCTCGCCGGCCTTGTGTTCGAGCTTCGTCGCCGGACGCGAGCACGGCCTGCAGCCGCTGAAGGGCGCGCTGCACATGCCGCACGGCACTTCGCTGCGCATGGGGCGGCTCGGTTATCAGAGCGATGCGCAGGCATCGCTCGCGGTCAGCTACAACAGCCTCGACAGCTACGGCGCATCGCTGCAGGAGGCGCTGACCAGGCCCTATCCGCCGTACGAAGCGATCGGCGTGCGCAACCCGGGCGGCGAGTACAACCAGCTCGCCACCAGCCTGCTTCAGATCGAGAACGAGTTCTACGGAACGATCCGCCCGAAGCGGGTGATCCGCCCGGGCGAGCGGCCGCTGCACGCACTGCGCGAGCGCGGCGTCGAGTATGTCGAGGTGCGCTGCATGGATCTCGACCCGTTCGAGCCGGTCGGCATCGGCGCATCGACGATGAGTTTTCTCGACGTGTTCCTGATGCACTGCCTGCTCAAGCACAGCCCGCCCGACACGCCGCAGGAGATCGCGAGCCTCGCACGCAACCAGCAGCGCGTGGCAGCGCGCGGGCGCGAGCCGGGACTGACGCTCGAACGCGGGGCCAACGACGTGCCGCTCGCCGAGTGGGGCAAGCAACTGCTGCTCGAGTGCGAGCCGATCGCCGATGCGCTCGACGCGCTCGACGGCGGGCGCAAGCACCGCGACGCGATGCTGTGCGCCTGGCGCGTGATCGGCGAGCCCGAGATCGCGCCATCCGCGCGCGTGCTCGCGACGATGGCGCGCGATTTCGACGACTCGTTCGTTGCCTTCGCTCGCGCGCAATCGCGGCAGACGCAGGCCACGCTGCTCGGGCTGCCGTATTCCGACCAGCTGCACAACCGCTTCACGAAGCTGTCGATGGCGTCGATCGAGGAGCAGAAGCGGATCGAGGCCAACGACAGCCTGCCTTTCGAGGCCTACCGCCAGCAGTACCTGTCGGTCGAGCGCCTCGGGCTGCCGAGTTCGCGCGTGGCTGCCTGAGTCCACCGCTCGGCGCAGGCGTCATGCGCGTGCCGCGCAGGGCAGATAAACTCGCCCGCCATGACGACACTCCCCCTCGTGACACTCGGCCGCAGCGAACTGCGTGTTCCGAAAATCTGCCTCGGCACGATGACCTTCGGCGAACAGGTCGACGAGCCGACCTCGCACGCGATTCTCGACCGCGCGCTCGAACGCGGCGTCACCTTCATCGATACCGCCGAGATGTACGCGGTGCCGGTGCGCCGCGAGACCTATGGCGCGAGCGAACGCATCATCGGCAACTGGTTCGCGGCGCGACCCGGCGTGCGCGACAAGGTCGTGCTCGCGACCAAGGTTGCCGGCCCGGCCCGCAACTCCGACTGGATTCGCGGCGGCAGCAGCAACCTGACGCCCGACGAGATCCGCCAGGCCTGCGACGACAGCCTGAAGCGGCTGCGCACCGACGTCATCGATCTTTATCAGCTCCACTGGCCGAACCGCAACGTGCCGATGTTCGGCCCGCTGTACTTCGACCCGAAGAACGACCGCGAGTACACGAGCATCCACGCCCAGCTCGAGGCGTTCGCCGGCCTCGTGAAAGCGGGCAAGGTGCGCGCGATCGGGCTCAGCAACGAGACGCCATGGGGCCTTGCCGAGTTCGTCCGCATTGCCGATGCACATGGCCTGCCGCGGGTGGCGACGGTGCAGAACCCGTACGGGCTGGTCAATCGCGTCGTCGACAACGGGCTCGACGAAGCGATGTACCGCAGCGAGGTGTCGCTGCTCGCCTATTCGCCGCTCGGCTTCGGCTCGCTGACCGGCAAGTACGACGCCGACGGCTTCACCGGCGGTCGGGACGTCGATCGCATGACGCGCTTCGAAGCCTTCCGCAAGCAGCGCTGGGGTCGCCCCGAGGCGCTGGCGGCCGCGCGCAAGTACAACGCGTTGGCGCGCGCGAACGGCATGACGCCGACCCGGATGGCGCTCGCGTTCTGCTACACGAACTGGCGCGTTGCGAGCACGATCATCGGCGTCACCACGCTCGCGCAGCTCGACGAAGACATCGACGCCTGGGGCACGAGCTTGTCGCCCGAGCTGCTCGCGCAGATCGACGCGATCCGCTGGACGGACCGCGACCCGGCGCAGTGAGCGGCGCCGGGTCGCTCCCAAGGCGCTCAACCCCCTTGGGGGGCAGCGCGCAGCGACGTAGGGGGCGCTCATGAGCGGCGCCGGGCCGCTCCCAAGGCGCTCAACCCCCTTGGGGGGAGGCGCGCAGCGACGTAGGGGGCGTCCATGACCAGGAAGG
>Ga0207648_10005621_pt1 | contig 12601 bp, 14 predicted proteins | sample KBSMisM32_FD_184310 | JGI IMG/M metagenome (GOLD analysis project Ga0207648, IMG submission 184310) | Miscanthus rhizosphere microbial communities from Kellogg Biological Station, Michigan, USA - KBS Miscanthus M3-2 (SPAdes) (version 2) | ecosystem: Host-associated > Plants > Roots >...
AAGGGATTTTCCTGACGAAAAAGCGATGATACAGTATGGCTTATCTAAGGTGCATGAAGTCATAATAAAGAAATATACTAAGGATGATGAATTTATGGCAACAGCACAAAAGACTAGGGGTGTAAAATTTGATTACGATATGGAGCTGTACGACTATTTAGGTACGGACGTCAGAGAATCAAAAAGGTAATAAGAATTGGATGAATACTTAATAATAAAGTATAGAAAAACTATACGATTCGTGCTCAAAAACATATAAAAGAGTATTCGCACTCTAATCATTCTATGTATGATAATGCGCCTAACAGAAAAGAATCTATGGATTATTTGAAAGATAAGGTTTTAAGAAATTAAAAAGCCATTTCCAAGAATTCTGTACTAAATTATAGTTTAGGTATTGATATTCAGTTGTAAAACAAATTAACTCAATTACTATAAACTTGGGTTTATGAAAGTGATCGCTTAAATTTTATCAATTATAGAACTAGGAATCGATATTTTCTTGCCTACAACACTAACGATCTCGCTCCATACTACATCTTGTACTCCATCCATTGCCTTTATTTTTTCGAGGATGTCAAGGATAGATGCATTATCTCTAACTATTGTTTCTACTCTCAAATCAATTGTATGCTCTCCTATGCTCTTGCCGACATATGTTACTTCATCCGAATCGAGCAGTTTATTGGCAACAGCATTAACCATTCCATTCCTTATAGATATAAAAAAATCAACACGTTTCCAACCAAATTTCTCTATATCCAATACATAGTGTAACTTTAAAAATTTGCTTTCTAACCGCTTACGCCTTCTTCTGACGGTCGTAATTGGTATTCCTAATTTTGATGATAAACTTTTGCTGGATTTTAAATCGCCATTTGGCAAGAGTAAAATCTTTAATAATTTCCTGTCCAAATCTGATACATTAGTTTCTTTTTTATTTGCCTGCCTAGACATTCTACATAATAGTCGAATTCAAATTATATAATTATTAGCTATAGACTCATTCTCGGACGAAATTAATTTATTAAATTATTTGAAATATTGGTTTTAACAGTCTTAAATATTTACATGGCGGTTTATTGTTACTAAAATCATAAATTCTTTGGATTATAATCATTTATAATCGAATTATCATAGCAATTTAGACCTAAACACAACCAACTGGTGGGATTTGGTTGTTTCTTGTTCATCACATGCAACCATTATCATCTTCCCACCAGTGGTCGATTAGTTAATTGATAATTTGGTTTGAAAATTTTGATGATTCAAAACAAGCAAAATCTCAATTTGTGGATAAACACTTAGAGAGGATAGATCAACTAGATTTAATTCATCAAATGTGGGCCCTATATAGAAATGAAAAAGATAATTTTAAACAAGTCCTCGTTTTGGAAAAAATAGCAGAACTACAAACGCACTTCCATTTCCGATGCAATTCTGAATGAAGGCATAGTTCGACCCATATAAAGCGCATTTGTTTATGATAAATTATTCATTTTAAAACTTAAATCACATAGAGGAGAGGGACCAAACAATTAAACTATTTATTCTTCAAAAGGTCAAGTTCGATAGTTAGATAATGATACGCACCGTAGGTTTTCAATCCCACATTCTAAGTTCAGTAACTGAAAATATTAATAAATTTGTTGAAGATATGACGAAGCAGCATGGCAGCACTTTCAGACTTATTGATATTAAATTGCCGCCACAGCCAAACCCTTGGAGTCTACTCGTAAACAGAGTGATGTTGATTATTCAGCCCTAATTATCTATGAGATCTAACCGTTTGTAGTTATTCCATCAAAATTTTTCGTGGAGTTTGTGGTTTATCTTCTGGCAAGTCCATACGCTTATCTAAGATACGCTTCAAAACTTTCCTCTAATGATAAGAATACCTGTCTATTTTCCATTTTATTAATAACGAAAGTTAAATATACTTTCGGAGATAGATTTCTTGAATGCTAATGACTAACTCTGGGCAGGTAACGATTCTTGGCTTATTAATTTTGATAACTTTTGTAAACGTTGGACTCATTGCTTATCCGTTTGCATGGCAAGGGGAGGCTACAACAGCACTAAATAATAGCAAGGCTTCCTCCATTGATGGTAATAGGGCTGTCACACCTCATGGCGCTAATATCTCGGCTACCTTGCCTTTATTGGTCCTTTTCCCTGAGGCTAGTCAGATTTCACCAACAGGCTTTATTACAAAGGCAGACGGCAGGCTGCAAATCGAAGTTCTTTTTTCTAAACCTGTAGACACGTCGACATTCATTCCAGGCACAAGTCTTATCTTAGCGATGGAGACAAATCCAAACGCAACGTTGACTGTCAAGTGGGATCTTAACAATAGGTTTCTGACTATAGTGACCAATGATTCATTGAGCTCTCTATGTCATTTTGATCCTGATTGTAACTTTGCTTTAAGGCTTGATGGTACAGGGCCTAATCCGATTAAAGCTACGGATGGTAGTTTACTAAATGGAGGATTTGACAATTATTGGCGAGGATTTGTTATCATAGGATGATTTTTTTGACCAGGTAAATCCATTTTTAGACCAGGTACAGCCCAATTTCTTGATCAGATTGACTACGTAATACAGTTTGGAGGCCATTTTTTGAAATTAGGATCTTGCCTTCGTATACCTTGAGTTAGAATTCCATTATTATCCGATATGAAATCCATGAATTGTTCTTTTCCTTACCATTTGGAATCTCGTGCCAATTTAGATTATTTGCACTCACATATTTTTAACATAAAATACAAAGACATGTATCTGAATTCTTTGCGGATTAGTGCTCGTTAGTGTTGTCACCTGCTAACATCAATACTGACTATCATCAACAAATATGCTTAGAATGAAGTTATTATACGTGATGCTCACTTAATTTCTATTAATGACTGTTGTTTTTGTAATTCAAAGTCATGTAACTGAGTACTCACTTGTGCAAGCAAATCGCCTAAGTGAATAGGTTTCTGCGCTAATCCGTTTATGATTTCTTTTTTACTATACTCTTGAAATAGTTTATCTTCTACATCAAAGGCAGTCATCAAAACTGTTCTTACTCTAGGATTCAAATCCTTTACTGTTTTCAATAATTGAATTCCATTAATTACTGGCATTCTTAGATCAGAAATTACTAGAGCGTAGAAACTCCTGTTCATTTTAAAATGTTCAAGTGCAATTGTCGGCTCTGTGAACGTGAATATGGACAAGCCAGATACCTTCTGTAACGCATCTCCAAAAAGACCGCTGATATCACACTCGTCGTCAACTATTGAAACAAATTTACTTGTATGAGACAGAAACTTTCATCCTTCTACCACTCCGTGATTTTTATCGTTTAACATCTATCTTATGAAGGAAACTTGCTTATAATGTTTCTCAATATTAGTTCCGTAATGACTTGGATGCCGAGGACAATACTTTACCACCCCAAAGAATCCATTTTTATAGCAATTAATGGTTTTTTCAATCCAGATTAATTAAATTTCCTCCAGCAAGTATAATCTTCAATACCGCTTTTGAATTATTAGACCAAGAAATATCTAAACATGATATTTTTACTGACAAAAATATCGATCCTTGGGTAATACCTTTTAAGTTAATAGAAATTCAAAATTCTTTACTAAATCTGGCAGGTAAAAATTAATCCCCATTCTGATCACCCTTTAAATAGTTAGAAACTAAATCGGTATCTTAAAGCCATTTTTTTCATAATTTCGGTCATTTGTTATATGCGTATGACATTTTAAACGACAAAAATTAATGTTGTAAATTAATGTCTTAAATTATTCAGAATTTATACAAGCTTAGGCTATTAATGATTGGTGATTGGGTTAATTAATCCTCATTTTGCTAATGCTAAACAGGAAATAATCAACCGTATCAAATCAATGGTTATCCTATGTATGTACTGCGATAATGAAACCCCTATGGCGGCATCAGTAGTCGATTTTGAATATTATGCTACGGGTGCCTATGCAACAGCATTTTTTATTTGTCCTGACTGTCGGAATAAATTCGTTGTAAAGATTCAGGATTTAGGTAAAGTTAGATAAAAGACAAAACATCGGCCAAAACATTTGATTCATTTGACTCAATCCGATATGCTCTCAACGTGTATTATACACTTGGTAAGTATATTATATTATTGAATAATTAGAATGAGGTCAAGTAATAACTATCTAGTCGTGGGATCATTCATCATTCATCTTGTTATCGCTCTCATCAGTAGATATTTAATTATTTTATATTTTGTTGCCAATAGATGAACAACGTAGAGGAACTTCAGACCATCATACGTTCGCTGGGGGATTATTTTGGTCCGTTATCGCGTACGGCTCTAATCCCTCCAGTTCGTATATACACTCAACTAATTATTCAAAAAACTTAAACTAATTTCCACGTCAAATCTAGTTGTCTCATCATTCCAACTAAATCGTAGAATAGATTTTCCTCAACTATTTTCTTGTCCTTCCAACGGGCGACTGTGCAAAAATCTACTTTGAACTTCTTATTGGTAGCCGGGATTGATTTTCCATCAGGATCTATCAATATACCTTCATGAGTACCTGTGAATTCGGCTACGGAACAGGTCCAGTCACCTTGGGCAATAAGCACCTTGTAAGGGTCGTTTTCAATATGGTTGTCAGGAAAGCTCCTGAAGAAATATTCTGCTTCCATTCTATGTGCGTCTATCCCTTCTGTAGGTTGTTTATTAGGCCATCTAACGATTACATCATCCATATGTCGTTGACTAAAAGTTTCCCAATCCTGAGCATTCCATGCATCATCCAAACTCTTCATTAATCTTAGATTTTCCTCCGCGTTCATACTCCTGATAACATAACAAAGTAAATAAGTGGTCGATCATTAACAACTTATTAACAGTGTGCTCTTGTCAACAGAGTGACTTGAAGGCTTATAACAAATGCTGAATCATATATGTTATGAACAATATAACTAACTGGGATGAGATAGTCAAGAAAGAAGCGCGAGGGAAAAATGACTATGACTTGGGCGAGGTGCAAGACGTACAACCAGAAATAGTAGTTACGAAAAAGGGCATAGTTGACAAAGATAAATTCTATCTCCCAAAAATGCTAGTCGAACGATACGATGGTCACAAAGTTTTTTTCTCAATTACAAAGGAAGACGCCGAGAACTACAGAAGAGATTCATTTTAACATAATACAAGATCCTAGTGTCTATTCGATATCAATGCTAGTAACTTATTAACAAGAGATTCATAACCATATTCTCGCATTATCCAGATCAAAGTAGATACGCTATAAGCTGGGAGAAAGTCTCCTACAAACGGTATAAATTCAGCAAGGTTCATAATGACTGATACCTTACTTTTAGTTATAGAATACAAAAGCGCCATTGTTATGACATCAAACACGTCACCGATTATGGGCAGACTGAATAGCGGAGCAGCGAGATAATCTAGAGCATCTGCAACAATTGATATTCCCAGTGCGAGAGCGGCAGTTGTGAAACTCCGCTTAGACTTCTTATTTGCCTCCTTGTTTGTTGTATTGCGCATATAGTAAATGTTAAGCAGCAAATAATTTATGGATTCGCGCTTCCGATCCTTTTGAAAAGTAGTTTATAGAGTGTAACCTCAATAGCAACTCTGGCCGACATGGAGTATAACCATTGCTTAGACTGAAGAATATAGAATCGATAAATATAAAGAGATACTGATTATAACATTGTCGCTAACGTTAAGTTCTTCAGTTAAGCGCACTAGTAAACCTAAACAAAAATCAGGTGTGAGTACATCCAACGAATTAATCTTAATAGTCAATCCAAATTCTCAAGGGGGAACAACAGGAAAAAACTGGAGTTTAACCTATGAAAAAATAAAAAAATTTCTGCCAACACCCCACCGAATTGTATTCACAAAAAAGGCTAATGATGGAACCAATCTCACACGTAAATTATTAAAAAAAGGATACAACAATATAGCAGCTATAGGAGGGGACGGCACAATTAATGAAGTCGCAAACGGATTTTTTAATATTAATCCCAAAAATAGATCGGCTTTGGATCCTATGAAATTCAGACCCGAGCCAAAGCTAAGTCCAGTAAACGCTAAAGCAGCACTATGGATCATACCCTCTGGTAGTCGCAATGTCCTTGCCTCCTCTTTGGGGATTCTGCATCAAGGTATCGATTCTTTTAGACGTATTCAAAATATGAAAAAACGAAAGATTGATGTGATTGGAGTAACGATAGCAGATAGTAATAATCCAGCAAGCACCCGAAGTAGGATTGTGCTAAACGCTGCAGAGATGGGAGTAGGCGCCGAGATAATCTCCAGGTCCAAAAGGGTGAGAGGCAAAATAAACAACAGATTTCTTTCTACAGTCGCAGGAATTATTTCCACATTACCTACGTACGAAAGTAACGAATGTGACATCATTATGGATGGTGGGAGGAAGATAACTAGTAACGTAACGATGGCAGTAGTGGCAAATGGAAAGTTTTTGGGTGGCGGATTCAATGCTGCATCAAGAGCTAAAATCACTGATGGGAAACTCGACGTAGTCATAATGAAGAATTCTGGAAGCCTCAAAATGCTCCAAAAACTTGTAGAAATGAAAGGTGACAGTGAATATCTTGACGAGGAGGATATCCTTTATTATCAAGCATCTCAGGTGATGTTCCTGCCAAAGAATAGAAATATGACTGTATCTTTGGATGGTGAACCTGTCGGAATACTTCCTGCTGTTTTCAAACTCTATCACAACGCCTTGACTATCAATAGTGAGGCGACTAATAATTAGGTTAGATCATGATGGGAATACATTTATTGCATAAATTGATGGGACGATAGATAACACCATAATTGGAAAAGTTCAAAATTGCAAACTATAATTGCTTATAATGAAAATGAAGTTAAAGAACACAAGGAATTTAGCAACATAGAACCCAAGGATAAAGCATGGATAGATTTGATAGATCCCACCGATGATATGATTAAAAGTATCTCAGCTCATTTTCATCTAGATCAAAGTGCGGTTAATTTGTTCAACAGCAAATCGAAGAAACCTCAGATTAGAATACTGGACGAGCACACATTTACTATCTTATTAGATATTAAATTTAAGAATTCCCAGACAGTAGTTACCGAGGGTGTATACTTATTTTGTGGTAAGAATTGGCTGATTACTATCCATTCGGCTGAAGTAGATTTGACAAAAAACATACGCAAATTACTAGAGGTTGAAAACAAAAAACTCATGATTGAATCCATAGAGGCTTTATTCTATAGTGTCCTATTGCAGTTGATTGACAGGTACGAACAAGTGTTAACTGCTGTTGAATTGACTATTACGGATTTAGAAGAGAAAGCATTAAGTGAACCTGCAAGAGAGACCATTCAGTATCTAGCCACACTTTCAAGACAACTCATAGTGTTCAGGAGACACTTCTGGCGCATGAGAGATGTGGTTAACTTTCTAAGTCATATGGAAAAAGACCAAAATGAGGTAAAATATATTCAAATGGCGTATGATAACATCTCGCATCTTGTGGAGCTCGTCGAGTCTTATCGTGATACTATTAATTCTGTAAGAGATCTCTACATTGCAAACATCTCTCTGGAAATGAATGATACGATGAGGACCCTTACGATATTTGCAACTATCTTGCTACCGCTAACTCTTGTGGCAAGTATATACGGTATGAACGGACTAGATCTTAATAGCCTTTCCAAACTACCCTCTGGTTTTATTATAGTAATGGTAACAATGATAATAATAACAGGCTCCCTGTTCCTCCTCTTCAGTAAAAAGAAATGGATCATTTTAAGAGGAAAAAAAGCGCTACCTAAAGATAATCCAAAGACATTGCCCAATTAGCTGTTCAATAGTTCCACAAGAGATACTGACTTAAAATGTGATTGAGCGATGTAAATAGAACGGCGATGGACTTCAGTATTGTTAATCTATTTATCAAATTCGATACAATAGTCAAATTATGAATTATTATAATCCAAAAAACTTTTGATTTTATCACGAATAAACCGCCAAGAAATAGCTATGCCCAAATTAACCAAAATCTAGGAAATGTTTATCATTTCCAAATCATATACTTCGTAATAATAATAAAGGTTATTGTTGCCTGATTATTAAATTCCATTTTTGCATTCACCACTAGTTTTCCATATCTTCTATTTTGAGCAAAAAAAACGTTATATATTTGATTTTTGTTTTGAATAAAAAATGTCTGCGGGAGCGGATAAACCTTCCACTAGTTTATCGGCCTTAGATAGAAAATTATTAAAGTTATTACTCCTGCCAAATGGTGATTTAAAATCCAGCAAAAGTTTATCCACAAAATTAGGGATACCTATTACTACTGTTAGACGGAGACGTAAGCGATTAGAAAGTCTATTTTTAGTTAATTTCCCTTGCCAGACAAGCGTCACAATACTTTTCTATTAAAGTAGCACCATTCATTTTGTATGTCGCCATCTTGGTTGCCACGCAACCGCAAGTACAACAAGAACCTGTTATTGCTTTTATGAGTTTATCCTTCTTAAATGGAGAGATTCTAGGCGATGACATTATCTTTTCTAATCTCTGCAGTGATTCAGAAGTTATATCCATAGGTTGAATAGTTGGTTTTGGCTTTGTTTCAGGATTTAATTTTTCCTCGTTAATATCGTAAATAAATTTATGCATCTTTGTGATGCACACTTACCCTATATCTACCTATGTGTATGGGCAGTAACATCCTTCATCCCACCTTCATTTATCCCACGTCAATTTCAACTATTATGAATGAGGAAATATTACTAATGCAGAGTAATAAACTGGGTTCATTGGCTCTGTTAGAGTTAAATGATCAGTAATTCTTATTTATTGATTGGTATTACATACGTTCCAGAATCTAATCTATGTCACAATTGAGGAAATCATACCATAAACGTTTTATACCTTGTTCTGTTAATTCAGTTAACGTTGGTGGGTTGAGATCCCTCTTTTCCCATCAATGTTTTGATTATTCCTGTCTACTAGAATCATCATATTATCAGCCATTTTTTCCAATTCTAATTCTGTTTCTAACGATTGGCAAAAAATGAGCATTTATTGGTTTATTACCGACTTTTTTAGAAACGTCCTTATAGTACCATGACGTAGTAATAGTATATACATACATGACTATGCTTAAAAAGCTACTATTGATAAATATTAAGGTGAGAGACTTTATACTTCAGTCCATTGTGTTAACTCTTTTAACCACTGTAGGATTAAACATAAAGTATTCGGATCCTGCAAGCAAGGTTGATTGAAATTTGTTCTAAATTCCATACACATATGATATTTTTTTGCGGTTGCATCTCTTTTCACGTGTGAAAGAGAAAGGATTTAAGAGATAGTAAGTGGACTCGATGGATGGTTGCAGTAGATGAAGAGTAATTTATACTTAATGGGAGAAAATCTAAATTTATCCAGCTAATCATACATTGCCACACTTGTGACCCCTGAAGGTATTTTTAAAGTAACTAGATATAAGAGAGATTACCTAAATAATATTACTAGTAGAAATATAATGAGTATTTTAATTCGTGACAACAATCGTTTCTTAAAGATGTCGTCGGTATGGTGTTTCTAAGTAATGTCAATGTGCGAAAAATGTAGTAAACATCAAGAATACCACTCCTGTTCAACATTTAATCAACACTTATGCATCGAGTGCTTTAATACAGTTCATTTTGGTATTAATGCTCCTAGATACAGCAATTCATTAGTATATAACAAATGCGTCTTTTGTGGGGAAATATATGGGAGCAATGTTAAAGTTAAAGTTTGTGATAAATGTACAATCATATTGACTTGGATATCTTCGATGAATTATCTCGCTGCAGTAAATAGGGTTTCACATTTGATAAGGATGAACAAATTAGAATCAAAGCTGACAAATGAAAACTATTGTAAGGCAAATTTTGGAGTACATGCTACTCAAGTTATTATGGACGCAGTAGACAGTTTGAGGATACAGTAACAAAATACTATTTTCGTTCTTGATATATGCATCTAAATTCAGGTCTTATCTAATAATCTAACATTCATATATCGCAAAACGAGAAATAATTGATAGTAGAATTCTACTACATGAAGAGAATTAATCCCGACGAGCTCATAAAATATGTACATTTGTGAGTAATTAAACTATCACTTGTTAAAGTAAAATTCTTGTTTTTTGCCATTTTTTATAAAGTATTAAAGTGCGCTCTCTTTTTGATGGTAAAAACTAATACTAATTTAGCAATTACTGAAATTTCGCTTATGTTACTCCATTCTAGAATGGGGCGTAGTTCCTTGTATTGTCTATCAGTATTTAAACGTACAGAATAATTTTTTGTTTCCAAATATTAGAAAAATTATATTAGATCTAAATAAATCTCGGTGAGACAAAAGAAACACATAGATAGATATACGATTAGCGTGTATCATAAACATGCATAAGTTTTTTTACGGAAATAATTCTCAAAGTAATAAACATAGACCAACCCCAACATTGCGCCCAGTAAATATATCTAAAGAGCAACTCAGAGATTTTCGAAACCAGCTTTCAGACCCTAGAACATCTCAGAAGATAAAAAAAAGATTTATGGTTGAAAAAGCAGGCGGTTATTGTTCCGTGTGCGGTGATATAGCAACTCAAATAGCAAGTTATAACATGGATGGTGCCACGCTTGTAGAAAAGTATTGTGACACTTGTCTTGCTAGGGAAATTAACTAAAAATGGGCTATTTTAAGCAAGATTGACGTCCATTAGTAACAAAATTGTTCGAAATAAGTCATTTCATACGAGTACTCATAAATGTTTATTTGCTGTATTGTCTATTAATGAATGACGAAAACCTGATTTTTACATCAACCTAGGTATCTCATAATGTTCATCATTCACGTACGTTCAAATTACTGAAACATAAGTTAAAAAAAATTTCCAAATCCGGTGTAGCCGATTCACTGTGCTGTAGTACAGGGTCTAAGAATCATTTTACACGTTCTCAATTATGGAAATAATTTGAATTATGATGGAATGTATAACTAAACATTCTTAAGTCTGTGACATCTATAATAGAATGATTACAATGATACAAAATGCTAGATATCTAATTGGCTTAGCTGATAAGTGTCGGGACGAAAGTGACATAGGGAAGCGAGTTGCAATTCTAGAATCCATAAATTGTTTACTTCCCACAGAAACAAAGATAACGATCCCCTCGCTTATTACAAATAGTTGTATAGATAACATATTGAGTGCTATAGAAGTAAGATTATCACCGCCGATATACAGTCTATTCTGATAGGTCACTACACCGTCATGTTTGAATAAAGTATCTCCATTGGATCCAAAATAGTTAGGCGTTACTAAGGTGCCCATGAAATCATTGATCGTTGTCGTGTCCTTGGTGGTATCTTTAGTATCTGGCTCCTGATATGGAGTTTTAAATGCCTATAGTTCTCAATCTAACATCTTTGAGAGATAACCTACGCAAATGAATAGTGTTATTTTTTAGTTACTTCAAATCCGTTCACCACCATAGAATTTTCCTCTTTTTTATGACATTTGCAATGAAGTTTGGAGCAATCTCTACCTTATCTTATGATCTCATATGATCGCATTGCTTGCAAGTGCAAATACTATCAGAAAAAGCTGCATCCTCATTTTGATTATCGATAGTCATCTAGTATTATTAATTACTGAACTACAACAAATTACCCAGAATGTTTAAAATGGAAAATTTCATCCCCACCGGTTTTGAGGCTTAAACCTAGTAATAGTAACATGAATCGTTCAAGAGCCGACTGATTCTGCACCAGACGTGAACCATAATCAGGTAAACGGAGCTTAAAGTAATCGGCGGTCCACGATTCTGATTGATTAAATCCCATGGACCCGTTTTGATAATGATGTAGTTGTCAAGAGAGGTTATAAGTCATGGTTAGTCGATGCACAGATACAGGATATTGGGATATCGCATTCCTCATGTCGTCCATATACACAAGGCCCGCACATGGTTTTTATCTTACCTTCTAAACCAGCTACTTCCTCTTTCTGTATTTTAGTTTTCATGATCTAGTTGAAACGTCAACCTATTTTACCTTGTCTACGGGCGCTTGCACCGAGCAAATTTATAACATTGGACCAGAACTACACATATTTCTTAAGGTAGTCTTTGCAACACTCATCCAAACAGAATTCTATAGCACCCTTTACTATACTTGTATATTGTACGCCACTGACCAGTCTGTTAAATTCCTTTGTACATGTAGGACATGAGATATACAAATGCTCATTTTCTATCGCTTATGATAATACTCAACAACTTATCGTAAATTAAGACGGCATTCTTAATCCTGAGCGTAACTCTTCAGCTATATAGAGTGGCATATGCAAACAGGGAAATGATATATTGTACATTGTATTATACAAGGAGCGAAGGGATTTTAATGGCAACAATTCACCTCTACAAAAGAAATTCCGAGTTTATAGACTTGTCCAATCTAGTTGAAGAACTTAGTAATTTGGGGCTAACTGATACTCTGCAAAAGTACTACAATAAA
>Ga0207648_10005622_pt1 | contig 12600 bp, 11 predicted proteins | sample KBSMisM32_FD_184310 | JGI IMG/M metagenome (GOLD analysis project Ga0207648, IMG submission 184310) | Miscanthus rhizosphere microbial communities from Kellogg Biological Station, Michigan, USA - KBS Miscanthus M3-2 (SPAdes) (version 2) | ecosystem: Host-associated > Plants > Roots >...
TCGGTGTTCGGGTTCAGCGATTTGGGCTCACCGGGCAAGCTCAGCCGTAAAACGCCATCACCGCCCTTGACGTCGCCCTTCGGCGATTCGCCCCGCGTGCACGCGACTGCAGTGAGGATGAGGAGGACGACCGAGATCAGCCGGGGACCGCCCAAGTGAGTACCAGATGGGGTTATATCACTTGATCGGGTCCTTCAGGCGGCTGTCCAGGCCATCCCACAGACGGCGCACGACTTCGCGCGCGGCGCGCAGCGCCGCGGTGCCCGCGGCCGTCACGGAATAGAGCCGGCGCGGCAGCCCGTCGCGCGCCTCCGTGCCGGGGACCGTGCGCCAGCGGATGAGCCCCTTGTCTTCGAGGCGGTCGAAGGTGGTGTAGAGCGCGCCGCGCGAGACGCGGCGTCCGGCGCGGGCTTCGAGCTCGCGGCTGATGTCGGGGCCGAAGGCCGCGTCCTTCAGCCGCAGGATGACGAGGAGCACCTGCTGCTCGAACTCGCCGAGATAGGGCGCCATGTCTACTTGATAGACATCCTACACCGACTCGTCGTGCTCGCGGACGCGCGGCTGCCGCCGCGTCGCGGGCGGCGCGGTGAGCACCGCGCCCAGCCAGCGCTCGACGTCATGGCGGAAGTCCTCGCTCGACGCCGCGATCGACGCCTGCGCTTCGGTGCCTTCGAAGAGCTCGACGAAGACCTCGGCCAGGAACTCGCGGTCGCCGATGGCGGACCGCACCTTGTCGGGCGCGGGACCCTCCATCTCGATGCCGAAATCGTGGCCGCGCGTCTCGGCGAGCCGCTCGAGGAAGAACCCGTCGGCGTCGCCGGGATTGCCGCGTCTGGCCGACGCCAGGATCCGCGTCTCGTGGCCATCGTCATCGCAGTAGAGCAGGATCCCCGACGGCAGCGCGATGACCCACAGCTCCCAGCTGTGGTCGTCCCACGACATGCGCAGCACCGTGCGCGCGCGCAGGGCCTGCGGATCCAGGTGGGCGCCGTCTTCGGCGAGCGCCGCCTCGATGATCGCGGCGAGATCGAGGGGCTCGTGCGGGACGCGGAACGGCCAGATGCCGTCGCGCGAGCGGAACTGCCTGGTCCGCGCCTCGAGCGCCTCCAGGACGCGGAGGCGAGCCTGGCGCTCTCCGAACCCCATGGCTAGAGCCGGCGCCGCGTTCGCGTCCGCGCGCGCAGGAAGATCGCGACGCCGATCGCATTGGTCGCGACGATTACGGTGGAGATCTTCAGGGCGAACGACCACCAGCTGGCCACCTGCACGATCGGCAGGATGGACAGGACGACGAAGGCGAGCGTCATCAGGAAGCCGGAGATCGCCGCCAGCGTCAGCCACCACGGCCCGCGCAGCGGCCGCGCGCCGGCGATCGGGACCGCGAACATCACCAGGTAGGTGAGCGCGTAGAAAATCGCCGACGCATTCCACAGCAGCTGGAACGCTTCCTGTTTGCCGACGCCGATCAATCCCGCGACGCTGAAGGCGAGCGTGACCGCCCCGACGAACAGGATCGAGTTGACCGGCGTCTGGTAAGTGGGATGCAGCTGCGTGAACCAGCGCGGCAGCAGGCCGTCCCAGCCGGCGACCATCGGCAGCCGCGTGTTGCCGGCGAACATCACGCTCGACTGCGCCACGCGCATGAACAGCACCGCGAGGATCGCGATCGGCGCGATCGACGCGCCGTATCCGAGCTTGCCGAAGCCCGCGGCCAGCACCTGCGGGATCGGCGCGATCAGATCGATCTCGTCCATCGGCACCAGCGCCAGCACCGAGCTGGTGCCGAGGATGAACATCACGCAGATGATCGGCGCCGCGAGCGCGACCGATCGGGCGATCGTCCGCTCCGGGTTACGGCACTCCCCGGCGTGGATGGCGACGTATTCGAAGCCGCCGAGCGCGCCGAACCCCATCTTCGCCGCGATGTTGAGGCTGAGCAGCGACACCACGGGCAGGGCGGTCGCCAGCGGATGGAAGCTCGCGATCGTGCCGTTCCTCACGCTCAGCCACGGCAGCACGATCAGCAGCCCGAACGTGGCGAGCATCACCGCGCCGCCCGCCTTGTGCACCCACTTGCCCATGCTGAGGCCGCGAATCGTCACCAGGACGAGCGCCGTCAGGATGACGAGGTTGACGAACGTGACGAACAGCCTGTCGGTCGCGAGCGCGGCGCCGCGCGCCCCGAGCACGTAGTGAAAGTACTGCGTGATCTGCAGCCCGATTTCCGACGTGTTCAGGATCGCGAAGAGCCACAGGTTCCACGCGACGAGGAACCCGATCATCTCGTTGAATCCCAGCTTGGCCCACTGGTAGAGCCCGCCCTCGAGCGGCATCGCGCGATTGAGGTGGATGACCACCGCGGCCGAGGGGAGGTAGAAGAGCGCGATCGCGGCCAGCCAGAAGAGGACGTGCGCCGGTCCCTGCTTCGCCGCCACGCCGACCCAGGGGAGGCCGACGATGAACAGGACCTGCGTCAGGGTCAGGTCTGCGAGGCCGAGATCGCGCCGCAGTTCGACGGCGCCCGGTTTCGTCGACGTGGCCGTAGCCATGGAGCGCATACGGTATCCCATTCGGGGTTACCATGCCCCGATGTCGATGATGCTGATGGCGCAGATCCTCGTCTCGGCGGTCCTCACGATGGGCACGGCGCAGGCGCCGCAGCCGGCGGCCGCGCCGGAGCTCTATCGATTCGTGTTGATTCAGGCGGCGCCGGGTCGGCTGCTGGATCTGATCGACCTCTACAAGAAGCGGCTGCCCGTCATCGCGGCCGGCGGCGACGAGCTGCCCTACATCGTCCGTCACTCGCAAGGGGATCGCTGGGACCTGCTGGTCATCTATCCGTCCGGCAGCTTCACCAGCTACTACAGCGCCGAGCGCATGCGCCGACGCGACGCCGCCGCCGCGGCCTCCGGCGTGAGCGGCGAGCAGTTCGCGAAGCAGTTCTACGATCTCGTCGCGTGGCACGAAGACGTGTATGTCGAAGGCCCGCCGCTGGCGGCCTTCCGCGAGTACCTGAAGGACCTTGGCCTGCTGCATCTCGAGATGTTCCAGGCGCTGGCCGGCAAGCGCGACCTCCTGATCGAAGAGCGGAAGATGGAGAGCGCATTCAATCGCGCGCGCTCGCGCCCCGACGCGCTGCTCTTCACCCACGAGCAGGGGGCGGCCTGGGACGTGATCACGCTCGACGGCTTCCGCAACTGGCGGCACTACGCGGAGTCGGAAACGATTCCGCCCGAGGTGTCGGACGCCGCGGCGAAGAAGGCCGGCTTCGCCAATCCCGACGCGATCGGTCCCTACCTCCGCTCGCTGATCGCGCTGCACCACGACACGCTCGCCACGCCCGTGAAATGACATCGCCGGGCGGTCTTCAGACCCGCCGGCGTCGGCGTTAGAATCCGTCCAGGGAGACGCGCCATGCAGGCAATGCTCATCGGCGGCTTGGTCGTCACGGCTGTGCTGGGTCAGGCACCGGCGCAGCGTCCTCCATCACGGCAGTCGCTGCCGAGCGGCCAGCGGCTCACCGCCAACGACGGCGACACGGTCGTCGCGGAGAACGGCGCTCGCGTCCGGTTCATTCGGCGGACGCCGGCGAACGTCCGCGCGATCTTCAACAGCACCGATCGCTGGCTGATCCTGCTCGTCGATGCCGCGAGCTCGGACGGCCGCCCGCCCGACGGCGGTGTCGACGTGAGCTACAACTTCAACGACATCTCCGGAGAATGGCCGCTTGGTGAACGCTGGGAAGGTGCCGTGACCATCGAGGAATACTCCACGGTGGGTGAGGCCGGCATGAGCCAGGGCGTCGGGCTGGTGACCGGATCCGGCCTCGTGCAGTTGCTCGGCAAGATCAACAGCGACGGATTTCGCGATCCGTCCGCCACGGCGTTGACCTACACAGGATCGAGCCGCGGTGGTCGCGCCAATACGGCGTTCGATGTCGCCGAAGCGCAGGAGATGGCCGGCCTCATTCGGAATGCGAGGAACCGCGCGCAAGTGCCCGGCGGCTTCAGGACGTCGGTCGGCATGAGCATCGAGCCGGTGTCTGGGGGCGGATCGGCTGGTGCGCCGCCCCCCGCGCCTCTGCCTGCAGGTGACGCGCCGGTTCGCGTTGGCGGCAACATCGCCACGCCGCACAAGATCGTGGATGCACGTCCGGTCACGCCGGCCGAGGCCATCTCGGCCAACCTTCACGGCGTCGTGATCCTCGAGATCGTCATCGGCACCGACGGCGCGGTGCGTGACGCGAAGGTGCTGCGCAGCCTGCCGCCGTTCGATCGCGCGGCGCTCGATGCCGTGCGCCAGTGGCGTTATGAGCCGACGCTGCTCAACGGCGTCCCGGTGCCGGTCATCATGACGGTAACGGTGAACTTCCAGTAGGAATGTCGCGCAGGACGCGGCGCAGGATCTTGCCTGACGGCGACTTCGGGATCGCCGCGATGAACTCGACGCGGCGGATCTTCTTGTAGGGGGCGACGCGCGCGGCCACGAAGGCCATCAGGTCTTCGGCCGTCGCCGGCGCCTTCAGCACCACGAAGGCGCGCGGGATTTCTCCGGCATCGTCGTCCTTCTGCGCCACCACCGCGGCGTCCGCCACCGCGGGATGCGACAGCAGCACGCTCTCGAGCTCCGCCGGCGGCACCTGCATCCCCTTGTATTTGATCAGCTCTTTCAGGCGATCGACGATGAAGAAGTGGCCGTCCTCGTCGGCGTGCCCGATGTCGCCGGTGTGCAGCCAGCCGTCCTCGTCGAGCGTGGCGCGCGTCGCGTCGGGTTGATTGAGGTAGCCGAGCATCACCTGCGGCCCGCGCACCCAGATCTCGCCGTCCTCGCCGGGCGCGACGTCCTTGCGCGTCGCGGGATCGACGACGCGGCATTCGGTGTTCGGCACGAGCGTGCCGACCGAGCCGGGCTTGATCTCCGCGTCGACCTCCGACGTCGTGTGCGTCGCCGGGCTCGCCTCGGTCATGCCGTAGCCCTGCTGCAGCACGCATCCGACGCGCGCGGTGCACTGCGCGATGACGTCTGCGCCGAGCGGCGCTGCGCCGGAGAACAGCTTGCGCACTTGCGAGAAGTTGCGTCCGCCGACGCACGGGCTCTTGGCCAGCGCCACCACGATCGGCGGCACCACGTGCAGCATCGTCGCGCGATGGCGCTCGAGGAGATCGAGATACGGCTCCAGCTCGAACTTCGGCATGACAACGATGGTCGCGCCGGACCACAGGCCGAGCAGCAGGACCACTTCGAGGCCGTAGATGTGGAAGAAGGGGAGAAAGGCGATCAGCGTGTCTTCGCCATCACGCAGGTGGCTGCTGCCGTCTACCTGCAGGATGTTGGCGACGAGGTTGCGATGCGACAGCCGCACGCCCTTGGGCAGTCCGGTCGTGCCGCTCGAGTACGGCAGCGCAACCACGTCGTCGGGCGCGATCGCGACGTCCGGCGGCGTTCCAGGCTGCGCGATGAGCTCGTCGAACGTCGCGACACCGTCGAGCGGCGCGAAGGAGAAGACGTGCTGGATGTTGACGTTTTTCGCCGCGGGAAGTGTGGTTGCGGCGACCGCCGGCGACATGAAGAGCAGCCGCGCCTTGCAGTCCTGGAACTGCCGCACCAGGTCGTCCCGCGTGCATAGCGGGCTTGCCGTCGTCACGATCGCGCCGAGCCTGGCGATCGCGAGGAACGCGATCGGGAACTCGAGCGTGTTCGGGCTGACGATGGCGCAGACGTCCCCCTGGCGGATGCCGATCCGCGCCAGCGCCGCCGCGGCGCGGTCCACCAGGTCCGGCAGCTGCGCGTAGGCGATCGTGCGTCCGGTGAGGCTGTCGACGAGCGCCGTCCGATCCCCGCGCTCCCGCGCCCGCGCCAGCACGAAGTCCACAACCGGCGTGTCCGGGATACGTACGGGCGGGAGAGAGCTGCGGTAAATCGCCATCGCCGTCGGGATTCTAACGCGCGCCGCTCGCCGCCCTGGCACCCATTCGTCCGCTTTACAGACCTGACCCCCGGGCCCGACCGGGGGTCAGGTCTGCAAAACGACACTTCGAGGTGCCAGGTCGCAGGTTCTGCGTCGCGTCACCACAGCGCGTGTTGCCAGAATCGCCGACCTGGCACCGACTTCAGTCGTTTTGCAGACCTGACCCCCGAGGGCCTCGGGGGTCAGGTCTGTGGATCGGCGGTTCGGGGTGCCAGGTCGAGCACTTTCTGCGATCTCTTGCTACTCGGATCGCAGCAGCATCAGCGGATCGACTCGCGCGGCGCGACGGGCGGGTAGATAGCAGGCGAGCAGCGACACCGCGGTCACCACGACCACGACCCCCGTCAGCGTGACGGGATCGTAGGGGCTGACGCCGTGGAGGAGCGTCCGCAAGGCGCGGCCGACGGCGAGCGCGCCGCCGACACCGACGAGGACGCCGATCGCGGCGAGGACGACCCCTTCGGACATCACCGTCCGCACCGAGCGGGACGGCGTGGCGCCGAGCGCGGCGCGGATCGCCAGTTCCTGGCGGCGCTCGAAGACGATGCGGGTGAGGCTGCCCGCGAGGCCGACCATCGCGACCGCGAATGCGAGCAGCGCGACGCTGCCCCCGAGCATCGCCCGCACGCGCTCGTCCGCGACCGAGCGCTGCACCACCTCGTCGAGCGTCCGCACCGGCATCAGCGGCATCCGCGGATCGACGCCGCGGAGGACGGCGCGCAGCGACGGCGCGAACGTCGCCAGCGATGCATTCGTCCTCACGGCCAGGAACGGCTGTCCCGCGGGCAGCTCGCTCCACAGCACGTAGATGGCGGGACCGGGCGTCGTATCGAGCCCGCGATACCTGACGTCGCTGACGATGCCGATCACCGTCGCGCGCGGGCGGGTGCGTAGCTTTCCGACTAATCCCATCGGCAGCTCGCGGCCCACGGGATCGACGTTGGGCATCAACGCGCGCGCCGCCGACTGGCTGAGGATCGCCACCGGGCGCTCTCTCCCTTCGTCCCCGTCAGCGAAGTCGCGTCCCGCGAGCAATCGCGCGCCGATCGCCGGCAGATACCCGGGCGTCGCGGCCCCGAGCGACAGCGAATGGACCTGTCTTCCCTCCGCGCCGACGAACGTGACCCGCAACTCGATCGACGCGTTCTGGGGAGGCATCGTGCTCCCGGCGCCCGCGGCCGTCACGCCCGGCAGCGCGCGAAGGCGGCCGAGGATCTGCTGCAGCGCGGGCCCACGTTCAGACGCGGAGAAGCTCGTCGTATCCGTCAGCATCAGCGTCGTCACGATCGCCCCCTGCGACGCGACGCCGAGATCGACGCGCAGCAGGCTGACGATCGTTCGCGTCAGCAGGCCGCCGCCGGCCAGCAGGACGACCGCGGCGGCAATCTGGATCACGATGAGCGCGGCGCGCGTGCGACGATCGAGCCGCGACGTCCCCGCACCCGTGGCGCGCAACGCCGGCGTCGCACGCCGAACGGCGCGAAAGGCCGGAAGCGCCGACAGCATCGACGCGACGGCGGTCACGACGATCGCGAAGACGAGCACCGTCCAGTCGATCCGGATGTCACCCAGACGGGGGATGACGCCGCTGGCCCAGCGTGCCATGAGGCGGACCGCGGCCAGCGCGACGCCGACGCCGACCAGCGTGCCGGCGACCGTGATGGCGATCGCTTCCGACAGGATACTGACGACGAGCTGCCGCGGGCTCGCGCCGAGCGCGCGGCGGACCGCCAGTTCGCGCTGGCGGCCCAGAGTGCGCCCCACGAGGATCGTCGCCACGTTGGCGCACGCGATCAGGAGCACGATTGCTGCCGCGATGGTGAACGCCATGAGGACCGGCCGGATCGGCCCGACGACCTTCTCTTCGAGCGTCCCGACCGTGACCGGCGCGTTCTCCCGCGGCCGTGTGTCTGGATCGAGCTGCGCCCGCACCCGCGCCGCCTCCTCGCGCACCTGCGCGACGGACGCGCCGGGTCTCAGCCGCCCGAGCAGACGGAAGCGCCGCGAGTCGGTGGACCGATCGAAGACGATCCCCGGCGCCGCGCGCGCCGGCATCCAGACGTCGATCTGCTCCGATGGAAACGCGAACGCGGACGGCATGACGCCGGCGATCGTCAGCGGCGCGTCGCCGAGCGTGACCGCCGCCCCGACGAGATCAGCGGCGGTGCGGCCGGACTGGCGCAACAGCTGCTCGCTGATCGTGGCGCGCGCCGGCTCGAGCGACAGCGGCAGGGCGAGCGTCCGGAAGAACTGGTCGTCGACGAGCGCGACCGTCGCGACCCGGGGATCGCCGGCGCCGTGCAGCGTGAGGTGATCGGTCGAATAGGCCGAGACCGACTCGAGCGACGACAGGCCGTCGCGCCACTGCTGGACGGTGACGAACCGCGCGTCGGCGTCCAGCACGACCAGACGATCCGCGTGCGCGTAGGGAAGCGGACGCAGCAGCACGCCGTAGGCAACGGCGAAGACCGAGGTGTTGAGCCCGGCGCCGAGGGCCGCGGCCAGCACCGCCGCCAGCGTGGCCCATCCGTCCGATCGCAGGCGCCTGATCGCGTACCGCAGTTCGTCGATCACGGCACTACTTCCCCAGCGTCAGCTCGTTGAGCGGCACGTCCCAGTGCGCGTCGAGGATCTCGAAGCGGCGCTGCTCCTCCTTCTTGAACGTCGCCTGGTCGGGATAGAGGCGCTTGACGATCGCGTCCTCGTTCGACGGCCCGGTCATCGCCGCGGTGTCCTTGTAGGTAATCGTCACCGCGAACGTCCAGTCGGCGCGCCCGTCGCCGTGGTACGTGGGGACGTAGGTGCGGACGTCGGTGATCCGCCCCGTCTTCATCTCTTCACGCAGCACCGGCAGGTGGTTCTTCGCGAAGAGGCTGACGAACTCATCCTGGTAGCCCCACTTCACGCGGTAGAAGTACCAGGTGGTGCGCTCCGCGCGTCCCGCCGATTGCGCGGCCGGCGCCTGCGCGGCTCGCAGCCTCGTGCCGGAGCAGACCGCGTCGACGAGGACCGCCAGGGTGAGCGCGGCGAAAACGGCGAGTAATTTCTTCAACATGCGCGTCAGTCTAACGCCATCGCCGACACGTGGCTTCCGCCGGTTTTTCCGTAGCTTCCGCCTTTAGGCGGAAGTTCGCCTCTTCAGCCTTCAGGCGGGCAGTTCGACCGTCTGGCACAGAATGTGGTTGATAGTCTCTTGTCGGAGCTAACTCATGCTCAAGCGTTTTCCCGCCGTCATGCTCCTGCTGGGGGTGTGCAGTTTTCCACTGGCCGCGCAACGCGGCGCCGTGCGCACCGGTCCGGTGACCTTTGCCATCATGGTCAAGGACGCCGCGGGCGCGCCCATCACCGACGTCAGGGTCACGGTCACCGGTCCCGCCCAGCGCAACTCGCGCACCGAGGGAGGTCGGCTGGTCTTCGAGAGCCTCCCCACGGGGGACTACACCTTCCGCTTCGAGAAGGCCGGCTACGTGCCGGTGGAGCAGCAGGTCACCGGCCGCGGCGCCAAGCCCATTCCGGTCGAGGTGACGCTCGAGGCTGTGCCGCCGCCGCCGAAACCGGTCGCGCCGCCCGTGCCGAAGATACCTCCGCCGAGCGACGTCAGGCTCGTGGTCCTGGACATGCCCGCCTTCGTCGAGAAGAACTACGTCGGCAAGTCGACGGACAAGACAACGCCGATGGCGTGCGCCATCGGCGGCAGCTCGACGTTGATCCAGATCAACGTCGCCATAACCGAGCACACGCATCCCGACGCCGACGAGTTCATCTATGTCATCGCGGGGCAGGGCTCGGCGCGGATGGGGGATCGCGTGGAACCGCTCGGGCCGGGCGTCTTCATGATGATCCCGCGCAACGTCGCGCACGCGTTCGCGGTGGCCGGCAAGAAGCAGCCGCTCGTCTTCGTCTCGACCCGCGCCGGCGACAAGTGTATGTAGGGCGCGCTCATCGCGCCATCCCGATCGCCGACAGGTCGTGATCGCGGCTGCCGGCCGCGATCAGCCGATCCATCCGCTGCGCCACTCCCGGAAGCGCCACCAGCGGCTGGTTCTTCGCCGCCTCGATCATCAGCCGCACGTCCTTGCGCGCCATCTCGACGGTGAAGCTCGCCGGCAGCGACTCGCCGCGCGCCATCCGCGGCCCACGCCCCGCGATCACGTTCGCCGGCTGGAACTTGGTGAAGAGCGTCAGCGCTTCGATCGCGTCGACGTCGTTGGCCCGCGCCATCGCCATGATGTCGGCGAGGCCGGCGTTGATCGCAAACAGCATGCAGTTGCCGAACAGCTTGTAGGCGGCCGCCAGGTCCGGCCGCTCGCCGAGCTGCCAGACCTCGCCGGTCATCGCCGCGAGCGCCGGCTGTACCGTCGCGACGATCGACGCCGGGCCCGACACCAGCATCAGCCCGACGCCGTCCTGCGCCATCTGCGGCGACATGAAGACCGGCGCGTGCAGGAACCGCACGCCGCGCGCGCGCTGCCGCTCCGCCCTTCCTTTCGTCTTCTCCGGCAGCGTCGTCGAATGATCGATCACCACCGCGTCCGGTTTCAGTGACGGCTGGATCCGATCGAGGATCGCGTCGACCACCTCATCATCGGGCAGCACGAAGTGGACGCGGTCGGCGCCGGCGGCCGCCTCCTCGGGAGTCTTCGCGACGCTGGCTCCGTCCGCTTCGAGCACACGCGCCTTCGCTTCGGTGCGGTTCCAGACGACGACCGGCGTTCCCTTCGCGAGGAACCGCCTCACCATGCCCGATCCGAGAAGTCCCGTGCCCAGCAGTGCCACTCGTGCCACGCGCGCCTCCGCCATCATTATTAATGTGCGAACTGGATCCGGCCCCCTGTTGCGATTTTCAAGGCGGAAATGCGTCGCTCAGTTTTGTATGCCCGGCGGCCTGGATGTGGCCGTTACGGATATGTGAAGAGCCGCCGTTGCAACGACTTGGAGCGCGCGTTCGACCCGGGTATGCCCCTTGCGATACCGGTCCGTGCCCTGCGGGGTAGGAGCACACCATGAAGCGAATGATCTTCGCGTGGACGATCGCGATGTTCGGGCTGGCCGCGACGGTGTCGGCGCAGCACGGAGGCGGACCGAAGCCGTCGACGCACGGAAATTCGACGCATGGAAGTTCGTCGACGCACGTTTCGGCGACGTCGCACGGCTCGTCGAGCCATGGATCCTCGTCGCACGGCGGCTCGACGCCGCACGGCAGCTCGTCGACGCACGGTGGTTCGTCGACGCACGGCAACTCGGGCCACGGTAACTCCGTCCACGGTAATTCGGGTCATGGCAACTCGACGCATCAGTCGACGTCGCACGAGTCTACGTCGCACGAGCACGCAAAGACCACGAAGACCACCTCCGCCGGGACCACGAAGACGGGTACGTCGAAGGAAACGAAGGCTCCGAAGACTGAAAAGGCGGAGACCAGGAAGAGCACGACGACCGGCACGGCGAATACGACCACCACGGGAACGACGACGCAGCTGTCGCCGGTGCAGCAGAAGCTCCAGCGCAACACGAACCTCGCCAGCAAGCTGCAGTCGCGCCTGCCGGCGGGCACGAATCTCAATACCGCGGCATCCGGCTTCCGCAACCTCGGTCAGTTCGTCGCGGCGGTGAACGTGTCGAACAACCTCGGGATTCCGTTCACCGAGCTGAAGACGCGGATGGTCGATCGGGGGATGAGTCTCGGGCAGGCGATCCAGGATGCGCGGCCGTCCACGTCGGGCACGACGACCACGACGGCGGTGCATCGCGCCGAGACGGATGCGGACGACATGATCAGGACGTCGAGCACGACGACCACGACGTCCACGACCTCGGGCACGACGAAGAGCAAGAAGGGCCATACGACCACGGGTGGTAACTGAATGAAGTTCATCTCGCTCGCCGCTGCCGGTTTCATACTCGCGTCCCATCCGGCAGCGGCGCAGGGTAACGGTCACGGTAACGCGTTCGGGCACCACAACAGCACGGTCGCCTCGGCGGCGACGCAGCCGTCGGCCAACGCGGCGCCGGCTGCCGGCACCGGCGTCCGCAACTTCGGGTCGTGGCTCGACGATGCGTCGATGCAGGACCCGGGGCGCGGCTTCGTCACCATGGGCTTTGGTCTGTTCAAGACGCCGGTGTATCGCGAAATCGATCTGCCGACGATCGACAGCGGCGTCGGCATCACGCCGCGCCTGCAGGTCGGGATGTCGGTCCCGTACTACTACGCCAGCACGCCTGGCGGGCAGGTCGCGCACGACTTCGGCGACGTGTATCTCGACGCGAAGTACCAGCTGCGCGCGCCGTCGCGCCACCGCACCGGCTTCGCGATCGTGCCGCTGGTCGAAGTGTTGAGCGTCGCGCCGCCGTCCGGCGGCGGGCGCGTGCAGTGGGCGCTGCCGCTCAGCATGGAGCGTCAGTTCAAGCGCTGGCGCGCGATGGGCACCGGCGGATATTTCTCACGCGGCGCGCTGTTCGGCGCCGGCGCGTTCGAGATGCCGGTGGGGAAGAAGACCTGGGCCACCGGGTCGCTGAGCCACTCGTACTCGACCCGTCACGACGACCTGAGCACGGCGCTCGGCTTCCATCGCTCGCGGACCGATCTCAGCGGCGGCATCAGCCCCGACGTTCGCCACGACCTGTCCGTCTAC
>Ga0207648_10005623_pt1 | contig 12599 bp, 9 predicted proteins | sample KBSMisM32_FD_184310 | JGI IMG/M metagenome (GOLD analysis project Ga0207648, IMG submission 184310) | Miscanthus rhizosphere microbial communities from Kellogg Biological Station, Michigan, USA - KBS Miscanthus M3-2 (SPAdes) (version 2) | ecosystem: Host-associated > Plants > Roots > Rhizosphere...
CAATGGCAGCGGCGGTGGTTCCTGTTTCTCGTCTTCTCCCTTCCTGACGTTGACGAATAATTTCACCATTACGATAGCGAAGGGCTCTGGCGCCTTTAATTTAGGGCTATTAGATGCAGAGTCAGGCAAGGTCGGACCTCATCTTAAAGTGTTTTTTCAGGGTGCCGATCAAGGCGATGGCCATGGCAATCTTTTGTCGAAGAACGTTGGTGTTCCTGAACCTGCCTCATTGATGTTGCTCGGCGCTGGCTTGGCTGGCATTGGTATTTGGAGACGGAAAAGCATCAAGTAACTAGTTTTAGTAAACCTGTCCGAAAGCATAGGGCCAGTCCTCCTAAAGGGACTGGCCCTTTTTTATTTCTGGCTAAAAGACACTCTTGCTCACCTCGTTTGACGGTAAGCTCTCATTGCCTGTGGAATCTACCGCCGTGATTCGGAAATAGTAGGTCGTTCCCAGAGTTAGGCCGGTCATCGTATAGGTGGAAGCTCCAGCGGGTACCGTGGCGATCGCCGTTCCATATACGCCCGGCGTCGTGGACTGATAGACCCTGTACGAAGCCAGATCCGTATCGGTATTGGGGTCCCACGTCAGGGTAGCAGAGGAAGTCGAAACCGCATTAAGCGTCAGCGTGACGTCGACGGTCCGTGTAATCCCACCGCCCGTAAGGGTAATGGCCGCGTTGTTGGTCCCCAGCGACGCGGTTGCCGTGTTCACGCTCACCGTGATGGTGCTGTTGCTAGAGGCCGACGCGGGGGTGACCGTCAGCCAACTCGTGTTTTCACTGACGCTCCAACTGGTATTCGACGTGACAGCGAGTGTTTGATTCGCTGGATTGGCCGCACCTTGAGTCGCTGTAAACGACAGGCTGCTCGGGCTTACTGTCAAGCTCAATGTTGGCGCATTAACGGACAGCGTGACGTTCACCGCTCGAGTGAGGCCGCCGCCGGTGACAGTGATGGTGCCCGTGTTGGCGCCAACTGCCGCGGTGGCCTGGTCCACTGTGACGGTCACCGTGCCGTTATTCGAGCCGCTGGCTGGGCTCACTGCAAGCCAGCTGACCGCTTCCGTCACGCTCCACGATACATTGGAGGTTATCGAGAACGACTGAGCGGCTGGGTTGGCTGCGCCCTGGGTTGCCGTGAAGGTCAAACTCGAGGAACCGATCGTCAAAGTTGGTGCCGGTGCACTGAGTGTGAACGTGACATTGACCGTACGTGTGAGGCCGCTACCTGTGACAGTGATTGTGCCCGTGTTGGTGCCGACTGTGGCCGTGGCCTGGTCCACTGTGACGGTCACCATGCCGTTATTCGAGCCGCTGGCAGGACTGACGGTCAGCCAACTAAGGGATTCGGCGACGCTCCATGATCCATTGGAACTGATCGAGAAGGATTGACTGGCTGGGTTGGCTGCGCCCTGGGTCCCCGTAAAGTTCAAACTCGATGAACCGACAGTCAAGGTTGCCGCCGGGGCGGCAACCGTGAGTGAGACTGGGATCGACTGAGGCGTGTTCGTTGCGCCGGTTCCCACAACCGTGATAGAGCTCGTGTATGTACCGGCCGAAAGTCCCGTCACGTTGGGCGCTACGGCGAGCGAACCAGAACCCGTGCCCGAGGCCGGAGAAACCGAGAGCCAAGAGGCTGTGCTCGAGGCGTTCCAACTTAGGGTTCCGGTGCCTGTGTTGGTGATGTTGACGCTTTGGCCGGGCGGGTTGGCGCCTTGGGTCGCTGAAAAGCTCAGGCTGGTTGGTGCAAGACCAATAGTCGGAATCAATGGCGCGGTGAGTGTGAGAGTTACCGTGACGGTTTGTGGTGTGTTTGTTGCGCCGGTCGCCGCAACTGTCACAGGCGTCGTATAGGTTCCTGCCGACATTCCCGCTGTATTGACATTCAACGTCACAGAACCAGCGCCCGTTCCGTTCAGAACACTTGGTGTCAACCACGCCGCATTTTCTATAATCGACCAGTTCAACGTGCCAGCGCCCGTATTGCTAACCGTGAGCGTTTGAGCGCTTGGATTGCTACCGCCTTGCGTCGCGGTGAAGGAAAGGTTCGTCGCGTTCAGACCGATCGTAGGGGTGGGGGCTGCTGTGACGGACAGTGTGACGGCGATGGCTTGAGGCGTATTGCTTGCTCCTGTGGCTGCAATCGTCACTGTGCCGGCATAGGTCCCGACGGATAGCCCGCTCACATTGATGCCGACGACAAATGATCCACTATTCGTTCCTGACGCAGCGGCACCCCCGTTAATTGTCAGCCATGGGACTGAAGAGGCGGCAGTCCAGCTCAGCGTTCCGGAACCGCTGTTGGTAATGGTGACCGTTTGGCTCGATGGATTGGCGCCGTTCTGAATGGCCGAGAACGAGATGGATGCCGGGTTCCGTCCGATGACCGGCGTCAACGGTGCAGAAGACGAGACGGTTGACGTTGTCGGAGTCAGCAGCTGGGTCAACCCCGGCATCGCAGCGGATAACTTTTTCATCCCTCGTCCGTTGGTAGAGTCTCTAACTGCGGATGAACCCGACACAGCGACGCCTGCCAGGGACGACGTGCCGGACAACGTCGAGGAAGTCGGACTGGACAGAGCACCCGCGAGTGGAAAGGATGTTGTGGATGTCGTTGTGGTGATAGATGATTTTACTGGAGCGATGGTGCTGGATGTCGTTGGACTCAGGGCCGTCGCATCCTTGCTCTGGATCTGAGTCGCGGTCGTTTCGCTAGGGGCAGCCGTTGGCGCCTTAAGAGACGTGGACGTGGTAGTTCGGGACGTTGTGATGTCAGTGGGCTGCAGAGAAGCCACGGGAGCTGATTTTCTAATGAGCTTATGCGACTTACGGATCGGCGCCGATTCCTTCGGCATGGAGACAGTGTTGGTCGTCGTTCGATCAGAGACCTGAGCCCGTTCTTGACCCAACGCCACTAATTGCTCTGCAAAGGCAGGCAACGTTGGAGACGCGCACAGAAACATTGTCACTGCGCCGAGCGTGGCTAGCGAAAACATCTGATCTGTCGATCGTCCTCGCGATAGCATATGCTGCATGGATTCTCCTCGCGTGACCGCTGCTTCAGGCAACAGACGGGGGAAATGAGCAAGACCAGTGCCGTTTTGCCGCCGTTCAGCCAAATGAATCGAAACTATGATTCTCAATGAAGAATCAAGGCTCGGGGACAATTTTTGGCGCGAGGACGGGCCGACTGTCACGAGAGACAGTTGATCGTGTTCATGAACAGATAAAGTATTACTTTAAATGTATCTGTTAAAGAAGGAGTATGACAGGCAAGCTATAGATCCTCTTGCTGTCACCATACCTCGGGCTTAAACAATCCTGCCTCTTTATTGACGTGAGCGGCACCTTCTGCCATTCTGTGAAAAACTTTCGGGACGATTGGAGCAGGGAGAAAAAGATGAAAGAACGAACGGTGGCAGTCGTCGGGCTAGGCTATGTTGGTCTTCCTATTGCGGTCGCCTTCGGCAAACATGGCCGCACAATCGGCTTTGATATCAACAAGGCCAAAATCGAGGAACTGCAGAAAGGGTTCGATCGAACGGGTGAAGTCTCAGCTGCTGATTTGAAGACGTCCCAAGTGCAGTACACCGCACAGCCCGGCGATCTCAAAGCTGCTGATTTCATCATCGTCGCTGTCCCCACGCCAATTGATGATGCGCTTCAGCCGGATCTGCAAGCGCTTCGAGTTTCTTCCGAGCTCATTGGCAAACATTTATCACCTGGCACGATCGTGGTGTACGAGTCGACGGTCTATCCGGGGGTGACTGAAGAGGTGTGCCTGCCGATACTCGAAAAAACATCGGGTCTCAAGGCCGGGACCGATTTTAAGGTGGGGTACTCGCCGGAGCGCATTAATCCTGGCGATAAAGAGCATACCCTCGAAAAAATCGTCAAAGTCGTTGCAGCCCAAGATGAAGAATCTCTGGAGATCGTCGCTGCCACGTACGGGAAGGTGGTCAAGGCCGGTGTGCATCGAGCGTCCAGCATCAAGGTCGCGGAGGCAGCCAAGGTCATCGAGAATACCCAGCGCGACCTGAATATTGCCTTGATGAATGAATTGGCGCTGATTTTCCATCGACTCGGCATTGATACGAAAGGTGTGTTGGAAGCAGCCGGCACAAAGTGGAACTTCTTGAAGTTCTCGCCTGGATTGGTAGGAGGCCACTGTATCGGTGTCGATCCCTATTATCTGACACATAAGGCGGAGTCTGTCGGATATCATCCGGAGGTCATTCTCGCCGGACGCCGCATCAACAATGGCATGGGAAAGTTTGTGGCAGAACAGACCATGAAACGGTTAGGGCAGCTCGGCCGGCCGGTCAATCAACTGAAAGTGATTGTCCTTGGATTGACGTTCAAAGAGAACGTGCCCGATTTGCGCAACAGCAAAGTTCCCGACATTATCAAGGAATTGCAGGAATACGGAGTGCAGGTTCTCGTCCATGATCCGCTCGCCGAATCCGAGGAAGCCGTTGCCGAATACGGCCTTCATCTCAGTGATTGGGCTAGTCTCAAAGATGCGGACGGCATCGTGTTGGCCGTGGCCCACCGCGCCTATATGGAGATGGGCCAGCAGAAGATCGTTGGTCTCCTCCGGAGCGGACATCAAGGGGTGGTGATTGACGTCAAGAGCATCGTGGACCAGACCTCTTTGCCCAAGACCATTGCCTATTGGCGGCTGTAGGCCGTCACTAGGCTCTCCGCTTCACATCATCCAGTCCGCTTCCCTCTCCGACAGGCACACCCTCTTCATTCGTCACTAGCAGGACTGATTCCTAGCGCCATATTTTGGCGCTGGCGAGATTTCGCTTTTTTTTATTGAATGGATTGCCCCTGGTGTAGACTCGCTTTGGCACTGGATGCCTCTTTTGCGCCGATATTACTTGCGCAATTCACAGTAGGAGCAGGCACGTGAAGCGACGGAGAGATCTTTCTGGGAGCGGAACTTCGTTCTTTCTGTTCGTCTGCCTGAGTTGTTACTCGGGCTGCGCATACTTCGAATCCAACGACATCAGGCGCGGAGACCAGCATTTAGCCGCCGGCAAATGGGAAGAAGCCACCATCGCGTATCGTCAAGCCCTCAAGGAGACGCCATTTGACGCGGCCTTGCAGGAGAAATTCAACCTGGCACGGGAACGGGCTGCCGCACAGTACGAGGAACGCGGCCGCAATGCCCTAAAAGAGCATCACATCGACCTCGCGGTCGAACACTTTAAGCGTGCCCTGTCCATTGAGCCATCCAATCCTGAGCACCAAGCCGCACTTGCGCAAGCCCTCCGTTTGAAGGAAGCACGCGAGCATTTTCGGGAGGCCGATCGTTTGGCGCAGCTGGGTCGTGTCGATGAGGCGATGGAAGGGTATGCCAGGTCCGCAGAACTCGATCCCTCTTTCCCGGAACCGCTTGAAGGCATTTCCAAATTGACCGAGGACCAGCAAGCTCGAAACCGGGACGATCAGCGGAAGCAACCGATCACGTTGCGGTTCCGGAATGCGGGTCTGAAGGAGGTACTCGAGGGGATTGGCAAGGCCGGCGGGATGAATCTGATCTTTGACCGGGATGTCCGCAATGATCCGGTGACCATCGCGATCGAGGACACGCCGTTCGATGATGCGCTCAATCTTATCTTGAACAGCAACAATTTGTTTTCCAGGCTGGTCTCTCCAGGCGTCATGATCGTCAGCCCGAACACTCGCCAGAAGCAAGAACAGTATCAGGACTTAATGATTCGAACATTTTATCTCTCCAACGCCAAGGCGAAGGACATGCTTGTCCTACTAAAAGGCATGCTCGATTCAAAGCGGATGCATGCCAATGAGCAACTCAACACGATCGTCATCCGTGATCAGCCGGAGAAAATTGAGATGGCCGAGAAAATCATCCTGGCCAATGATCGTCTTGACTCGGAGGTGCTTTTCGACGTCGAGGTCTTGGAAGTCGATCGAACCGTCGATCAGACCTACGGCCTCACGTACCCGAAACAAGTGGCCGCGGCCATGGTGCCGGCAGGCTTTGCGGGGACCATCGCCGGTGACGTGGCGCAGCAATTTACCATGCAACAATTGTCCAGCCTCGGAAAAGGTAATTACCTATTCAAGCTTCCGACCAATGTGCAGTTAGATTTCTTCAAACAGATCACCGATGCGAAGACCTTGGCGGCTCCCAAGGTGCGGGTCGTCAATAACAAGAAAGCGGAAATCAACATCGGAGACAAACAGCCCATTCTGTTGTCCACGACCAATGTACTTCCCGGTCAGGCGGCGACTGGCGCTGTCCCGACGACTTCAACGGTGACCTCCATTGAATTCAGGGACACCGGCGTCAAGCTCACCGTCGAGCCGGCCATTCACCTTGGCAATGAACTGTCGCTCAAAATGAAGATTGAAGTGATCCGTCTTGGTGAGCAGGTGACGCTTCAGGCCAATCCACCGATCACCCAATTCAAGTTCGGCAACCGCTCGGCCGAAACGATGTTGAACGTGAAGGACGGTGAGACAATCGTGCTTGGCGGACTGCTTCAGGAAGAAGACCGTCGGACCCGCGTGACGATTCCCTGGCTCGGCGATCTTCCGTTCATCGGCAACCTGATCAGCTCCTTTAAGACTCAGCGCGTGACGACGGAAGTCATCTTGACCCTGACGCCGCATATCGTACAAGCGATGACGCCGCCCAGCTTGAGTCGGCAGGCGTTCTGGTCTGGGACCGACGCAACGTATTCTAATACGACCATGTTCACGCCTCATCCAAAGACCACCTTGACCAAAATAGATGGCACCAATGTGTCTTCGGCTCAACGATCAGCGCAGGCTCAGCGAGGAGTTGCCGGGAAGACGCCTTCCGCGTCACTCGCCAAGATGTTGACCGTTGGCCCAGCGGCTTCGGTGTCGCCGAACGATTCGGTGGTCGAAGTCGGAAAGATATTCAAGATCGCCATTCAGGATGAGCGGCTACGGCCTGACAACGCGGCATTGTTTCATCTGCAATATGATCCCAATGTGCTCGATCTGAAGGACTTGATCGATGCAGAAATCATTCAGATGGAACCGACGGAGTTGCCGGCCGCGTCGCTGGCTGAGGCGATTGTGGCGTTCCGGGTCGGACCGTCAGCGCCGCGTGCGGCCACGGGCGGCAGGAAGGTCACGGCAAAATTCATGGCCAAAGCCCCTGGGGTGTCTCCCATTCGTGTCGCACTCATGAATGCCAACGGCGGGGGAGTCGATGGAGCACCGCCCGATGGGAAGGGAATCGTGAGGGTACGGTGAGAGAATCAGGAGTGACCCTCCTTGAGCTCCTCGTCACCTTGACTATTGTCATGGTGCTCGCGTCAGTCGCACTTCCATTGAGCCGGGTTTCTGCAAAGAGATCCCATGAAATTGAATTGCGCCAGCATCTACGGGGCATGAGGGCGGCCATCGACACCTTCAAGATGGAATGGAACCGGGACGGCGACATGCTCATCGGACCATTATGCGTAAAAAACAAGCTGTCGTGTAAGGACGTCGCCAGTATCTACGGGTACCCGAAATCGCTCGAAATGCTGTTGGGAGTCAAATTGACCAGCGAAGAAGCCACAGTCCGGGGCACGACGACCAGGCGGTACCTTCGAAGCCTGCCTCTGGATCCTCTGACAGGAAAAGCGGATTGGCAATTCCGGTGCTATAAAGATGCGCCCGACGCGTCAAGCTGGTGCGGAGCCGACGTGTACGATGTCATGACGGCGAGTCAGGAAACGGCGTTGGATGGAACCAAATACCGCGACTGGTAAGTTCCGTCTGGCAGAAGCCAAGGGCTTTACGCTGATCGAACTGTTGATCGTCGTGTCGATCATCGGCATCTTGGCGACCCTGGCGGCGCCGAGCTACCAGGCTTCAGTGATTAAAGCGAGGGAGGCAGCATTGCGGCAGGACTTGTTTACGCTTCGTGACGTGCTCGATCAGCATCGGGCCGATCAGGGAAAGTATCCGCCCTCGCTGCAGGCCTTGGTCAGTGCCGGATATCTACGCGCGATTCCTGCGGACCCTTTCACGAATTCGGTCACCTCGTGGCAGGAAATCACCGAGGCGACGGAAGGCGGTATTTTCGATGTGTTCTCCGGGTCTGAATTTGTCGGTACCAACGGGACACCCTACAATCGATGGTAATCATCGATCCGCATCTCTGTAATCGGCATGGCATCCGCGTCATTCGGCGGAGCGGCGTTGTTCTCCGAACGATGACACGTTGTTGCGTTGGTGTGCTCGCGCTGGCCATCACCGGTTGCGGCGAGTTGGAGCCCATCGTCGAACCGGAGATCGTCGATCTCCAATTGACGATGGATACGCTCAGAACTCAAGTGCGCGAGACTCAGCGTAATCTGGCGGAAGTGCGCGCCGAACTGGAATCCCGCCGCCAGGAATTGGCCGATGCACAGGTGGCTCGGGCCCAGCTCGAAGGCCGTGTGCGGGAAGCTGAGCGTCGCGTAAATGAAGCCAGGCACGTCATCGACGTGCAGCGCGAAGAATTGCTGGCAGCACGGGCCGAGCGGGAGCGCGTGTTCCGGAGTAGCTTCCAATTGCCGAATCCGATGAGGCAGTCCCAGAAGCGAGCGGGGAAGCCGGAGACGCTGGGCATGCAACCAGAGGGCGACCCTGCGGCGACCGGAGTCTCACTTCCCTGGTCGTTCGCCCCGCCCTCGACGGCTGTAACGCCGGCGGTCAGTGCCTTTCCGGCGCAACGGCCATCCAGTGCCGCAACGCTGAGGCAGAATCCTCCAATCAGAGAAATTATCGTGATGCCCGGTGATACGCTCTGGAGCCTTGCGCGCAAGCATCGGATGGGTCTTAATCGGCTTCGCTCGATGAACCATCTGACTGACAATCAGATCGAAGCCGGTCAGACATTACTCGTTTTCGATCATCGCGTGCTGACGAGTTCATCCATAGAGACCATCCCCTAACACGGCAACAAGGTTCCGTCTCCGATGTCATAGTCCACGGTATTCATGGCTGTCTTCGCATACAGGGTCGCGCGTCCTGACGGATCAACGCTCGAAGGCCAGATCGAAGGCGACGAGGAACCGGTCGTTCGCGCGAAGCTCGAGGGTCAGGGATTCCTGATCTTCCAGTTGAAGCGCCGTGGGCTGGCCCCGATCCGACCGGTGTTTGAGCTCAGTGCCTTGCGCGGTCTGCCTCTCGGCGAGTTTCTGATCTTCAACCAGGAATTGCTGGCGTTGGTGAAAGCCGGTCTTCCCGTGCTCCGTGTCTGGGACTTGCTGATTGAGCGGGCGCGGCATGAAGGCTTTCAACAGGCGCTTCGCATGATTCGTCAGGACATCCGGGGAGGGGCGTCGGCGTCTGAAGCGCTGAGTCGCCATCCGGGATATTTTTCGGAGCTCTATGTCGCGACGGTGCGAGCGGGGGAACAGTCGGGGAATTTGGCCGAGGTGTTGAAGCGATTCATCGCCTATTTGAAGCTGATGATCGGGCTGCGGCACAAGATTGCCAAGGCGCTTGCCTATCCGGCGTTTCTCGTTCTGACGGGCATCGGCGTCATTGGCTTCCTGCTGAGTTACGTGATGCCGACCTTTATCTCGGTCTATGCAGAGACCGCTAAATCGTTGCCAGTTGCCACACAGCTGCTGATTGATGCGGCTTCCGCCGCAAAAGTGTATGTGCTGCCAGCCTTCACATTACTCGTGGGGCTCATGCTCATCGGCCGCGCCTATTATACGACACCGAATGGCCGTTTCAACGTTGACCGACTGTTATTGCGGGCGCCTCTTGTCGGAATCATCTTCATCAAGCATCACACCATTCAACTGGCCAGGACGCTAGGAACTATCCTGGCCGGTGGGACGCCTCTCGTCGAGGCGTTGCATATCACCAAAAGCGCAGTCTCGAACCGGTACATCGCAGCGGGATTGACGGCGGCCGTGAACGAAATTCGCGAGGGAACTACTCTTGCCGCGGCGCTCGATCGTCCGAAAGTCTTTCCCAAGCTCGCCATCGAGATGTTGTCGGTCGGCGAAGAAACCGGATCGCTGGAGCTGATGTTGCATGATGTCGCCGAATTTTACGAAGTTGATCTCGATCTCCGGCTGACCCAGTTGACCACCTGGATCGAGCCCGCGCTTCTGCTGCTCATGGGCATTCTCGTGGGTGGGATCGTGGTGATTATGTATCTTCCCGTGTTCCAAATGGCGGGAAATGTCTGAACGGAGTAATTCGAGGCGTTTGAAGGCGGTGTGGCAGAGAGTGTGAAAGGAATCCAGGGGTGGCATCTCGAAGCATGACAAGACCGACGCTGGCCGATGTGCTCGTGGGGCAGAGGATGGTCACGAAATCGACTGTGGATCAAACCTTGAACCGGTTGGGCGGCGTCTCGGCTGATCTGGGAGCCACCTTATTGGGTGAAGGCGCTCTTTCTGAAGAACAGCTCGCGCGAGCGCTGGCCATTCAATTCGGGCTGCCATTCGATCCGTTGCTGGATTTCCGGGTAGAGCCATCCTTTTACGAGCGGATGTCGGTGAAGCTGATGCAGCGGCACCCCTTCGTGCCCATTGCCGAGGCGCAGGGTCGTTTGCGAGTCGCGGTTCCTGATCCTCAGGACCTCCTTGGCCTCGATGAACTGGAATTACTCCTGGGCCGAGAGCTCGAACTGGTTGTGAGCCCAAAATCGGCGATCTTGACGGCATTGGAACGCAGTGAAGGCTCGAGCCAGGCGCTGCGCGAACTGGAGGCCGAGTACCGGTCAGTGCTGGTCAAGGAGGATGAACGGGGTGAGGAAATTCTCACGCTCGATCATGCGAGCGAAGATCAGAGCCCTGCCGTCAAGCTGCTGGATTCCATTTTATTGAGCGCCATGCAGCGGCGCGCGAGCGATATCCATGTCGAGGCGGCAGACCGCTCGACGCGGGTCAAGTTTCGGGTCGACGGCATCCTCGTGCCGGCGATGGAGCCGCTCGACATCCGGTTGCACGCTCCGTTGGTATCCCGCTTGAAAGTGATGTCGGACCTCGACATCGCGGAACGGCGGGTTCCCCAGGACGGGAGCTTTCGGATGCGGCTTGAACGGAAGACCGTCGATTTCCGGGTGTCGATTCTGCCGAGCGTGTTCGGTGAGTCGGTCGTCATCCGTATTCTGGACCGGGAAGCGATCAGTACCGGCGTGTCGACTTTGCGCCTGGATCGCCTCGGGTTCAATGAAGAGGACCTCAAGCGGTTCCGGCGTGCCATCACGAAACCCTATGGGATGGTGCTTGTCACTGGTCCGACGGGCAGCGGAAAAACCACGACGCTCTATGCTGCCATCACCGAGATGAACATCAAAGAAGATAAACTCATTACGATCGAAGATCCTGTCGAGTATCAGTTCCCCGGAGTTGTCCAGATCCCGGTCAATGAGAAGAAGGGGCTCACGTTCGCGCGGGGCCTTCGCTCGATTCTGCGTCATGATCCGGACAAGATCATGGTCGGCGAAATACGCGATTCCGAAACAGCTCAGATCGCAATCCAGTCGGCGCTGACGGGACATCTTGTGTTGACGACCGTCCATGCCAACAACGTCTTCGATGTGATCGGCCGGTTTGCCTCCATGGGCATCGACGCCTACAACTTTCTGGCCGCCTTGAACTGCGTGCTCGCACAACGGCTGGTTCGGATGTCGTGTCAGTCGTGTCGCGTTCCGGTTCCTCTCGACAAGACGCTCGCCGAAGAGTCCGGACTCGATTATGAGGAATATAAGGATGCGCATTTTTATCAGGGGAAAGGCTGTCAAGAATGCCATGGGACGGGATACCGCGGCCGGAAATGCATTACGGAATTCTTGGATCTTACGGACGAGATCAAAGAGATGATCTTGTCGGAGCGGCCGCTCTCCGAAATTCGGTATCGTGCGGTGACGGGCGGCATGATCACATTGAGGCAGTCGGCGTTGCGGAAAGTGCTCGATGGAGGGACGACCCTGCGAGAGATCAACCGTGTGACGTTTAGCGAGGAATCATAGCATGTGGTTCTTGAGCGGCAGCCGTCCGACCCAATCCCTGAAGATCGGCGGTCACGCGTTGACATGGGGTGAGAGCTCAAAGACCTGGCGGGGGCGACACCGCTATCGGTGTGCCTTATCGCCCATCCCTTCCGGTGTGGTGAAGCTTTCGCCGATCGATGGCAATGTGGTCGACCGGGGGGTGTTGGAAGAACGGATTCGGTCGCTCGCGGGCCCTCCCAGACGGCTGCGGTTCTTTGGGCGTACGTTGCTGTCTGGTCTGCCTCGGTCGGTGACATTGGTCTTGCCGGACCTCGCGGTCCGCTCGACCGTGCTGCAGCTCGAGCAGGTCCCTAATCGTCGAGAGGAGCAGGAGGCGCTCATTCGGTGGCGATTGGGACAGGAACAGCGTCTGCCTTTGACGGGCGTCAAACTCAATTGGCAGGTCTTTCCTCCTCGGCATCCCAAAGAGGGCGTTCATATGGTGCTGGTGATCGCCGTGCAGGAGTCGATTCTTGCTGAGTACGAGGCCGCCTGCGAAGCAGCGGGACTGCTTCCACGAGAAGTGACCGTGGCCAGTTTTCGGCTGTTCGATCTCTGGCTCAAGGCCGCGGGGGGAACCCGATGCCTGAATC
>Ga0207648_10005624_pt1 | contig 12598 bp, 8 predicted proteins | sample KBSMisM32_FD_184310 | JGI IMG/M metagenome (GOLD analysis project Ga0207648, IMG submission 184310) | Miscanthus rhizosphere microbial communities from Kellogg Biological Station, Michigan, USA - KBS Miscanthus M3-2 (SPAdes) (version 2) | ecosystem: Host-associated > Plants > Roots > Rhizosphere...
CCGCACATGGAGCAGAAGTGCGCGACCTTGCTGCTGTCCTTGGGCAGGGTCTCGTCGTGGAACTCGCGCGCGGTGTCCGGGTCGAGGCCGAGGTTGAACTGATCCTGCCAGCGGAACTCGAAGCGCGCCTTGGAGAGCGCATCGTCACGCGCCCGGGCACCGGGGTGCCCCTTGGCGACGTCGGCCGCATGCGCCGCGATCTTGTACGCGATGATCCCCTGCTTCACATCGTCGCGGTCCGGCAGGCCCAGGTGCTCCTTGGGTGTGACGTAGCACAGCATCGCGGTGCCGGCCCATCCGATCATCGCGGCGCCGATGGCGCTGGCGATGTGGTCGTAGCCCGGCGCGATGTCGATGGTCAGCGGGCCCAGCGTGTAGAACGGCGCCTCGTGGCAGTGCTTGAGCTGCTCGTCCATGTTGGCCTGGATCATGTGCATGGGCACATGGCCGGGCCCTTCGATCATGGTCTGCACATCGTGCTTCCAGGCCAGTTGCGTGAGCTCGCCCAGGGTGCGCAACTCGGCGAACTGGGCCTCGTCGTTGGCGTCGGCGCCCGAGCCCGGGCGCAGGCCATCGCCCAGCGAGAAGCTCACGTCGTACGCCTTCATGATGTCGCAGATGTCCTCGAAGTGCGTGTAGAGAAAGCTCTCGCGGTGGTGGGCGATGCACCACTTGGCCATGATCGAGCCGCCGCGCGAGACGATGCCGGTGCGGCGGTTGGCCGTCAGGTGGATGAAGGGCAGGCGCACGCCGGAGTGGATGGTGAAGTAGTCCACGCCCTGCTCCGCCTGCTCGATCAGCGTGTCGCGGTAGATCTCCCACGTCAGGTCTTCGGGCCGCCCGCCGGCCTTCTCGAGCGCCTGGTAGATCGGGACGGTGCCGATCGGCACCGCCGAGTTGCGCAGGATCCACTCGCGCGTCTGGTGGATGTCGCGCCCGGTCGAGAGATCCATCACGGTGTCGGCGCCCCACAGCGTCGCCCAGCGCAGCTTCTCGACTTCTTCCTCGATCGACGAGGTCACCGCGGAGTTGCCGATGTTGGCGTTGATCTTCACCGCGAAATGGCGGCCGATGATCATCGGCTCGAGCTCGACGTGGTTGACGTTGGCCGGGATGATGGCCCGGCCGCGCGCCACCTCGTCGCGCACGAACGCCGGATCGAAGCCCTCGCGGACGGCGACGAACTCCATCTCTGGCGTGACGATGCCCTTGCGCGCGTAGTGCAGCTGCGTGAGCGGCGACGTCCCTCTGCGCGGCGCGACCCACGGCTCACGCAGTTTCGGGAGCCCGTCACGGACGTCGTGCCCGGCCGGCCCGCTGGCGTCGTAGACGCGCAGCGACTCGCCGTTGGTCAGCGAGATCTCGCGCATTGGCACGCGCACGCCGCCAGGCCCGTCGACGTAGACCTTGCGCGAGCTCGGGAAGGCGGCTGCGAAATCCGTGGGAGAGAGCGGCGTGAACGAGGCGCGTGTGGTCATGATGTACCCGGAGGATCACTATAACAGGCCGTGTTGACCCCCGTTCATGTGTCGTGCGCCAGGCGGACGCCGAGACTGTAGCCGCGATCCTGCGGCCGGTGCGTATAGCGGAGGCCGCAACGGGCGCTGTCGGCGCCGAAGCGCCAGCTTCCGCCGCGAATCACCTTCGGCCCGGAGCCGCACTGGGCGCGGGGATCGGTGACGCTGCCGGCGGGATAGGGGCAATGATCGTCGCTCGTCCATTCCCAGACGTTGCCCGCCATGTCGAACAGGCCGAACGCATTCGGCGGATAGCTGCCGACAGGCTTGGTCCGTTCGCCATCGTAGTTCGCGCGCGAGGTCGTCATCGTGCCGCGCGCGCCGTAGGCCTCGCGTCCGCCGGCGCGGCAGGCATATTCCCACTCCGCCTCCGTCGGCAGCCGGAACCCGGGCCACGGGCTGGCGGCATTGAGCCGCTGCAGAAAGGCGTCGACGTCCAGGTAGGTGATGCGCTCGACCGGGCAGCGCGGGCAGTGTGAGAAGTTCGAAGGATTGCTGCCCATGACCCGCGTCCACTCGGCCTGCGTGATTTCGTGGACCCCTATATAAAAGGAGCGCGACAGGGTCACGAGGTGGAGCTGCTCCTGGGCCTCGCGCCGCGGCTCGGTGGGTGGAGTTCCCATCTGGAACGATCCCGCGGGGATGCGGGCGAAGACCATCCCGGTCAGCGGATCGGTCCGGTGTGAGGGGCCTGCCGCCAGCAGCGCCGTCGCCGCGAGTGCGGCAAACCCTCGGATCCACACGGGCCGCAGTATGACCGGTTTCGCGAGGGCGCTTGGCGAAACCGGACAATCGGACGCTGCCGTCCCGCGGCGAACGCTGGTAAATGCTCTGTGCGCCGCGGATTCCCCTTCGCACGCATTGGCACGACTCTCGCCAGAGCGGCGCGGATGGAGAAGCTGCTGCAGGACCTGCGTTACGCCGTCCGGACGCTGTTCCGGACGCCCGGGTGGACGTCCATGGCGGTGGTCACGCTGGCGATCGGGACCGGCGCCAACGCCGCCGTCTTCAGCTTCGTCGACGCGCTGCTGTTCCGTCCCGCCCCGGCCATCTCGCCGGCGCGGCCGCTGGTCAGCGTCTTTACGAGCGACTTCAGCAGCGGTCCGTACGGCACCACGTCGTACGCCGACTTCCTTTCACTGATGCAGGACACCACGGCGTTTGCCACGCTGGCCGCGGTTGACGACTCCGGCATCGCGCCGATGCGGGCCGGCGACGACGTGCAGCGCGTGCGCGTGGCGCGCGTGAGCGGCGAGTACTTCAGCCTGCTCGGCCTGCGCGCGCTCACCGGGCGGCCGCTGACCGCCGCCGACGCCGCGCCGTCGGCGCCGCCCGTCGCGGTGATCAGCGCGCCCCTGTGGGAGCGCGTCTTCGGCGCGTCCGCCGCGGTCATCGGCACCAACGTCGTCATCAACGGGAAGCCGTACGAGATCGTCGGCGTCGCGCCGCGGCGGTTCCTGGGCATCGACGCGGGCAACGCGATCGACACGTGGGTGCCGCTCACGCCGCCCGGCGGCGCGCCGTCGGAGCGCGGCAACCGCAACTACGACGTCATCGGCCAGCTTCGCGACGGCGTCACGATCAAGCAGGCGCAGTCGCAGCTCGACATGCTGGCGGCGCGGCTCGCGCAGGAATACCCCGAGACCAACCGCGGCACGCTGACCCGTCCGTCCGAGCCGCGGCCCATCCTGGTGGCGCCGACGAAACGGATCTCTCCGGCGTTCCGCGGGCAGGTCGTCATGCTCGGCGCGGTGCTGATGGGCGGCGTCGGGCTGGTGCTGCTGCTGGCGTGCGCGAACGTCGCCAGCCTGCTTCTGTCGCGAACGACGACGCGCGCGAGGGAGATCGCGGTGCGTCGCGCGCTTGGCGCGAGCGCGGGGCGGCTGCTGCGGCAGATGCTCACCGAGACCGCGGTGATTGCCGCGGCGGCGACCGTCGTCGGGATGATCTTCGCGGCGTGGACCGCCGACATCCTGCCGTCGTTCTTCCCGCCGGAGATCGCGGCGGCGCTGGACGCGACGCCGGGCTGGCGGGTGGCGATCTTCGCGATGGGGCTCGCCGCGGTGGCGGCGCTGCTGGTCGGCGTCATGCCCGCCGTCCGCGCGATCCGTCCGCCGCTCGCGGCGTCGCTGCGCGGTGCCGCGGGCGACATCACCGAGCGCACCGCGTCACGATCGCGCACCACCCTGGTCGTCGCGCAGATCGCGATCGCGTGCGTGCTGCTGGTCACCGCGTCGCTGCTCGCGCAGAGCGTGATCAACCAGTTGCGCGCCGATTACGGGTTCCGCACGCGGCAGGCGCTGCTCTCGACGGTCGAAGTGCCGTCGGCGCTCGGCCCCTCGGGAGGCCAGGTCTTCTACGACGAGGCGCGCACGCGCGTGGCGGCGGTGGCGGGGGTCACCGGGGTCGCCTGGGTGCGCACGCTTCCGTTCTCGCGCGGCAGCCGGCGCGGATTCACTCCGCAGGGCTACACCCCGCGCGCGGGCGAAGACCTCGAGCTCTTCTACAACATCGTCAGTCCCGAGTACTTCGACACGATGGGGATCAAGGTGCAGGGCGGGCGTGGCTTCAGCGCGGCCGACGTCGAGAAGGGACAGCCGGTGGCCGTCGTCAACGAGACGCTGGCGCGGCGGTACTTCAACGGCGCCGCCGTGGGGCGTCACCTCGCGGACAGCGGCGGCCATGCGCTCGAGATCGTCGGCGTCGTGCAGTCCGGGAAGTGGCTGACGGTGGCGGAGGACGCGCCGCCGATTGTCTACTACCCGCTGGCGCAGCTCTATTCGCCGCGCATGTCGATGATCGTGCGTACCGGGACGGCGCCGGATCGCGTTGCGGCGGCCGTCCGCCGGGAGATCCGCGCGTCGGCCGCGGACGTCCCGGTCTACCGCGTGGTCACGCTGTCGGCGCACGTCGAGGAGGCGCTGGCGGCGGAGCGGTTGAGCGCGTCGCTGGTGTCGGCGTGCGGCGTGCTCGCCGCGGCGCTGGCCATCGTCGGCCTCTACGGCGCCGTCGCGTATCTGGTGGCGCGGCGCACGCGCGAGATCGGCGTCCGCGTCGCGCTGGGCGCGCAGCCGCGGCACGTCATGTTCCTCGTCGTCCGGCACGGGCTGGGGATCGCGCTCGGCGGGATCGCGATCGGTCTGGCGGCGGCCGCCGGCTTCGGCGCGCTGCTGCGCTCGATGCTCTACGGCGTGACGCCGACGAACCCGGCGACGCACCTCGCCGTCGCGCTGGCGCTCACGCTGGTCGCGCTCCTCGCGGCGTGGGTCCCCGCCCGCCGCGCCGTCCGCCTCGATCCCGCCCGCGCGCTGACGCAGGACTGACGGCGGGGTCTGACCCCGCCGTCACGCACGTGTTTCGGCGGTTGTCCGAACGAGTCAGCACACCAACGCACTCGAGTGGCGACGAGCGACGGTGAAATTGGGGTCTGACCCCACGACGGACAAGTCCCACGCAGTCAGTGAGTTGGCGGGATCCGTGGGCGGAGGGCGATTTTTACGCTAACTTCCTCAAAATCAAGCACTTGAGGTAATACGTCTCCGGGACGTTGAGCAGGATCGGGTGGTCGCGGCCCTGCGCGCGCTTCTCGACGAGCGTGACTTCGACGCCGGCGTCGACGGCCGCCGACGCCACGATGTCGAGGAACATCGCCTCGCTCACGTTGTACGAGCAACTGCACGTCACCAGGAACCCGCCCGGCTGCAGCAGCTTCAGCGCCCGCAGGTTGATCTCCTTGTAGCCCGACAGCGCCTTCTTCACCGCCGCCTTGTTCTTGGCAAACGCCGGCGGATCCAGGACGATCGTGTCGAAGCGCGCCCCCAGCCGCTCCTGCTCGCGCAACTCGTCAAACACGTTCATCGCGCGCGCCTCGACGTTGGCCAGGCCGTTCCGCGCGGCGTTGTCGCGGATCCGCGCCACGGCGTCCTCCGAGATATCGACCGCCAGGACCGACTCGCACTTCGGCGCCAGCGCCAGCGCGAAACCGCCGTTGTAGCTGAACGCATCGAGCATCCGGCCGCGCGCGTAGCGCAACGCGGCCTCGCGGTTCTCGCGCTGGTCGAGGAACAGCCCGGTCTTCTGCCCCTTCCACGGATCGACCTGATAGCGGACCGCGCCTTCGCGCACCTCGAGATGCTCGGGCACCGCGCCGGCCAGCACCTCGACGCGCTGCTCGAGCCCCTCGAGCAGCCGCACCCGCGGATCGTTGCGCGCGAGGATCCCCGCCGGACGGACGATGTCGGCGAGCGCCGCGGTGATCTCCTTCAATCGGCGATCGATGCCCTGCGACAGCGCCTGGACGACGAGGTGATCGCCGTAGCGATCGACGATGAGGGACGGCAGGCGGTCCGCCTCGCCGTGGACCAGCCGATACGCGCTCGCGTCGAGATGCAGCGACTCGCGGTAGGCCACCGCCGCGGCGATCCGCCGGCGGATGAAATCGCCGGCCGGCGCCGCCGATCCGAACTCGATCATCCGCAGCGTGATCTCGGATCGATCGCTGAACAGCGCGTGCCCGACCGGGCGGCCGCGCGTGCCGACGACCTGCACGAGATCGCCCGGCGCCGCGCTCGATTCCGCCACGTCGCTGCGGTAGATCCACGGATGCCCCGCGCGCGCGCGGTCTTCGCCTCGGCGGGAGATGGTGACGCTGGACATCGTATAATCACATCTTATGCGCATCGCGATCGGCGCAGACCACGCGGGCTTCCCGCTGAAGCAGCACCTCGTCGCGACGCTGACGCGGCTCGGCCACCAGGTGGACGATCGCGGCACGCACAGTACGGCGTCGACCGACTACCCGCCGATCTGCGCCGAGGTGGCGCGACTGGTCGTCGCCGGGCAGGCCGACCGCGGCATCGTCATCGGCGGCAGCGGGCAGGGGGAACAGATCGCGGCGAACAAGGTGCACGGCATCCGCGCCGCCCTCTGCAACGACCTCTACACCGCGCGCCTGTCCCGCGAGCACAACGACGCCAACGTGCTGGCCATCGGCGGCCGGATCGTCGCCGCCGGGCTGGCCGACGAGATCATCGCGCTGTGGCTGGCGACCGCGTTCGACGGCGGACGCCACCAGCGCCGCCTGGATCAGATCGCCGGGATCGAGCGTGAAGAGGACGCGGGCCACCGCCAGGGCTACGGCGGACCGGGCCGCGAGGCCGCCGCGCGCTAGCCATCGTCAACCACGAACGACAGGGACCGCCGATGTCGACAACCGAAACGCCTTCCCGCTGGCGCACGCTCGCCGAGACCGACGCCGAGATCGCGCAGGCCATCAAGGACGAGCTGCACCGCCAGAACTCCGGCCTCGAGCTGATCGCGTCCGAGAACTTCGTCAGCCAGGCGGTGCTGCAGGCCGCCGGCTCGGTGATGACCAACAAGTACGCCGAGGGCTACCCGGGCAAGCGCTACTACGGCGGCTGCGAGTTCGTCGACGTCGCCGAGTCGCTGGCGATCGCGCGCGCCAAGCAGCTGTTCGGCGCCGAGCACGCCAACGTGCAGCCGCACTCCGGCGCGCAGGCCAACATGGCCGTCTACTTCTCGCTGCTCAAGCCGGGCGACACGGTGCTCGGGATGAACCTCGCGCACGGCGGCCACCTCACGCACGGGCATCCGCTCAACTTCTCCGGCAAGCTCTACTCGATCGTCCCCTACGGCGTGCGCAAAGACGACGAGCGGATCGACTACGAGGAGCTGGAGAAGCTGGCGCACGAGCACAAGCCGAAGATGATCATGGTCGGCGCGAGCGCCTACCCGCGGGTCATCGACTTCGAGCGGATCGGCGCGGTCGGCAAGGCGGTGGGCGCGCCGGTCGTCACCGACATGGCGCACATCGCCGGGCTCGTCGCCGCGGGCGTCCACCCGAGCCCCGTGCCGCACTCCGACTTCGTGACGACCACGACGCACAAGACGCTGCGCGGACCGCGCGGCGGCATGGTCCTCTGCCGCACGCAGTACGCGAAGGATCTCGATCGCACGACGTTCCCCGGCATCCAGGGCGGACCGCTGATGCACGTCATCGCCGCGAAGGCGGTGTGCCTGAAGGAAGCGATGGAGCCGGCGTTCGCCGATTACCAGAAGCAGATCGTCGCCAACGCGAAGCGCCTCGCGGCGGCGCTGTCGGCGGCGGGCTTCCGTCTCGTCAGCGGCGGCACCGACAATCACCTCATGCTGGTGGACGTGTTCTCGAAGGGGATCACCGGCAAGGTCGCCGAGGCGGCGCTCGGCAAGGCCAGCATCACGGTCAACAAGAACGCCATCCCGTTCGATCAGAATCCTCCGATGGTCGCGAGCGGCATTCGCGTCGGCACGCCGGCGATCACCAGCCGCGGCATGCGCGAGCCGGAGATGGATCGCATCGGCGAGTTCATCGCGCGGGTGCTCGCGTCCCCGGACGACGAGGCGGCGCTGGGTCGGGTGAAGGCTGAAGTCGAGGCCCTGTGCCGCAAGTTCCCCCTCTACCCCGAAACGTAGATCTGGCTGCCGCCGTCGAGGCGGTCTTCGCGCCGGGCGGCCCGCTGGCCACCGCACTCGACGGCTTCGAGGCGCGGCCGGCGCAGCTCGAAATGGCGGCGGCCGTCGCGGACGTCATCGCCGAAGGGGGCGTCCTGCTCGCGGAAGCGGGCACCGGCACAGGGAAGACGCTCGCCTACCTGGTCCCCGCGATCCTCAGCCGCCAGCGCGTGCTCGTCTCGACCGGGACGAAGAACCTCCAGGAACAGATCTTCTTCAAGGACCTGCCGGTCCTGCAGCACACGCTCGGCATCCCCTTTACCGCCACCTACATGAAGGGACGGGGCAACTATCTCTGCCTGCATCGCTTCGACGCCCTCAAGGAGGGAGCGATGCACACCCACGACGAGCGCGTCGCCGTCCGCGTCATCGACGAGTGGTCGCGCGAGACCGAGACCGGCGATCGCGCCGAGATGGCCGACCTGCCCGAGGATCTGCCGTTCTGGCCGGAGATCGCCGCCACCAGCGAGAACTGCATCGGCGCCGACTGCCCGCGCTTCAACGACTGCTTCGTCACGAAGATGCGTCAGCGCGCCGCCGAATCGGACGTCGTCATCGTCAATCACCACCTGCTCTGCGCCGATGCGTCGGTGCGGCAGAGCGCGTTCGGCGAAGTGATCCCCTCCTGCCAGTACGCGATCGTCGACGAGGCGCACCAGCTCGAGGATGTCGCGACGCAGTACTTCGGGCGCGCGATCAGCAACTACCGCTTCGACGACTTCGCGCGCGAGGTGACCCGCGCGATCGCGACGAAGCAGATTCCCGACGACGAGCAGGCCGACAACCTGGCCTCCGACCTGGAGAACGTGCGCGACGGGGCGCGGCTCTTCTTCGGCCGCCTGCAGATGCTGCGCTTCGACGCCGCTGACGCGCGCCTCGGGCAGGGCGCCTCCATGGGCAACGAGAGCCGCGTGCGCGTGACCGCGAAGACGCTCGAGCCGGCGGCGCACGACACGGCGGCGCTGGTGCGTGCGCTCGAGGCGATCGAGGCAACGGTGGCGCTCACCAGGGACGCGCCCGAAGACGTCATCGCGCTCGGCCGCCGCGCGGCGGAGCTGCGCGACGACCTGCGCTTCCTGACGCGCGCCGACGATCCGGGACACGTCTACTACATGGACATCCGCGGGCGCGGCGTGTTCCTGCGCGCGTCGCCGATCGACGTGTCGGACGTGATCCGCGAGATGCTCCTCGATCGCATGAAGGCGACGGTGCTCACCTCGGCGACCCTCGCCGTCGACGGGCGATTCGACTACGTCCGCGGACGCCTCGGCATCCGCCGCGCGCACGAAGCGCGCCTTGCCTCCGAGTTCGACTACACACGGCAGGCGATCCTCTACCTGCCGAAGCGCATGCCCGATCCGCGATCGCCGCAATTCGTGGTCGAGGCCGGGCGCGAGGTCGTCGAGATCCTGAAGCGGACCGACGGCCGCGCCTTCGTGCTCTTCACGAGCTACGCAAACCTCCGCCAGGTGCACGAACGGGCGGCGTCGCAGCTGTCGTTTCCAATCCTCGTGCAGGGCAGCGCGCCGCGCAGCGCGCTGCTGCGCGATTTCAAGACCACGCCCAACGCGGTCCTCTTCGCGACCTCCAGCTTCTGGCAGGGGGTGGACGTCGTCGGCGAAGCCCTGAGCTGCGTGATCATCGACAAGCTGCCGTTCGCGTCGCCGGGCGATCCCATCACCTCGGCGCGCATCGAGGCGATCAACGAGGCGGGCGGCAACGCCTTTGCCGAGTACCAGATCCCGCTGGCCATCCTGGCGCTGCAGCAGGGGCTGGGACGGCTGATCCGCCACCGCCAGGATCGCGGCGTCCTGGCGATTCTCGATCCACGGCTGCGGACGATGGGGTACGGGCGAAGATTTCTGGCCTCGCTGCCCCCCGCACCTGTAACGCACGACCTCGATCGGATCGATAAGTTCTTCGATGCCTGACGTCGACGCCGGAGTGGTCCGCCCGATCCTCAAGTGGGCCGGCGGGAAGCGGCAGCTCCTGCCGGAGCTGCGACCGTTCTATCCCGCGCAGTTCACGCGCTATCTCGAGCCGTTTCTCGGGAGCGGCGCGGTCTTCCTCGATCTCTACAACCTGGGGCTGCTGCGGGGCCGGACCGTCGTCCTCTCCGACATCAACGCCGACATCATCGGCTGCTACCGCGCCGTCCGCGACGAGGTCGGCGAAGTGATCACGGCGCTGCGCGAGCTGGAACGCGACTATCAGCTCGGCGGAGACGCGCACTTCTACGGGATCCGCGATCGCGCGTTCAACCCGGCGCGGCGGCACGTGCACGCGCGCCCGGACCCGGCGGCCGCCTACACGCCGCGGCTGGCGGCGATGCTGATCTTCCTGAACCGCACCGGCTACAACGGCCTGTTCCGGCTCAATTCGCGCGGGGACTACAACGTGCCGGCGGGGCGCTACTCGAACCCGACGATCTGCGACGAGGCCAACCTGCGCGCGTGGAGCCAGGCGCTCGGGCGGCCCGGGGTCACGCTGCGCGTCGCGCCGTTCGACGAGTCGCTTCGCGAGGCCGGGCAGGACGACTTCGTCTACCTCGATCCGCCCTACGCCCCCGTCAGCGCGACGGCGCGGTTCACGTCGTACACGGCCGGGGGATTCGACGCGGCCGCGCAGCACCGCCTGCAGCAGGCGGTGATCCGCCTGTCGTGCCGGCGGGCGTTCGTCCTGCTGAGCAACTCGGCGGCGCCCCAGATCCGGGCGCTCTACACGCGGCAGGCGGCGAAGATCGCCGGCCTGAAGGCGACTTCGGTGGCGGCGCGGCGGGCCATCAACTCGCGCGCGTCCAGCCGCGGCCCGGTGCGCGAATACCTCATCACCAACGTGGACCGGCGGCCCGCCTGACGCGACACAGCGGCCGGTATAATAGGACGCGGCGGACCTGACGGTCCCCCTTCAACTGGAGGTTTCATGACGGGCGCCACCATTCGCCGGACGCTCTCGATCTGCGCCATGGCCATCGGCCTGGCGATCGTCGCCGCACCGGCTTCCGCCCAGACCGGGCAGATCAAGGGCAAGGTCGTCGATCAGCAGGGCAACCCGGTCGACGGCGTGAAGATCACGATGTACAACCAGAACACCAACCGCAGCCTGGAGACCAAGACCAACAAGAAGGGTGAATACATCCAGGTCGGCCTCACGCCTGCGAAGTACAAGGTGACCGCGTCGAAGGGGGAGCTGAGCGACGTCAAGGAAATCGACATCCACCTCGACATGGCCAATCTCGACTTCAAGCTCGCGCCGGGTGGCGGCGCGGCAGGCGGGTCGATGTCGAAGGAAGAGGCCGCGAAGGTCCGGGCGAAGGTGGATGCGGCCAACAAGGCGTTCGCGGAAGGCGTCGACCTGAGCAACGCCGGCAAGAACGACGAAGCCATCGCCAAGTTCAACGAGGTCATCGCCGCGATGCCGGCCTGCGCCGAGTGCTACTCGAACATCGGCACGTTGAAGACGAAGGACAAGAAGTTCGACGAGGCGGAAGCCGCCTACAAGAAGGCGATCGAAGTGAAGCCGGAGTTCGCCGAGGCCTACAACGGGCTGGCCAACCTCTATAACGCCGAGAAGAAATTCGACCAGGCGGCCGAAGCCAGCAAGAAGGCCATGGAGCTCAGCGGCGGCGCCGCTGGCGCGGCCGGGACCGCGGGAGCCGGCGGGGGCAACGCCGCGGCCATCTTCAACCAGGGCGTCATCCTCTGGAACGCCGGCAAGATCCCTGACGCGAAGGCGCAGTTCGAGCAGGCCGTGAAGCTCGACCCGAACATGGCCGACGCGCAGTACTGGCTGGGCATGGCACTGGTCAACGGCGGCGATACCGCCGGCGCGAAGCCGAAGTTCGAGACTTACCTCAAGCTCGCGCCCACCGGGCAGTACGCCGACATCGCCAAGAGCATCCTCGCGACGATCAAGTAAGCGAGCGGCGTGAACGACATCGAAAGCCACCTCGCGGCGATCCGTTCGCGGATCGCCGCGGCGGCGGCGGCGGCGGGCCGGACGCCGACCGACGTCTCCCTCCTCGCGGTCTCGAAGATGTTCGGTCCCGACCACGTCAGGGCCGCGTATGCCGCCGGCCAGCGCGACTTCGGCGAGAACAAGGTCCAGGAAGCCCTGCAGAAACAGGAGGCAACGGCCGATCTAGCCATCAGGTGGCATCTCATCGGTCATCTCCAGTCGAACAAGGCGAAGAAGGCCGCCCCGGCTTTTGCAGCGATTCACTCGGTCGACTCGGTCGAGCTGCTGCGGCGCATCGATGCGGCGGCGGTCGAGGCGGGTTCGGCGCCGGACGTCTACATCCAGGTGGACCTCGCCGGCGAGGACACGAAGTTCGGCGCGCCGGAAGCGGAAGCCGGCGCCATCGCGCGGGCGGCAGCGTCCTGCCGCGCGGCACGGCTCAAGGGACTGATGCTGCTGCCGCCGTGGTTCGATGACCCGGAGCTGGCGCGGCCGTATTTCCGCCGGCTGCGCGGGCTGCGCGACCGGCTGATCGAGGAGGGCATCGACGCCGCGCTGCTGCACGAGCTGTCGATGGGCATGAGCCACGACTTCGAAGTGGCGATCCAGGAAGG
>Ga0207648_10005626_pt1 | contig 12594 bp, 10 predicted proteins | sample KBSMisM32_FD_184310 | JGI IMG/M metagenome (GOLD analysis project Ga0207648, IMG submission 184310) | Miscanthus rhizosphere microbial communities from Kellogg Biological Station, Michigan, USA - KBS Miscanthus M3-2 (SPAdes) (version 2) | ecosystem: Host-associated > Plants > Roots >...
AGAATCATCAACAAGAATATCTACATCGTCTATTCTTTCTTTATCGTTATAAAATTCCACCACTCCAACCGAGTTGCGGTAATCATTGCAATAATAGGTTCTGGAGCTTTCTTCCTTTATCTGCACCGGGGCATCCGAGCTTCCCAATACGAATCGGAAATCCCGTTTAGACTGGCTAATAACGATATTCTTACTATCCTTATTGGAAGTCTGGGAGAATGCAACGGCTGTATAGAACAGCATGATTGCTGTTGCAAATGTTTTTATCATTGGAGATTGGGGCGGTAATTTGAAAACTGTATTACCGGTTATTTACAACGTAAAAACGCTTCTCTCTATTGTTTACTGAATTTCCAGGAACGCCATTGATCATACCGCGACAATCAGAAGATCCGCATCTGCATTCAAATGGTTCCATATTTTCATCGAGGAATTGAGAATAGTCCAGAGTCAGTTCTTCGCCAGCATAGATATCTCCGAGAGCAACAACATTCAATCCATCCAGCCCGGTATTGGCATCGCAGCTATGGTTTTGAGGTGCCCATTCGGTTGGATTCTCATCCCATAACACAAATATCTCTTCGCTTACCGCATAGGCATACCGCCGGAAATTAAGTTTCTGATCTTCGCTCCAGTTGGCATCAACAAATCGTTTGGTTACGATACGCTGGGCCTTTTCTTCTCCCGCAAAGATGATCTCTCCTTCTTTAATGTCCTTAGCCGCATAAATACCGAAGCCGGCTATGGAATTGCCTTTTATTTGATATGGCTTACGTTTTCTTTCATGACGGGCTATCCCCTCCGCAATAATATGTTTCAGGAATCCGGACTGGCCGGCATTATCATATTTCAGGATGAAGTCGGCTGAACCTTCATATCCATCCGTATAGAAAACCGAGCAGGTAAAATTGATCTCCAGGAAATAGATCTCATTCTTACTATTCACCCGGAAATCAAGCCGGCCATAGCCTACACCGTTAAATCCTTTAAATATCCTTTCGGAAGCTGCCCGCAATTCCTTTTCCAGAACAGGATCCGTGCACGGGAAATTACAATCAGGGTGAAGTTCCGAGGTCTTTAAAGAATAGGTCTTGAACTTTTTGCCTTCAGGAAAAACATATTCAACTGGTTTGAAGACGGTACAACTTTTTCCATCCGGGTTAGCAGCCACCAGTACGGTAAACTCTCTGCCATCAATATATTCTTCCACCAGCAGCGGACCATATTCATTATATATCTCAACCACCTTTTTCAGGAGGTCTTTCTTGCTCTTCAGGATAGATTTCTCATCTATACCCAGGCTATCACCGGCCTTAGCTGGTTTAATAAACATGGGATAAGACAGGTGTTCTCTTACTTTATCAATATCCTCCGTCTGTTCAATAATGAAGTATCCGGGAGTTTTCACGCCTTCGCAATAAGCTACATATTTCATGAGCTCCTTGGTAGGATCATATAACTTGGCAGAAGGTCCGGTATAAGGAAGATCCAGCAGGTCCAGACTATGGATTACGTCAATAGAAGGCACTTCCCATTCCAGGTAGCCTTCACAGAGGTTGACAAAAATGTCATAATTCTTCTTCTTTAATTCCTTTAGCTGGCGGTAGGTGGTCAGCTTGTTCAGGAGTACATGATCCACCTCGGCATCGGGCAATAATGAGGAGAGGTTACGGGAAGGATCATAATTTTTGTAATCGACTCCCGTGGTTGAATAGTCGGGTTGCAGGATACAAACCTTCATGCAGTAAAATTAAAAGGTTAAGTTTCTTCTGGAAAAAGCATCCGTTAATATCTTCCTGACCATGCCGGAAAAGGATTTTTCGGCATAGCGTAGGATGGCACCGATGGAAGTATAGTCCTCATCTTCGCTCAATCCGCACTGTGCATTTACTTCCAGCATGTACAATTTCCCGGTGTTTTTATCCATTCGGATATCGAGCCGGCCATAACCGGTACCGCCAACAGCCTTATAAGCCTGAAGACTTAATTTCTCGATCTTTTTGACGAGAGAAGCATCTGGCTTTTGATAATGATAAAAATTATCATTCCCTGGCATTGGCTTCTCATCCTCGTAGATTTCCCATAGCCTGTCAAATGATAAAAACTTTTCTTCTTCCGGGAGGGATTCATGGAAGATTCTTTCAACGGGAGGATAAACAAAGCAGTTAGCCAGGTCGGATGAGGAACCTACGATAAATGAAGTGAATTCAGGACCCGTTATAAACTGTTCAACAAAAAGTCCATCAGCCAGGAGGTTCCATCCCCGGTAGCCTTTCTGGATCTCTTTGACACGGTCCATTAATTCTTCATCAGTATATACTACATTCTTTATTGAAACGCCCATACTGCCACCTGAAACGGCGGGCTTAATAATAAGTGGGGCGCCCAATCTTTTGCAAATGCCTTTAATGGAATCATCACTTCCATCAATAATCTCCCATTTGGCATGTGAAACACCGGCCTCATCAAAGGCCTTCTTCATGGGTATCTTGGAAGTGGTAATACGATAGTAATGATCGTCAGAACCTGTATAGATCAGGTTATGCTTTTCCAACTCATGGATAACTGAAACGCCAGGGGTTCCATTTACTTCATCCCCATCACAAAGATTAAGGACCACCGGGATCTTACGGCCGGACTTCTTTTTAATACTGGCGATAACTTCAGGATAGTTATCGGTAGTTACGGGTTGCCAGGTCCAGTCTGCCTTTAATTCTTCAAAGGCAGCCGTGTATTCCTTAAGACTTTGGGAGAAGTCGTAATAATATTGAAGGTTGGGGTCATCGGTCAGAAGATGGGGGTATAATACCCATACTTTCAACTTGTCAATAGGGTCTGCCGCAACTCGGGAGATCTTCCTCTTAAGCCCTTTTTTCTTTACTTGACCGATCATGCAATTGTTGTTGTATAAAGCGCGTAAGCGTATAGCTTCTTAATACCTGGGGATTGATATGCGCAGCACCCTTTATCTCGCCCAGGCACCTGCTGGTACCACAATAGCATTTGAAGGGTTGAACCATATCCCATTCGGTAGAAGGATAGAAGAAAGTCATTTCATCCCCTTCAGCAATGGGCTTTAACGCTACAACCTGCATGGCGTAAGTATCGAAAAACACATTGGGATCACAGCTGTGATTGATGTATTGCAGATGCTCTGGCTGCAACATAATGTGTTTGTCGATTCCAACCTGAACAGTAAGGTAAGTTGGCCTGGACATAGTTTTACCAGCTGAAAACTCAGCTACAACCTGTCCTGGCTCATACTTCTGTTGAGCGAAAAAGGCTTTTTGATTGTTATCGATGTTTTGCCGAACTACGGCGAAGATGTGATCGCTTACTAAGCGATACGATGGGTTAGTGGCGGTTATCATAATTGAATTGATATGAAAAGATAGTTATAAACTTTAATGTAACAAATCATAGAAACACAAATGTGAATAATTTTATAGAATTGTTGAATAACATTACCCTTCTAATCATTATAACTACTGCCTTAATCATCATTAATAGTACTATCTATTACCCCTATTAGCCGTTATTGAATGGTTAATCCTATAGCTAAATCTATATTGAAGTCTTATAAAACAGCCATAACGCTGCTTTTAATCCCAATAACTATCCCGATAGCTATAGGATGATCCATATCATATATTATACCATTAAGGGTTAATAACTCCTGGTAATAGCTATCGGGACCATTGGGATAGCTGGTTGTTAACAGGTATAAGGGAAGGTGATATTATATATTTGAGGGATTGGCTGACAGCTTACGATACTCATTCCAGGCAATAAACAGCCTTATATCCCCAAAGCCTATTTCATTACCCAGTCTTTCTTTTAATGAAGTAAGAGGCTCACCGGTATAGTCCTTTAATACAGGTTCCAATATTATTATCTTCTCCGGTGACAGGATTTCCTCAATGGGAATAGATCCAATCTGTACATAATGGGCTAAATGACCTTCTATGGTTTGAGGGGTTAAGTTTCTTGTTTTGGCTATGGCGGCAATGGTTAATCCATCCCGATATAACCGGTATGATTCAGCCTTTGTATCAACCTTGGGCTTTGTTTCCTTCTCTTTTTTACCTGTTTTAGAAGAGGGATTGTCTTTCTTTTTATGCTTGGGTGCCTTATCGGTGATAAGGGACGATAATCCATTATCCAATGAATATTGTTGAATAATAGTTAAAAACTCATTGCCATATGTTTCTACCCTTTTCTTGCCAAAACCTGTTATCTGTTCAAGTTCTTCCGGTGTTTGAGGAAGGAATTCCACCATTTCATTCAATGACTTGCTACCCGCCACAAGATAGATGGGCAGGTCTTTCCTTGAACATATGCTATCCCTTACCTTTCTTAATTGAACTAATAGAACAGGATGGGGACTGGTCACACTTTGTTCTCCTGAACCGGAAAAGGAGTTTATTGAAAAGGATGGTACCACAAAGCCGTTCTTCTTCTGATGCCATTGCTCACCATCCATCCTGGCATCAAAATCCTTTAACAGATGAAGAGTGAGCATCAATTGACCATAGAGGTCTTTAATACTATCATTGAATTCTTTTGCGTGTAACCGGCTATCCGTTTCAGCCGGTGATTTGATAAGCGTACCTATAATGGCATTGATCTCTTTGGTAAAATGATTGGCTCCATCTTTTGTGCGGGTTTGTAATAATTGATTCTCTTCAGGAGCTTGTGGTTGGAGGAATTGACCTTGTATCCAGCTATGAAACTTAAGTGCGGTAGCCTGTAGTGCATTGAGACCTTCCATTATTCCATTGATCCATGGAAGGGTTTCGGGACTAAAAGAAGTTTCATTCTTATTAATATATTCCTTTAGATCCTCAGCCAGGGCAAGGGAGCGATTAAGATCAAAAACAGACTGAATGATTTCTGCCTGGTACATTCTACTGGCATTGATATATTCCCTTTCCAACTGATCTACGGGCTGACAATTCTTAGAAAACCGGGTAATACGGTCATCTATATATAAGCTGCCTCTTTTAACCCTGCTCTTTAATACCATTCCATCCAAACTGGTACACCGGCTTAATGCTACATATACCTGCCCGGCAGCAAAAGCATCTCCCGCATCAATAATAGCCTTTTCAAAAGTTAATCCCTGGCTTTTATGAATTGTGATGGCCCAGGCCAACCGAAGAGGGAATTGGGTAAAACTGCCTAATGTTTCTTCCTGAACAGTACGGCTGGTCCCATCAACCGTATACCTGATATTGGACCATGTTTCAGGTTTTACCTCTATTTCATCCGGTTCATGGGGGCATTGAACAAGTATCTTATCCTTCTGGAGACTGGTTATAAAACCGATCTTTCCATTAAAATAGCGTTTGCTTTTATCACTATCATTTTTAATGAACATGACCTGGGCACCAGGCTTTAAGCTAAGCGTAAGATCTGCAGGATAGCCATTTTCTGGAAACTCATCCTTTATTTCGGCATTATAATGACTTACTTCCCCTTCCAGGATATTCAATTCATGTCTATTGATCTCCCTGGCTTTTTCATTATGCGTGGTGAGTACTATATATCCATCTTCCGAATGCCGGTGAAAATCCGGTTCATACCTGCTTTCCAGGATGCGCATACCCTCTTCATCCACCCTGTTATTCCGAACCTGATTAAGCAGGCGAATGAATATTTCCTCACTTTGACGATAGATCTTATTGAATTCTATGTAAAGGGGTGGGGCTTCCCTGATCACCTGGCTATCGAAGAAATAAGGGCTTTCATAATAATCAGATAAAAGCCTCCATTCCGGTTCTTTTATTACAGGAGGCAATTGAAACATGTCTCCAATAAACAGTACCTGCACTCCACCAAACCTTTCCATAGGGTTTTTCCGGATATGACGTAGTACAGCATCAATGGCATCCATGGTATCACATCTTACCATACTCACCTCATCAATGATCAGCAGTTCCAGTTCCCGCAATACTTTTATCCTTTCCGAATTAATGCGTAAACGGTTAAGCAGGCTATTTCTACTTACCACTTCTTCTGATTCAGCCGAGAATTTTTGAGTTTCAGGAACAAAAGGCGCAAATGGTATCTGGAAGAATGAATGAATGGTTACACCTCCTGCATTAATGGCGGCAACGCCGGTTGGGGCTACAATGGCCATTTGCTTGGGACAGGTTTGTCTCAGGTATTTGAGAAAAGTGGTTTTACCGGTTCCAGCTTTACCTGTAAGGAAGATAGACCTTGAGCTCTTGTTCACAAGGTCCAGCGCCAATTGAAATAATATATTACTCTTATCAGGGGTCACCATCGCATCCATATTACACGAGATTCAAAATTATCAAACCGCAAAGGTAAAGGTGCTGTTGAGTAAACAAGTTGATAAATTTTCGGGAATTCTTTAGGCTAAATGCCACTGTAGATTGTTTAAACAAAGTCTAAGATGTACACTATTCTACAGTGTACCCGTTTTTACCCGTTTAATAACGGATAGAAACGTTTTTATCGCATGGTGTCTGACCAAAACGCTTTTAATTTAGCCCCTCAAAAAAAATTTGCGCCATGCCAGAAGCCAGAGTATGTCTCGTCTGCAGAAGACCGTTAAAAGGCCGCGCAGACAAAAAGTTTTGCGATGATCATTGCCGCAACGCATTCAACAATCAGTTGAAAACCGGTAAGAACCTCTACGTTCGTTATATCAACAAGGTATTAAAGAGGAACCGCCGGGTACTGGAAGCACTTTGTCCTCCCAATAAGAAACAATTCAAGGTGAGCAAAGAAAGGTTGATGCGTTTGGGGTTCTCCCTGGAGTTTTTTACTCATTCGGAAACGGATGAAAATGGAGAAATCTCGCGGTATTGTTATGAATTTGGTTATGTTCCTGTAGAGAATGACCAATTCCTTGTTACCAAACGCAGGGAAGAATTAAGAACTCCTGCATCAGCCAGAGATGACTGGATGCAGGAGCAGCTTAAAGATCATAATTAGAAAATTGCCCCATCAACTCCAGATCCGGTCGTGAGACCTACGGTCATTCCAATCCGGCGTTGGAGCAAAATAACTCTTGTCTGTAGGGATTAAATGTTTCTTTACCTCTTCGTCCACCAACTCAATACCCAGACCCGGTGCCGTTAATGGTACATTGGCAAATCCCTTTTCAAAAAGCTTTCTTCCATCTGTTGTTTTTACCAGGCTATCCCACCAGGGGCTATCCAATGAATGATGTTCCAGTGCCAGGAAGTTTTGAGTAGCCGCAGCACAATGAACATTAGCCATGAATGAAACGGGACTGCCGGCAAAATGCATTGCCATTGCCACTCCCTTTTCTTCTGCATAATCACCAATTCTCTTTGTTTCCAGTAATCCACCGGAAGTAGCAAGATCAGGGTGAATGATATCAACTGCCTGTGCGTCTATCAATGGTCTGAATCCACTCAGCAGGTAAATATCTTCTCCTGTAAGTACAGGCGTCTCCAGTGCGTCTGACATTTTCTTATACTGATCTGTATATTCCCATGGAACCATGTCTTCCAGCCAGGCCAAACGATATTTCTCTACAGCTTTACCAAAACGGATGGCATTATTAAGATCAAAATGCCCGTAGTGATCTGAGGAAAGCGGAATTTCATAACCGATAACGGAACGAACTTCTTCAATGATCCTGGCCATTTCATCCAGTCCCTTATCTGTTATTTGAATAGCGGTAAAAGGGTGCTTGGTATTGGCATAATCCATATATCCTCCATTCCATTGCGCAAGATTAGTACCCCAAAATTTCCTGTTTATAAGGGAGCCTGGATTATCCCTGATCTCACCTATGGAAATATCCATCTTCAACCATGTCATACCCTGTGTTTCAAGTCGATGTTTAATTCTTGCCTTGAATTCATCCATGGTTGGCGCTTCGGGAGTATCTGCATACATTCTTACTTTATCACGATATCTTCCTCCCAGTAATTGCCAGGCGGGAACGTTATAGGCCTTACCGCAAAGGTCCCACAAGGCCATTTCAACGGCGCAAACTCCACCGCCCTGCCTTGCATGTCCGCCAAATTGCTTTATCGTTTTGAAAAGCATCTCCACATTGCATGGGTTTTGGCCAAGGATGCGGCTTTTCAGCATTAATGCATATCGTTCATCGGCACCATCTCTTACTTCTCCCAACCCATAAATGCCCTGGTTAGTATCTATGCGGATAATGGGTGTGCGACCTACATTCTGTATTATGCAATAGCGCATATCAGTAATCTTCAGGTCTGATGGGCCTGAATAGCGATTAACCTTTTGGGTACTTTGAGCTATCAGTTCTTCAATTGGAGAGAACATAAAAGCGCCTCCCAGGGCAATACCACCCAGGGTTGATTTCTTTAGAAAGGAACGACGGCTGTTTTCCTCCTGGGGTAAAGTTGGTTCACTGACAGATGCTACATCTTCAGGGTCCTTTAATCCCAATTTGGTTAAGAATTTCTTTGACGGGGTCATACGGCAATTTTTAATTGTAAAATGAATTATTAGTTTAGTCTGATTGTTAGTTACCAGGTACGGTCTTTCATGAACTTGTCAAGTTCTGCCCTGGACATTGGCAACTTGCCGGGATTCTCATCCAGCCATTTCATGAAATCCTTCTTGATCTCATCTGTCCACTGGGAATCAATTTGGCCGGGGGTCCACTTTCCTTCCCTCAGGCGTTGATGTCCAAAGGCATCACGGAGTGAAATAAATTCAGCATTGATCACTACTTCTTCCACGAGGTAAGCAGGAATGAATACTATCCCTCCTTTCTTTGCCAGCACCACATCTCCCGGTAATACGGTTGCTCTTCCAATACGAATGGGGACATTAATGCCTCCCAGCATCATCTGTTGTATATAAGAGGGATCGTTTCCCTTTGTCCAGTAATTGAACCCCCTGATCTCTTCCAGGCCCTCAATATCTCTTACAGATCCATAGAATATCACTCCCCGATGCGATTTGGCATAGATGGAATTACCCAGGTTGTCACCTATCAAAGTACCATCTACTATTTTGCCATAGCTGTCTGCTACATATACATCTCCATTCTTCAATACATCAATAGGCCATGAGTTAGTGCCGCCGATCCTGCCTTCTGCTTTTCCTTTATCCTTGATCAGCTTATCATAATCCGGACGAAGCGGCCAGTATTGAGCTGTTACCACGCGGCCTGACATAGCTGAATCAGGTAACATTATATCCCAGTCACCTTCATATTGATTTTGAAATCCTTTATTTCTTAATACACCCCAGGCTTCTTCTATATGGATCTTTTTAACGCGTTCAAGCAAGCGGTCAGATACATGGGGTCTGCCATCTGCCGATCGCTCCCCGGTCCAATCCGGTGTAAGCGCTTTTATCTGGTCTGGAGTTAGCGTTACCTGTTGTGCACGGAGGCCTGAACTGATGCAAATGATTGCAAGGATTGAATAAAACAATTGTTTCATACGGCTCATCATTTTGAGTATGGTTAAATAAATACAGTGTGCATTCTATTGAAGGTTGGCGATATCTTCAAACTCCTCGCTCAGCCTTACGCTTAATCTTTCAAATATTTTAAAGTATTTCATATAGACAGTATGATGTTGCTTTTTGGGCGTATATACATCAGGGAGATTTACCGTTTTCACGGCCTGATCCAAATTCTTATAAATACCCATTTCTGTTGCACTCAACAGGAAGGCGCCATAAGCAATACTATCTGAATTCTTCCGTAGGGTTAATGGCTTATTGAATATATCCGCTATCATCTGTGTACAGAAAGGAAGAGAAGCAAAGCTGCCATGTACAGACAGGTTCTTGATAGTACGATGCTCTTCCAGGATCTTTCCAATACTGTATATCTCATAGAGAATTCCTTCAATAGTTGCACGTATAAAATGCTGTTTCTCATGTTTAATATTCAGACCGAAAAAAACACCGCGGGCATTGGCATTCCAGATAGGCGCCCGCTCTCCCAGGAGATAGGGGAGGAAGATCAATCCGTCTGACCCCGGTACTACCTTATTGGCCTCATTGATCAGGGATTCCATGGAAAATTCAAGGTCAAAAGGCTTTGAAAAATCCCCAAACTGTTTGGCAAACCATTCAAAGATGACACCGCCGTTATTGGTAGGTCCACCGGAAACATAACAATCTTCAGTAAGTATATAATTAAAGAAGCGACGCTTCTCGTCACGAAGTACTTCCTTACCAACCACTCTCACTGCCCCGCTATCCTCAATGCTGATCACTGCTTTATCATCACTCCAAACACCAGCACCCAGCGTTGCAAGGCATCCATCACTTGAGCCAACAAGTATCTTGGTTGTTGAAGAAAGTCCTAATGAAGTCTGATATTCCTTCTTTAGTTTTCCGGGTGATGAAAAAACAGGCACAAGAGCGGGAAGGCGGTTACTGCTTACTCCCGCATAAGCTAATGCATCAGGTTCCCACTGCATGTTGTGGATATTCATCAGACCGGTTGCAGAAGCCAGGCTATAATCGATAACATATTCACCGGTTAGCTGCTGAATGATATAGCTTTTAATTGACAGGAACTTGCTTGTTTGAGTGAATTTCTCTTTATCATGATTCTTTAACCACGCGATCTTGATCAGGGGTGACATTGGGTGAATGGGTGTACCCGTTGCCTGATAGATGGTTTTACCATAAGGAGAGTTATTCAATTCATGGCCTTCTTTTTTGCCACGGTTATCAGCCCAGGTAATAGCATTACCAATTGGCACACCATTCTTATCAATGGGCAATACACTATGCATGGCAGCACTGAAACAGATACAAACTACTTTATGCTTGCGCGGGTAGATTTGCTCAGTAAGCAGGTTTTTCAATACATAAAGCATAGTAATAAATATCTGCTCCGGATCCTGCTCACTGTAATCAGGCTGTGTATGAAAAGTAGGATAGGAACCTTTCAATGATCCAATGCTGTTACCCTTCATATCAAAGGCAACCACGCGTACAGCGTTTGTTCCCAGCTCAATGGTAATGATACAATCAGATTTTGTAGCCATTGTCGTTAGTTTTTGGAATATTATTCTTTCTGAACTGGCTGGGTGTATAACCTGTCAGTTTCTTAAACGTTGTTGAAAAATGCTGGGAGGAATAGAATCCTGTTTCCAGCGCGATGTTAGTGACGTTTACATCTGCTCGCTTCAGTAATTTTATAGCTTCCGAAATGCGAATATTAATAAGATAATTCAGCGGCGAAAAGCCAGTGAAGTTCTTAACTTTTTCATTAAATGCAGTTGTTCCCAATCCCACCAGGGCTGCCATCTCTTCTACGGTCCATTGATGGGACAGGTTCTTGCGAAGTGTTTCCTCCAGTTTCAGGAAGGTTTGAGGGAAATCACGATGTGAATTATTTTGCCTTGTCAATTGCCTTGTGATAAGTATAAATAACTCATCAAGCAATTGATTGACACGTGTAGAAAAACCAAGCTCCTGTTTCAGTATTTCGTTCTGCAGGTTGTAAAAAACCGATCCTATTTCTTTTAGTTTGGAGATCACCGGCAAATTATTTAATACCAGTATTTTTTTCATGGTGACCATTTCCCCTGGTGATATCTGGCTCCAATCACCAAGGAAGGAACTGGTGTGTGGGTCATTGGGATCAATACGAACATGTAGCCAGAATAAGGTGCCGATATCAAGAAATCCTTTTTCTGCGCCAAGCATTTGGCCGGGAAGCACAATAGCAAGATCAGATGGGAACAAAACATGCTGTTGCTGCTGAATGACCCATTCAAACTTTCCTTCAATCACAAAATAAAAACGGATACAATCAGACAATGATGCATTAAATGAATTCAGCGTGATAGAATTGTTTCTCTTCAGTGCAAATTCAGAAATGTGCGGAAACAGTTGCAGTTCTTTTGATTGTCCTTGTTGCAGTATAAACTGATTCATTCAGGCACCATTAGGTTTTAAATGTACAACACATTCTAAAGAAACCATTTACCCAACACTACTGATTTTGTATAATATTCTCCGGTGCTGTTAATTGGAAGTTTTTTATTGATGGGTTTAGATATTTTGTACCCTAATAAGTAGGCTTAATTCAGGTCGAGAATTAAGAATATTAACCAAACAACTTGCTATTATGAAGAAAAACTCGATGCTGGTTAGCTCACCAGGCTATGCACGATTTTGTTTCTTACTCGTTTTGTCACTCCTATTTTCTGCTTTTACCTATGCACAAACTGTAACCGGGACCGTAAATAATGCCTCCAATCAACCTGTTTCAGGTGTAACAGTAACCGTTAAAGGAACTGCCAAAGCTACCACCACTGATAATGCCGGGAAGTTTTCCATCAATGGAGCAAGCAATGATGTATTGGTATTCCTTCCATTGGCTATTTAACAAAAGAGGTACCGGTGCATGGGAGTATGGTGGGATAAGCCTTAACAAGAGTTTCGTTTTCTCATAGTTCGTAGTGTAAATTAAGAACAGGGTCCTTCTTGCAGTAAGTGGCCCTGTTTCTTTTTTTAGGAGTAGAATGCACCAAAAAGGGGCAAAACTGACACAATTCAGTCTCCTGTCTTTCAGATATTTAATTCTTTTTCACATAAATAAGACCTGTCACAGTTTTTGAGGTTTTT
>Ga0207648_10005627_pt1 | contig 12592 bp, 15 predicted proteins | sample KBSMisM32_FD_184310 | JGI IMG/M metagenome (GOLD analysis project Ga0207648, IMG submission 184310) | Miscanthus rhizosphere microbial communities from Kellogg Biological Station, Michigan, USA - KBS Miscanthus M3-2 (SPAdes) (version 2) | ecosystem: Host-associated > Plants > Roots >...
TCGAAAGGTGCGCTTGCGATTCCACCGGTAGCGGCCGCGATCTCGTCGGAGGTCCAGAGGGTGGTCACGCCGCCCGAGTGTTTGTTTGAGTGCTGCGTCAAGCTGCGCACTCCCGCGCGACCAGCGCGTCGTCGAACGGGAGCACCTTGTCGCCGATGATCTGCCCCGTCTCATGGCCCTTGCCTGCGACGAGGACGATGTCGCCTTCGCGGGCGATGCGGATCGCCTCGGCGATGGCTTCGCGGCGTCCACCGACCTCGGTCGCACCGGACGCGCCGGCCATGACGTCGGCCCGAATTCGTGCGGGGTCTTCGCTGCGCGGATTGTCGTCGGTGACGATCACGATGTCGGAAAGCTCGGTCGCGACGCGGCCCATCTCCGGCCTCTTGCCCTGGTCGCGGTCGCCGCCGGCGCCAAACACGGTGATCAGGCGCCCTTCGACATGCGGCCGAAGCGCGGCAATCGCAGCTTCGAGCGCATCGGGCGTGTGGGCATAGTCGATGTAGACCGGCACGCCGCCGCGGCTGATCACGGCACGTTCCAACCGTCCGCGAACCGGCGCGACCCGCTGCATCGCCGCGAACGTGTCATCCCACTTGCCGCCGGTCGCGAGCACCAGCCCCGCCGCCGTCAGCACGTTCGCGGCCTGGTAGGCGCCGATCAGTGGCAGCGCTAGCCGGTGCTGCCTGCCGCCATGCTCGAGCAGCAGCTTCTGCCCGAGTGCGGTCGGCTTCTGTTCGACCAGGCGGAGCGTCTCGCCCTTGCGGCCGACAGTCATCACCTCATGCCCGCGGCGCTGTGCAATTCCGACCACTTGGTCCGACTTCGGGTCATCCGTCCAGATGACCGCCGGCTTCCCGCTCGGAAGAAGCTCTTCGAAGAGCCTCATCTTCGCCTCGAAATAGGCGTCCATCGTCTCGTGATAATCGAGGTGATCGCGGCTGAAGTTGGTGAAGGCTGCCGCCGCCAGTGGGACACCCTCGCAGCGATGCTGATCGAGACCATGGCTCGACGCCTCATAGGCGACATGGCTAATGCCCATCTTCTTGAGCCCGGCCATGTTGTTGAGGAAGGTTACGATGTCGGGCGTCGTCAGCCCGGTCGAGACCTGGTCATCGGAGGTGGTGACCCCCAAGGTCCCGATCGACGCCGACCGGTGGCCCGACATGCGCCACATCTGGCGAGTCATCTCGACGGTAGACGTCTTGCCGTTGGTGCCGGTCACTGCGACCACGGTCTCCGGGAACGGCGCGTAGAATTTTGCGGCGAGCGCGGCGAACAGCTTGCGCGGCTCGGGGTCCCCGAGCAGCGGCACGTTCGGAGCCGGCGCTTCCGGCCGCGCGACCACCGCCACGGCACCGCGATCGACCGCCTCGTCAATGAAATCCTCGCCGTTGAAGACTGCCCCACGGAACGCCCCGAACACACTGCCGCGGGTGACCTTGCGATGATCGAGGGCGAAGCCGGTGACTTCAGAATCCGAAGGCACGTCCGCGAGATCGCGTAGCTTCAATTCGATCAGTCCTTGGCGTGGTCTTCGTGAACGAACGGCAGAACGATCGACATGTCCGGTTCGCGATTCTTGTCGGGAGCAATCCCCAGCAATGGCGCGATGCGGCTCACGGCCACGCCGAACGCCGGGCCGATGTTCCAGGCGGCAGTGTGGAAACCGTAGGTCTCCGCCGTCGCCTTTGGATCGTCGAGCATCATGACCATCACATAGCGGGGCTCGTCCATCGGGAACACTCCCGCGAAGCTCGTGACCACTGCTGCCGAAGTATAATGACCGCCGGCCAGCTTCTCCGCGGTGCCGGTCTTGCCGCCGACGCGGTAGCCCGGCGCGTCGGCCTTCTTGCCCGTGCCTTGAGTGACGACCAGCCGCAACAGCGAGCGCATCTTGTAGCTGGTGTCCTCGGAGAAGACGCGGACGCCACGCGGCACCGGATGATTGCGGTCGACCTTGAGCAGTGTCGCTGGGTGATAGACGCCGCCGTTGAACAAGGTCGCATAACCGGTCGCGAGGTGCAGCGGCGTGACGGCGATGCCGTGGCCGAAGCCGACCGTCATCGTCTCGAACGGACCCCATCGGGAGCCGGGCGTCAGCGTGCGGCCGCGCTCCTTGAGCTCAACCCGCACCGGATCGAGGAAGCCCATCTTCTTGAGGAAGGCCTTCTGCCGCTCGGCCCCGACCTGGTCGGCGATCTGCGCCGTGCCGATGTTCGAGCTTTCCTTCATGATCTCGGCGACCGTGCAGGCGCGGCCGTAGGGGTGCGTATCGTGGACCACGTGGCCGTAGACGTGCAGCTCCTGCGGGCAATTGTAGATCTTGCCGAAGCTCTTGATGATGCCGCTGTCCATCGCCATCGCGACGGTGAACGGCTTGAAGGTCGAGCCAAGCTCGTAAACACCCAGGGTCGCGCGGTTGAAGCGGGCGTCGTCAGTCCCCTGCCCTGCTGCGTTGGGATTGAGCTGCGGCAAGGACGTCATCGCCAGCACTTCGCCGGTCTTCACATCCATCACTACGCCCGCGGCGCCGATCGCAGAGAAGTGGGTCATAGCGTCGAGCAGCTCATGTTCGAGCGCCTGCTGAACCCTACTGTCGATCGAAAGGACCAGCGGCCGCCCGCGGCTGGCCGGATCCGACAGCTGGCTGTCGAACGCACGCTCCATGCCGGCGACGCCATGGCCGTCGATGTCGGTGAAACCGATGACGTGCGCCGCGAGTGAAGTCTGCGGGTACAGACGATCCGGCTCGCGCTGGATGGCGAGACCCGGCTCACCGATCGCGTTGACTGCCTCGACCAGCGCGGGGGATGCGCGGCGGCGCAGGTAGAAGAAGGTCTTGTTCGACTTGAGAAGCGCGAAATACTGCTCCGCGCTATATTCCGGCATCAGCTGCGCGAGGCGCTGCGCAAGCGCTAGCTTGTCGCCGATCACCTTGTTCGGATGGATGGCGATTGTCCAGGCGTCGATCGTGCGCGCCAGGGGATCGCCGTTGCGGTCGACGATATCGCCGCGCTCAGGGATGTAGGAGGTCAGCTCCTCCTTGCGACCGGCATGATCCCCGAAAGCGGCGAGGTAGAGGATTCGAAGCGTGATGATGGCGACGATGCCGGCATAGACCAACATGCCGAACATCAGACGCTGGTGCATGACGGCGAGCAGCTGGCGGCGCTGGCCGACCAGTCGGAGCCGCTCGGGCCGTGGCGCGACGAGAGCGGGCGACGGTGCGTTCATCTCTCGGCAGCAATATCCTTGGAGTGGCCGGAATGCTTCGCCGCCAGCGGCGCGAGCGGATCGACTTTTGCAATCCGCACCGGCCTTGTCACGGCCTGCGCCGTAACGACCGGCCGCTTATCCACTGATTTCTTGGCCGCCGCCTGCACCGGCTTCGGAGCCGGCTTCTTGGGCTGGGCGGCCGCGAGGCCCGGCTTCACCACGGATTTGACTTGTGCCGGCTTAGCCGATGTTGCCGGTCTCTTCTCCGTGGATTTGGCGGTCGTCAGGGGCAATGCGACGACCGACCGCGCCGGGACCTCGCGCGTCTCGGTTTTCAGGCTCGCCTCGTGGAGCAAGGCGTTGGGGCTGGCTGCAGGAGCGGGTGCTCCGGAATCGTCCACCTCCGGCTGGCCGACCGCCGGGGATTTTTCAGGTGCTGGAGCCGAAGCGAGCACCACTGGCGCGTCAAAGTTCGGCTTGGGTTCTGGCCGCGCGAGACGGGCCAGCTCGAACCCGCCCTTCAGGAACTGATCGGCCGACGGGGCGGCAAGCGCGAAGGCGCCGGCATTCCACCGCTCGAGCTGCGACAGACGGCCCCGCGTTCCGATCTCGGTCTGGAGGACGCGCATGTCGCGCTGCGCGAGCACGATCCTCGTCTCGACCGCTTCGAGCTGGGCGCGCTCGGAGGCGACGCGGAGCGAAACCATGTAGCAGCCAAGCGCGGCACCCGCGCAACTGGCGACCATGAAGACGGAGCGGAAGCTGCGGTTACTCATTGCAGGCGTTCCTTGCGAGGTGGAGCAGAAGTACGGACGGCGGAACGGAGGCGCGCCGAGCGCGCGCGGGGGTTGGCGGCAAGCTCGCGCTCCGAAGGGCCGACGGGCTTGGCGACACGCTCGAAGGTCGGCTCGTTCGGATCGACGATCGCCGGGCGATGGCGCGAGCCGGCCGGCGTGCTTCCACTGCGCTCGCGGAAGAAGCGCTTCACGATCCGGTCTTCGAGGCTGTGGAAGGTGACCACCGCCAGGCGGCCGCCGGGTTTCAGCGCGCGCTCCGCGGCTTCGAGGCCCAATTCCAGCTCGTCGAGCTCGGCGTTCAGGTGGATGCGGATCGCCTGGAAGGTGCGGGTTGCGGGATCGGCCTTCTGGCCCTGGCGGAAACCGGCGGCGCGGCGGACGATTGCAGCCAGCTCGGCGGTGCGCTCGACGGGACGTGCGGCAACGATGGCGCGGGCGATCGCCCGGGCGCGCGGCTCCTCCCCATAGTCGCGCAGGACCCGGGCGATCTCGGCCTCATCGGCCGTATTCAGATATTCGGCGGCGGTCAGGCCGGAGCGGCTCATCCGCATGTCGAGCGGGCCGTCGGCCTGGAACGAGAAGCCGCGCTCGGCGCGGTCGAGCTGCATCGAGCTGACGCCGATGTCGAGGGCGATAGCGTCAACCAGGCCGATGCCGCGCTCGGCGAGCACGCGGTCCATCTGGCTGAAATTGTGCTGGATCAGCTCGAGGCGCGGGTCCGGGACGAGTGACCTTCCCGCTTCGATCGCGTCAGGGTCACGATCGAATCCTATCACTCGTCCCGCCCCCGCAGAGAGCAGGGCACGCGTGTAACCGCCCGCTCCGAATGTGCCGTCCACGACCGTCTCCCCGCCGAGAAGCGCCAGCGCTTCGATCACTTCGCTGACCAGCACCGGCACATGTGGGGCCTGTTTTGCGCCGGTGCTGGTCATGAGCCGCCTCGCTCTTCGAGACGGAAGCGCGCGATGTCCTTGAGATCCTCGGGGATGCGCGGGTCCTTTAGGAGCAAGTCAGGGTTCCAGATCTGGAAGGTCTCGCCGGTGCCGAGGAACAGCGCGAGCTCGCCGATCTGGCCCTTGCGGCGCATCATCAGCGGGAACAGGATACGACCGGAGCTGTCGTAGGGGACTTCCTCGGTGGCGGCGAAGGCCATCAGGTTGCGCTGCTGATACTCGAGCTGCGCGTCCGGGCTGGTCTCTTCCTTCTCAAGCAGGCGCTCGAGCTTGGAATGCTTCAGTGCGGCGTAGGCAGGGTCGTAGGCGCTGAGGCACGGGAAAGCCTCATGCTTGGCAAGGACGATGGTGCGGGCGTCACCGCGGCGCTCGATCACGCCGCGAAGGAATGCGGGAATGGACACGCGGCCCTTTGCATCGACCGCGTTCAGCGCACTGCCCTGAAACAGATGCTCTAGCGCCACGCCAAACCACTCCCCGTTCGGAGCGCGCGAGCGAGAGTCCGCGGATGCGCGCCGTCGCGCGCGCCGCGTTCAAATTCGAATCAAAGGGTTAAAGCCCCCGCGCTCCAGAGATGTTGGTAACCCAACACCTTGCGGGATACAATGGGTTTTCATGGGAATCGGCGGGATTTCATGGTCAGTGGCGGATTTCTGCGACTTTTTGAGGCGAAATGGTGAGCGTGTTCCTTCCCTGTTCTGGCCGTAGAGCCCTGTGGATAAGTCTGTGACTCGCGAATCACCGATCCGCCAGGCTGGCAAGCTCCTGGACGACAGCCTGCAAGTTATTTCCTGAGTCGGGGCCGAGCGAATCAAGGTTGAGCAGGTCGGCGTCGGCGACCACCATCGCCCGGCCTTTCCCGATCCTGCAATCGGCAGTGAGGCGATCGGCGCTGATCGCGCAGCCACCATGGAGCGCGCCCGGCGACACCGTGAGCACCCGATACCCGGCGAGGCTCCGGACGGCCGGTCCGCGCTCGTCAGGCGCGTCGAGGCGCAGCCCCCAGTGAGCCAGCAGCCCGGTGTCAGCGAACATCAGCGGCGGGCGCAGCGGGTCGCCGAGCGGGCGGTTGCTGGGCCATTCCAGCATCGGGTCGGCGAGCAGCAGCACTCGGCCACCGCGCCTCACCCACTGGTCCAACGCGACCAGATTCTCCGCCGTCTGCGCAGGCGGCTGCGCCATCAGCAGCAAGGGCCTGGACAGCTCCTTCGCGCTGGTGGTGCTGATCGGTTTCACCTCAAACGTGGCAGAGAGGGCAGTCAGCGCGGGGGAGCCGGCGTCCTTCAGGCTGAAATCTTCACCGAGCACGATCGGAAGGCTGGAGAGCAGTGCCAAAGGCTCCTTCGCGGGCGGCTCTTGCCGTCGCGCTGTGAGTGCAAGCGCCGCCGCGCCGGTGAGCACGACGAGAGCGCCGAGCGCGCTCCAACCGCGTCGCGTCATTTCTTGGGGGCGGCGGTGTTGTTGGTTGTGGCCTCCGAAGCGCCGGGTGCGACACCAAGTTCGGCCAGCGGCTCGCTCGGCTCGTTGGAAGCGGCGTGCTGGGTGGCATTGCTGGTTTCGTCACGGGTCGAGCGGCTGATGATCGAGCCCAAAAGGACGAGGAGAAATGCGAAGGCCAGGCCAGTCAGGCCAATCCGGATGCGCTGCGCGCTGCTACCCACTTGATACGGCATCGCAGTCGATCAAGCTATGTCCCACTTCGACAAGATGCAAGAACATGCACTTGACCATCAGTCGTAAGGTAGCGATTGGCGCGACTCATGACTCGCACTCCTCTGCTCATCACGCTCGCTGCGGCCGCTGCGTTAGCCGGCTGCAACAGCAAAGGTCAGACGATCGGCGGCGACGAACCGACCAACACGGTCCAGAACACGCCCATCGCGCTTCCCCCTTCCATCACGGGCAGCAAGTCCTATCGCTGCAAGGACAACCACCTGATCTATATCGACTGGATGTCTGACGGCACCGCCCGGGTGAAGAAGACCCGCGAGGAAGTCGGCACGCCTGTCACGCCGGGCACCGACCTCAAGGGCGACAGCTCGGCCAAGTCGATCACCTACAACGGGCAGAGCTGCAACAGCTAAGCCTCGCGCGGGAGTTCCAATAACCCCCGTGGCGCCCCTTGGCGCCGCGGGGGTTTTCACGTTCGCGCTTGAGCCTTAGGGGCGGCGCATGGAAGTCCTGGACGCTCCCCGCATCACGCCCGACATCGTCGCTGAGCATGGGCTTTCCCCCGACGAGTACGACCGCATCCTGAAAGCGCTTGGGCGCGAGCCGAACCTGGTCGAGCTCGGCATTTTTTCGGTCATGTGGTCGGAGCACTGCTCGTACAAATCGTCCCGCGTCCACCTGAAAAAGCTGCCGACCGAGGCTCCGTGGGTGATCTGCGGACCTGGCGAGAATGCGGGCGTCATCGACATCGGTGATGGCGACGCCTGCATCTTCAAGATGGAGAGCCACAACCACCCCTCCTACATCGAGCCCTACCAGGGTGCGGCGACGGGCGTCGGCGGCATCCTCCGCGATGTCTTCACCATGGGCGCTCGGCCGATCGCGAACATGAATGCGCTGCGCTTCGGCCGGCCCGATCATCCGAAGACCCGGCATCTGCTGGCAGGCGTCGTCGCCGGCATCGGCGGCTACGGCAATTGCGTTGGCGTCCCGACCGTGGGCGGTGAAGTCAATTTCGATGCGGCTTATGACGGCAACATCCTCGTCAACGCGATGACAGTTGGCGTCGCTAAGACCGACAAGATCTTCTATTCGGCCGCCTCGGGTATCGGGAACCCGATCGTCTATGTCGGCTCGAAGACTGGCCGCGATGGCATCCACGGCGCCACCATGGCGAGCGCCGACTTCGACGAGGACAGCGAGGAGAAGCGCCCCACCGTCCAGGTCGGCGATCCGTTCACCGAGAAGCTTCTCATCGAGGCCTGCCTCGAGCTGATGGCCACCGACGCGATCGTCGCCATTCAGGACATGGGCGCCGCGGGCCTCACCAGCTCATCTGTCGAGATGGCGTCGAAGGGCGGCGCCGGCATCCGCCTCGATATGAACAAGGTGCCGTGCCGCGAGACCGGCATGACGCCCTACGAGATGATGCTCTCCGAGAGCCAGGAGCGCATGCTGATGGTGCTTAAGCCCGGCCGTGAAGGCGAGGCCGAGGCGATCTTCCGGAAGTGGGAGCTCGACTTCGCTGTGATCGGTGAGGTCACCGACACCGGGCACATGGTGCTCGAGTTCAAAGGCGAGGTCGTGTGCGACATACCGCTCGGCCCGCTCGCCGACGAGGCGCCGCTGTACGAGCGTCCTTATGCGGCGCCCAAGCCTACCGAGCCGCTGCTCGACGTCCCTGAAAGCACCGACATCGCTGGCGACCTGCTCAGGCTTATGGGCTCGCCCAACCTCGCCTCGCGGCGCTGGGTGTGGGAGCAGTACGACCAGTCGGTCGGCGCCGACACCGTGCAGCGCCCCGGCGGCGACGCCGCGGTCGTCCGCGTCCACGGCTCGAACAAGGCGCTGGCGATCACCACCGACTGCACGCCGCGCTATTGCTATGCCGATCCATACGAAGGCGGGAAGCAGGCGGTCGCCGAGGCCTATCGCAATCTCTGCGCTGTTGGTGCGAAGCCGCTGGCAATCACCAATTGCCTGAACTTCGGCAACCCGCAGCGCCCCGAGATCATGGGCCAGTTCGTCGGCTGCGTCGAAGGCATGGCGGAGGCCGCCAAGGCGCTCGACTTCCCGGTCGTTAGCGGCAACGTCTCGCTCTACAACGAGACCAAGAACGAGGACGGCAGCAGCCTCGCCATCCTCCCGACCCCGGCGATCGGCGGCGTCGGCCTGCTCGCAGATTGGGAGAGCTCCGCGACCATCGCCTTCAAGCGCGCCGGTGAGCAGCTCATCCTGATCGGCCACACAAAAGGCCACGTGGGCCAGTCGCTGTGGCTCGACGTCTGCCACGGGCGCCGCGAAGGACCTCCGCCGCCTGTCGACCTCGCGGCCGAGAAGCGCGCGGGCGAATGCATCCGCGGCCTGATCGCCGAAGGTCTGGTGACCGCGGTGCACGATTGCTCCGACGGCGGCGCCGCACTCGCTGTCGCCGAGATGGCGCTGGCGGGCGATATCGGAATGACCATGCCAGTCGTGGCCGAGATCCCGAATCCCGGCGCGATCCTGTTTGGCGAAGACCAGGGCCGTTACGTCGTTACGACCAACCAGCCCGACCGCGTGCGCGCGATCGCGAATGAGGCGCAGTTGTTCACAGTGCCGATCGGCACGACCGGCGGTGACGCGCTCCTATTCGACCTCATTGGCCGCGGCGGACGCCAATCGGTCAGCCTGCAGGATCTGCGCGCCGCGCACGAGGGCTTCTTCCCCAGTCTGATGGGCAGCGAGCTCGCGCCCGAGTTCTGATGCCGAGCGGCTATTCCGGCACGCCGCTAGCGAAGAAACTGTCGCTCAAGGACGGCATGCGTGTCTGGCGCGACGCGATGCCGCAGAGCGTTGCCGCCGAAATCGCCAGCGATGGGTTCGACCTACAATTGCTCGATTCGCCTGAAGCGCCCGTCGACGCCGCCCACATCTTCGTCACCGCGCGCAGCGACCTCGAAGCCAAGCTCCAAGACCTGCTGCCACTGCTCGACCGCGCCGGCTTCATCTGGGTCAGCTGGCCGAAGAAGGCGTCCAAGGTCCCGACCGACATCACCGAAGACGTGATCCGCGCCGTCTGCCTCCCCATGCATCTGGTCGACGTGAAGGTCTGTTCGGTCGACGACATATGGTCAGGGCTGAAGCTGGTGATACGCAAGGAGCATCGCTGAGCGGGGGGAATTTAATGCAGCGCTCGATCTGGAAGCCGATCTTCCTCGCCACCGTGCTCTGCGGCACGCTCGACATAGTCTTCGCGATGATCCTGACGCTCATGCGCGGCCGCGAGATACCCAACATGCTCCGCTTCGTCGCTTCTGGGCCCTTCCAGCATGCGACCGACTGGGGCGCCAGCGGCGCGGCCCTCGGTCTCGCCGTCCACTTCACCTTGATGGCGATCATGGTCGCCTGGTTCATGGTCGCCGCGCGCAACGTCCCGGCTCTCACCGACAAGCCGTGGCTTGCGGGCCTGATCTACGGCCTCATCACCTGGGCGGTCATGAACCTCATCGTGGTTCCGCTGCGCTTCCCCGCGGCCTGGCCACCGAAGCCGATGGCAATCGCTACTCAGCTATTCGCCCACATCGTCCTGGTTGGCTTGCCGACTGCCTACATCGCCCGCCGCTACCTGCGCGGGTAGGGTCAGATCCGGCCGAAGCCCTGGTTCGAGACCTTGCGGCCAAAGCCCGTCGGCGCAGTGCGCTGGACGAGCGGGTTGGTGGCCTTCTCGAACTGCTCGACGGTCTCGTTGAACAGCTTCCGGAGCTCGACCACCTGCGGCACCAGCTCATCGGGGAAGCGATGCGTCTCGACGCAAAGGCGCGCCGTCGACTCAATCAGCTCCGCGAGCTTCGCGACCGGCTCGGCACCGAGCTGGCGCGCTTCGCCCTTGAGGGTGTGCGACGGGATGACGAGCGCGATTGTGTTCTGCTCGTGCATCGCCTGCTCGATCTGCTGAACCGACTTGACGCCGTCTTCCTTGAAATAGCTGAGGATCCGGATGAAGGCCGGGCCAAGCTCCGCCCTGCTCTTCTCGAAATGCGCCCAGTCGACGACGTCGCGAGCTTCGTCCGCCAACACCCATGCTCCTCAAGCGCCGGACGTGCGCCGGCCGTGAACCCTAACCATCCGGATACGTGGAAAAGGGTAAATTTTGGCTTAGCGCGACCACCATCCGACCGTCAGGCTGCTACGGGCAAGCGGGCGTCAAATGTCGTTGTCGGCCATGCTGGCGGCCAAGAAAGCCTCCGCCGAAGCGGAGGCTTTCATTTCAGCGCTTATAGCTTCGGGTTCTCGGGGTTGGAGCCGCCATGGCACGCCAGTCCGGGGGTTCCCGGATCGTGGGTGAATCCGCCGTCCGCGTGCGGAGTTTGGACGATTCCCGGGCCATAGGGCGTGTCGAAAACGAAGATCGGGCTACCGTCAGGATTGAAGCCGACGAGAGTGGTTCCGTCCTCCAGTCCCGAATAAGAGCATATCGAATTTGCGTTTGATGGAGCCGCTGTTCGAACGTGTCGGCCAGTTACCTCGCCAGCGAATGCGGAACTACTCATTCCAGTGGTGAGGATCGTAAAGACAGCCATAATGGCGAGCTTACGCATATGAATCTCCTGGTGAGCGGCCATTGTACATCGGCACAATTATACGCCGCTTGCCCACCCAGTAGCACGCAAAGCCGCAGAACTCTAATTTAATAACCTAAATAAATATCATTCGGTTATTTCTTTCGCGGCGTAGTTTTACGTCAACTTTAGAGAGGTTTGATCGATTTCATTTCATAAATCCGGTCTTTTATTGCCGGAGTTTCAGGCAAGGCGTCAGTTGTTATTGCAGCTTTTGTCGGCTCCGAGGATCCATGATGGCGAGCGCCGCCACGCTCCAGTGTCCGCGATGGGTGGAAAGGTGCTATTCGGCCGCGCCGACCTCAAGACACTCCCGCGCTGCTACGCCCGCTAGCCGGCTAGGACGCGCTCTTCGAATGTAAGTACGTCCTTGAGGACGGGCCGCAGAGAGTCCCGCACTTCGACCGAAAGCACCCGCTTGATGCTGCCAGGAAGAACGTCGTGGGCCAATTCCGCGAGCGAAATCGCGGCCATCGCCTTTACGGCGTGAAGGTCGGCGCAGTCTGTCCCCACGTCGTCCTCGATAAACGTCCCATTGTCTCGGGTATCGAAGAAATAAAGCATGCAACGCTTATACTTTAGCGCAACGACCCCTTCATTAGCTCAGGTTAGGCACTTACCGCCGCTTCTGCCGAAGCGTATGGCGCTCGCGTCGTCAATCTGAGTCCATCGACGGCCGGTATCTCTAAATGGGAGAAAGCCAATGATCAGACGTTTGAAACTTGTGGTCGTCTTCGGTGCCGCAAGCTTGTTGGCGCAAGCGGCCGTCGCGGCCGCGCCGAACGCCAAGCTGTGGGACGGAACCTGGCACCTGAACGCCGCGGCGTCGAAGTGGAGAGCTGGCGGCAAAGAGGTGAACGAGACGCGCAGTTACAACTATGCCGACGGCAAGCTCACCATGAAGTCCAGCGCCAAGGACGACAAAGGCAAGGAGACGAATTTCTCCTATTCGGCCGGATGCGACGGCAAGTCTGCACCGATGGTGGGGAACCCCAACGCGGACAGCATCTCGCTGACCTGTGTTAGCGGCAGTGAGATCAAGGCGACATCGAGCAAGAAGGGCAAGGTCACTGTCCAATCCACCGCTACCGTCTCGGCCGACGGCAAGCACCTGACGCTCAAGCGCACCTATGTTGGGATGAAAGGCGCGCCGACCGAGACTTTGGAGTTCGGCCGCTAAGCCAGATCGGCGCCTCGCGCCTTTGCGCGCCGGGCGCCGTCCGACGACGCGGCAGCTTTGGGTCGAAGGCAGGCGCAAGCCGCTAATGTCTGCTTTGGGTGGAAAGCTGCCACTACCAAAGCTACGCTTCGCCTATGCGTTACGTCCTCACCGCGCTGGCAGCGTTTGCCG
>Ga0207648_10005628_pt1 | contig 12591 bp, 14 predicted proteins | sample KBSMisM32_FD_184310 | JGI IMG/M metagenome (GOLD analysis project Ga0207648, IMG submission 184310) | Miscanthus rhizosphere microbial communities from Kellogg Biological Station, Michigan, USA - KBS Miscanthus M3-2 (SPAdes) (version 2) | ecosystem: Host-associated > Plants > Roots >...
AAGGTAAAATACATTTCTCCATTCGTGCACCTCATTCACGGGGTAGATAGCTTCAAATTGTTAAAGGAGATCAACAAACAGGCACAAAAGCAAAACAGGGTGATCAACTGTTTATTGCAGGTACATATTGCGCAGGAAGAAACCAAGTTCGGTTTGGATGAAACTGAACTGGATGCGTTGTTGGTTGAACTGAATAATACACCACTTCAAAATATCGCCATAAATGGTTTAATGGGAATGGCTTCATTCACAGAAGACCTGAATAAAGTGAGGACGGAGTTCAAAGAATTGAAACGCCTTCATGATAAAGTAAAAGGTAAACTTCCCCGGGCATCTATTCTTTCCATGGGCATGTCCTCTGATTATAAGATTGCAGTGGAAGAGGGGAGCACGCTGGTAAGGATCGGCAGCTTATTATTCGGATCCCGATAGCTCGCCATGGTTCGTGTCTCACGAACCACAAACCAGGATTAGCCTCTGAAGCACTGGATGAACGCGCGTGAACCATGGCAGGGGAAAATCCATGAACACAAAGATTAGTTTCTCAGCACGCCATGGTTCGTGTCTCACGAACCACCGAGTTTAAAACCGGTTCATTTATAATCAGGAATATTCATTCCCAAATAAATATTTCGTTCAGCTTTTTGGAATTCTTCTGCCACTTTAATTTTTAAAATCCCATTCCCACCCCGATTCTCCGCCTTCTTTCTTTCATTGGCAGTAAGGAAAGGATCATCGTCAAACAGGAATTCGTCAATATAATATTCATTCTTCCCTGGCTCTTTAATGGTAACATGAATATGTGCAGGTATATTTCCGCCAGGATAGGGTGCAGGGCGAAGGGTAAAGAACTTGTATTCGCCTTTTTCATTCGTTTTCATCCATCCTCTCAAATATCCATGCCGTTTTGCCCATCCTGTTTCATCACCTTTTTTTGGATAGATACCTGTTTGATCAGTATGATAGATATAAATGATAACATTTGGAGCCGGGGTTTTGCCATCCGCTTTATAGACCACACCATTCACGGCCAGCTTCTGGCCTTTTTCCTTGAAATCAGGTAACCAAACCAGGTTGGATAATTTATCAAATGCAACCGGACTTTCATAAATAGCCTCACAACCTTCACATCGTCCACCTATATGTGGACCGTCTGTTTTTTCAGGTTTATTAGGACCCTGGGCGCAGCTGGTTATTGCAAAGAAAAGTCCGATGGAACTGATTAGGCGGAGTTTCATGCTGGTTTATTTTAAACCTAAGGTGGGAAACCTGCTGTAAGGTCACAAATTTCTTACATCAATGGCAATTCAGTCGTGATGAAATGCATCATTTCATCAGGGTAAACTGACCTTTCGTGTAAGGATTTTTGCCCTTGAGAAAGCGTAATTTTATTTTACAATATGCAAAACAGGGGTTTGTTAAAATATAAGGTTCATCATCTGTTTTTCTGGACGCTGGTATTTGGCATCTGGTATTTCCTGCGCTACCAGGATTATGCAACTCCCGGCATTGCACTTTCTGTTACTCTCATCAAGGTACTGGACCTGGCCCTGATGGTGTATATCACAAATTATGTATTGATACCCCGGCTATTTTATCGCAAAAAATATTTCTGGTTTATATTGGCATTTATACTGATGGTGGTCACCAGCAGTATGCTCAAGATGATGATACTGGGACGAGTGACAGGCGATATTCAAATGGCTACCTTATCAGGAAATCTCAAATCCCGCATCTATGATAATGTGATCCCGCATTTTTTCCTCGTAATAGCCGGGGCCGCCATTAAGATCATGGTAGATTATACCAAACTGCAGCAACGAATGGCAGAAACTGCCCGGGAGAAAGCAGAAGCCGAATTGAATTTTCTGAAATCACAGATCAATCCCCATTTCCTTTTCAATTCACTGAATTCAGTTTATTTCCTTATCGACAGAAACAATACGGAAGCCCGGGAATCATTGCATAAGTTTTCAGACATGCTCCGTTATCAATTATATGAATTGAACGGTGCAAAGATCCCGGTGGAAAGAGAGGTAACTTATTTAAGGGATTATGTTGATCTGCAAAAACTCCGCAAGGATGAGCACTATACAGTTGAGTTCACCAGCTCATCTTCCGTAAAAGGATTTGCCATTGAACCATTACTACTTGTTCCTTTTGTTGAGAATGCGTTTAAGCATATTTCTCATTTTTCCTCAAAGACCAATTATGTGAAGCTGGATATGCATCGGGAGAATGGACATTTTACCTTCACTGCAGAGAATTCCAAAGAACCCGCAAAAACAACCGAACGCCCAGGAGGTATAGGACTGGTCAATGTGAAACGGAGGTTGGAGTTGCTCTATCCGGGCAAACACGCGCTATCCATTCAAAATGACCCGGAAAAATACAAGGTAGAATTGACGTTAAAGCTGGATGAATAATATGGCCTGAAACAGTTAATGTAAACCAAATCGCAAATTATGAAAATCAGGAGCATTGTAATTGATGATGAGCCGCTGGCCCGGAAGGGAATGAAGGAATATATTGCGGATGTTGATTTCCTGGAACTGGCTGGTGAATTTGATAACCCATTAAAGGCAACAGATATTATAAAAAAAGGAGACGCGCAGCTGCTTTTCCTGGATATCCAGATGCCTAAAATTACCGGGCTTGATTTTTTTAAAACCCTGCAACCGCCACCTCCTGTAATTTTCACTACTGCCTTTCCTCAATATGCCCTGGATGGATTTGAAGTAAATGCACTTGATTATCTCGTAAAGCCCATTTCCTTTGAACGTTTCCTGAAAGCAGCCCTGAAAGCAAAAGAATATTATGAGATTAGAGAGAAGAACGCAGCGGAGATACCTGCTGCAGATAGTAATTACTTTTTTATTAAAGCTGATAACAAACTGGTAAAGCTGTTCTTTGACGAAGTTCTTTTTGCGGAAGCTTTACAGAATTATGTTGTAATTCATACAAAGGATAAGAAATTCATTACCTACCTCACGTTCAAAGCTGTTGAAGATTACCTGCCTGCCGGCCAATTTATTAAAACGCATAAATCCTATATCATTGCTACTTCAAAGATCGAGAGCATTGAAGGGAATGATATCCGCATTGGTCAGCATCACATACCTATCAGTAGGAATTTAAAGGAAGAAGTAATGGAGAAGCTATTAAATAATCGCTTTCTCAGGCGGGAGTGATTTTGCCTGCCGTGGTTCGTGACTCACGAACCACGGCAGGTAAAGGAATCACCTATTAGTGATCTCTTTCAATACACCATTCACTACTTCACTACAATATTTCAAATTGAACTCATAAAGATCAGCCTTGCTATACCATTGCTCCAGGTTTTCGCGTAGCATGGCCTTGGCACGGCTCAATCTTACTTTTACATTGATCTCAGTAATGTTGAGTGCTTCGGCGGTTTGCGCCACAGAAAAATTCTCCGTTTCCCTTAATAGAAAGACCAGGCGATATGGTTCGGGTAATTTCTCCAGGCTCAATTCCATTATCCTTTTTAATTCAATCTGTAATGGGAATTTTCCAGCCAGCGTTGCAGCAGTATGCTCTTCGATACTCTCTCCGGCTGCGCTCAATGGTATATTTTCAACCCTTCTTTTCATCTTGTAAATACATTTATTGATCATGATCCGGGTAAGCCATGTGCTTAGCAGTGCTTTTCCCTGGAACTGATACAATTTTTCATAACCTGTTATGTATGTGTCCTGCATAACATCCTGTACATCCTCGTGTACCAGTCCGTAGGACCGGCCAATCTTATAAAGTAGTGAATTGTATCGCCGGATGATGATCTCATACAGGGCAATTTCTCCTGCCAGCACTCGACTAAGCACTTCTGTGTCTGTCAGGGTATTATTCAATAAGTTTTGCTCCATCAATTCATTAAGTTTAACCGTCATCTGGTTTTGAAGGGGTGGCGCCAATATGGTGTTTTAACACCAGTTTCCCTCCAAAATAGTTGCCAATAATCAGCATTGCCACTGCAATCCATTTAAAGACCAGTAAAGTGGTGCTGTCTTTGGCAAGTCCCGGGTATTCATGCCATGCAGTGCTTGCCCAGATCGAGAATAAGATCGTAGCCAACCCATTAAAGGTGGCGTGCCAAAGAATGCTGGCAATCGCTTTGGTTTTGCTCGCAGGAACAAGCAGGCTCTCCCAAAGCCCGAATACAATAGTGAGCCATGCTGTTCCCACTCCGGCCATCAGATTATAAAATGCAGCATGTCCTGCCCAGGTATTATCCGAAAAATAAAACAAAGAGCTACAGGCAACAGACATGGGAAAAAGGGCCGAAGGAAAGTGAGCCAGTATGATATGTAAAGGTTGGCCGCCTATTCTCGGTTTGATCATAACGCTACTTTCTCAAATCTACCCCCGATTCTTCCATTGGATTAAAAAAAGGCAAAAAGGTTACAAACTGAGTATTAAAGATTACTAAACTGGATAATTTACCGGTCGTTAAGACGACTGCCAGTACTTCTCAAAAAATCCTAACTTTATGTAGCTAATGCCCTTGTCATGAAAATGACGTTAACGATATGCCTGCTGTTTATCACCGGAATAATTTTTTCGCAGGATCGTTTATTGGAAGGGCAGGAGGCCGAAAAACCGGTCTCTACAAGTGATATAACTGACCCGGCAACATTATCCCGCATTTTAACCGCTCCTTATACCTCTGAAAAAGAAAAGGTTCGTTCCATCTTTCTCTGGATCACAGACAATATCAGCTATTTCCGTATGAACTCCCGGTTTGGTTCTGCTATTACACGTAGGAGCAGGGGAAAAATTGATGAGGATGATCTTCCAGAAGCAGGCCCACTCAAACCCCTTACGGAACGGATCGCCACACAGGTATTGCTACAGCGAAGGACTTTCTGCGATGGCTATGCCAGACTGTTTAAATCATTATGTGATCATGCTTCCATCCGTTCAGAGATCATAACTGGTTATGCACGTTCAGACATCAATACAGCCGCAGAAAAATTTAGCTCCAATCATTCGTGGAATGCTGTTTACTATGATAGTGCCTGGCATCTGATGGATGTTACCTGGGCAAGCGGCTATTCAACCCGCTCAGGTGGCGACTTTGTAAAGAAGTTTGATGATTACTATTGGAATACACCGCCGGAACAGTTCATCCGCCACCATTACCCCGATGATCTCCGATGGACATTATTAAAAAGCCCACCGCCTTTATTCGAGTTCCGGTATTCTCCTTTCCGGCAACGTTCCTTTATCAAATATGATATAACCGATTATTATCCATCCCGTGGAATTATTGAAGCAAGGGTGGGAGATACCATACACCTGGTGTTAGAGACTGGCAATGCATCCTGGAGCAAGTCTGTAACACCCGATTCTCTATGGGATCCTACCGTACTGGTATATACGCCTGATTATAAATATGTGCAACCAGATGGTCCTGCCCGTGGAAACCGGGTGTCTTACAGCTTTGCTGTTGATTCAGAGTCAGTGGAGTGGCTGCATATTATGTATAATAATGACGCAGTGTTGAGGTATAAACTGAATGTAAAGAAATCAAATAGTAACTGAGGAACGAATAGTTGACTGTTGATTACAGACTGATTTATTAACCTTAAACTTTCAGGCTATGGCACAACACATCATTGCAAGGATCGCCATCTATCTCCTCTCTATTGTCATGATCGCATTTGGCGTTTATCATTTCCTTCATCCAAGAAATCTGTTAGTATTTGTGCCTTCCAATATACCGGGTGGTATAACCTGGGTATACGTGGTAGGCGCCGCTTTCATATTAGCAGCTCTCGCCTTTATATTCAATAAGGGGGTAAAGGTGGCAGGTTATTTACTGGCCCTGCTACTGATCATATTTGTGCTGACCATTCACCTGCCTAACTGGAGACAGGCTGGTGATGATGAAATGAGACAGGGAGCGCTGATCAATATATTAAAGGATACAGCACTGGCTGCATTTGCCCTGCATATTGCAGGAAGCGCGGACAGTCATGGAATGAAATACTGATTGTTAACTTCCTCGCTGAGACCCGGTATTTTGTTGTTTGCTAACGAAGCCAGACTTGGGCTTTTGAATGAATTTTGAGCCTTTGGCATCCTGGCCTTTGCTCTTACTATCGCCTTTCTTCTTGCCTTTACTATTCTGTTGATTCAGAAGTGACATATTGGTATCTGTTTAATAATATAAAATTGGAGGCATAAAGATAAGCGATTTTAAAAAATCCGCCCAGCCCGGGTACTGTACTGAGGGTTGGCGGTTTTTTTATTTATTACCACTGATAATATTTATACATTTCCATCAATATTCTTCTATAATTAGTTAATCATCAATTTATTTATATATTCGGTGATATTTCTTGCTTGTGAAATATTTTCTCGGAATTGACATTGGTACTACCCATACAAAAGCAGTTATCATCAACCATAACGGGCAACTTCTTTTTGAATCAAAGAAAGGATATGATCTCCTGCATCCTCAACCCGGGTTTGAAGAACAGGATCCTGTATTGATCATGGATGCAGTGGCTACAGTGATCAAGAAAGCTCTGCTTACTGTGCCCTCTGATGATGAAGTAGCCGCAATAAGTTTCAGTGCTGCCATGCACAGCCTGATACCTGTTGATTCAACCGGTAAGCCAATTCATAATGCTATTATCTGGGCAGACACAAGAAGCCAGAAGGAATCGGAAGAAATAGCCAGTCAACCTGACGCTGAAAAGATCGTGCAGGCTACCGGGATCCCCATACATCCCATGTCTCCATTATGCAAGATCGTATGGTTTAAAAAAAGAATGCCGGAAGTCTTTAAAAAAACCTGCCGGTTTATTTCAATTAAAGAGTATGTATTCTTTTGCCTGTTTGGAAAATACCTGGTTGATTATTCCGTGGCCTCAGCAACCGGATTATTTAATGTGAAACAGAGAAAATGGGATGGCACCGCATTGAGGATGGCTGGGATTGAAGAAGGTAAATTATCATTCCCGGTTTCCACCCTTCACTCGGAAAACGAACTACTGCCCGAATATGCAAAACTGTTTAATATTCGAAAAGAGATTCCATTTATCATTGGTTCCAGTGATGGATGCCTGGCTAACCTGGGTTCAGGAGCGGTGCAACAGGGAGAAACTGCATTGACCATTGGAACCAGCGGTGCTGTTAGGATGACTGTGAACAACGGGCTTGAACTTTCGGTGAAGAACAGGTTATTTCTTTATCCTCTTACAGATGATCTCTATGTTAGTGGCGGCGCTATCAATAATGGCGGTATAGTTCTGCAGTGGTTATCTGAATTCTTTTCCAATGAGGAAAACCCTGGAAAAGATCAGTATACTGAATTGCTATCCCTTGCAGAAAAAATCAGCCCGGGTGCAGAAGGTTTGTTTTTCCTTCCTTATTTATTGGGTGAACGTGCGCCAGTTTGGGACGCAAATGCAAAAGGCGTTTTGGTAGGGTTGACATTGAAACATAAAAAAGGACATGTAGTTAGAGCAGCTATGGAAGGAGTTTCCTATACATTGGCCCAGTTGGTCAATAAACTGGAGAATACCTATGGCCCAATTAAAGAAATAAATGTTAGCGGCGGATTTGTGCAATCTGCTTTCTGGGTACAATTGATCGCAAATATTACCGGTAAGAAAATAAATGTGACGGAAATGGCCGATGCTTCGGCTATGGGTGCAGCTTATCTCGGTATGTTTGGAACGGGTAATTTAAAGAACCTGGAAGAGGTAAAAGAGTTTGTGAAGGTCACCCGTGTTTTTGAACCTGATCCTGCCATCCATGAAAACTATGTTCAACTAGCCGGTTTTTTTGATTCATTATATCCCCGGTTAAAAGAGGATTTTGCAACCCTGAGCCGGTTACAGGAAAAATAACTTTATATGCCACTATTAATTATTCTTATTGGCATTGCCATCTTGTTGGTAATGACATTGAAAAAGGTCAGCCCGTTCATTGCATTGTTAATTACAAGTTTTGTAGTTGGCTTTTTGCTTAAAATGCCGGTTCCGGCTATAATTAGTTCTTTAGAAAAAGGTGTTGGGAGCACATTAAGTGACATTGCACTGATCATTTGTCTTGGTGCAATCCTGGGAAAGATGCTCGAAAAAAGTGGGGCCACACAACAGATCAGTGACACTCTGATCAGGGCATTCGGGAAAAAGAATATTCAGTGGGCAATAGTACTTACTGGCTTTCTGATTGGTATTCCTTTATATTACAATGCAGGCTTTGTGATACTGGTACCTCTGGTATTTTCCATTACCATCAATTCTGGTCTTCCACTTTTTTACATAGCTATTCCGATGGCGGCCTCACTTTCTACCACGCATGCATTTCTGCCGCCCCATCCGGGACCGGCGCTATTGATCAGTTCATTCAAAGCTGATCTGGGACTTACCCTGGTGTACGGGCTGATACTGGCTATACCCTGTGTTATAGTTGCAGGACCATTGCTGGGAAGAATTTTACAAAAAATTAAAGTAGATGTAAGTAAGAATACGCTATTTTCCGCACCTGTAGAGAAAAAAGAAAATCTACCATCGGCCTGGGCAAGTTTTCTGCTTGCGCTTTTGCCAGTGATACTAATAATCTTGAAAGTAATTGTAGATGCGGTTGTAAAAGAAGGTAACCTGCTAAAATCCATTGTCACCTTTACAGGTAATGCCACTGTTGCGTTATTGATTGCTGTGATCTGCGTAAGTTATTTTTTAGGCATCAGAAAAGGCAAATCCATGGATGAGGTAATGAAATGGTTAAGCGATGCCGTTGCAGGTATTGCATTGATCGTTTTTATCATCGCTGCCGGTGGAGTTTTCAAACAGGTACTTATTGATAGCGGAACAGGCAAATATATAACCAGTTTAAGTTCCCAATGGCAGGTATCACCACTCGTATTTGGCTGGTTGGTGGCTGCCATGCTTCGATTAACCCTGGGTTCTGCAACAGTTGCTGGTATAACCGCCGCTGGAATAGTTTCACCACTGGTACTGGCCGGATCTGTATCTCCTGAATTGATGGTGTTATCAGTAGGGGCCGGTAGCATTTTCTTCTCCCATGTAAATGATACCGGCTTCTGGATGTTCAAGGAATTTTTTAATCTAACGCTGAAGCAAACGTTTTTAACCTGGTCGCTTATGGAAACAGTAATATCTATATTGGGTTTGGGAGGCGTGCTTATATTAAATATGTTTATTTAATCAGCTTAATTGTTACACCCTGGTAGTAGCTGGTTTTCTTTTCATCAGGGTCAACGAAGAAATAATGGTGACGATAAACCCGATGATGAATACTGTACCAGCCATCACCAGGAATTGCATGGCCGGGCTGCCAAAGAATTCTTTTTGTTCTTCAATTTTCTTCAATTCAGCTGCCAGTTTATCTGGAGCTACCGTTCTTTTGGCCTCTTCTACCACATGATTATAATAATGATCAGCCCAGGCAGTATCGATCACCTGTGTATAAAGGATATCGAATATTCCAAAGAAAACAGCAGGCAATAATACGATCATTACACCTATCTTAAGTCCTTCTCCAAAACTCAGGAAACCTCCATTGACCTTGTTCTTGTAATGCCGGATTCCCATAAATACAAAGATCATGGAGAGCAGCATGCTCAGGTAACCAACAGCTTCCTGTACGGCAAAACTGGCACGACTGGCAATAATAGTTACCTGGAGAAGCGCGAGTACCAGGATGGTGATAGTGGCATAAATACTGTAACGATAAACAGTTTGTTTCATAATATAATTTTGGCTGCAAACTACATTTCCAGGGTTCGGAGAGCCTCATACCAAAGTATGATATCTATCCTTCTTTAGTTTGAATTAGCTGATACTCAATAAATTTCTTTGCTAAAGCCTAAACTTCAATTTCAGGGCTGGATAATAATGAAAGCTGTAACGACCTTCAACAACTAATCACCTTAACTTATAATCCTTAACTGCCTCGCAATCTGGATAGCCTGTGCACGTCTCTTAGCTTCCAGTTTAAAGAGAATGCTGGAAACATGGGTTTTGATGGTATTCTCTGAAAGGAAAAGTTGCTGGCCTATTTCCTGATTACTTAGCCCTTCTGCCATTTTAACCAGTACTTCATGTTCGCGCTGAGTAAGTCCTGTTTTCTTTACCTGGTTATAATCGATAATGGATTGATCTGAATTCAATGGCTGGTTATTCGCTTTTTTCTGGGAATGCTGGTTAAAGTATAATCCAACAACAAAAAAGATCAGGGCCGCAATTGCCACGATCACTTCCAACCTTACATTTCCCTTTATAAAATTGATCTCGCTGATCTTGAACAATATCAGCAGACAAAGGATCAATAACCCGAAACCAATGATGATGGGCCGCATAGTGGCGAAATTAATCCGAAAATCAATCCATCGGATTATTACAACCGGAACTTCAATTTCACGGCAGGGTAGTAATGAAAGGCATAGCTGTTTGGCTGAATAAGCAGGCTTTTTTGAAGATCAATTTCTGCACTGGCTTTTCTGGCTTTCCGTTTATTACTACCAGCACCAATAAATAAAGGTATACTTGCCAGGGTTGCAGCTCCTCCGATAATTACCAGGTATCCCAGTGTTTCAAAATCTACATTACCGGGCGCAGCTATTGCAAGGCAGGTAACGCCTATACCCAAAAAAACAAACCCGGCAGTTCTCAGATTGCGACTGTGAGTAAGAAAATCCTGCTTTGTCACCCTTTTAGTGTGACTAACCTGGGAGTAAGATGAGATAAATAATGAAAGAAGTAGAATAATGATGGCGAGCTTTCTCATAACAGTGGTTTTAGTGAGAGGAAAGTTCCACCAAAGAACAGAGAACCGGAAATTGAATCCTGAAAAGTCAGGTAAATGGGAAAAATAGAAATTACTGAGGAGAAGAACCTGCCCTGGAATTATTAGTAAATTCTTCTAAACTATAAAAAAAGGTCACGCAGGATCTGCGTGACCATAATTCTCAGGTTAATGGTTTAATTTATTAGAATGTCTTATTAGAATGCCTTCTTTTCTTCCTTGCCGGCAACTACATAACCCCGGTAGGAGATACTCTGCCTGTTCAGGCTATTAACTCTTAATGAGGCAGTACCATTGTCAAATACGGTGAGATACATTTCCTGTATATCATTGGCATCTTTTGGCTTGATGGAAATATCCCAGCTATGCATTTTTGCCTTTACCAGCTTATAATCAAAATCTTTGGAAGTGAACTTGATCCCACCTTCTCCATTGATCGGCGCTGAATAAGCTCTTCCGAAATAAGGAAGATAAGAGATCACTTCGCCGGGTTTTATTGTAAGATCATATTCTGATGATGTAAGACTGCGACTTCTCATTGACTGTGGGTTTACATAGTCGGCAACAAATACAAAGTTTTTAGACTCCACCATTGCTTTTACTTTAACCGGATCTTTTTCCTGCGCACCTGCCATAAATGAAAAGGCCAGAAAGGCGCTTAGCAACAGGACGGCTTTGATTCCTATCTTGTTCATCTGTATAAATTTTGTTTTTATTAATTAGGACAGATGGCTTTCGGCATTCGCCTCAGGTCATTTGGATGTTTTTTATTTTTATGATAAGATCAAATGGCTTTCGGCTATTGCCTCAGGTCATTTGTCTATTTTTATTTTTATAATAAGGTAAATCGTTTTCGGCCATCGCCTCGGTCATGTAATAATTTCACACCCTAAAAGGCGCAGAAAATATGCCAATAACCCTTAAATAACAGTGAATAATACTCCCCAAATCCGGGTAGGTCCTGGATTTGACGGGTGGCAGAAATCGATTATAGTATTTAACTATCTTTAGCCCTTACTCATTAATAAACTGCTAATTATGAAATCCCTGTTTCGATTTCTCCCGGTAATTCTTGTATTGGCAACAGCCTGTAATAATAACCCCGATAAGGCAGCCGGCACAACTGGCAGTGCTGATGAGGCTTTTGGCAAACTGTCAGATGATTACCTCAATGGTTACCTGGCCTGGCGACCCCAACAGGCAGTAAGTCTGGGTTTTCATGAATACGATGGAAAAATTACCGATTACAGTAAAGCCTCTATAGATGCCGAACTAAAACGATTGAAAGACTATGAGCAGAAATTGAATGCAGTAGATACTACCGGCCTCAGCCCGAAAATGTTCTATGATTACCGCATTCTGAAACTGGCTATTCAATCAGACATTTACAATATTGAAGATTTCAAATATTACACGCATAACCCCATGAATTATGCGAACGCCGTAGATGTGAACCTGTATATAAAAAGAGATTTTGCTCCACTCGAAGAAAGACTTCATGATGTAATAGCTGTTGAACAAAAAATACCCGATGTATTTGCTGCTGCAAAGGCAAACCTGGAAGATTCACTTCCCAAACCATATATCGAAACAGCTATTTCCATTGCAGAAGGTGGTGCAGGATTTCTTAAAGGTGATCTGCTGGTGGCATTGAAGGAAGTGAAGAATGATTCATTAATGAAGATCTTTACTGAGGTAAATAATAAGGCTATCGCAGCTATTGCTGATTATGTAAGCTGGCTGAAAAAAGAAAAATTGCCCAAAGCCAATAATGCTTATGCTATC